>Ga0209656_10000843_pt1 | contig 19834 bp, 19 predicted proteins | sample BogFormECP12_OM2_FD_188239 | JGI IMG/M metagenome (GOLD analysis project Ga0209656, IMG submission 188239) | Bog forest soil microbial communities from Calvert Island, British Columbia, Canada - ECP12_OM2 (SPAdes) (version 2) | ecosystem: Environmental > Aquatic > Freshwater > Wetlands > Bog ... | reverse complement strand
CGAATTCTGTTGGAGGTTCTGAACATCGGGCATTTGCGCTTGGATGGTGTACGACCCCGGGCCGCCGCCTTTGGTGCCCGGTAATTTGAACGAATTCGCGCCGTGGAAACCACAGCCGGATAGCGCGGCCACGGCCAGCAACACCACGAGCCCGCCGGCAACGCGCAGTCGGTATCGCAACGGAATCATCGTCCACCTCCGAGCGGCGTCATCATCCCGCGCAGGCCGTCGTTTGGATTGGTCGGCACTGGTTGGGCGGCCGGCGCCTCTGCGGCCAGTGGTGAGCCGCCGGGCGCCGGCGGCGCGCTTGCCGGAGGCGGTGGGTTGACCGGGGCGGACGCCGGCTGTGGCGGGGGAACGTAGTCGGGCCGCAGCCAGTCCTCGCTATAGGTGATTTCGTTGGGACGGGCCGAGGCTCCGACGTAAAGATTCTCGCCCAGCGGCGGGAAGTTGTACTGACGGTTTTTGATGATCGGCGCCAGATACTGCACGCATAGTTTCGCTGACTCCTTGGCGCCCCGACGAGAAGCGGCCTGCACTGCTGAGCACAGGAACTGGACCGTGTTGGCGAAGTTGTTGAACGCCAGCGCTCCGCTCAGCGTGGCCTGCGCGGGCTGGTAGATGTTCAGGAAGTTCTGGAAGGCCGTCGGCGCGACATGCAAGAGTTGTTTGACGTCGTCGAGGCTCTCGTTCACTGCCTGCGTCACCGACGCCAATTTGTCCGAGGTGGTACCAAGCGCATCTTGGTTGTCGGCCACAAAGTTTCGGACGTCGTCGACCACATCGTGGAGGTTCCGAACAGCGTTTCCGACCTCGTTGGGGTCGTCGGCCAGCAAGTTCGTCACCGCGGCCAGGTTTTGGTTGAGGTGTTGCAGCAGATCGCCGCTGTCGTGCAACGCGGAGACCAGAATCGACAGGCTTTTGAGAGTGGTAAACAGGTCGTCACTGTGGTCGCCCAGCGCGGAAATCGCCTGCGCCAGTTTGACAATGGTGTCACGGATATCTGGGCCCTGGCCGCGCAGGTTGTCGGCCGCGGTGTTGACGAACGCCCCCAACGTGCTGGTTCCGCCTGGCTTAGTGGGCTGCAGTACCTGCGTTAGCTTCTCGAGCTGCTGGCGGAAGTCGTCCCATTCCACCGGGACCGCGGTGCGTTCCTGCGGGATCACCGCGTCGGTCCGCATCACCGGCCCGCCCGTGTAGGCCGGCGTCAACTGGATGGACCGGGGCGTCACCAGCGACGGCGACAGGACCACAGCTTTGGCCTCGGCGGGCACCTTGTATTTGTCGTTGTACCAAAAGGTGATCTTGACGCGGTCGGGCTCCGGTTCGATCTTTTCGACCTTGCCGACCGGCACGCCCAGAATGACGACGTCGTCCCCGTTGTAGATGCCGGTGCTATTGGCGAAGTATCCGACGACATTCGTGCGGCCGAGGCCACTCGCCGTCCCCACCACCGTGACGATGCCCCCAATCAGCGCCAGCACCAAGGCGACGGCTACGCCGATCTTGGCGTTCCGAGACGTCACCGTCCACCACCTTCAGCCGGTGGGCCCGGCGGCGAGGTGATGGGCCCCGGCCCGTTGAGCACGGGCGATTGGGTCTGCGGCAGCTGCCCGGGTGCCGGCTGCTCGGCCGGCCCCGACGACGGAGGTTGGGATGGCGCTCGGCCGGGACCCGCCGGCGCGGGTGGTCCTGGCGGCGGCCCGCCGGGTGGCGGAGCAGGCGGCGGCTCGCGATACGGATAGCAGCCGGGGCCAGGCAACGCGACACCGGGCACACCGCACTGATGGTCGTTCGGGTTGCCGGTGATGGCATCGGGGATCGTCATCCGCGGTGGGCCGCCTTGTCCGGTGCGCGGATACGGAACCGGCAGGGGCGGCGTCGCCGGCTGGCCGACCTGCGGGTCAGTGCGCTGCGAGGGCAACAGCACATTCGGATCCAGGCCAAGGTCGGAGAAGGCCGCGTCGATGAACGGCTGCAGCCACTGCCCGGGTAGCAGGTTGACGACGTACGCCTTGAAGAACGGCCCCGATCCCACCGATTCGCCCAGCCCCAAGGCATATCTGTTAAGACCCACGAGCGCCTTCTGCACGCGGTCTTTGCGGTTGTCGACGATCGTCAACACGCCGTTGAGCTTGTCCAGCGTTGGCTTCAACGTGTCGCGGTTCTCGGCGATGAAGCCTTTGAGCTGCTGGGCCAGCGTGGAGAGGTTATTGGCGATCTGGTCCAGCGCGGAGCTTTGGCTCCTGAGCTGAACCAAGAGCGAGTTGGTGTTGGCGACGAGGTTGACCACCTCGTCGCTGCGTTCCGCCAGCACCTTCGTCGCCTTGTTCGCGTTACTCAACAGGTTTCGCAGCTGCGCGTCGCGCTCGTCGAGTGTCTGCGAAAATCGCGCCACCCCTTGTACTGCGGCCTTCAGGTCGGGCGGGGTATTGGAGAAGGTGTCGGCCAGCACCGAGAGCGACTTGGACAATCGATTGGTGTCCAGCCCGCTGATGGTTGTCGTGAGGTCACCCAGCGCGTCGGGCAGTTGATAGGCCGGCGTGGTCCGGTCAAGGGGTATCGGACCGCTCAGTTTCCCGTCTCCGCGCGGCGTGACTTCGAGAATTTTGGTCCCGAGCAGAGTCTTCAATTTGATTGCCGCCTCGGTGCGGTCACCGAGGTGGATGTTGTTGGCGACGTCGAACTTGACCAGCACTCGGGGTCCGTCCAATTCGACGCTGGAGACCTGGCCGACCCGGAAGCCCGACACTTGCACGGCGTTGCCGGAGATCAGCCCGCCCGCTTCGGCGAAGTATGCCGAGTAGGTCGTGCCCTTGCTGAAGAACGGCAACTTGTCGTAGTTCACCGACAGCAGCATCAGCACAAGGATGATGCCGATGCCGATGGCGCCGATGCGGAGCGGGTTGCGTTCGGAGAAGGGTTTCATCGCGGCGTGCACCTCCCCGTGGGCTGGCCGGCCAGCTTGACGTACACCGGCTGGCCGCCCTTGCCGTTGACCTTCAACACGATTTCGCAGAAATAGAAGCTGAAGAAGTCGCCGTACATGCCCTGCCTGTTGAGTATTTGGGTCGAGTCGGGCCAGGTGTTGAGAAAGTTGTCGAAGTAGTCGTGATCGGCCAGTATGGTTCCGGCCGTTCGATCGGCCTCGTGCACAACTTTCTTCAGCGGCGGACGAGCCTGCGCCAGCAGGCTGGCGATTGACCCGGCGGCTGCATTGGCGTACGCCACGCCGTTACTGATGTCTTGCTTGCGGGCGTTGAGCCCGTCCACGAGTTCGGAGAGTGAGTCGATCGCCTTGGCGAACTGGGTGCTCTGGCCACTGAGCGAACCGAGCACGGAGTTCAGGTTGACGATGACTTGACCGATCAGTTGATCCCGGTCGGCCAGCGTGTCGGTCAGGGCCGCGGCCTGGCTGAGAAATGAGCCGATCGTCGCGCCCTGTCCCTGAAAGGCGGCGATCAGTTGACCGGTTAGCTTGTTCACCTGGTCTGGATCCAGGGCGCGAAACAGCGGCCGGAAGCCTCCGATCAGTGCGTCGAGATCCAGCGCAGGCTCGGTACGGCTGAGCGGGATCGTTCCGCCCGGGTTCAGTCGCTTGACTCCCCCGGCTCCTTCCTCGAGTGCGACATAGCGGCCGCCAATGAGGTCGGCGAAGCGGATGGCGGCCCTGGTGCCCTCAGTCAGCACTACCGAGTCGGCGGCGGTGAACTTGACGAGCACCGTCGAGTCGGGCTGGATGGTGATGCTCTTGACCTTGCCGACCTCGACACCGGCAATACGAACGAAGTTGCCGCCCTCCAGCCCCGACACGTTCGCGAACTGGGCCGTGTAGGTCTTCTCCGACTGGAAACGCAGTTGCGCGAAGACAGCGATCAGCGCAAACGCGCCAATCAGACAGACGACCGCGTAGATGGCGAGGCGCCACAGCGCGCCTACCAAGTTTTCTCGCATCTCTGCCTTCCTCTAGGGCTTCCGGCTGTCAGGGCGCTGGCGCATACGGCAGCGGCGGCGCCGGCGCGCATTGCAGGTTGATCACGCCGCAGGTCGGTTGCGGCCCGACGCCCGGCACCGCGGGCACGAACGGTTCGGACCCTGTCGGGGGCGGTCCGGGTTCTCGTGGCCTGCCCGGCGGAGGCGCCGGCGGCAGGCCGGGATAGAGCGGCGTTCCGTCCGGTGCGTACTGAGGCGCACCGTAGGGTGCCGGGCCCGAGTACCCAGCCGTTCCAGGGACCGGACCGGGAGCGGGACCTCCCGGGTGGCGGATGCTGGGCGGTTGCGGTGTTCCGCGGGTAACCGGGAAGTAGTCGACGTATCCCGGGAAGCCGATGCCGGGGTTGGGCCGCACGTCCATCCCGGTGCCCCACCCGGAGTTGGTGACCAGGTAGCGCTGCGGAAAGTTCTTAGCGACGTCTGGCAACGATCCACAGCCGGGCTGGCCACCGGGTCCACCCTTGATGCCGTTGATCGGCAGATTGTCGGGGAATCTGTACGTGTCGTCGCCCAGGAGCAATCCGGCATCCAGGATCACCGAAAAGCCGTTGTGGCCACCGGCAACATCCAAGAACCCGAAATCGACCACGTTCTTCCCGCCGACCAGCAGGCAAGTGAGTTCCGGGTTGTATTTCATCAGCAGGCTCGTGGTGGACTGGAGCAGGTTGATGCCGTGCACCAGGTTGTCTTTATTCGGGCCGAGCAGGTTGACCCCGCTGTGAGAAAGGCCGGTGACATCGAGCAGCAACGCGTCAAGCTGCTTGGCGTTGCTGGTGATCGTGGAGCTCGTCGTGCTCACAGCGTCCAGCACCGTCACGATGTCGCGTGCGGCCGCGCTGTAGGTGTCGCTGAACCCCTTGAACGAACGGAAATCGGCCCGGATGGTCTCGCTGCGGGGGTTGATCGCCATCAGGACTTGGTTGAGGTCGGTGGTCGCCTCGCCGATGGCTTCACCCTTGCCGCGAAACCCGTCGGCCAGCGCCGTGAGGACGGCGTTGAGTTTGCCGACGTCGATCTTGTTCAGCACACCAACCAAGTTCTGGAACACCGTGTTGACCTCGGTGGTCACGTTGCGTGATTGCACCACCGCCCCCGCCGTCAGCCGCTTTGGGCTCGGGTCGGTAGGAGTGAGCAGATCGACGTACTTGGCGCCGAACGCCGTGGTGGCGGTGATCTCGGCTCCGACGTTCGCGGGAATGTATTTGAGCTGCTCTGGGTAGAGTTCCAGCTGAAGCCTCACCGGGTCGCCTTGCTGGATCGACGCAACCCGGCCGACCTGAACACCGCGCAACTTCACCTTTGCGCCGGGTTCCATGACCAGACCCGAGCGGTCCGAGGTAAGGGTCACCCTGGCATACGGCCTGAAGTCTCTGTTGAACGCCCCAAGCGTCAAGACAAACGCTCCGATGATGAAGCCGAGCAGGATCACCGTCCACAGCGCCGGGTGCAAGCCGGCCTCGCGCCGTTTCCTTTTCATGGTCGCTATCCGGACAGGTTGAAGTCGCCGGACACACCGTAGGCGGCCATTGCCACCGCCAAGGTCACCGCTACCGCCACAACCAGTGACGCGCGTACCGCACGACCGACCGCCTCGCCGACACCGGCCGGCCCGCCCGAGGCGTTGAAGCCGTAATAGGTGTGCACCAGCATGATCGATGTGGCCGTCCCGATGACTTGCAGCATCGACCAGATCAGGTCGGTCGGCTGCAGGTAGGTATGGAAGTAGTGGTCGTAGACGCCGGGAGCCTGCCCGTAAGCGAAAATGACAAGGGTCCGGGTGGCCATGTAGCCGGCCAGCGATGCCATGCACCACAGCGGAACCGTGACGACCACGCCGGCCACCACCCGGGTGGAGACCAGATAGGTGATTGTGCGGATGCCCATTACCTCGAGCGCGTCGATCTCCTCGTTGATCCGCATGGCGCCCAACTGCGCCGTGGCACCGGCGCCGATGGTGGCCGCCAGGCCGATACAGGCGACCAACGGCGCGGCGAGACGGGTATTGATGTACGCCGAGGCAAAACCGCTCAGAGCCTGCACCCCGACATCGGACAACGATCGGAATAACTGGATGGCGACAAGTCCACCGACGGACATCGTCAAGGTGGTGACGATTACCACGGTGCCGCCGATGACAGCCAGCGCACCAACACCCAGACTCATGTTGGCGATCAGTCGCAGCGTCTCCACTTTGTAGCGGACGATGGCTTCCCACACGAAGCCCAGCGCCCTGACGTAGAACGCGGTCTGGCTTCCTAGCCGATTCCACCCGTTGACAAGGCCACGCGCTCTATTTGTCAGCCGCGGCAGCCAAACTCCGGAGGGGACGGCGGTCACATCGTCGCCTTAGTCGTGACGGCGGTCAACACCACGTTGATCACAAATAAAGCCATGAACGTGTACACCACGGTTTCGTTGACCGCATTGCCGACACCTTGCGGGCCCCCGCCCACGGTGATGCCCTTGTAGCACGCGATTAAGCCGGCGATCACGCCGAACACTGTCGCCTTGGCGAAGGCGACAACGACTTCGGTGACCCCGACGAGCAGCGTCAGGCTCGCCGCGTAGGAACCAGGATTGACGTGCTGGAAGCCCACGGAGAAGAAGAAACTGGTGACCAGACCGACGATGGTGTTGATGGCGTTGAGCAGCAACCCGTTGACCATAAGCGCCAGCACCCTCGGCACCAGCAGCCGCTGGACCGGGTTGATTCCCATCACCCGCATCGCGTCGATTTCTTCGCGGATGGTGCGGGCGCCCAGTTCGGCGCACATCGCTGTGGCGCCGCAACCTGCGACGACCAGCACCGTGCTTATTGGGCCGATGTACACGACGCACGCCAGCGCGGCGCCGGTGCCGGAGGCGTCGGCGGCGCCGATCTCGACCAGCAGGATGTTGATGATGAACACGGCGAACGCGTTGAACGGGATCGAAACCATAAAGGTCGGGAAGATCGTCACCCGAGCCACAAACCAGCTCTGGTGGATGAACTCACGCCAGGCGAAGGGCGGACGCACCATCTGCACCAGGATGTCCAGCGACAACGCGAAGAAGCTGCCAACCTCGCGCAGCGGCTTGGTGTAGGTTTCCGGCCTAAGCTTGGTGCCCTTGGTGCCCCCGATCGGCAAACTGGTGGCCGGCGGAGCAGGGCGTGCTTCCGTCGCAACCACTAGCGCACCCGTTGGTATCTAGCCTCGGCCGACATTAGAGCGATGAATCCTCCCCGTAGCGGTTAATCACGAGTGCCGCCATCCACTCGTGTGGCCTAGGGCATAGCGGGACGGTACCACGACTTTCATGGAGAGCAACATATACCTCTTTCATTCTCGACAATCCAGATTCGTAGACATCTGTCGAACTATCGCCGATTTGCTGTGAGGTTCCGACAAATTTAATCCGAATGTCGCAATCATTGATGGACTGATCGACCGCGGGGTCGCGGCTCGCCACTCGTGCCTGGGTCCTCTCACACCTGTTCACCTAGGAGTTCCGCCTCCCAGAGCTGGTCAGTCTGGACTCAAACCGTTCCGGGCGCAGCCGGATTGGAGCAGGTCGACGACGCTGCGTCCAGCGATTATTTCATTCGCTGAGCCTGAATTATATGAGTCGCCTTGCTGGTTGCAAAATTGCAACGAATCACGCTGTTGCACTTTGCACCGTGATTCCCGGATCGTGACACAATTGGACAGATATGGATGCTGATAAATGAATAGAATCGTGCACATTCAGGACCCCGTTTACGACTTACTTCGTCACGCATCGCGAATACATTGAGAAATAGCGGGTTGGAAAGTAAACAGGTGGTGGTGCGCGCTCCGCGTCGCAAACTTCGAGATCAAGGTTTCCGGAGCGACACCGCGAACCGCAACAGACACAGCACGTTCTGACTCTGGCGCCAACCTAACGGCCGCCGGATTGTGGCAGCCGGACCACATGGCATGACCAGCGCGTTCGACGCTGCCACTTGGGAGCGCTTCGGCATCGGCGGGTGCGGGTTCAGCCTTTTGTTGCCCGAGACCTCATCGCGTGCACCGCCCTCGATATTGTCAGCATCTTGTTCGAACCGACCGGCCAATTACTCTCTGCCAACGGCTAGCCGGCCGAACCGTCTCGGCTTAGGGTGACGGCGACTGGAAGCCGAACAGGTGAATGACACACGTCGGGCAATCAGCTCGCAACAGCAAAATATTTATCTATATATCGAATTCTATCATTAGCTTGTTTAAGCACGTTGCTGATGGGTCGGACGGCGCCTCTCGGGGCTCAACGGCAGCGGGGCCACACCCGCCGCGTGTCGGTTGCGGGTCGATACTTCCGACAAGTGCTCAACCGGTATCCCTTGAAGGTCATAGTGTGCTCTTGTGACCGCCCGGCCCGAGAAACACCGTGCGGGTTCGTGGGACGCCGACTCGCCCGCCGATGAGGACGAGGCGCGCGAACGGTTGCTGGTCGCAGCGGATGCCTGCTACGCGGAGAAGGGACCGGTGCGCACCCGGATGAGCGACATCGCCCGGCGCGCAGGCGTGCACCGGTCGACGGTGTACTACTACTTCTCAAAGAAAGACGCACTGCTGGCTGCCTCCTTTGTGCGAGTCCTCGCTGCGACCGCGGAAGCCGTTGAACAATGCTGGCAGACTGACGACCCATTTCTGACTCAGCTCGTCGCAGCGTGCATGCGGGGCACCGACATCGCCCGCAACTCATCGATAATGCGGTCGTTGATGGAAGAACATCAAGCCCTCGGTGTCGCCTATCACGCCGCCGAAGGCTCCGAGTTGTGGCGAGCCAAACTCGCTGAAACACTCGTGCGGCGCCTCGAGGCCGCCGCGACCGCCGGCGAGATTCGCCGCGATCTTCCGGCCGACACTCTCGCTCGCTGGATCGTCCGGATCAACTTCAGCCTCATAGCCCAACCCGCTGGGCCCGAAGACGGCGGTGACGAGGGCTTGCTGCGGAACCTGCTCGTCGCCTCCCTAAAACCTCGTGCGTAGCCGTCCGGTCGGCGGGAACCTTTGTTGGTTGAGCGATTCGTCACCGGCGGACCTGGCAGCGGCTACATTTCTCTAGCGGAAGGTACAGCGGACTTGGCGAGAAACCGGGGTGGGCTCGTGCAGAAACGGTTCTTCAACGCGACGGCCGCCGCCCTGATCGCGGCGGGAGCTGCGGCGTGCTCATCGTCGGCACCCGCCTCACCTCCGCCGGGCGCCCTGCCCGCAGGAACCGCGAGGGTGACGATCAACGATAAGGCCCTCCCCGCGACCACCGCGGTGAAGTGTGCGCAGATAGGATCGCTGATCACGATCACGACTGGTGACACGGCCGCGGGCGTTAAGGCGCTGGTATCCAACGAAACTGGTCTCACGGCCAAATCCGTCACCATCACCGATCTGGGCGGCTTCACCGGAAGCTACATGAAAGGGCTCGACGGCAAAGCCGACGTGAGTATGACGGCGCAGATGTACATAATCCGTGGTACTGCAGACGGGTTCGCCACCGACAATCCCAGCGTGAGGACACCTGGCACTTTCGCGATCCAGGTCGCGTGTTAGCCGCTTGCGGAGGATCGCCGCCGAGCTGCCGCGATGGCAGCTGAGCGAACGGCTCTCCTTGCTTCATGTCGGCGAAAGCGTAATATATCTGTCTAATTCTCGTCGCCCGAAAGCAGAGCTAAACCACGATGCGATCGCCAAGGCAGTAGTTGGTCGCAGGAACTTCCGGAGCCCACCACCGGCCACCGCCTACCGGCGGCGGACAAGGAGCAAAATGCCATGCAGTATCGACCGCTGACTCTGCCTACCTTGGTGATCGCCGCCAGCACCCTGTTGTGCACCCCCGCAGCACATGCGGATGGTGACAACGACACAGTCATACCGAACAACAAACGCCTCAACGACGGTGTCGTTGCCAACGTCTACACCATGCAGCATCAGGCGGGCTGCACCAACGACGTCAAAATCAACAAGCAGCTGCAACTCGCCGCGCAGCGGCATACCCGCGATGTGCTGAACAACCGCAACCTCGACGGCGACATCGGCTCAGACGGGTCCACACCCCAGGACCGCGCGAACGCAGCCGGCTTCCATGGTCCGGCGGTGGAAACGGTCGCGATCAATCAATCCCTCGCAATCAGCGGCAACGACTTGATCAACCGGTGGTACTACAACCCCGCCTACAACGCCATCATGTCCAACTGCGCCAACAGCCAAATCGGAGTGTGGTCGGAAAACAGCCCCGATCGCACTGTTGTGGTGGCCGTCTATGGGCGGCCACCGCAACCAGGGGCTGACGTGACTTCGCCCATGGGCGCCGCGCAAAGCGAGGGGAACCTTCCGATTGACCCCACCCCCGACTATGACGCCAGCGACGAGCTCGAGTTCGGCATCAACTGGTTCCCCTGGATCCTGCGGGGTGTCTACCCGCCGCCCGGCAATCCGCCGCAATAGGCAAGGCCGAGAACGTCTTCGGAGCCGGCACGGGGATAGTAAACCGCTCGTTGGGATGTCGGCGCGAATCGGCGCCGACCACCTTGGCCACTCGAATGCTATGCCGCGGCGGCGGTTTCATTGCTGTTGGTTGACGAGATCCTGAGGAGGAGCCTGGATCGATCGGTGATGGTCAGACAGGCAAAGTAGCGTGCGAGGATCTCCACACGCCCGCAGCGTTGGGCAACGGGCGGCGAGTAGCGGGAGATTTGTTACACCGGCGATCCGCACGACCGTCGCTACGGTCATCGACAACAGGGACCTCTCGGCTGGTCTTGCGTAGCAAGGCGGTCGCCGGCCAGGGCAGCGCGAGCCGCGGTGTAGGCGTCCAGTGGATCGGATTTGCCTTGGCGGCGGCGCGCAGCCCGATCCGGGCGGCTGACCTCGGCCACCTCGATCTGCGCGGCCTGCAGGACCTGGGTCAGGACAGATCGACTGAAAGACAACCCAACAAGCGTCAGTGACAACGTGAGTCAACCACCGGCGGCCGACTGGCAAGACCATCATCAACCGAGCCGCTCGAACATCATCAATGTGACAACGTCGTGACAAGACTCAGGCCTCAATCATTCTGAGTCGACGATGGAGCTCTACGGCGCCACTCGACGGGCTGGCGCGAGTCTGACTCGACTCGCTAACGGACAACTCCAGCGATCTCGCCGGACATGGCGCCCAACTGGCCCGACCACGAGCCCCAGCCGTTGTCACCACCGACCGCGATGTCGAAGTGGCCATTGTGCCCGCCGACGGTGCGGTACTGCTGGTAAAACTCCAGGTTGGATCCTGTCGCCTGGTCGGGGTAGCCCAGCACGGCCGCAAGATCGCTGGCACCGGATTTCGCGGAGTAGACCCAAATGCGGGTGTTGTTTTGCGCCAGCAGCGCGGCGTGCACGTACGGGTCGTGCCACTTCCACCGACCTAGCTGCGGCGCTCCCCACATACGGTTGCCGTCAATCCCACCGAACTGCTGCAGGCCGGCCAGGATCGCGCCGTTGTAGTTCGTGCTGGACGGGTATAGGAAGCCGGACATCGATCCGGCATAGCCAAAGCGATCCGGGTGGAAAGCGGCCAACGCCATCGCTGCGTAACCGCCCTGTGCGGCGCCGACCACAGCGTGACCTCCGGGGGCGAGACCTTTGTTTGCGGCCAACCAGTCGGGCAGTTCGCTAGAGAGGAAAGTCTCCCACTGCTTGCTGCCGTCCTGCTCCCAGTTGGTGTACATGCTGTGAGCACCACCCGCAGGCGCGGCAACCGACATCCCCTTGCCGGCAAGCGTATTCATCGCATTCCCAGCGGTGACCCAACCACTCACATCGGGACCGGCATCAAACGGATCTAGCAGATAGACAGCATGTGGCCGCCTGCCATGAAACTCACGGGTATGTCGCGGCCCATGGCCGCTGACGGCACCATCAGATTTTCCACCGCGGCCGCGTGAGCCCAGCCGGTCGACGAGTGGACCTCCGTGGCGGTGTCCAACGCGACCGCCAGCGCCGCGGCGGCTGGCTATGAGACCTGTTGCAGCCCAATGGGCTTCGCTTAGCATCAGACCGAACGTGGTGCCGGGGCTCGCCCGTCAGGATCGGGATAGCGATGACGGTCGGTTCGGTGGTTATCTCGTTGTAGACCGCCGAGGAGATGACCCGCACCCTAGTCGGGGCGGCGGTGTTCAGGGTCCACAGTCTCGGCGCCCGGGGGCCGTCATCTTTGGGCCAGATCGTCGAGGTTGCGGTCTGCCCAATCCTCGGCGAATGCCACCACGTCGGGATTGTTGGCCAGAAACTCATAGTGGGCAGCACAGCGCCGGCGCATGTCTTCGGTGTCAGGAACTGCTTTGATCCAGCCATTCATCGACTTCTCGCGTCTGAACAATCGAGGCCGGTGAGATCCCCAGTGAATCGTGGCAGAGTGTGATGTCGTCACCGGTCGTGGGCTTCGCAGAGCGTCACCGGATTGCCGTCGGGGTCGGCGATAGTGGCGACGCGCTCACCCGATCCCATCTCTGCCACATTGGCCAGGATGGGGATTCCGTCATTGCGTAGATCGCTCAGCAATGTGTCCAGATCCTCGACATAGACATACATCTCGAACCGGGGACCCGCGGGCGCCTTCAATCCATAACGCCGCGCCGGCCCATCCCAGGCTACGACCGCAAGCTCAGTGGCGCCGCGGCGAAGGTCGATGTAGACGGCCTCCTTGCCGGAACGCAGCGCGACGAACCGCTCAAAGCCCAGTCGGTGCCAGAACTCAGCGCTCCGGCTGACGTCGGTCACCGCATAAATGATCGGAAAGGCCCGCAACGCAGGCATCGGTTTCTGAGGCATCGATCCAATTCTAGCCCTACTAGTAGTACCCTTGGGGTTGGTCCTGGGAGTGGCTTATCCGAAGAGTCGGTCTATCGGGTTGTCAACCGACCGCGCAGGACGACGAGAGTCGAACCAGTCGCACCCGCTTGCCCTCCCAGGACTCCTTGTTCCAAACTCGGGACTATTCGCCGGCGTCGAGGAGGTCGCCTGCGCGGACACCCAGAACGGCCGCGATGTCGAACAGTCGCTCGTAGAGCAGGCCGCGCCGCCCATGCTCGACATCGATAAGGACGTTGCGGGTGACACCCGATTGCAGCGCTAACGCCTCTTGGGTGAGGCCGCGGTCGATGCGCAGCGCCCGGATGCGCTGTCCCACAGCGCGGCGGCGCCGTTCCCACATTGCTAACCGCTCTGCATCGATTTGGCTTGGTCGCGTCGGCACTCACCTTGGTTACGGCGCGCCACAAACCCCCGTCTGCCCTACTAGTAATACATTAGCCTCGTTCGACCCCGACCTGGACGCATCTGGCGAGGAAACTGATTCACGCTGCTGCGGCGTCTCCGGGCAAATAGGTACGTTGCGACGAAAGACGGGCCGCATGAAAAAGCCGCACCGAAAGGTTTACGGGCCAACCGGTGTTAAGCATGGGTCTGATCAACGCAGGCTAACCAAGTACATCGGAAAGCGGATCAGCCAGGCTGACCACGAACTGCTTGCACGCTACGCGGCCAATCTCAATCTCGATGTAGCGGCGTTGCTTGCCCCCTACGTTGACTCTCTCCTCGACAAGGCCAGACAGCACGAATCGATTTAGGTCATGCCGCTGCCCGGTCATGATGACTCAGGCCTCCGACAGCGGCAAGTTTTCTAACCGGACAATGCCGCCCGCCAGGGCCGGCCATCCCTGCGCCACGAGGGGGAGGCCTGGCTCCCCTGGCGCCGCGGCCTGCGGGCCGGGACACGGCCACCCGCCAGGCGCCGCCAACTAGCGCTGGCTGCGACCGCCCGCATCATCCGTAACCCGTCAAACCACGTGCCCGAGCCCAGCAGTGACCAAGCCCGTGAATAAGCGGCATCGACACCCCTCGCCATCTGCGCCACCGCGCCGCGGTCCGCTGCGTGCTTTGCGACCGCACCACAACTACGACCGCGGCTCCGGCGCGCCCACCGCCGCCGGCGGCGATCCCGCCCCCTCCCCCTCCGGTGCCGCGTCGGCTTCCCAAATCAACGCCCACGCAGTCATTTCCGACACGTCGGCCATCCGCGCAATCTCACCCACGCTCTGGCCGCGATCACGCATCGCCCGCAACGCACGCCCGCACACCACACGCTCCACCTCGCGTCGCTGCGCGGCCTGCTCGCGCAGCGCTTGCTCCTGCTCGGCCAGCCACTCATCAACCGCGTCGGCGCGGTCGCGGGCCGTAAAGAACGCCGCCAAATCCGGAACGTGGGCCCGGACGCGCCGCAACTGCTCATCCTGGGCCGCCGCCAGCGCGGCGAGCGCCGCCCGCCGCGCTTCCACCGTGTTTCCCAGAAATCAGACGTTAAGCCCGCCTAAACCGTTACGCCGCACCCGAACCCAAAAACTTTCCCAGCGAGCCATTCAGCTAGCCCGGACCCGACCACTCACCACCACAGCCAACCGGCAGTTAGGCCACCCTAACTTCACCGTCCCGCCGAACATCACACCTCTTGCACTTAGGACTCGAAACCATAACTTTTCGTCCGGACGATAAACTAGAATCGCCTCATGACCAGTCCCAGCGGCTCTACCGCATGCCCGCGGTGCGGCGCTTCACTGCCTCCGGTTTTAGGACCGCGGCGTGGTCGCCGGCGCATCTGGTGCTCAGATCGTTGCCGCCGCGATGCTCATGCAGAACGGGCTGCGGCAGCACGCAGCGAACAACCGATCCGCGTCGTCGAAGTCCCCCGCGCTGCCCTACCGATCGTCCGGCCGCAGCTGTACACACGCCTCGTCTATACCCCCAGCCCACCCGCTGACCCCACCCCAGCCCAAGCTGTTGAGTGTGTGTTGGCCAGTCCGGCCGCTTTGGAGTATGTTCTGCAATCCCTCACCAGCCAAGCGCGCAAAAAAGCACTAGACAGGAACGTCCGGCTTGCAGCCCTCGAGCTCGCCAAAGTTCTGATGCCCGGCCAACGCCGCTACTAGTCCGCATCGCCTCAGCGCGAACTATCGCGCGCCCAACCCACAGAAAAATCATGTGGGTACCGAAACGACACAAGCAGTAGACGGCGCCGCGGTCACCACATTGGTAATGGTGGCGTCGCGGGCCAGTATCGGTGAGCGCACGTGCGGAAAACGCATGCCAGAACCGTTGCGTTCGCACACAACAAGGCGCGGCTATCCATCCGCCAACGACGGGCCACGCGGCGCGAGTTGACTATGGCGGCGGATGTCGGCGGCACGGCGCGGACCTACACCCACGTGGCCCATCCAGCGGGTGATGTTGGCAGCCGATGGTGATAGATGGCGAGGGCGCGGCGGACGTTGGCGCCGCCCACGGTCAGTCCGCACGTCGGTGGCGGTGACGTGGCGGGGATGCGGTACCGATGGCGACGTGGTTGTCACGTGAGCGTAGAGATAGTGCGCATAACGCGCTAGGCAAGGCAGCATTCATCCTGAGAGAACGCCTTCACTCGGAGGCTATGGAAAATACTGAATGGCAGCCGTTTTCGCCGATAGTGCGATTCGGAATCTTTCACGATGTATCGCGATCAGCTGAGAACAATCGTGAAAAACCCTGAAGCCATGTGGTATTCGGCAATGAGACCACCGATAGGATGTACGCGTGATCGGCGAGGCCCTCGGATCCACCCAATCATCTGACGAAATTGAAGAGATTATTTGGCCTCCACCGTCGCGGTAACGCCAAACCGGACTCCATGATGGTCCTACGGCCCTCGACAAGCAGGGCCTCAAGGAAAGACACCACAATGAATGAAAACTCTGAGGACACGTGGATCAGTCGTCGAGAGCTGGCTGACCGATACGGCGTGCCAATCAAAACACCCGCCGAATGGGCGTCCAAGGGAACTGGACCACCCTATGCCAAATTCGGTAGGCACGTTAGGTACCGCCTCAGCGACGTCGTCGCCTGGGAGACAAAGCAACTCGCATCCTATCGGCGCGACTCGGCGTAGCACAGTCGAAATCCACCAATGATGTCGAAATATCCAGACATCGCCGGCGCGCACTCTGCGGAGGAACGTAATCGGCTCGGAAATAGAGCAATTGACCCGACATCGTCTGACTATGATCAGCCCATGGCCGCGGAAAAGGTCGCGCTGTGCACCCGAACGGCTCCCGGGAACAAGAAGGTGTAGTCGCATGGCGGGCAGGCCAAGACTTCGGATCGGCGCCAACGGCAAGATCAAGCGCGTCTATCTGGGTGGTGGCGTTTGGCTGGCTCGTTGCCGCTACCGAGACAGCGACGGGGTCACACGGATTGTCCAGCGGCTCGGCCCCGCTGACGAATACGACCAGCACGGCAAACTCGCCGAGGATGCATTGGTCGGGGCTTTGGCCGAACGCAAACACGCTGTCACGTACGCCGAAATCACCTTAGAAACAAAGGTGACGAGCCTAGTGGACCAACACCTAGACCGGCTCGCCGAAGACGGCCGCTCCCCCGTCACCATGTCGACATACAGGTTCAGCGCCAACAAGCTGACCAAGTTCATCGGCGGCCTCCGGGTCGGCGAGGCCTCGCCTGCTCGCATCGACGCGGCACTTCGCTCCATGCGCTCCGCCCACGGTCCCACGATGGCCCGCCAGTCCAAGTCGATCCTTCGGGGCGCCCTTCAGCTCGCCGTAATGGCCAGCGTGCTCGGGAGCAATCCCGTACGCGACGTTCAGCCCGTCCGGTCCAATCGACAACCCAAGGGCGCGGTCGCCCTGACAGCCGACCAGCTGCGTGACCTTCTGATCAAACTTCGAGCGTCCGCGTTCTGCGACAGGCATGACCTTGCGGACCCGATCACCCTGTTGATTGCGACGGGTCTGCGCCGCTCCGAGCTGCTCGGGCTGCGCTGGATCGACTACGACGCAAAGGCAGGCGTGCTGACTGTCACCGGCAAGGTCATCCGCGTGCCGGGCCAAGGCCTATTGCGCGTCGACGAGACCAAGTCGACGGCCGGCCGCCGCACAATCCCACTTCCCAGGTTCGCCATCGACATGCTCGAGAAGCGGCGCCAACTGCCCTACGTCGGCGAGCAAGCGGTGATTTTCCCGTCCACGTCGGGGACGCTTCGGGATCCGAACAACTTCGGCAAGGAGTGGCGCACGGCCCGTCAGGAATTGGGGGTCGCCGAAACAACCACGCACAGCTTCCGCAAGACCGTCGCGACGCTGATCGACGACGAAGGACTTTCCGCTCGAATCGGCGCCGATCACCTCGGCCACACCCACGTCAGCATGACCCAAGACCGCTACATGACGCGGGGACGAATCCACAGCCAGGTAGCGGACATGTTGGACCGCACGGTCCGCATTAACGATGAATAAACGATGACTTGTCACCGGCGATCGCTAAAAAATCGCCTTGACGTGGGGCGGGCGGGGCTCGAACCCGCGACCTACGGATTATGAGTCCGCGGCTCTAACCAACTGAGCTACCGCCCCTTGATCTACCTAGCTGCGGATATCGTCTCCCGCCTCATGGTCTCGGCTCTCGAATACCGCAGTGCGTCTGCGCAACATTGACATTAGCGTCCGCGCTCATCGCCAACGACGCCGTGGCGGTGCCGCAGCACCGCGCGGCATGGCAAGCCTTGCCTTGCTTGTATGTAACCGGGTTGTACAGATACATTAACTGCAACTGGCATACACACATACCTCGGAGGCATCGTGGCCACCACCCTGACCCAGCAGCAGCTGCTTCACGACCTTGAGCCGGTAGTCGAGCAACTCCTCAACCGTCACCTCTCGAAGTTCAAAGACTGGTATCCACACGACTACATCCCGTGGTCAGAGGGCAAGAACTTCAAGGCCCTGGATGGTCAGGACTGGGAGCCCGAGCAGTGTGAACTCTCCGACGTCGCCAGGGTGGCGATGGTGCAGAACCTGCTGACCGAGGACAACCTGCCGAGCTACCACCGCGAGATCGCGATGAACTTTGGCATGGACGGTGCGTGGGGCGAATGGGTCAACCGGTGGACGGCCGAAGAAAACCGACACAGCACCGCACTGCGGGATTACCTAGTGGTGACCCGCGCAGTCGACCCGTTCGACCTGGAGAGACTTCGCATGGAGCAGATTACCCGGGGCTTCAGCCCGGGCCAGAACCGCCAAGGCGATTTGTTCGCAGAGAGCCTGTTCGACTCCGTCGTGTACGTCTCGTTCCAGGAGTTGGCGACCCGCGTCTCACACCGCAACACCGGCAAGGCCTGCAACGATACGATCGCCGACCAGCTGATGGCGAGGTTGTCGCATGACGAAAACCTCCACATGATCTTCTACCGCGACGTCACCGAAGCCGGCCTGGAGATCGCGCCCAACCAGGCGATGACGTCGGTGCATCGAGTGCTGCGCAACTTCCAAATGCCCGGCTTCACGGTTCCCGAGTTCCGCCGTAAGGCCGTGATCATCGCTGTCGGCGGCGTCTACGACCCCCGCATCCATCTCGACGATGTCGTCATGCCGGTGCTGAAAAAGTGGCGCATTTTCGAACGCGATGATTTCACCGGCGAAGCCGCCCGGATGCGCGACGACCTCGCGGTGCTGGTCAAAGAGCTTGAGGCCGCCTGCGACAAGTTTGACGTGTCCAAGCAGCGCTATCTCGAGCGAGAAGCCCGCAAAGCTGAAGGCATCACGGCCGCGAAGACGCTCAAGGCCAACGGCACGCTCACCGTGAGCAGGCATTGACGGCGAGCTGCCCCGGATCCGTTCGGAGCGGCCAGCATTCGAACTGCACTACCCACACATGTCGAACGGTTTCGGGCCGAATCCTATGTCGGTCGTGGGAGCTGACTCAGGTAACGCTGCGAGCTTCCCGTCTCTAGCACGCTCCTTTCCTCCAACAACTGCACACACCGAAACACGAAGTCGAACGATCCATAGCAGTGATGCGCTATCAATGCCAAATGCTTCAACTGCTCGTCCGTCATGACGTCTGGGCGGGTGAAGTCCCGGACGTAGACGATGTCGGCCTCCACGAGCTGATTCACCCAGGGCAGAGCGTCGTCGCCGACTTCGAAGTCGCCGATCGGTCTGCGACTCACTTCGGTGAAGCCGTGTGGGATAAACCCCTGGCCACGTAGCTCTGAATCAACCTCCCCGAATGATGGTTGGTTCAGATACAAAGTTATGAACGACACTTCGGTCTGAATCGCCACCGCCTCAGCAAGCTTCTCGTGGCCGCTTTGGAAGACAGACAGTTCGCTGCCTTGGATGTCGATCTTGAGAAAGTCGAGGTGCTCAATCTCGGATATATCGTCAAGCCGGCGGGTTTCGACCGGAATGCGCTCAATCACCTCGCCGGACGGTTGGAGAGCCGGGAACAACCCCAGCGTCGCCGGGTCTGGTTCGAGCAGACTCGTCATTCCCGTTGCGTGACAGACCTTCAGAGTGCTTGAGCTGCCGTCGCCCACTGCGTATGGCAGATACAGCTCGTTCGGGCCATGCGTTAGTTGGAGCGCCAGCAATACCATCACCTGTGGCTCGAAGCCCGTCACATGACACAGGCCGGCGCTGAGCATGGGTAGGTAGGGTGGCTTGCCGCCGTCGAGGGGGTTCGCCCCTACGTCTACGACGTGGGTGAGGCGCGACGGTGAGAGCAGGTCCCGGACGGCGCTCAAATCAGTTGCTCCCGGCGCTAATTAGCGATGAGCCGGCTGCGTCGCACACTCTGAGGGATTGCACAGATTACGGCTAGCTGAACACGGTCTGACCGTCGACGTCGAGCAGATATTGCTCGGTGCCGTTTTCGACTCGCGGGGCATCACCGGCCAACGCCACCGCGATTTTGTTGCTCGCATTGCGCATCACGTCGAAGGTCAACTCGACGGCTTCGGCATCGGAGAAGTGCGCGCGC
>Ga0209656_10000842_pt1 | contig 19847 bp, 21 predicted proteins | sample BogFormECP12_OM2_FD_188239 | JGI IMG/M metagenome (GOLD analysis project Ga0209656, IMG submission 188239) | Bog forest soil microbial communities from Calvert Island, British Columbia, Canada - ECP12_OM2 (SPAdes) (version 2) | ecosystem: Environmental > Aquatic > Freshwater > Wetlands > Bog ... | reverse complement strand
CCTGGTGGGAGATGTCCTCGACCACCCCCTCAGCGACCAGGAAGTCGGCCAGCTTGGCCAGGCTCCACCGGGAGAACGGCAGCCCGTGGTCCGCCGGGGCGGACTTGGCGATCTTCTTGATCTCCCTCCGCTGGGCCAGCGTGAACACCGGCGGGTGCCCGCCGGCGTACCGCGGGTACAGCGAGTCAAAGCCGTCGGCGTTGAAGTTGTGCAGCACGTCGCGGACCCGGTCCTCGCTGGTAAAAGCCAGCCTCGCGATCTGGGGCACGCTCATGCGCTGCGCCGACCACAGCACCATCTGCGCCCGCCGCCAGGTCACCACCGACCCGGACCCGCGGCGCACGATCCGCCTCAGGCGATTACCCTCGTCATCGCTGATCTCACGTACTCGCACCGGGCCAGCCATACCCGCCAGTGTGACCCCGGTCAACCAGCACAGGGAACCCCGGGACGCCCGGCCTGGCCCGTCGATGTCAAACAGGGCAAACGTAGACAGCTACGGCACTAGGCAGCGGGGACCTGGAGCTGGACCCGTCTCTGGCGGCATGATACAGAGCAGTTGAGATCGCGCGGGATATGCACGGGATGATCTTGGGTGACACGGTGGGCGCGGCCGCTGAAAGCCCAGGTAGCAACACTACCGGACAGGAAGTTACGCACGCTCTTGAAAACCGTCAGCTCATCCTAACTACAGGCCAAATGGCGGTTACGACCAGAACTCATCCGTGGCATAGAGGTCAGCTGGATAGAACCAGACCTCGGTCTGCTTGCCGTTACGCATGTGGAAGACCAGGACGGTGTTGTCCGCAAGATGCTTGCCCGCCCGCTCGGCGCGGGCCGTGAAGAGCGACACGGCATGCTCGTCATTGGCGACGACGTCGTGCAGCTCAAGGTGAATCGTGCCGCCCGAGGCCTCGAAGCTCCGGCCAAGCCACCCGATCACCTCAGCCACGCCTTCGAGGTCGCCGCCGAACGGGCTCCTGCCGGGAAGCGTTTCCGCTCCGCCGCCTCCAGCAGCCCCGAGCTTCCCCTCGATGGACAGGAGCGTGTTCAGGATGGTTACATCGACAGCACAACCGGCAAATAGGGGGGTCAAGATGTCAGGTCTTGTTCGCAAGAGCCTCGATTCACCTGAGGAGACCCGGCCGTTCGAGGGCGGCACGGGCCAGCTCGAGCTGGTGAACATGGAAGGAGGCCCCGTCGGTCGGGCCACCTTCCTGCCAGGCTGGAGGTGGTCGGAGCACGTGAAGCCGATCGCCAAGACGGACAGCTGTCAAGCTGCCCACATGGGCTACTTCATCTCCGGTCGGATGAAGGTCGTCATGGACGACGGCGAAGAAATGGAATTCGGCCCGGGGGACTTCGCCATCATGGCACCCGGGCATGACGCGTGGACCGTCGGTGACGAGCCGTGTGTCGTGATCGACTGGCAGGGGTTCGCCGACTACGCCAAGCGGTGACCTGCAAGGCGGCAGGTCAGTTTCCCGGCCCGGGCGCCGCCACTCTCAAGTTCTACGAAGGCCGGGACATCCTCCGGTCCCGGCGATGTACCGGCAGCGGACCGTTACGAGCGGCGGTGGCGTTGAGGGCCAGGGCGTCACGGTGCCGGGCGTCACTGCGGCCGGGAGCCACGCTGGGAGCCACCCGGACGGACAACCTTCCGGAACTTCGGACTTACCCGAACAGCGGGCAGGGAAAGCACCCGAGGTCACGGACTGATCTGAACGGGTCCGGATGCCCGCACGGGTAACTACGGATCAGAAGGCCGAGCTTCCAGAGAAAGGCAAGGAGCCGGAGCCGATCCTCGGATGCCGGGTAACGTAAGGTACCCGTGAAGTGGCGGTATGACCGCTCATAGAGGAGCAGCGATGGCCTTCATCCAGATCATCGAGATCACTACGACTCATCCGGCAGAGATCCAGGGCGTGATAGACGAGTGGGTGGCTAAGACCGAAGGCAGGCGCAAGGCACACCGCGCTGTTCTCACCGCCGACCGCGACCGGCCTGACACCTACGTCCAGATCGTCGAGTTCCCCAGCTACGAGGAGGCAATGGACAACTCCAACCTGCCCGAGACGTCAGAGTTCGCCGAGAAGCTGGGCAAGCTTTGCGACACTCCGCCAACGTTCCGTAACCTCGACGTGCGTCGCGTCGACGATCTCACCTGATCCCATATTCGATCTCCGCTTGGTACGCCACGCACGAGACAGGCTCGTAATCCGTAGGCCGGATTGTCCAGGTCGCGACCAGCGTGGGTGATGTGCCTGGTTACGGTGCGACGAGCGAGCTTGACCGCGAGGGTGACAGCAACAGTGACAGCCACGGCGCCAGCCAACCCCTGCCGCGGACACACGACAGCGTCCAGCCACGCTTGCAACTGATCGTCCGAACAGGCAGGCCACTACGCCTGGAAAGCGGACTATCGAGGATCGCGCCAGCACCGCAGCGGGCGCCGCCAAGGGTGGGAACCTCTCACAACTTTCTCACGGACTGACCGGACGGTCAGGGACGATGGCGTCTATGCCCAGACACTCGGCAGGACGCTGACCTGCTGATTCGGATTCCGGCGCACTGGCCGGACGGGCGGCATTGATCTACGGATCTGATGGTCGTGCAGTGCGCCAAGGAGCCCGGGCCGGGTGGCGGGTGACCGCAGGTTCTAGCCGGAATCATCTGCCTGCGCCGATCGGACAATCAAGCCGGGGACCCTGCTCCTAGATGCTGCGAAGTAGACGGCCACGAGAGCGTCGATGGCGAAGGAGGCCTTGGGGCTGAGGAACGCCACGGCGATAGCGATGAGGTAGACCAGGCCGCCCAGCAGCGCCCGGCGGGCCCCGGCGGGCAAGGCAGGGCGGGCAGGTTCGGCGACCAGTTCCGGATGGGCCGCCAGGTAGCTCCATCCCCATGCGAATGTCAGGCCCATCATGAGCATCGTCGCCGCGTACAGGACCGCCACCGCCCGCGCCTCGGGCACAGCCTGGTCGGCGTAGTCCGCGGCAAGCGCGGTTGGCCACGGAATTATGGAGATGAACAGCAAGAAGATCAGCGTCCGCTCCAGGAACCGCCGGTTGATGCCGCGGACAGCGCTCATCATCCCGTGATGCTCGATCCACAAGATCCCGATCGTGATGAACGACACCAGGTAGGCCACGTACGACGGCCACGTGTTGAGCAGATCGTGGACGAGCCGGGCGGAGTGGGCAGGCTTGGGGAGGTCCAAGACCAGCAGGGTCAGGGCGATGGCGAAGATGCCGTCGATGAGCGCGTGGAGTCTGCCTGGTCCCAAAGCTGGTCACCCACTTCGTCGGCTGGCGGAAGTCGTCTTACGAGAACGCAGGCTACGACCTGTGGCGAGAAGCATTCTGTGAATGATCCAACTCCGCTGAATCCCGATATTCGCCGCGTGGGACATACGTGGGATGGGGCGCGATCTTCGATCAAGCCCGCCGGGCGTCACCGCAGGTTACCGACGACGGTCTAACGTGAGCTGTAACAGTCTGTAAAACCGCCGGTTCTGGCCCGCTCCACGTGCGGGCGGCCGACGGTGACGGGGTGAACCGACAGGCCGGAGCGCGCGTGTTCTCGCCCGTGGAAGCTCAGAAAGCCGCAGGTCGAGAACCGGTCCTGTAAACCGATTTGTAAACCGGACGCGGCGGGACAGGCTGAGACGGCAGAGATGCAGTAGGCCGGGGACGACTTCACGCCGCAGGTCGGCCAAGGTCAACGCGGTGACCAGAGACTGCCCGAGACAGCGGAGACGCACGTCGTATGGCTCATAACCCAGAGGTCGCGGGTTCAAATCCCGCCCCCGCTACCAAGGCCAGAGGCCCTCTTTCGAACAGGAAGAGGGCCTCTTGCATATGGTTTGTGCACGGATTTGTGCACGGGCGCCCGCTCAAGCAGCGCCTTCGCTCGTGCCGCCGGTCTCGTTTGCCATCTCGATGGAGATTAGCGAGCCGCCGATGATCAGCTCGGCGAGCGTGTTCGCCACCTGGCGGTCGGCCTCCAGATCGGTCTGGACGTACTGCTTCGTCGTGAACGCCACGTCCGCGTGGCCGATGCGCTTGCTGAGCGCCTTCCAGTCGATCTTCGCATCGCGGCCAGCGGTGGCGTAGCCGTGGCGCACGTCGTGCAGGTCGATCTCAGGGAGGCCAGCCACCGCGGCCAGTTGCTTGAACCGTCGGGTGATCGTGTCCGGGTGGGGTGGTCGGCCGTCCTCCCAGCAGAACAGCACGCCGTGATCGTAGTAGTCCGGCCCGAGTTCGCGCCGCTCCTGGTCGAGCTTCTCGACGTGCATCTTCAGGGCGGCCAGCGTGAACGGGTCGAGCGCCAAGACGTGCTAAGCGTTTTCGGTCTTGCCGTCCGACTCGATCACCCGGCCGTCCACGACGACCCGCGTGGTCTCGATGGCGAGCGTTCCGGCGTCCAGGTCGAGCAGGTCACGCCGCGCGCCCGCCAGTTCGCAGCGCCGCATGCCTGACGTTGCTTCAAGCACCCATAGCGCGAAGAATCGGTCAGAACGCGCGCGTTGCAGGAACGTCTGAAGCTGGGCGACTGTCCAGATCTTCCGGCCCTTGCGCGGCACGCGGGGAGGATGCGCGTCGCTGACGACGTTCCGCTTCGCCCATCCCCAGACCGCGAAGTCTTCCCAGGCCCGGTGGAGCATGCGGTGCGTGTTGGTCACCGTCTTGGGCTCCAGGCCAGGCGGCAGCTTCCGCTGTGCGGCCTCGGCGGTGTCTTGAGCCGCGCGGCGGCCGGGCTTCCTCGGCTTGATCGGCTGGCCTATCGCCGGATCGTCCTCCGCGTGCGTCCGGTAGCACCGCACCGTGTCATAGCCGTGTGGCCAACAGGGCAGCGCCCGGCCGTCCGGCGTGAGCCGCCGCGCGTGGACGGCGAGTGTGCCCGGCCGCTGCTTCGGCTTGGCCTTGACCCGGCCCTCCGCCAGCAACCTCGCGTACAGCGCGTCGCAGACCGCCCCCGTCAATGTCCTGTACGTCACGTTGCCCGATGTACGGGACCACGTAGTACGCGGCGTAGTTCCGCCAGTTCTGCACCATAGACGGCTTGATGGAATGCTCAATGCGGGTGAGCCATTCCTCCAGTGCGTCAGCTACCTTGCGGCGGCCCGACCGGATAACGCGCCCCTTCTCGTGGTCGGCCATGGCGTCCCGGCATGCCTTCCACGCCGCGCGTTCGGTCTGGTATCCGCTCCCGTTGGCCTGTCGGCGCTTGCCCGTCAGCGGGTCAGGCTCGATGTCGAACCGCTAATACCAGGTCTTGCCGCGCTTGTAGACGCGTCCCTTCATGCGGCCTCGCCGTCCATCTCGATGAACTCGCGCAGCTTGGCCGATACGACATACACGCGACGGCCAAGCCTCTTGGTCGGAAGTTCGCCCGCATTCGCGAAGCGGTAGGCAGCCGCCCGGCTGATGCCTATAAGCTTGGCTGCTTCGGGAACGGGAATCAGCAGCGGGAGCCCGGCGAAGGGATCGTCCCGGCGGACCCCATACTGTTCGGTCGTCATGCGGCCTTCCCCGTTGCCGAAAGATCCGGGTCTGTCTCTCCGGCCGCCCTTCGGCGCGCCTGGTCGAGCGCGGCGAGCCAACGCATACGGTCGGCGACGACGTGGAGCAGGCGTCGCGCGTTCGGCATGTGATCCGCGTCGCCCGGCGTGACCAGTTCCCAGCTGTAGCGGTCCGGGTCGTTTGCCGGAAGACCGAGCACCTCGGTCAGCCATGCCTTGCGGTCGGCGCGGTGGTCGGCCAGCGTCTTGCCGGACCACTTGCGGGAGATCAACACGCGCCGCCCGGCGTAGCCGAGGTACTCGCGGCGATGCGCCTTGCCCTTGCAGCAACCAGGGCGCAACCCCGGCCGGGCGTTCTTGGGCTGGATTCCGAAGCGGAGCCAGTTCGCGCAGGTGGGAGAGCATGGCTCGTAACGCAGCGCGTCGGCGAGCCGGTCGGCGTGCGCCGCCTGGGCGTCGGTGGTGGCCTGGTGGCAGTCGCCAACGTGCTTGGTCAGGTAGCCGATACACCGGCTGGCGTCGCGCGATCCGGCGAGCACGCCCTGGGCGTCGAACCGGTCACCGAACCGGACGACGTGCAGCGGCTCGCTCTGGTCGCCGATCGCGTCGAGTGCCTCGTCCCAGGTGGGCAGGACCTCGCCCGTGTCCGGGTCAAGGTAGGTTGCCGCGTGCTCGTCCCATACGGGCATGTGATCGCCGTCGAACTTGACGTTCTCGGTGGACGGCCACCACACCTGGTGGTAGGTCGCGGCGATGACCTGCCGCAGCCCGGCGCGGGAGACCGTGCCGCGGATCGCGAGGTGAACGTGCGGGGCGAGTCGTCGTTGCGGTTCGACGGCCGCGAAGTACTGCACGTCGTAGCCGCAGAACCGGCGAAGGTTCTGCATGAACCGGTCGAACAGCGCCGCGAAGTGCAGCGCATCCCGCGCGGCCCGCTGGTAGTCATAGGCGTTCGGGTCGATCGGCGTGCCGTCGGTGCTGACCTTGCCGTACGACGGGCAGGTCAGGGTGATGAACAGGGACGGCCGGAAGGACTTGCCGTCCGGCGCGGTGTAGACCTTGCCGACCGTCTGGTTGCTGACCTTGCGGCGGGGAAGCTGCGCAGCGTCGCGGCGCCGCCTGGTCGACCGGTGACGGCGTGATCCCTCGGTCAGGACCCTACCGCGTACCCCGGCGTTTGCGACTTCCTCGTCCAGTTCGCCGATCAGCTCTCCCATCTGCGCCGCATCAAGGCCCTCGGCGTCGGCCTGGTCGTGCATGACCTGGGCCTCAGCGCGCTTGGTGATCCAGAAGCGCTGCATCTCGGTCGGGTCTGGCTCGATGACCGGCTCGTCCTCGAGGTGCCATCCTTCCCGGCATTGCGCCGCGCGCAGCGCCTTTGCTCGCTCGGCGCACGACGGACATACGCTCGCCAGGGTGTGCCCGCACGGCACGAGGACCTGCTCGACCTCGCCCGTGGTCAGGTCGGTCCGGCGGAGCTGCAACGGGCGGATGCACGCGCCGTGCTCGACCGCCACGTCCTTGACGACCTTCCGCGCCTCCGGCATGGAGAGCCGCTCGGCACGGGTTTTCTTGCGTTCTACCGTCTGGCTCACCAGCCACCGCCCTTCATTGCTGGCCGCCTCTACCGCGGCCTGGGGCGCCGTCGAGCAGGCAGCGCACATGGCACGTATGTCGGCATCGGACACCCAGGCGGCGCGAACCCGTACCGGGTCGGGGTCGGCTTCCAGGCGGACGTAGCCGACTCCGGCTCCAACGGCCGGGTCAGACGAGATCAGGTCGCAAGCGGCGCCCCGGTCCCTAGCGCCGTCGCCTAGCACCATGTCGACCTGGGCGGGCTCATCGAGCCGCATCGCGATCTTGTCCGGGAAGAGGTTCCGGATCGTGAGCACTTCTTTGCGGGGATCTTGCAATGCGGCCACCACGCAGTAGCCCACCGCGCGTCCCTGAGTCGTGAGGGTGGCGAGCGCGGCCATGATCCGCTCGCGGAGCTTGCGGTCCGGCTGGTAGGCGGTCAGAAACGCGATCTCGTCCAGCAGGACCACGACGAACGGGTGCTCGCGAGTCGGGCTATGGTCACGCTGCTGACCGGCCAGAGAGGACGCGCGAGCCTGCATACCCGCTACGGCCGCCTCCAACATCTCGACTATCTCGCTCGGGTCCGACGCGTACCAGCTGAAGAGCGGTCGGCCGTAGGCCAGTTCCATTCGCTTCGGATCGGCTCCCAGGACGCGCACCAGGCCGTCACGGATCGCGGGAAGCAAGGCGCGAACCATGCTCCAGAGAACCGAGTTCTTTCCGGCGCCAGTTGCCCCTACCACCAGGACGTGAGTGCCCTTCAGGCAGAGCGTCCAAAGCGATCCATCCTCCTTGCGCCCCACAGGCAGTGCCCGCAGCTCCACCTCTACCGGAATTGGCAAGGCGGGAATGACCTGGGCCAATGTGTCTCGTCGCACCAACTCCAGGAGGACGAACCCAGGCCGCGACACCCGGACCCGGCACGAGTGCACTCTGAGTCCGTGCACCAGGCCGTCCGACGCGTCGGCAACTTCGGCTGGCGACTGCCCGCGAACAAGACGGACGACCACTTGGTCAACGAAGGGAGTCGCGCTGACCGTGACCAGCTCCGGCATGACCTCCCGACCCTGGTAGGAGACAGTCAGTCCGGTAACGCGCACCAGCGCACGCCGTACACTCGGCCGCGCCACCATGACCGGGCCGGACTGGCCACCCGGCGGGCGTAGCTATCTGGATTCAGCCGCTTCCAGGCCAATAGCACGACCGTCGCGAGGCTGACGGCAACCAGGAGCTCCAGTGAGCCGAAGGACGCCCAGATCACCAGCGCTGCCACCACCAGGACGGCGGCCCGTGGATGCCGCCAGCAGGCCCGGACCACCCAACCCAGGAGCCGGGCCAGCTGTACGGCGAGTATCACCGTAAGGGGCGTCTCATAGACGGGTGGGCGCCACTCAGGGCGCCCAAATGATCCCCGGCGGACTTTCTCGACCTGCTCACCGGGCGCGACCCACGACTTCACCGCTCCGCCTCGTCGGCATCCGCCTCACGGCACAGTCTGGACAGGTAGGCCCAGGCATCAGCCGCTACGGTGTGCGCCTCGGGGGTATCGATGTCCTGTGCGATGGCCGACAGCAGGTTCGCCTTGGCCTCGAAGTACGCGATCCGCTCGCTCAACGGCGAGTCGGGCTTAAGGCTACGGGCCTGGTGGAGAAGGTCGATGATCTCCCCGGGGCTGACCCGGCGTGGCTGATCAGGCATCATGGAACTTCCTTCCTGCTGGAGTCGGGAGGGATCAAGAAGGGCCCCTGGCCCGGTGGTGGCTCACCGGGCCAGGGTGTTCACCTCAGGCGGCGTCCTGCCGTACCGGGCGTGCGGCCTTGATCCCGGTCGCACGAAGGGAGAAGGCCATCCGCGCGCCGCAGCGGCCCCGGCCCCGGCAGCGTCCAGAGTCCAGATACGGTGTGACGGTCAAGTTCTCGAACTCGACCGGCTCGAACGGCGCCCGCGTTGGCGGGACCGGCGGACGGTCGGCGGAGATCTTCACGACCACCTCGCGGGATCGGCCCTCCAGGGCCGGGTCCATGTCCACGACGCGCACGTGCCAAACCCGCTGCCGGTGAGCTTATCCACTGCGGGCGTGCGGACTCTGGTGACCTCGTCCCAGTCCTGTGCCTCGACAATCGAGTTGGGCATCAGGTAACACCCGCCCGGGAACACTTCAGGCATTGGCACATGCAGCCTGGATCCAGTGTTGAGAGCCATGTGCTTGCACCTCCTATCTATGCTGCTTCTCCGCCGGACTCTCCGCCGGGCAGCTCTTCCTCCGCCCACCGCAGGGCGAGATCCCACGCGGTGATCTGCCGCTCGTTCCGGGGCAGCCAGGCCAGTCCCCAGCCGACCACCGGCTGGCCCGTAAGGTGCACCGTCGCGGCCCCGATCAAGGCCTCGACGTCACGAGCCTCCGCGTCGTTCGCCGTCCTGGTGTAGAACGCCGCACATGCGTACCGGGCGCGCAGGCGGCTGAAGGCCTCGTAGCCGACGTGATCCCCGTCCTCAGACCACCACGCCTCGGACGCCAGACGGGCCAGCACGTACCGTGACTTGCCCGCGTAGATCGTCTCCCCCTTGCCGTGGTCGGACACCCACACGTAGGCGCCCGGACCGTCGTAGTCGTCCTCCGGCGTAACAGGCAGCCATTCCCTGCCCGTCAGTCGTTCCACCTCGGACATCGTGAGCCCGAGCCGACCTTGAACCATTGATTCCTCCTGATGATTGGCAGCGAGCGAGTTGCTCGGTTCGTGAGAGCCCTTGAAATCCCTCGGCGACCCCGCATGTACAGGGCCGCCGAGAGATCGTGCGCTAGAACTCCAGCTTGGGGAACTCCAGGTGCGAGAGGTCCACACCGTGGCGGTTCAGGTTGCGGTACAGGACTGCCCACCGATTGGGCTGCCCGCGGCGCGGACAGTCCGCGTTCCACTCCGCTGCGGTCTCGGACCACAGCACCGGGCATGAGCACGAGTCCGCGCGACGCTGTGCGCTGGAAACTCCGCCTGGGCGTGGCCCGAGGATGTCCACGTCCCGGGCGGTCGGCCCGGCGAAGTAGACGTGAACCTTCTTGCCGTCGATGTCTGCCACACGAGACGCGTGACGACGCGCGTTGCCCATTACTTTCCTCTCAGACTGGCTTCGATGTGTGTTGCGATGACGTGCTTCTCGGCATCACCTCCTGGCTTGAGGCCCGTGCTTCTCCTCCTGCGTGTGCAGTACCATGTACATGTAAGTTCAGGGCGCTTCCTTCATGGAAGGCTCAGTACTCTGCACAGAACATAACATAGGTCAGCGATTCGTGCAAGCAGGAGATCTCGCATGCAAACAGCGGAGTTGATCGAGCTGATGGGTCCCCCTGCCGTCGCCGAGCGGCTCGGCATGGCTCGGCCGTCGGCGCTGCAGCTCATTGAGGCAGGAGTCGTTGGCCCCCGCTACACGGACGGCCAGCGGTTGATGGTGGAGCGCGATCAGGTAGAACTGCTGGCGAAACGGCAACCAAAGAACCTCGACGAGTTGCCTCCAGCACTGGTCCTTCGCGTCGGACCACCTCAGAAGGACCCCGACGACGACAGCCGCGATTGGTTCGGCTGGCGCGACCAGGAGCCTTCGAAGGATAAGCGCCGGGCGGGGATTTCTCGTTGGTGGCGTGTACACGAGGCAGACCTGCTCACCGGACGACTATTCGTCGTCACCGTGAGTAGTTTCGCAGTCGACGTCGCACGCATCAACGGAGCGTCCTCGGACGGGAGCCGATGGGCGTTTAGCCTCAGTGATCCGGAAGCGGACGACACCGATGCCGAAGCCTGGCGACTTGTTCGACTCAAGGCCAACGCCGGTGGCGCTGTCATTCGGCATCGGCTCGATTGAGCCTCATGGCTGCCACCAACTGAAAGCGGACGTCCTAACCCTGGTGTCCTAACGACTGCGATCGCGACCGCAGCAACCGTCACGGGTGTGCGGCGCAACGTTGCCGAATTGAGCCGTACTTAGATCAAGCGCGGCGCCTGCGGCGCCGCTGGCCCGGCGTCAGCGGCGGCCTCTGGCCTCGGGAGGCCCCGGCCGCCGCACGCCGGGCCACATTTTGCCAGGGCGCGGATCATGCTGCTTACGGCACGCTAGCCAACACCGTGCGCAGATGCCCGCGGCATGCTTCCGGTCGGCAGCTCGTCAGTCAGCGGCCTTCCGGTCGCCGCAGGCGATCGGCCGTCCATCGTGGACCTGACAAGCCGTCGCTGCTGGTCTCGCTGCCGGAGGCTCCCTTACCAGGCCCGTTAGGTTATCCATCTGACTAGGACAAGCTAACGGCGCGTCGTGCCGCCTTCTCGGTATATCAGCGTATAGTTGTCTTGAGTCAAGACACCTTTGGGACGAGACGGAGAGAACCGCCCCGTCCCAAAGGCGCTGGGGTTGCCAGACTAGGTCCTAGGAAACCTCTACCGTCTGGACGCACCCGGTAGCCGGCGGGGCGGGTACGTAATGACCCGCCCCGACCGCTGCCGCTCCGGCAATAACCAGACCGGCAACCACCTTGAGCAACTTGCTCGCGTCCTTCACAGAAACTCCTTGTTGTAGTGCGTGGACGTACTTTCACGCACGACACCCGTCCACCCTGGTGCCGTCGACGCTCACCAAGGCAGGCAAGGGAAGAACCCGAGCCCAGAGGCTCACTGTCTAAAGTAACTGAGGCTGGTCCAGGGGCAATGCCATGGGCTTTAGGGCGAAGTACTGCCGGGCTTGAGCCCCTGCCGGTCACGCTGGGTGGTTTCCGGTGGTGAGAGGCGTGTTTCGCAGGTTTCCTGTGAGGCGGGCGAGGCTCCTGTAGAAGAGGGATTGCATAGATCACTCTTCGCCACAGGAGCCTCTCGTGAATGTCTACCCTGTTTCGCCGGGTGCCGCCAGCAGCATTGCGGGCGGTGTGATGGTGGCGGCACGGCTGGCTGATGTCGTGTCTCCGCTGCGGAACGGCAGGCTGCCTGGCGGGGACTGCCGGTCGGCGCTGGTGACTGGGGGGACGCGGCGGATCCGGACGGGTGAGCCGGTCGTGTTCTGCAAGGTCGTGGCGGTGGCGCCGGCGCAGGTCAGGCGGGACGGGCGGGTCCAGGCGAAGGGCAGCCCGGTTCATCATGCGACGCTGGGGCCGCTGGAGGAGTGGCTGGAGGAGCAGGCCGGGCCGGGCGTGATCGACGGGATCGCGGAACGGGCGGTGCTGCGGGAAGAATACGTGAAGGGCGAGCGGGAGCGGCTGCTGGCCAGGGCGTTCATGATCCGCGTCATCGTGCTGCTGACGCTGGTGCCCGGTGCCGGCGTGCGGGACGCGGTGACCGCGCTGGCCGGGGACCTGGCGCTGGTGCCGTGGGCGCGGCCGTGGGCGCCGGCGTCGGAGCGGGCGCTCGGGGACTGGCGGAACGCGCTCGGCCCGGAACCGCTGGAGGAACTGCGGGACGTCGTGCTGCGCGCCTCGTGGCAGGAGCATGAGGACCGGGACTGGCGGGCGGTCATCATCGGCAGGAACAGGCCGCTGAAGGCCGGGGCGGTCGACGGGACGCTGATCCGGGTACCGGATACGCCGGCGAACCGGGCCATGTACGGTTCGGTCGGCACCGGGGATGACTCGTCGCCGTTCCCGCAGCTGAGAGGGCTGCCGATGACGGACGCCTCCACGCGGGGGCTGCTGGGGATGCCGCACGGCCCGGCCGGCACGGACAAGGCCGCCGCGGAGCAGAAGCTCCTGGACACGGCACTACGGGAGTTTCCGCACCTGTTCACGACGGACCGGATCTGGATCATGGACAGGAACTATCCCGGCGCGGCCCGGATCGCCCGGCTCACGGCCTGCACGCACGTCCTGATCCGGCTGAAAAGCGACATCCCGCTGACAAGGATCTCGGAGATCCTCGCCGACGGCTCGTATCTCGCGGAGATCTCCGGTGACGGCGTCACCGTGACCGTCCGCGTCATCGAGTACTGGGTGACCGTGGAAGGCCAGCACGTGCCGGAGCTGTTCTGCCTGGTCACCGACCTCATGGACATTGACGAGTACCCCGCCGCCGAACTCGCGGCACTGTATAGATGGCGGTTTCTGTCTGCACTCGGGGCGTCCGCGGGGGTCGGTGTCTCGTCTGCGCGAGCAGGCGTTGGCTGTAGAAATGTCGCGGTAGCTGTGGGCTCGGTGTCTCATCGGCGCATAGGCGTGGTGAACGAGTGTGCCGGAAATCACCTTTTGCGTGGAGCTCGCAGGTCGCGGGATGCTTGCGCGTCGTGGGTTCCGGGATGCGAGGAAGGCCCCGCCGTTGCGGTCGGGGCCTTCTGATCTCGATGCGTAGCCGGTGTTCGGGCCGCGTTCAGGCCGCGTGGCGGCCATTGGCCCGGATGATTGCGGCGGTGACGAGGCGGATGTTGGTGTGGTCGAGGTTGCCCAGGCAGCAGGCGAGGTGGACGGGGATGCGGTGGTCGGCGAGGCTGGCGGCGATCCGCATCATGCTGATCGCGGATCCGGCAGAGCCGATCCGGCGGGCGTCGATAGCGGCGATGACCTCTTCCCAGTGGATGTAGGCGTAGGCCTGCCCGTTGGCGTGGGTGCCGGTGGTGATGTAGCCGTCGGTAAAGTCGCGGTTGGTGAGCCAGTCGCGGTGCGCGCAGATCAGCTCGTTGGCGGCGCTCGCGGCGGTCAGCCCGCAGGCGTGGGTGATCAGCGCGGCGGGGAGGTCGTCGGGGTCGGGGCAGGTCATCGGTCTCCTCGGTTCGTGGTCGTGTCGCCTGGTCAGCACGGTCCGCGTCCGGCGCCGGCCGTGCGGGTGGTGCGCAGGGCGCGGACGTTGCCCGCGGCACCGGCTGCGGCGGTGCGCAGGCGCTGGATCTCGTCGTGCTGGGCGGTCAGGCGGGATAGCGCGAGGGTGCGCTGGTCCCGCAGGGCGGCGATGGCCTGGTCCTGGCCGGCGCAGCGGGCCTTCAACGCGGCGTTCTCGGCCTTCAGCCTGGCGATCTGGCCGTCGCGAGGGTCGGGATGACCGCCGGCCGCCGCCGCGGCGGCCATGTCGCGTTCGAACCGCTCCTTCAGGTGCGGGTAGGTGCGGTAGAGGGTCGCGCGGGACACGCCGGCCTGGCGGGCCAGGGTGGAGATGTCGCAGCGGCCGCCGCCGGGGATGTCGCCGGCCAGCAGCGCGGCCGCGGCGGCGCGGATGCGCTGCTCGGCCTGCTGCCGCTTGTCGTCGGGGACGGGCATGGTCACTCGCCTCCGGCCGGGTCGGGGTCAGCCTGGGCGGCGTCGATGGCGTCCACGACGCGCTGGGCCCGGTCGACTTCGGCCTGCAGGCGGGCCTGCTCGGTCTTGCGGGTCCGGCCGAGCATGCCGAGGAACACGGTGCCGTCGGCGGCGGTGCCGGCCCACACGTCGCGGTGCCGGAGGTGGTGGGTGGCCTGCGGGCAGCGCGCGGAGTCGCACATGCCGGCCAGCGGGGCGTCCGCGTCGGTCCGGCCGGCCAGGATCAGGCATAGCGCCCGGGATGGGTCGCTGAACCAGCAGAAGTTCCCGGCCGAGATGTGCAGGATCTTGGCCCGCTTGGACAGCAGGTTGAGCAGGTGCTGGTCGCTGGCGATGACGTTCGGCGCGCCGGCGGCCATCCTGCTCTCGACACCGTCGAAGAACGCGGCGAGCTCCCGGCCGCCGGGCCCGGCCGGCATGATCCCGTTCTGGTAGTTCCGGTACTCCTCGGCGACCAGGCCGAGGTTCCGTTCGGCCTCGAACTCGCCGATCTCGGCGAGCAGCCTGGCCTGCGCGCCGCCGGGCCTGGAGGCGTACCCCTCGGTGGTCGCGGCGCTGACGTGCTTCAGGTGCACCTTCGCGGCCAGCAGCCCGCCGGGCCGGCAGGCGATCTCCCGGGCAAGGGTGCGGCGCATCATGCTCGGGTTCACCGGGCCGTCGGGGATCGGCGCCAGGCCCAGGCGCTGCCCGGCCGGCCCGTTGACCCAGGTCCGCAGCCTGGCGTAGCGGACGGAGAAGGCGAAGGAGCCGAACACCGGCGCACCGGGCCTGGTGTCGTCGCACAGCTGCTCGGCCAGGGCGACCGCGCGGTCGACCTGTTCGACCACGACCCACTCGTCGTCGAGGCCGCCCAGGCCCTGACCCTTGATCAGTTTTCCGGCCAGCCGGTAGCGGACCAGGCCGGGCCCGGTGGCGGTGCTGCGCCGGCAGCCGACGCGCAGTTCCTTCAGCTCGCAGCTGCGCATCCCTGTGATCATCGCCGTGATGATCAGGCAGGCGGTGTGCAGGACGCAGGCCAGGTCGCGTGCGTCCCTGCCGTCCAGCGGGACGGTCCACGGGACAAGGGCCGAGCCGTCGGCAGCGGTGACGGCAGGGGCACCGCGTGCCCACGTCCTGGCGAGGCCGACCTGGCCAAGGGCGTCGAGGATGGCGGGCCGGCCCGCGGTCGCGATGGCGGGGTCGAGCTGCCTGGCGCCGGCGGTGTTCGCCAGGGCGGTGAAACTGAGGTGCAGCAGCGGGTCGTCGGGCGCCCACCCCATGGCCAGGCGGGCCTGGATGCCCGCGTTGCCGAGGGCCGGCAAGGGCTCGCCCGCATCAAGGTGCCAGCCGAGCACGCTGTGCAGCTCATCCAGGGTGGCCCTGGTGGAGCGCCAGCAGCGGAGTTCCTGGTGCGCCAGGCGATCCTGGCGGACCATCTGCCGCAGGGCCACCACATGGGATCCCAGGGTCGCGGTCAGGTAGAACGCCGCGGCGAGCAGCGGCTGCAGGATCTGCTGGCCCAGCGGCGGCGTCTTGTTCTCGCCTCCGGAGCGGATCCCGGCGACGTGGGAGGAAGTCCGGCCCTGCCAGGGGGTGAAGTGGTCGGCGTACCGGTCGGCGGTGAACAGCTCGCCGTAGCCGGCCAGCTCGATGATCACGGCGGCGGGCACGCGCAGCGATGCGTCGTCGAGGGTGCCGATGACGGTGCCGGAGGCGTCCTTGCGGCGGCCGCGTTCGATCAGGTAGCGGTCGCAGTGGTCTTGGGTGACCTGCCCTAGCGATGCGATCTGCTGCCCGGTCAGCCAGTTCATCCAGCTGGCAGCCTCGATCAGCCGCTTCCCGCAGGTCCGCAGGGTCAGCGGGATCCGGTAGGCGCGGGGCAGCACCGCGACGAGCGGGTCGGCGGGCGCCAGCCGGGCGTAGATGTACTCCTTGGCGACCAGCCGCCGGCGCGGATCGGTGATGGTGGTGAAGTCGAGCCGGGTGTCACGCACGTCCAGGTAGGCGGCCAGGCCGGCGACGTCGCGGAAGTCCCACACGTCCTGGTCGAAACTGACGGTGCGCCCGCCGGGTACCAGGGGCAGGGCGGCGGCGGCGCACACATCCGATCCGGTGAACGGGGACCGGGCGTCTGCTCCGCCGTCGTGGCGGGCTGCGGGGCCGGGTGGGGTCATGAGGTGCTCTCCTCGGGCCGGAGCGGCAGGGCGTGGTCGTCGTCGTTGACGGTGGCCGCGGCGGCGGCCAGCAGTGGTGCGGGGTAGTGCTGCAGGATCTCGTCGAGGCGGGTCGCATAGGGGCCGAAGGTGGCCATGAACTGCGTGGTGGGCATCCCGGCCCACTGCCGGGAAAACCATGCCTTCAACCTGAGCAGGTTGCCGGCGTGCCGCGGCGCGAAGATCGCAAGCGGGCAGAGCAGGCAGACCCACGGCCGCGCCGGGCAGGGCTTTCCGGGCGGGCCGTGCAGGCCCGAGGCCGGGTCGGCGCAGGCGGCGGTGAACACGTCCTGGCCGCCGGAGACGAGCTCCGCGGCGGCCGGCTCGTCCAGGTCCAGCGCGGCGATCGTCTCGGGAAGGCCGCCGGCCAGCTCGGCCAGCTGCCCGGCGGTGACCACCCGCGGCGGCTGGGCGCGGCGGACCATGTCGCCCTGCGCCTGCTCGATGATGCCCTCCACCGCGTCCTGCTGGGCCGGCGTGGCCGCGGTCAGGTAGTGGTCGGCCTCGACTTGGGGGCTGTGGTTGGGGTCGATCAGCGACCTGGGCGAGCCGTGCCAGGCCTGGCGGTCCCGCAGCGACAAGAAGGTGGTGCGGATCCGCCGCAGGTCGGCCTCGACGCCGTGTTTCTTCCCCCAGTCACTGTGGGCTGGTGCCCCCACCGCGGTCTGCCAGCGCGTATTGCTGCGACCGCTGCAGTGCAGCCACAGCACGCCGGCCAGCCCGGCGGGCGCGTGGCGGCGGGTCAGTGCCGAATGCTCCAGCCACCGCTCGAGCAACCTCACGGCCCTGCGCGGCAGCGTCACCGACTCGGCCGCGGTGCGTCCTTTCACATAGCCGAGCAGGATCGTGGCGTCGCCGGCCCAGTCGACGTCGCCGATGTCCAGATCCGCGATCCCGTCCGGGACGACACCGCAGTAGGACCCCAGTAGCACCCGGTAGGCGTTCACCACGCCGACGCCGGGGAACAGCTCAGCGAAGGCGGTGCGGACACCGCCGTGCTGCTGGACCCACACGTCGGACATGCCCAGGTGCGCGGCGACCTGCAGGGTGCTCAGCGGGCCGCGCTGGACCAGCAGCCAGCGCAGGTTGCCGCCGTTCCACCCGGCCCGCTGCGGGTCGTGGCCGGCCGCCGCCGCCGCCAGCGCCCGCCGGTGTCCGGCGAAGGCGTCATCGACGATCCGCCGGCAGACGCCCTGCAGGCGCTCCCACTGCTGCCGGTCATACGGCTCCAGCGGATTGCCCGAGGGCCACGGGGTGAAATGCCGTCCGTCCGCCAGGGCGCGAACGCCCGGGTCCAGGCCGCCGGTGACGTCGTCGTAAGCGGCCAGCATCGCCCGCGTGGTCGACTCCTGCTGCACACCAGCCTGTATCCAGTACTCCGCCAGCACCGCCCGCGTCAAGGCACCGGCACCGCCGCGGACTCCGCGGCCGGCCATGAAGGCGGCGATGTCCCGCAGCCCGGTCAGATACGCATCCACGGTGCCCGGGGCGTTCACCATGCCGTGCGGGTGGACCTTCTGGGCAAGCCCGGTCAGCAGGGCGGCGACCAGCGCCGGATCACCGGTCCCGTCGGACAGCCACCGCTTCTGGCGGCCGTCGGTGAACTCGCATGCGATCCCCAGCGGATCGGTCAGCAGCTCCGCGGGCATCACGCACCCCCGCCGACGGCGTCGCCGGTGCCCGCGACGCTGTCCCCGGGGTCGTCGGTGCCGGTGTCGAACTCGGTGCCTGCCTCCCGGGCCGCCGCCGCCCGCGCCCCCGCCGACGCGCCGTTCGCGGCCTGCTCGTAGGCGTCGGCATAGATCCGCGTCATGTCCAGCCTGCGCAGGTACGCCTCCGTCGTCAGAGCCGATGAGTGGCCCAGCAGGTCCCGCAGCACCATCAGCGGATCGGACTTGGCCAGATACAGCGCCAGCGCCGCATCCGGCCCCGCCGCAGCGTCCGTGCCGGTGCCACCGCCGGTGGCCGCGGCCAGCCGCGCGGCCTGGACGTAGAAGCCCCCCACCAGGCGCTCCAGCGTCGCCATCGCCATCGAGTGACGCAGCCGGTGCGGATGGACCAGCGGGAACCGCGGCTCGAAACGTACCCGGATCCGCTGGGAGGTGCGGGTGAACACGCTCTCCCACGCGGTGAACGGGCCCCCGTCGGCGCGCACGGCCAGCAGGCAGCTGCCACCGCCGGGCGCGACCAGCCGTAGCCGCTCAGCGGCGCTCAGCGACGCCCACTTCACCCTGCGGCCGTTCACCCGCCCCCCGTCCGGGCCGGGATCAGTCACCAGCAGCGGCTCACCCGACCGCGCCGGCGACCACCCCGACCCGGCGGTGCTCGCCGCCCGGTCCAGGCCGATGTAGCCGTGCACCGCGTGCAGCGTGGCCGCGTCGATCCAGGTGGTCCGGTACTTGCCGCCCTTGGCCAGCGATGACGGCACCGGAAACAGCACCGGCAGGCCCGGGGGATGCGAAGCCGGCGGAGCCGGAGGCACCTCGAACACCAGCAGGAACGTGAACTCCCGGCGGCGCAGCCCCGTCGCCAGCGCCAGTCCCGCCATCGCCGCGTTGCGGGCCAGCTCCCGGCCCCGGTACCCCGCATCCGGCGTCCCGTCCGGCCTCAGCCCCGCCAGCGCGCTGAGGAACAGCGCCGCGAAGTCTGCCTCCAGGTACTTGATCGTCACATGCGGCTTCGGTGCCCGCCGCCGCGCCAGGTTCGCCTGCCGGACCTGGTCGCCGTAACGCGATATGGCCAGGGCGTAGGTGAACGGCACCGCGCCCGCCAGCCCCCCGGCGACCGCCCACTGATAGAACACCGACAAGATCGAGATGTTCTGGTTCCACGTGGTCGCGGCCCACCTGGCTTCAACCGGGCCGCTCGCCCGGTGCGCCGCATACGCGCCCAGCGCCTGCTTCAGCTCGTCGCGGGTGCCGAACAAGGCGATCCCCAGCGCGGCCAGGAAGGTCATCCAGTCCCGCAGCGCCCGCGCGTACTTCGCCCAGGTGCCCGGCGACGGCGCGCCGCTGACCGGCAGCTCCCGCAGCCACCGGTTCGCCGCCACGCTCGGCCGAGGCGCACCCGCGTCCTCCAAAATCAGATCGTCGTCGACCAGTTGCGGCATGCGGTCCGGGATAGCGGGCTCGGCCGCCACATCCCAGTCCTGCCAGCCGATCCGTGAGAAGAAAGTCAGTTGCATGAGCGGCGACCCTACGGACGCGACATGCGGCTCTGCAAGCGGCAAACGCCCAGTTCATGGCACTACCAAGGAGCCCCTGAGACACGGTAGCTAAGCAGAGAGAAGGCGGTGGGACGGGTC
>Ga0209656_10000840_pt1 | contig 19858 bp, 17 predicted proteins | sample BogFormECP12_OM2_FD_188239 | JGI IMG/M metagenome (GOLD analysis project Ga0209656, IMG submission 188239) | Bog forest soil microbial communities from Calvert Island, British Columbia, Canada - ECP12_OM2 (SPAdes) (version 2) | ecosystem: Environmental > Aquatic > Freshwater > Wetlands > Bog ... | reverse complement strand
ACCGACGAACAGATGGAGGAATTCGACCAGCTCATGGAGCCGTGGCTCGAAGACTACGAGCGCAAGCGATCGGCCCGCGGAAAGTAGCCGAGAACTCGGCACTCTCCAGCGAAGAAGATCGCGCTGATCTTCGCCGCGATGCGCCACTTCGCCCGGGCGCTGCAGGCGCGCGGCGTCACCGTCGCGTACACGCGGCTCGATGATCCCGCCAACACGCACTCGCTGCGCGGCGAGGTGCTGCGCGCCGTCGCGCGCTTCCGCCCGGCGTCGATCGTCGCGACCGAGGCCGGCGAGTGGCGCGTGCTGGACGACATGCGCCGCTGGCACGAGGCCGCCGGCGTCGCGGTGGAGATCCGCGACGACGACCGCTTCCTCTGCCGCGTCCAGGAGTTCCGCGCCTGGGCGCCCGGCCGCCGCACGCCGCGCATGGAATTCTTCTACCGCGAAATGCGCCGGCGCACGGGCCTGCTGATGGACGGCGATGCGCCGGTAGGTGGGCGGTGGAATTTCGACGCGGAAAACCGCAAGCGCCTGCCGGCCGGCGTCGCGCTGCCCGAAGTGCCGCGCTTTCCGCCCGACGCGATCACGCGCGAGGTCCTGACGCTGGTCGGCGCGCGGTTCGGCGGGCACTTCGGCACGCTCGACGGCTTCGACCTGCCGGTGACGCGGCGGGACGCCGCCGTGATGCTCGACGACTTCATCGCGCGCCGGCTGCCATCGTTCGGCGACTGGCAGGACGCGATGAAGGCGGACGCGCCGTTACTGTTTCACGGGCTGATCTCGACCTCCCTGAACTGCGGCCTGCTCGATCCGCTGGAGGTCTGCCGCCGCGCCGAGCGCGCGTGGCGCGACGGCCATGCGGCCCTGAATGCCGCGGAGGGTTTCATCCGCCAGATCATCGGCTGGCGCGAGTTCGTCCGCGGCGCCTACTGGCTGCACATGCCGGACTACGCGACGCGCAACTTCCTGGGCGCCACCCGCCCGCTGCCGTGGTTCTACTGGTCGGGCGAGACCCGGATGCGCTGCATGGCGCAGGTGATCGGGCAGACGCGCGACCTCGCCTACGCGCATCACATCCAGCGCCTGATGGTGACCGGCAATTTCGCGCTGCTCGCCGGCCTGCATCCCGACGAGGTCGACGAATGGTATCTGTGCGTGTACGCCGACGCCTATCAGTGGGTGGAGATGCCGAACACGCGGGGGATGGCCTTGCACGCCGATCACGGCGTGGTCGGCTCGAAGCCGTACGCCGCGTCGGGCGCCTACATCAACCGCATGAGCGACTACTGCGGCCGTTGCCACTACGACGTGGGCGACACGACGGGTGAACGCGCCTGTCCGTTCAATGCACTCTATTGGGACTTCATCGCCCGCCACGCGGCGCGTTTCGCCGGCAACCCGCGCATGGCGATGCCGCTGCGCACGCTGGAGGATGGCCCCGCGCGCCGCGACGCCATCCTCGCCCGCGCGGCGGCCTTCCTGCGGGCGATGGACGCGGGCGAATTGGTCTGAGCGGCCGTCGACACCTTGACTGCTCCCTTCGTTCGGTCCCCCCCCCACTCGCTTCAGCAGACCGGTCTGGCTAATCTGACCGACCGCGCACCTGTCGACTGAAGGCCGGTGGCGAGCGGCACGAGACGTTCGGGGGAGAGACGACCGTGAAAATCATGAAGTTCATCGACTGGGTGCCGGGCGGGCTGATGGTGGTGCCGCTGTTCCTCGGCATGCTGGTCAATACCTTCACGCCGAACCTGCTGAAGATCGGCGGCTTCACCGAGGGCCTGAGCAGCGCCGGCTACAACACGGTGCTGGGCATGTACCTGTTCACGGTCGGCACCAAGATGACGCTGCGCGCCGCGCCGCGCATGCTCAAGCGCGGCTTCGGCATCCTGGCGGCCAAGCTCGCGGTGGCGATGGCCATCGCGCTGACGGTCGCGCGCGTGTTCGACGGCAACCTGTTCGGCTTCAGCACGCTGGCGCTGATGGTTGCATTCAGCGACACCAACGGCGGCATGTTCATGGCGCTGACCAGCGTGATGGGCGACAAGGAAGACGTCGGCACCTACGTGCCGCAGAGCATCGAGACCGGGCCGTTCATCACCATGATCTTCCTGGTCGGCGCGGGGCTCGCCAACATACCGTGGATCGCGATGGTCTCGGTCATCGCGCCGATCTTCGTCGGCGCCCTCCTCGGCAACCTCGATCCCGACCTGCGGGAGTTCTTCGGCAAGCACGAGCCGATCATCGTGCCGTTCATGGCCTTCACGCTGGGCCAGAACATCAACCTCAAGAACGTCATCGTCGCCGGGCCGTCGGGCATCGTGCTGGGCGTGCTGGTCTGCGCCATCACCGGGACGGCCTGCATCCTGGCCGATCGTTTCCTGGGCGGCTCGGGGATCGCCGGCGCGGCGGCGTCGAGCACGGCGGGCAACTCCGCCGCGGTCCCCAAGGCGATCGCGATCGCCGATCCCAGCTATGCGGCGATCGCCCCGCTGGCCACGGTGCAGGTAGCGGCGAGCGTGATCGTCACCGCCATTCTAACGCCGATCCTGACCTCGTGGATGCACCGGCGCGTGCAACGGCAGCGGGCGGCGCAACCGCAGCCCCCCGCCGCCGCGACCGCACCGGCCGCCGGTACATGACGGCATCGCGGCCGGGCGCGTCTACGCCGGGTAGCAGGTCGCCACTAACGGGCAGGCCGAGCACTCGGGGGGGATTTTGTCGGCACTTGGCAGGCTCCCGCAGATCGCCGGCTGATGGGCCGTGGGCTCGGACGCGGTCACCGTTGGGTTGCCAGGCTCACCGGGACAGGCCGCGGCATGCGGCGTGACGGCAACGATCGCGCCTTCGCTGCAGGGAGGGACTGCGGCGGCTGGCTGGGCGCGGGCGCTCACGGACGCCAGCAATCCAACCAGTCCCACCAGCGAAGACATCGATTTCACAAGCGCACCCCGCGTTTCATGGCCGCGCAACGTAAACCCGGGCATCGGCCTTCCGGTCAATCCCAGAGGCCTGAGACGCCGGATTGCGTCCTGGATGGACCGAAGCCGCCGTCGCGCCGCGACGCCGGAGCCCGGCTGGGTCTGCCAACGACGGATCGCTTCCATATCGGCGCTCGCCTCGAGCGTGAAGCGAAGCGTCCGTGGCACTGCAGGCTGTACTGCCTAGCGGTTCAGATGAGGCGGTGGCAACTCGTGGTTGGTCCCGATGCTATCGATCCACGCTTCCATTTCCTCTTCGGACACAGTGCGGCCGGTTGAAGCTGACGCAAGCGCCTCGGCAATCAGCTTTGCTTCCTGTGCGATGCGACGCCGCCGCTCCTCGTCCGTCTCCGACCGGGGAGCATGATCGCCGTCAACAAAGGGGTCTGGCTCGTCCACGTGCCCAGGTCTATCGCATTTTTCGCGGCGAGACCACTCTGCTCGCCGGACCACCTGTGCGCAGCTGACTTGATCGGTTTCATTCCGCCGCCATTGTCCGCGCACGCCGATCTCAGCGTTGTGCCGGGAGGCGGTTGTTGGCATCCGAGGCGGAGAAGCGCTGGCACCTCCAGGCGACAGGTGCCAGCACTCCTCGGCGTCAGCGCTTGACCGGCACGACCTCCAGGTCGTCGAGCCGCGCGTAGCGGTAGAAGATCACCGATGCGATCCAGGCGAAGATGAACACGCCGATGATGATGAACCCGATGCCGTTGAAATTATCGTTCAACGTGCCGATGCCGTCCCAGAACCAGCCGTCCAGCCCAAGCTGATCGCCGATCAGGCCGAGCCCCTCGATCCCGCCGATCAGCACGGCGACGACCACGGACACGGCGGTGATGACGAGGTTGTAGTAGAGCTTCCGGATCGGCCGCACGAACGCCCAGTTGTAGGCGCCGAGCATCAGCACGCCGTCAGTGGTGTCGATCAGCGACATGCCGGCGGCGAACAGCGCCGGGAACACCATGATCGCCCAGATCGACATGCCTTGCCCGGCCTGTGTCGCGGAAATCCCGAGCAGGCCGACCTCGGTCGCGGTGTCGAAGCCGAGACCGAACAGGAAACCGAGCGGCAGCATCTGCCAGCTGTGCGAGATCAGCCGGAACAGCGGACGGAAGAGCCGCGCCAGCAGGCCGCGATTGTTCAGCAGCAGGTCGAAATCCTGCTCGGCGAAGGCGCCGCCGGCCCGCACGCGGCGGAACGCCTTCCAGACGTTGACCAGGATGACGACGTTCATCGCCGCGATCAGGAACAGGAACAGCGTCGAGACCGAGGTGCCGACGATGTTGCCGAAGCCTTTCAGCGCGTCGAAATGGGCCGCGATCTCGGTCGTGGTGACCGCGATCGCCAGCGCCAGCAGGATGACGACGCCGGAATGGCCGATCGCGAACCAGAAGCCCACGCTGACCGGGCGCTTGCCTTCCTGCATCAGCTTGCGCGTGACGTTGTCGATGGCGGCGATATGGTCGGAATCGACGGCGTGTCGCAGTCCGAAACCGTAGGCCAGCAGCGCGGTGCCGAGCAGCACCGGATGGTCGCGGAAGGTCAGGAGCGCCCACGCCCATATGGCGATGTTGGCGGCGATGAGCAGCGTATAGATGCCGACGAGCCGGCCGCGCAGGTCGGCGGAGCGGTCATCGAAGGTTCGTCTCAGCAGATTAGGCATCAGGGTTTCTCGCAGGTGACGTCACCTGTCACTGCAGCCCGGCCTGCTCCGTCGCGGAGCTGACCCACCGAGGCACCCCGCCCGGTGTCGCTGCATTGACGCCAGTGATGGCAGGTCTCCTGGCTCGCGGGTCCGCGCCGTGCGTCGCCTTCCCAGGTCGGCCCGGTCGGGTCGCCCCAACGGTCGCCCCAGTGGCAGTCTGACGCACCGCTCGCCGCTTACAGTTGCGGGGGCAGCCGTGGCTTTGAACCACGTTCCCTTTTCATCCCATTCGGGAAACCATCTCCTCGACCGTAAGGGACGCCCAACGGCGCGGTCAACCGCCCGCGCACGCGGGGCCGCGTTCCGGCGCGCGATGGACGCGGGCGAGCCGGCCGGATCAGTTGTCCTTGGCTCCCTGGCGGATCCATTCGCGGACGGCATCCCGGTCGCACGTCGAGAGCTGCTTCTTCCCGTGCGGCATCCGGATCGCCGGCGCAACACGCCAGTCCAGCAGCAGCATCAGATTGCTCGTCTCAGGATCGCGCGGAACGACCACGGGTCCGAATTTCGTGCCCTTCATGAGGCCCTGATACGAGGTCAGATCGAGCCCGCTTTGCTGAAGTCCCTCGCCGCCCGGCTGATGGCAGCTTCCGCAGCGCCATTTCAGCAGTGGCAGAATGTCGTCGGAGAAGCTCACGACCGGTTCCGCGGCAGAAGCCTGCCTGACGGACGATATGTTCCCGGTCCCGATCATCATCGCGACCGGCAACGCTACGAGCGCCGCCATCGGACGGATTGGCATTCCCATGATTACCTCCCTCGAAGCAGCGGCTCCGCGACCGGTCGCTCATGTTGCTTGCGGAAGCGAATCGGGTCGCCTTCCGGAAACGCATGGAGGAGTCATGCAAGAAACACGCAGCACGTCATTGATGCGGATCAAGCAGGCTGCGCGCTTTCACGCTGCCGTTCGGGAAGACCGCCGCGGCGATGTCGTCAGCCGGTCAGGCCCCGTCGCGCCGTACCCCGTGTCGGCGCCGCGAGGCGTATCAGAAATCCTGCCAGTCGTCGCCCGCGTCTGCCGTTGCCAGCGCGACTGCCGCCGGCTTCGCCGCTTGCGGCGCGCTGCGGAGCCGCCCCGCCGCGGAGTCCATCCCGCCTTTCAGCCGGCCGATCATCTTCGTCAGCCCGGCGCCGCGCGCGGCCGGCGGTGTCGCACCCGGCGTCACCGGCCGGCGCGCCGGCTGCGGCGCCCGCGGCGTCCGCGCCTCCTGCTCCATGTGGCCGACCCTGAAGCGGCCGATCATCGCCGCCAGCGACTCGCTCTCCTTCGCCAGCGCGTGCGTCGTCGCCGTCGCCTGCTCGGCCATCGCCGCGTTCTGCTGCGTCATCTGGTCCATCTGGGCGATCGCCGTGTTGACCTCGCCGATACCCGCGGCCTGCTCGCGCGCCGACCCGGCGATGTCGGAGATCACGCCGTTGACCTCGGCGATCCTGCCGGCGATGCGCTGCAGCGCCGCGCGCGCCTGGCCGACCAGGTCCACGCCGCCGGTGACCTGATCGGCCGACACCAGGATCAGCGACTTGATCTCCTTCGCCGCCTCGGCCGAGCGCTGCGACAGCGCGCGGACCTCGGCGGCGACCACCGCGAAACCGCGGCCGGCCTCGCCGGCGCGCGCGGCCTCGACCCCGGCGTTCAACGCCAGCAGGTTGGTCTGGAACGCGATCTCGTCGATCACGCCGATGATCTGGCCGATCTGCTTGGACGACTCCGCGATCTTGCCCATCGCGTCGACGGCGTGGCCGACCACCTCGCCGGACTGCTCCGCCTCGGCCTTGGTCGCGTCAATCGCCTGCCGCGCACGCTCCGCGCCGTCGGCGTTGTTGCGCACCGTCGTCGTCAGCTGCTCGAGCGCCGACGCCGTTTCCTGCAGGCTGGCGGCCTGTTCCTCGGTCCGGTGCGCCAGATTGTCGGCCGCCGAGCGGATCTCCTGCATGCCGCTGTCCATCGCGCGCCCGGAACTCACGACCTGGCGCATCGCCGACTGCAGCGCGTCGAGCGCACCGTTGAAATCGCTGCGCAGCTTGTCGAGCGCGGGCGTGAAGCTTTGCGTGATCCGCTGCTCCAGGTCGCCTTCCGCCAGCTGCGTCAGCCCGCCGCCGACCGCGGCGACGGCCGCGACCCGATCGGTCACGTCGGTGGCGAACTTGACCACCTTTACCACCCTGCCGTCCGCATCCAGGATCGGGCTGTACGACGCCTGCAGCCAGACCTCGCGACCGCCCTTGGCGATGCGGCGGAATTCCGCCGCCACGAACTCGCCCTTCTTCAGCCGGTCCCAGAAGTCGCGGTACTCCGCCGACGCGGCGTAGGCCGGATCGACGAACATGCTGTGCCGCCGCCCGACGACCTCCCCGCGTCCATAGCCGACGGCGGCGAGGAAGTTGTCGTTGGCGTCGACGATCTCGCCGTCGGTGGTGAACTCGATCATCGCCTGCACGCGCGAGATCGCCTGCAGCTTGCCCGCGGCCTCGACCGCTTTCAGCTTCTCCGCGGTGATGTCGTAGGCGACCTTGACGACGCCGGTGACGCGGCCGCCGAAGCCGCGGATCGGATTGTACGCCGCGCGGATCCACACCTCGCGCCCGTCCTTGCGGAGCCGCTTGAACTCGGCGGAGTTCGGCTCGCCGCGGGCCAGCGACGGCCAGAACCCGGCATACGCGGCGCTTGCCGCCTCGCGCGGGTCGACGAAGATGCGGTGGTGCTTGCCGCGGATCTCGTCGCGCTCGTAGCCGAGCAGGTCGGCGAAGATCCGGTTGGCGCTCCGGATGGTGCCGTCCGGCGTGAACTCGATCACGCCGGCGGACGCGGCGATGGCGTCCAGCACGGCAGGCGCGTGCGTCACCCTCAGGAGCTTGAACAAGCGGTGATCCTCATGCTGGCGGAACGGCCCGAAGTCGCACTGGATGGCTGGACAAAACAGTGTCAACGACGTTTGTCACAGGGGTCTTAAGCCGAGGTTACCCTCCACGGCCGTGCTGGCCGCGGCGCCGATCCGCCCCGACGCGAACCCGGCGATCTATGAGTTCCCGCGAGCCGAGGGCTACACATAGCCTCGCAGGCTGCCGGCACGCGCGGCCGGGGGGCAGCGTCCTGCGAGCAAGGGGATCGAGCCGTGAGTTGCTTCTGCCTCGCCAATCTCGACCTGCTCCCGAGCCTGAACGCCAACGCGCAGCTCAACCTGTCGGCGAGTGCCGCGGCGGCGCTCGAGCTCGCGGCAAGGATCGGCCTCGGCCTGCCGAACCTCCCGCCGCCGTCGATCGCGCTGCCCCGGCTCGACCTGTCGCTCAGCGCCCTCGCGTCGCTGACCGCCATGGCCCAGCTCCAGGCGCAGGCGCAGGCCAGCCTGGGGATCGACCTCTCGACGCAGTTCGGCGTCACCGCGCTGGCCCGCCTCGCCGCGACCTTGGCCGCGCGGATGTCGGCGATCGCGGCGCTCAATCTCGACCTGAGCGCCTGGCTTCAGCTGGCGCGCGTCAACGCGGTGGCGCTCGATCTCTCGGCCATCTTCAACGCGTGCCTGAACGCCTCGGCCTCGGCGACCGCGGCGCTCAGCCTCGCGCTGCCGCCGCCGTCCTGGGGCGGCCTGACCCTGCCGACGCTGTCGGCGCTGGCCTCGCTGTCCGCCCAGCTCAACGCCAGCCTGGACGCGGCTTTCGTCGCATCGCTGCAAGCGTCAGCCAGCGCCGTCGCCAGCGCGATGGCGAACATCTCGCTCGACGCCTCCGCCGCCGCCGCGCTGACCGCCGGCTTCTCCGCGGTGGCGCAGCTCTCGGCGAGCCTGGGCGTCAATCCGTTGCAGGTCGGCCTGCCGGCCGTGCGGGCGATGGTGGCGGCCAACTTCTCCGCGATGCTCTCGCTGGCCGCGAAGCTCGGCATCGATCTCTCGCTCGGCATCCCCGGCCTGCCGTCGCTGCCGTCGATCCCCGGGCTGACCGCCGCCCTGACCGCGAGCCTCACCGCGCAGCTGCAGGCGGCACTCACCGCCTCGGCCTCGCTCAGCGCCTCGCTCAGCGCGTCGGCGTCGGCCGACCTGAGCCTGTCGTTGTCGGCGATGCTGGCCGCGTCGCTGTGCGTCAGCCTGTCGGCCGCGCTGGGCATCAGCGTCGCCCTTCCCGCGCCGTGCGGACGGTGCGACCTGCGCTCGATCATGGCGGCGCTCAGCGCCTTGCCGTCGCCGGGCAGTCCGGCGCCATCCAGCCACGGGCACCGCCGTTCGTCCTCCGCTCCGGCCACCCCGTCGAAGCCGGGCCAGAAGCCGGCTGCAGGCAGCAGTGCCGGCGCCGGTTCCGGCGCCGCCGGAGGCGGTGCAGCGGCGGGTGGCGGTGGCGGCGGTGGCGGAGGCGGAGGCGGCGGAGGCGGCGGCGGCGGTGGTGGCGGAGGCGGTGGAGGCGGCGGCGGCGGAGGCGGCGGCGTTCCGGCGACCGTGATGACCGCGCAACTGATGTGCACGATGGGGATGGCGCCCTCGGCCTTGGTGGTCCTGCCGGTCAACAGGACCACGGCCGGCGGTCAGTTCGCCGCCAACATCATGGATTACATCCCGATGACGAACATCATGCCGTTCGGCATGTGCATCTCACCGGCGAACCCGACCGTCGCCTCGGCCACCGCCGCCGCGCTGGGCGTGCTGACGCCGATGCCGTGCATTCCCGCCACCAGCGCGCCCTGGGTGCCGGGCGCGCCGACGGTCCTGCTCGGCGAGCAGCCGATGCTGGATGCCACCTCGCAGTGCATGTGCATGTGGGCCGGCATGATCGCCATTGTGTCGCCGGGGCAGGTGCAGACGACCATTCCGTAACGGTCCAGTGTCTTATCCCGGAAGTTCGCTCGCGAACTTCCGGGATAAGCAGGCCACTGAGACTTTGATTTGCTAGTGTCCCGATTCCGAAGTTCAACGAACTTCGGAATCGGGACACTAGGACGGGCTTAACCGAACGGACCGACCCGCATGTACGAAGACGCCGCCATCCTCGCCGCCGTGGTGCTGCTTTACAGCGCCGCCGCCGGGCGGGTCGGACGCTCCTGGCTCAGCGGGCCCATCCTGTTCACCGCCGCCGGACTGATCCTCGGCCCCGCCGGTCTCGACGCGCTGCGTCTGCCGATCACCGCCACCGACCTGCGCACGCTGGCGGAGCTCGCCCTCGCGATGGTGCTGTTCAGCGACGCCGCGCACGCCGACCTTACCGTGGTCCGGCGCACCGTCGCCTTGCCCGAACGGCTGCTGCTGATCGGCCTGCCGGTCACCATCGTGCTCGGCTTCCTCATCGGGCTGCTCGTCTTCCCGCAGCTCGACCTGCTCGGGGTCGCGTTGCTCGCCACGCTCCTCGCGCCGACCGACGCCGCGCTCGGCGCGCCCGTCGTCACCAACCCCGCCGTCCCCGAAGCCACGCGCGAGGCGCTCAACCTCGAGTCCGGCCTGAACGACGGCATCTGCGTGCCGCTCGTCGTCATCCTGCTCGACCTCGCCGTCGGCACCGAGGTCCATGCGACCACCGCCCCGCACATCGCCATGGTCGTCGTCGAGGAACTCGGCATCGGCCTGCTCACCGGCGTCGTCATCACGTGGGCCGCCGTCCTCGTGCTGCGCCGCGCCGCACGCCTCGGCTGGACCAGCGAGCACTGGCTGCACATCCCGGTCGTTGCTCTGGCCGCCCTGTGTTTCACCGCCGCGCAGGCGCTCGGCGGCAGCGGCTTCATCGCCTGCTTCACCGGCGGCCTGCTGTTCGGCGCGCTGCAAGGCGGCCGCTCCGACATCCTCAGCGGCGCGTCGAGCACCGGCGAGGTGCTCGCCATGCTCACCTGGACGGTGTTCGGCGGCCCCGTGCTCGCGCAACTCCTGCCGCGCATGACGTGGCAGGACCTGCTCTACGCCGTGCTCAGCCTGACGGTGATCCGGATGCTGCCGGTGTACCTGGCGCTCGCCGGCACTGCGATGGGCATCCGCACCAAGCTGTTCATCGGCTGGTTCGGACCGCGCGGCCTCGCCAGCATCGTCTTCGCCGTCATCGTCTTCGATGCCGGCCTGCCCGGCCGCGACACGATCGCGACGACCGCCGCCTGCACCGTGCTGCTCAGCGTGATCCTGCACGGCATGACGGCGAACCCGCTGGTCACCGCGCTCGCGCGCCGCCGCTAGCCCGTTGCGTCCGGGAATTTCTTATGTGCCCCGCCGCCGCCGTGTATCCTGACCGCATGCGGCACGGCTGGCCCCCGCAATGACCCTTCACTGGTCGACGGACGACCTGCCGGCGCGCGACCGGATCGCGTTCTGGTGCGATTTCTTCGCCCAGCAGGCGCATCGCTTCACCCCGTGCGACACCCCCGACCCCGCCACCTTCCGCGCCGAAGCGCGCGGCCAGTCCGGCGACGGCTTTGCGCTGCTCGAGATCGACAGCGGCCTGAAGCACATCCGCCGCACCGCCGCCGACATCGGCCGCGATACGTCGGACGCGTTCTTCGTCCGCCGCTACCACCGTCCGCTGGTCTGGAAAGCCGGCCCCCGCAGCACCCCGGTCGACCTGGTCTTCACGCCCGGCGATTTCTGCGTCAGCGCGACCGAGTGGGAGTTCGACGCGAAAGTCGCCGACACGGCGTCGTTCGGTCTGCTGGTCATTCCGCACGCTGCACTTTCGCCGCTGCTCGCCGGCGGCCGGATCGCGCGCCCGTTCCGCCTTCCCGCCGCCGCCGCGGTCGCCTCGCTGCTGGCAACCGCCCTCGATGCGGCCAGCGCGCAGGCGCCGCTCCTGCCGCCGCCGCTGGCGACCGCCGTCTTGCGCAACCTCGCGGGCCTCGTCGCCCTCGCGTGCGGCGCGTCCGACGAAGGCCGGGAGACCGGACGCAGCTCGGTCCAGGTCACGCGGCTCGAGGCCATCAAGCGGCACGTCGAGGCGCATCTCGCCGACCCCGCGCTCTCGCCGGCGACTGCGGCCGCCGCCATCGGCATCTCGGTGCGCCAGCTGCACCTGCTGTTCGAGCCGACGGGCACGACGTTCGCGCAATACGTCCTGCGCCAGCGGCTGCTGAAGTGCCGCGACGCCATCGCCGGCGCGACCGGGACGACGCGGAAGGTGACCGACATCGCGTTCGGCTGGGGGTTCAACAGCATGGCGACCTTCTACCGCACCTTCGCCGCCGAGTTCGGCACCGCGCCGTCGGCGCTGCGGGCCGCGCCGTGACCGCCCCCACGCGCCGGACAGACGGAGGCCTGTCATGACTCCATCCCAGCAGGAGCTTGTCCGCGCCAGCTTCGCCAGGCTCGCCGTCATGCCCGAGGTCGCGGGCGCGCTGTTCTACGAGCGCCTGTTCGCCGTCAATCCGGACTTCCGCGCGCTGTTCAAGGGCGACATGCGGGTGCAGGGCATGAAGCTGATGACGATGCTGGCCGTCATCGTCTTCCACCTGCACGAGCAGGGCGAGATCCTGCCGGCGATCCGCGACATGGGACACCGGCACGTCGCCTACGGCGTGAAGGACTCCTATTACGACGCGCTCGGCGAATGTCTGCTGTGGACGCTGGAGCAGGTGCTGGGCGAGGACTTCACCCCGGAGGTCCGCGACGCCTGGTCGGTGTGCTACGACGAACTCGCCCGCCAGATGAAGACGGCCCGCTGACCCCTCGGACGCGCGGCGCGCGAGCCACCGCAAAACACGCGGGCGTGAACCGGTTCACAGCCGCAACCTCTCGCGGCGCCAAACTCTCCCTGACGTCTTCGGCCGGTCGGGTCACCTCGCAGTCGCGGCGGGGTGACCTGTCGCGTGTACGGACCGGTACCGGCTCGTAATGCCTTCGTCCCGACGGCCGGGCGTACTGATCCGTCTCTCCGTGCAGCGCGCGTCCGTTACGGTCACTGCACGCAATGAGATATCGACCTGCGCTGCGTGAGACGACGGCGGCACCTCTGCTCCTTAGGTTCCGGCCCGCGCCCACGACCAGCACTGGGCATTCGCCATCGCAACCGGGAAGGACAAACACCATGCGTATTTCGCAACGTGGCCTGACTCTGTGCACGACGCTGGCGCTGCTCGGCGCCGCACCCGCCGTGCACGCCGACTCGCTGCGCCCGATCGACGGGATGCAGGCCGACCTCGGCGATGTCTCGGTGTACGCGTACTACGTCGACACGCCGCACGGATTCCATCTCGTCGCGACCGCGCAGACAATGGCCGCGGAGCCCACGGTGCTGCGATTCGAGGCGGTCCTGCAGCCCGGGCAGGATGCCACGATTTCGGTGCCCCGCGCCGTGGGGCAGCCGCCGGTGCGGCTCGTGTTCCATCGCCGCGGCGACGTGATCGAGTTCGACCACCCGGACGTGCAGACCGACTGAGACCAAGTCCCGAACGAAACGACCCGTCCCGTCATTGCGAGGAGTGAAGCGACGAAGCAACCCAGGGCCGCACGACAAACGTCTGCCGTGTTGCCCTGGGTTGCTTTCGCTCGCAGTGACGGTTCGTGACATCTGCCCGAAGCCACCACTTTGCAATGGAGACCGACCATGGACGACGTCCAGAAGGACCTCGTGCGCGCGACCTTTGCGCGCATCGCCCCGATATCCGATCAGGCGGGCGAGCTGTTGTACCAGCGGATGTTCACGATCGATCCCTCTCTGCGCGCGCTGTTCAGTATCGATGCCGCGCAGCAGGGCAAGAAGCTGATGGCGGTCATGGCGATGGCGGTCGCCAATCTGCACCGGCTGCATGAGATCGTGCCTGCGGTGCGCGATCTGGGGCGGCGTCACGTCGCTTACGGCGTCAAGCCGGCCGACTACGACACCGGCGGCGACGCGCTGCTCTGGACCCTGGAGCAGGCGCTCGGCGCGGATTTCACGCCCGAGATCCGCGCCGCCTGGACCGCGTGCTACGAGACCCTCACGGGCCAGATGAAGGACGCGGCGTACGGCGGCGGGGCGCAGGCGGACCCCGCCGGTCACGGCGGTTTGGCCGCAGCAGCGGACTGAGCCGCGGCGACCGCGCGCCGAGGGTGAACCGGTTCATGGCGAGCGGTTCCCAGTGGCGCTAGCGATCGCCTGCACAAACCCAGGAGACAAAACATGCGCCGCCTGATGATGATCTTCGCCCTCGTCGCCGTTGCCGCCGGAGCGGTCGCCGCAGTGCCTGCTTACGCCTACCAGACCGGGGGCAGCGGCCACGCCATTTCCTCGTATCAGACCGGAGGAAGCGGCCACGGTGCGCAGATGCACGGGTCCGGCGGCGGCGCCGGGCGCACGCACTGACGCGCTGATCCTCCGGCCGCGTCGGCGGGCGCCCGGCGTGAAGCTGGCGGCGAACGGCGCGGCATCGCAGGGATACGCGATCACCGCTGGGCGGCGTCCCCCGCCTGAGCAGCGACCGCGGTGAGCATCGGCAGCACCTCGTAGCGAAAGCCGCGCTCCGACCGGATCGCCGGATCGCCCTCGGTCAGCGCGCTTGCCTCCGCCTCGTCGGCGACACGGATCACCCCCAGTCCCCACGGGCCGTGCGGATCGGCAACCGGGCCGAACACGACCGCCTTGCCGCGCGCGAGCAGGTCGCTCCAGTAGGCGACGTGGGACTGCATGATGCTCGCCTCGTCAGGCGTCATATCGGCCGCGAATGTCGGACGCGGCGGGATCAGGCGGCAGAAGAAGAAACGGGGCTGCGCAGCCGTGCTGTCGTGCGGGTTCATGACCCAGTACCGCAGATGGGTCGGCAGAGATCAATCCGCCGAGGCACGCCTGCACGAACACGTGCGAAGGTTCGTCGCCCGTTCGCGAAAACCTCTTTCCAAGAATAAAACCCTAGGATAACTAGCCTCCGAACGGCTGGAACCCCGGGGAAAGGAGGGGGACAGATCAATGCTGCGCTGGCTCCCGACCCGACTGGTCCGCCTCTACGAGCGCCTCATGGCCGCGCGTCCGTACGCGCGCTCGACGCGCGCCCCGAAGCCGCCGCCGGACGACGAGGCACCGCGCTGCAGCGGCCAGACGCGCCACTACCGGCTGGAGATCGCCTACGACGCCTTTTGCGAGCACCGCCCGCCGCCGAAGAAGCTGTTCCGCGCCAACCCGTGGCGCCGAGACCTCACCTCGTGGTGCGACGCACCCAACAGCTGGACCGACCGCCGCAAGCCCCGCTGCCATCACTGCGAGACCGCCCGCGCCCATTACGTCGCCGCCCGCGACCAGGGCGACTGGAAGGCCGAGGTCGCGCTCTACAAGCTCGCCCGCCGCGGCGCCGTGCGCCTGCTCGCCGAGCGCCGCCAATACCGCGACAGCCGCCGGCAGTTCTGGGCCCGCCACCGCGAACACGTCGCCCGCAACGGCCCCGAACCGATGCCGCCGCAGTTCGAGCCCGAATTGTGGCCGATGATCGCCCATCGCGGCTCGCACGAATCCTGGCACCATCGCGACCGCCGCGAGGTCGAGCGCGACCTCGTGCGCGCCCACGCCCGCCATCTGCGCCATCTCGAGCAATGCCGCCGCGAACGCCTGCGCGACCTCCACGCCGCCGACTCGCGTCATCGCAAGAAACGCAGCGACGAACCGATCCAGGACACCGCGACGACCGACAGAAGCGTGGTGCCGGCGCGCCCGCCACCCCGCAGCACGTCCCCCATCCCCCGTACGCCGCGCCGTCCCGCGGCGGCAACCGGGCGAAATGCCGGCCTACAGGTCGATCCAGGCCAGGTGCCCGCCCTTGCCGGCGCCGGTGTCGAGGAACACCGCCGTGCCGCCCGACCGCCCGGTCACCCGGTACGGCCGCCCGTCGGTGCTGCGGCGGTCGTGGCCGCAATAGACCGTCAGCCCGGCGGGGATGCGGTCCACCCAGGCGAGGCTGCGCTCGGGGTAGCCGTCGGGCTGCGTCCGTCCGGTGGGCTCCCCGTACAGCGCGCGGGCGACGGCGCCTTCGGGCCGGGCGAGCCCGTGTGGGGCGGGATGCAGCATCATCTCGGTGTGGAACCCGCCATGGACGAACAGCGCGTCGCCCTGCCGCAGCCAGAGCGGCGCGCGCTCGATCTCGCGCAACGTCCGCTCGCGCAGCGCGCCGTCGAGCTGCCCGATCGTCGCCTGCAGTTCGGGATTGAACCGCACCTGCCGGCCGAGCAGCGCGCGCCCGAGCTTGTGGTCGTGGTTGCCGAGCAGGAACAGTCCCCGTCCGGCATCGATCAGCTCGAACATCAGCCGCAGGGCGCCCGCGCTGTCGGGGCCGTAGTCGGTCAGATCGCCGAGCTGCACGATGAACCGGTCGGTCGCGGCGGCGAAGGCGAACGCCCCGGCGTCGCCGTGCACGTCGCCGACGACCCGGATCGGACGATCGGGGATCATCGCCGCACCGTCACGCCGGACGTCCCACCCGACACCGAAACGAATCCGGCATGACGCGCACGCGCACCGTCGCCGAAACGCCGAATCGCGTCGCATCGTGCAACGCCGCCCCGCGCGGCGGCACACGTCGCGGCCGACGAGACGCCACTACGCCGCCGATTCGCGCGAGACGGTGCGGAACGCGTCCAGCGCACGCTGCCGTCCCTCGGCCAGATCGACGATCGGCAGCGGATAATTCTGCCCGAGCGTCACCCCGGCAGACTGCAGCAGCATCGCCGGCGCGTCCCACGGCGCATGGATGTGCCTCGCGTCCAGCTCTGCCAGTTCGGGGACGAAACGGCGTACATAGGTCCCATGCGGATCGAATTTCTGCCCTTGCAGGACCGGGTTGAACACGCGGAAGAACGGTGCCGCGTCGGCGCCGCAGCCGGCGATCCACTGCCAGCTCGCGGCATTGGACGCGAGGTCGGCGTCGCACAGCGTGTCCCAGAACCAGGCCTCGCCGTCCTGCCAGCGCACCAGCAGGTGCTTGACCAGGAACGAGCCGACGATCATGCGCACGCGGTTGTGCATCCAGCCGGTGTGCCAGAGCTGGCGCATCCCGGCATCGACGATCGGCACGCCCGTCCGCCCGCGCTGCCAGGCGGCCAGCGCCGCCTTGTCGTGCCGCCACGGCATGTGGGCGAACTCCGGCCGCAGCGGCCGCTCCGGCAGCGTCCTGTGATGCCACAGCAGGTAGGCGGAGAATTCGCGCCACAGCACCTCGTTGAGGAACGCGTCGCGTCCCGCCGGTCCGGTCTCGCCGCCGTGGCGATCCGCGACGTGCCACACCTGCACGGGCGAGATCTCGCCCCAGTGCAGATGCGGCGACAGCATCGACGTGCCCGCTTGTCCCGGCAGGTTCCGCTGCCGGTCGTAGTGCTGCAGATGCTCGAGGAAGCGCGTCACCCTCGCGGCCGCTCCGGCCTCGCCGGGCCGCCATGTCTTGCGCAGTCCGCCGGCCCAGTCGGGCCGCGTCGGCAGCAGGCCCCACTCCTCCAGCCGGTCGCCGCGCGGCGCGTCGGGCGTGGCGAACCGGCGGGGCAGGGGCAGCGCGTCGGGCAGGGGCTGCGCGCGGCAGGCGCGGGCGAACGGCGTGAACACGCCATAGACGCCGCCGCTCTGCGTGCGGATGGTGGACAGGTCGAACAGCGTCGCCGTGCGATGCGTGTGCAGCGCCCCTGGGAGCGCCCCTGGCAGCGCCTTCGCCACCGCGTCGTTGAGCGCGCGCGCCCAGGGCTCGACCGGCACGCCGGTGTGGATCGCCTCGGCGCCGATCTCCCCGGCGATCTCCGACAGGATGCGCACGCTGTCGCCGCGCCGCAGCACCAGCCGGCTGCCGCGCTCGGCGAGGGCCTTGTCCAGCGAGGCGAGGCTGTGGTGCAGCCACCATCGCGACGCGCCGCCGGGCGCCCACGCGCCCGCCGCCGTCTCGTCCAGCACATAGACCGGCAACACCGGCCGCCCGGTCTCCACCGCCGCGGTCAGCGCCGCGTGGTCGCGCAGGCGAAGGTCGTTGCGGAACCACAGGATAACGGGGGTTTCGGTCGGCATCCCACCGGATATTGGGCCGGATTCGTCCGGCGAAACACCATCGTAGCGCCAGCATCGGTAACGCAGCGTAAAGCGCGGCCGGTTAAGGACCGGTCCGTGCCCGAATCCCCGGTCGACTTCCACGTGGCCCTGCTTTCCCGCGAACCCGCGCTCGCGTCGGTGCGGGCGCAGGTCGCGCAGGACCGGCTCGACGACGGCGACCTCGACGGCGCCATCGAGCAGGCGTCGGCGGCGATCGAGTGCGATCCGGCCCTGGTGCAACCCTGGCTGGTGCGCGCCGCCGCGCACAAGGCGCGCTGCGCGTACGCCGACGCGGTGCGCGACTTCGAGCGCGCGGCGGCGCTGGCGCCTGGCCGCGCGGCGATCCTGGTCAACCTCGCGCACGCCTATGTCGAGACCGGCCGCCTGTCGGACGCCGAGGACGCGTTGCGCCAGGCCGTCGCCGCTGCGCCGCGCAACGCCGAGGCGTGGGCAAGTCTCGGATCGGTGCTGGTGCGCCAGGAGAAGTTCGCGGAGGCCGAGGCGCCGTGCCACGAGGCGCTGGCGCTCGATCCCGGCATGGTCCGCGCGCACCAGAACCTTGCCGGCATCCTGGCCGCCACCGACCCGGACGCCGCGCGCCGGCATCGCGACGCCGCCTATGCGCGCCAGCAGGTCTTCGTCGAACCGGCGCCGCGATCGGACCTGACGGTGCTGGTGCTCACCGCCGCGGATGCCGGCAACGTGCCGGGGGGTGCCGCTGCAGCACCTGATCGCGCGCGACCGCATCACGCTTGTTCGCTGGTACATCGAATACGCGACCGACGACCAGGACTGCGCGCTGCCTCGTTTCGACGTCGTGTTCAACGCGATCGGCGAGGCCGACCTGCTGCCCGACATCAGGCCCTCGGTCGCCCGCTTGCTGCAGAATGCGCGCGTCCGGAATCATCCGGCGAACATCGCGCTGACCGGCCGCGCGGCCTTGCCGCGCCGGCTTGCCGGCATCCAAGGCGTCGTCGTGCCGCCGGTCGTCCGTCATGATGCTGAGCGCTGCGCGATGGCGGGGTCGCTCGCCCGCGCCGGCATCTCGCCTCCGGTGCTGATGCGTCCGCTCGGCGCGCATGGCGGCGAAGGCGTGCGTCGCATCGATGACGCCGCGGCGCTGCCGTCCGTCCAGGACGGCGCGTACTACCTGACGCAGTTCGTCGACTTCGCCTCGGCCGATGGCTGGTACCGCAAGTACCGCATGATCTTCATCGAGGGGCGGCCGTATCCGTACCACCTCGCCATTTCGCCGCACTGGCTCGTGCATTACTGGCGCTGCGGGATGGAGGACGATCCCGCGCGGCGGGCGGAGGAGCGGCAGTTCCTCGCCGACCCGCAGGCGACGCTCGGCACGTCGGCGATGGCGGCGCTGCACGCCATCGGCCAGCGCCTCGGCCTCGACTACGGCGGCATCGACTTCTCGCTGCTGGCGGACGGCTCCGTGCTGGTGTTCGAGGCCAACGCGACGATGCTCGTGCATCCCGAGTTCGATGGGCGCTTCGCCTACCGCAACCCGGCGGTCGCAGCGATCCGCGCGGCGTTCGCCGCGATGCTCGGCGCAAACTTACGCGAGAGGAAACTCACACGAGAGGGCAGTACATGAGCACCGCCCTCTCGCGTGAGCGCAGGATCCGACGGCCGCTACTTCGCCGTCGCCGCCGCCATGCCGGTTACGTCCTGAACCGGCTTCAGATTGCCGGCGAACAACTTGAGGCGCCAGTCGGACCCCTGACGCGTCAGCAACTGGCCGGCATAGCCGCCGATCTGCTTGCCGGCGTTCGCACCGGTCCCGGCGATCGCGTATTCGACGATCGCCCAGACGTCGTCGCCCTCTGGATGTGCGGCGATGACGCGGATGGTCTCCTTCGTCCAGCCGGCCTGTATCCGTCCGGCGATCGCCTTCTCCATGTCCTTCGGGTCGGTCAGCATCGTGCCGCCCGGCGTGAGATAGATGCCGCCCTGCGCGAACAGGGCCGAGATCCCGGCGGGGTTGTTCGCGTTGTAACTGTCCTGGAATGCCCCCGAAACCGTGGCGGCGGCCTTGTCGGCGTCGGCCTGCGATACCGCCTTTGCGTGTTGCAGCACGCCCGTGCCGGCCAGACACAGCATGGCGACCACCGTCGCCGTCGCGAGACGCGTGAACATGGTGTTCCCTCCCTCATGCCTCCCCTCATTTCGGTTGAGAGATGCATAGTGAAAAAGAATCGGGAAACCTGTTCGGGGTTTCCGAAAAGACTCGAAATTGCGAGCCAGG
>Ga0209656_10000839_pt1 | contig 19861 bp, 23 predicted proteins | sample BogFormECP12_OM2_FD_188239 | JGI IMG/M metagenome (GOLD analysis project Ga0209656, IMG submission 188239) | Bog forest soil microbial communities from Calvert Island, British Columbia, Canada - ECP12_OM2 (SPAdes) (version 2) | ecosystem: Environmental > Aquatic > Freshwater > Wetlands > Bog ... | reverse complement strand
GGTGTGGCCAAGAGCCTTGTCTACTACTACTACTACTACTTTTCGACGCTCGACGAGCTGTTCATCGCAGTCCCCCAGGACTCCATGGATCACTTCCTGGCGCGGATGAGTGCTGCGACGCCGTCCGGCGCTTCACGCGGACGGCATGGGCTTATGCCGGTGACCAGACCGGTACGGCATTGACGGTCGAATTCCTGGCCCTGGCCAACCATCGCAGCGAGGTGCGCGGCGCCGTCGGCGAATGTGCCGAGCGGGCACGCCGCACGCTGACCCAGGTGGTTGGAGCCAACCTGCCGGACGGCCGGATGTTCGCCATGGCTTCGGGCTCGGCTGCGGCGTTCATGCTGCTGCATTCCGCGCCATTGCGATGGAGGAGCTGGTCGGCGCAGACCTCGGTCATTCGGATGCGATGGCTGCGGGTTGCAAACTCCTCGAGCTGGCGGAAGGTCCACAGAAAATCTGAGGGTGATCTGCGCCACCGCCGTGTGCTATACAGTTGCATAGCAGCCGACGCGCCGTCGGCACAGCCAGGTGTGAGGGGATGAACCAAGTGGGTCGGGTAGCGGTGGTAACCGGAGGCGGATCGGGCCTGGGTGAGTCGATCGCCGTGCAGCTGGGCCGTAGTGGCCACCGGGTCGCCGTTCTGGACATCAACGGCGGGGGTGCCGAGAAGGTGGCTGCCGAGATCCGCGCGAACGGTGGGCAGGCCCTGGCGGTGCAGGCCGACGTCGCCGAACCTGGTTCTGTCGCAGCCGCTTTCGACGCCGTGCGCACTGCCTTCGGTCCGGTCGGTATCTTGGTCACCAGTGCGGCGTTGGGTGGCTTCACCCGTTTCGACCGGATCACGCTGGAGGAGTGGAATCGCTATCTGGCGGTCAACCTCACCGGGACGTTCCTGTGCATGCAGGCCGCAGTCGCGGACATGGTCGGCGCGGAGTGGGGCCGTATCGTCACGATCTCCTCGGCAGCCGGCCAGAAGGGCGCGTCGCGGCAGGGGCATTATTCGGCCACCAAGGGCGGCGTCATCGCGTTGACCAAGTCGGTGGCTCTGGATTACGCGGCCAAGGGAATCACAGTGAACACGGTGCCGCCCTTCGTCGTTGACACGCCGATGCTGCGTGAACAGCAGCGCGACAACAAGCTGCCGCCGGCCGAGTTCCTCGAGAAGGCCATTCCGGCGGGCCGGCTCGGCACGGGCGAGGACATCGCCGCGTTGTGCGGCTTCCTGTGCTCGGATGCCGCGAGCTACATCACCGGGCAGGTGATCGGTGTCAACGGTGGCGCAGTGATCTGACGCACCGGCCAGTGACGCGATCGGACAGCACATCCATGGAGGAACAGATGAAGGTTCGGGTTGAGCCCAGCCCGTGTCAGGGGCACACGTTGTGCTCCATGATCGCCCCGGAGTGGTTCGTTCTCGACGATGTCGACGGGCACGCTTCCGCCGTCGACGAGGTCGTGCCGGACGAGTACGAGGCACGAGTTCGCGAGGCCGCGCAGTCCTGCCCCGAGCAAGCGATCGTGATCGACGGGGAGTTGCAATGACCGCACAACGCGACAACCGCTATCACTTCGACCGGCATGCCGCCGACTACCGGCAGAACTTCCTCGACATCACCCACGAGATGCAGCGGCTCTGCCCGATCGCCTGGACCGAAACCTACGGCGGCCACTGGGTGGCCGCGGGTGGACATGAGGTGTTCGAACTGGCTCGCTGTCCACACATCTCGAACGATCACGATGTCACGGGCACGCGCCGCGGCTATAAGGGAATCTCCATCCCGACGATGGTGGAGGCGGAGAACTTCCGTGGCGGCATGCTGGAGATGGACGATCCCGAGCATCGGCATTACCGCAACGCGCTGAACCCATATCTGTCACCCGCTGCGATCAAGCGGTGGGAGCCTTTCGTCGACGAGGTGGTGCGCGCCTGTATCGACGAACACGTCGAGGAAGGGCGCATCGACTTCGTCGACGATCTTGCCAACGTGGTGCCGGCGGTGCTGACGCTGGCGATGTTGGGTATACCGCTGAAGAAGTGGACACTCTACAACGAGCCGGCTCACGCCTCGGTGTACACACCGCCAGACTCTCCTGATGCCGCCCGCGTGCGTGAGCTTTACATGGCGATGGGTGTTGACCTATACGGCAATCTCATTGAGATCAGGGACAATCCGCGTCCCGGTATCGTTGACGCGCTCGCCAGACTGCGCATCGATGGTGAGGCGCCGCCTGACATTGAGCTGGTGGGCATGCTCAATCTCCTCATCGGCGGCGGATTCGACACCACCACGGCGCTGACGGCTCACGCCCTGGAATGGTTGTCTGAGCATCCGGCCGAACGCGCCAGGCTCAGTCGGGCGCGGGACACCTTGCTCAATCCGGCCACCGAGGAGTTCTTGCGGTTCTTCACTCCCGCACCCGGTGACGGACGCACGATCTCCGACGACATGGAGTTCGAGGACGTCGCACTCAGGGAAGGGGAGCGGCTGTGGCTGTCGTGGGCCATGGCCAACCGTGACCCCAACCTTTTCGACGACCCCGACCAGGTGATCCTCGACCGAAAGGGTAATCGGCACTTCAGCTTCGGGCTAGGTGTGCACCGCTGTGCCGGTTCGAACGTCGCGAGGACGGTGTTCAAGGCGATGGTCACCTCAGTGCTCGACCGCTTGCCGGACTACCGTTGTGACCCCGAAGGAACCGTGCACTACGACAGCATCGGCGTAATCCAGGGAATGCGCCACCTGCCGGCGACTTTCACTCCGTGGACCCGGCTCGGACCGGGTCTGGAGGAGACGCTGGACAAGCTGCAACGCATCTGTGACGAGCAGGGACTGGCCCGGCCGATCACGGAAAGCAAAGCGGCAGCGCAGATCAGCGACTGAGCGGGCCGCCGGGTGCCGTAGCGGTGGCGCCGGCTGTGCACGTAGAACGGAGGATGTGACATGCGGATCGGACTGACTGGCGGCATCGGCGGCTTCGTGCCGTCAGGCCAATCTCCCATGGACAGGAGCCATCCCGGCACCGGGTCGAACGAGGCGGTCACGCTGGTCGCCATCGACGGTCCGTTCTCGGCGATGGCGATGTCGCCCAAGAAGGCGAGCGATATCGCATCCTCGCGATCCGCCGGCGTGTACAACGGAGCCCAGACGGGTCAACGAATCTGCCCCGGGGAATCCTGGTGGATCGATCTTGGCCGGACTTGACAGATCACCGGAGGCTGGGTGGAGCAACTGAGCGGCCTGGATGCCGCATTCGTGTACGCCGAGACCGCCGGCGCGGCGCATGTGACCTTCTTCGCGATCTACGATCCGTCGACGGCGCGGGGCGGCGCTGTCACCTTCGACGATGTCATCTCGCATTTCGGCCCCCGACTCGCCGCGGACCGTATTTTTCGCTCGGTGCTCGCGCGTGTCCCGTTCGATCTGGATCACCCGTACTGGGTGCGCGACGAGAACTTTGAGCTGAGCCGGCATCTGCACCACCTGACGTTGCCGCGCCCCGGTGGCTGGCGGCAGCTGTGCGAGCAGGTGTCGCGGCTGCATGAGCAGCGGATGGATCTGAGTCGGCCGCCGTGGGAGGGCTACTTCATCGACGGGCTCGGCAGGATCCGGGGAGTGCCCAAAGGCGCCTTCGCCGTGTGCTTCAAGGTGCATCATTCGGCGGTCGACGGGGTGATGGGCCTGGGAATCGTCAACGCGCTGCACGACCTGACCCCCGACACCGCGCCGGCGCCGGTTGACGAGTGGACCCCGGAATCACGCCCGTCGTCGCTGAACCTGCTGGCCCGCACTGCGGCCACCTACGCCCGTCGGCCGGCGCAACTCGTCTCCGCGGCAACGCACAGCCTTCCCTTGCTGTCCCGGCTTCCCGCAGCGATGACCCGGCTTCCCGCAGCGATGACCCGGCTGCTGTCGATCGGTCACCGGGACGAGCATGGTCTTTTCGGGGACGTGCCGCACACCCGGTTCAACGGGCACACGGACAGCAGCCGCAACTTTGACGCCCGCTCCTACGACCTCGCCGCAATATTGGAAGTACGCGCGCTCGTGCCGGGGGCCACCGTCAACGACGTCGTTCTCACCGGCATCGGGGGCGCTATGCGCCGCTATCTGCTGGACAAGGGCGAGCTGCCCGACGCTTCGCTCGTGACCTCCATGGCGATCGCGGTGCACACCGACCCTGACCACCAGCGCGGGGCGAATCAGATTTCGGTGGTCCGCGTGTCGCTCGGCACGAACATCGCCGACCCGGTTGCCCGCCTGCGGGCCGTGCACGAGTCGAGCGCCCGGTCGAAGGCCGTCAACGAGGCGATGGGCCCAGGTGCGCTCGTCGAGTACGCCGAGTTCCTGCCGGGCGCGCTCTTCGTCGGCGCGATCCGTTTCGGGATGGCGGCACACCTCGGGAAGTACCTCGAGAACTCGGGGGTTGCGAACACCCTCGTGTCCACCCTGCGCGGCCCGCAGTTCCCGATCTACCTCGTCGGCGCCCGGATGATCGCCGGCTACGCATTGTCGCCGTTCATGCAAGGTGGCGGGCTGATGCACAACATCATCAGCTACTGCGGACGCGTGGTCGTCAGTATCAACGGCTGCCCGACCGTGCTACCGGATATCGAGCACTACGCGGATTGCATGGACGCCTCCTTCGCTGAGCTGACGTCCGGCTCGACGACCTTGGCATAGCGTCGGGGCAAGGACCAACGTGACGTGTGCGCACGATCGGTGATCCCGACCACTAACTGCGCTCCGTCGGAACTCGCTGCCCGAACGCGTTTGATCAGGACAGCTCCTGGACGTACACATTCTGTTCGAGAACGCCGGCATCGGCCTGCAACCACTCGGCGGTGTCGCTTGGTCGGTCAGCTGCGCTGGGGTCGGGCGCCCCCTCCGTAGACGATATCGGCGTGCTCGGGATCCCAGCGATTGCGGAACACCACATCGGCGATTGGACGGCGGCGAACCGGACCATGCCGCCCGCGCGGCCACCCGACGACGATGTGCCCGGCGAGGAACCACTCGTCCGGAACGCCAATCGACTCGCGGAGTACCTGCTCTCCGTCGTATGACGCCCAACTCGTGAAACACGCACCCAGGCCCTGGGCGCGCGCGGCGAGGTAGAAGTTCTGCATCGCAGGATAGATCGATCCGGCTTGCAGGTACTCCGAGGCGAACTCGTTCTTGTAGGCGGTGAACAACACCGACGTGAGTTTGCCGGCGCGATCTTGCAACTCGTAGGTGGCCCGGTTGTTTCGCGCCGCGCGGCTGTGATCGTCGTCGGCGGGCCTACTCATCCCGTAGATCGATTCGATTGTCCTGAGAGCTAATTGGGCCGCCTTCGCGACTGCCGCCCGCTGCTCGGGGGCATCGAGAACGATGAAGCGCCACAGCTGCGCGTTGGCCCCGTTGGGTGCCCAGGTGGCAGCCTCGAGGCAACGGTCGAGCGTCTTGTCGTCGACCGGCTCGTCGGTGAACCGACGGATGGAGCGAGCTGTGGAGAGCACTTCCCAGACGTCGTTGGTCGGACGCGGCATGCCATTGGTCTACTCGACGCGCGGGCAGATGTCGAGTGCCCCTTGGCATTGAAGACACACAAGGCCGATTCTCCGTGGTCCCTCCGAACCGGACAGACCTGTGTTGTACAGTCGTATTGCAGTCGGCGCGACGACAGGAAGAGAAGTGGTGCTGTGAACGACAGGTTCTCGATGGAGGGACGGGTTGCCGTCATCACTGGCGGCGGGACCGGCATTGGACGGGCATCGGCGCTCGTCCTGGCCGAACGTGGTGCCGACATCGTTCTGGCCGGCCGTCGGCTCGAACCACTTGAATCCACCGCCGGCGAGATCACAGCGCTCGGCCGGCGAGCTGTGGCGGTGCCGACCGACGTGACGGATGCCGAACAGTGCCGTGCGCTGGTCGACACCACGCTCGACCAGTTGGGCCGCCTCGACGTGCTGCTCAACAACGCCGGCGGTGGACAGACGAAGCCGATGATGAAATGGACAGACGAGGAGTGGCGCGACGTCCTCGACCTGAATCTCTCGAGCGCGTGGTACCTGTCGCGGGCCGCGGTCAAGCCGATGATCGAACAGGGCAAGGGCGCGATCGTGAACATCTCCTCAGGTGCCGGCCTACTGGCGATGCCGCAAGCGCCGGTGTATGGCGCCGCCAAGGCCGGTCTGCAGAATCTGACCGGCTCGATGGCCGCGGCGTGGACCCGCAAGGGTGTCCGCGTCAACTGCATCGCCTGCGGTGCCGTCCGAACCCCCGGTCTCGAGTCCGACGCCAAGCGGCAGAGCTTCGACATCGACATGATCGGGCAGACCAACGCGTCGGGCCGGATCGCGGAGCCCGACGAGATCGGTTACGGAGTCCTGTTCTTCGCCTCCGACGCCTCGAGCTACTGCTCCGGACAGACGCTCTACATGCACGGTGGTCCCGGCCCGGCGGGCATCTGAGGGTCGCCATGAGGACATCTGTCAACGTCAGCCACGTCGGGCTGCGAGTTCGCGACCTCGACCGGTCCAAGCGGTTCTACGAGGCGCTCGGCTTCACCGAGGTCAACCGGCTGACGGTGCCCGACAAGGTCGCGGCCGGCCTGCTCGGCCTGGCCGCGCCGATCGGGTTCGAGGCCGCCTACCTGCAGAACAACGGCTTTGTCCTGCAGTTGATCACCTTCTCCGGGTACCCGGCCCCGGACGAGCCCGAGCGCACCATGGTGGGTGCCGGATTGACGCACCTGTCCCTCGCGGTGGACGACATGGCTGACGCGCAGGCCGCAGTTCGGGCCGCGGGCGGCACCGTCGTCGCGGATCCGGGGGGCGGGTTCGCGTGCATGGTGCGCGATCCGGAGGGACAGTTGCTCGAGCTGATCCATTCCAGTGTGCGGCCGGTGCGGCCGGCTTAGGAACGTAGTTCGTCGACCATCGCAGCGCACCGATCCAGGAAAGTCAGTGTCGCCGCGTGATCATGCGGATCGCGCCGGCCGCCACCAACCACGGCACGGTTGAAGCCGAAATCCCGGTAGCCGGCCAGCACTTCCAGGGTGGGCTCCCGCCACACCATGATCGTCAGATCCAGCGCCGCGGGGTCGCGCCCGGCTTCCTCCGCGGTGCGGCGAAAGTCGTTCACCGCCTTAGGCAGATCCCGGTACGCCGCATCGCCGGGAAGCCAGCCGTCGGCCCATGCCAGACAGTCACGCGTAGCTTTGGGGCCGCTGGTGGCGGCCAACAGCAGCGGACGAGGTCGCTGGTGCGGCTTGGGATACGACCACACCCGATCGAAGTCGTAGAACTCGCCGTGGTACTCGGCCTCGTCATCGGTCCACAGTGTGCCGAGTGCGGCGACCATGTCGCCCAGTGCTCGGTAGCGATCGGACCACCGAATCGATTGAGACAGTTCGAGCTCGGGGCGGAATCCGACGCCGACGCCCAGCAACAGCCGCCCGTCGCTCAGCTGATCCAGAGTGGCGACTTCCTTTGCAAACGTGAACAACTCGCGCTCCAGCGGCAGGGCAACAGCGGTGCCGATGCGCAGATCGGTGGTCGCCTGAGCCGCCGCCATCAACGACAGGAAGGGATCCCACATGCGCTTCTGCGCGCTGAGCAGACCACTGGGCATCTGACTCGCGGCGGCGACCGGTATTTGGGGGTGCTCGCCCACCCACATCGATTCGAAACCGCGGGACTCCAGCTCCCGCCCGAGCACTCCGGGGGCGAGGTCCCGAGGCGTGTTCAGCGAGACGTATCCGAGGTCCATCAACACTCCTTCGGGTGAGCCACGGTGCTGTACGATCGTACTGCACATCCGATCGAGTGTTGACGCAAGGACATGGGAAAGCGATGCAGGTTCTGGGCGACAGCCGGCTCTCCTACGATCCGTACAACGTCGAGATCGACGTTGATCCCTATCCGACGTACAAGCGGCTGCGGGATGAGGCGCCACTGTATTACAACGAGAAGTTCGACTTCTGGGCGCTCAGTCGTTTCGCCGATGTCGAGGCGGCTCTTCGGGACGTGGACAACCTGAGTTCGGCCAAGGGCGACATCCTCGAGGTCGTCAAGGCGGAGCCCTTATGCCGTTTGGTGTATTCATCAACGAAGACCCTCCGTTGCACACGGTGCATCGGTTGCTGGTTTCCCGTGCGTTCACCCCGCGAAAGATGAATGCCATCGAGGACCAGATACGTGCGTTCTGTGGTGTCTGCCTGGATCCCCTGGTCGGCGGAGACCGCTTCGACTTCACTCTGGACCTCGGTGCCGAGATGCCGATGCGCGTGGTCGGAATCCTGGTCGGCATTCCGGACTCGTTGCAGCGCAGTGTCCGCGCGGTCGCGGGCCGCCGGCTCCGCAACAAGCCTGGTGAGCCGCTGCCGGTGAGCAAGAATAATTATTTCAACGGCAACATGTTCCGTGAGTACGTCGAATGGCGTGAGCAGAACCCGGCCGACGATCTCGTCACTGAGCTGTTGCGGGTGGAGTTCGAGGATGTGTCCGGCACGGTGCGGCGATTGAGCTCGGAGGAGCTGCTGGTGTTCCTCGGCGTCATCGCCAACGCCGGAACGGAAACGGTCGGTCGGCTCTTCGGCTGGCTGGGCAAGCTGCTCGGCGAGCATCCCGATCAGCGACGCCAGCTGGTCGAAGACCCATCGTTGATCCCAGCCGCTGTCGAGGAGGTGCTGCGCTTCGAACCTCCTGTTCAGAACATCGCCCGCTATGTTGCCAACGACGTTGAGTACCAGGGGCAGAAGGTCCCGGCAGGCAGCGCACTGCTGCTCATGTCAGGATCAGCTAATCGCGACGAACGCCGATTCGACAATCCCGACACATTCGACATCCACCGCAATGCCAACCACGTGTCCTTCGGGCGAGGGACCCACTTCTGCCTGGGCGCTTCGCTGGCCCGCCTCGAAGGCCGCGTCGCACTCGAGGAGATCCTCAAGCGCTGGCCCGACTGGACGATTGATCTGGACAACGCTGTACGGGCGCCGACGGCAACCGTGCGGGGCTGGGACAGCATGCCTGCCATCCTCGGCTAGCCACCCAAGGTCTAGGCTTGCCGTACCACCGGCACGTTGAGTCGGTTGTCCGGTCCGGGTACCTCGGGAAAATCCATGCGCCAAGGGGCTTTTCCGTGCTGGACCACCCAGCAGGATCCACTGGCCTCGATGGGAGACGTAGCCGCCAGCACGGCCGCGTCGGCGATCGCGTCCGGCTCCATCACCGGCACGCCGATGTGCTCGACCAGCGGGCGCCGGTTACCCAGCACACCGGTCTCGGTGATCCCGGGGCAGATGGTGTGGACCGAGATTCCCTCGGGGGCAAGGTTCGGCGCTATCGCCCGCATGAATCCCACCACGCCGTGCTTGCCCAGCGAGTAAACCGGATCCGGATGCCAGGGCAGGATTCCCGCCAGCGAGGCCGTCGCGAGAATCGCACCATCGATGCTCTCGCGACGCGCACGCATGGCACGGACCGCCGCCACGGTTCCGAAAACGACGCCGTCGAGATTGACGCCTACGGATCTGCGGTAGTCGGCCAGATCGAGCGAGCCGATGTCACCGGACCAGTGAATCGTGATGCCGGCGTTGAGGAATGCCAGGTCGACGCTGCCAAGCTCCCGGACGCACAAAGCGAACGCGTTGTCGACCTGTTCGGGATCGGAAACGTCGCACTGCACGGCAATCCCACCGACGGATTCGGCGACCGTGGAGGCGGCGTCCTTGTCGATGTCCACCACGCAGAGGCGCATGCCCTCGTCCGCGAGCCGCTGTGCGGTCGCGCGGCCGATGCCCGAGGCTCCGCCGGTCACGAGCGCAACGCGGCCCTCGAGGTTCATCGGCTCCCCGCTATCCCCACGGGTCGATCGGTCACCACCGATCGACCGGCTCGCCGTCCAGCTTCAGTGGCCGGGTATAGGACGGATCGGTGCGGTCCCACTTGCCCTTGATGAAGCCCTTGACGGCACCGGACGCCATGACGGAGGAGTCGCCGCTCATCATCCACTCGAGCGTGCATCGGCGCAGAGCGATCTTCCAGACGCCGTCGCGGCGCTCCAGGCGGTCGAGGTAGCGGCCTCCCATGAGCGAGACGATCTTGCCGCCCTTCGCGCGCATGGCGCCGATGACGTAGCTCTCGGCGTGGGCCTCGTCGCCGTTGATCTCACAGGTATGAGTGGTGATGTTGTGCAGGTGATCCTCGAACACGTGGCTGTGGGCGTGGTTGGCCCACTCGCCGTACTCCGGACCGAGTTTGACCACCGGGCCGTGCTCGTCGACACCGTCCTCGAAATAGACACTGCCCATCAACTCGGAGTCGTGCCGATCGTGTCCGCGGGACTGGTTCATGATGCAGTCCAGGATGGCCGCGCGGTCTTCGAGGTACTGCACGCGCTTCTGCAGCTGTTCTACAACGGAGTCCGTCATTGAGATTGCCTTTCCCGTGAAACGTCGAGACCGATGCGTTGTACAACTGTATAGCACATGCCGGGGTGGGCAAGGACTGTACGTACGTATAGCATTCAAGGCGGACGCGGGGGTGCGGTCAAGAGTGGACGAAGAGGGCACGCATGTCGGAGCGCAGACCGGTTGCTTTGGTCACCGGGGCCAGTCGCGGTGCCGGAGCTGGGATTGCACATGCTCTTGGCAGCCATGGCTGCACGGTGTACGTCACCGGTCGCACTGAAAGCGCCGGCGAGTCCCCACTGGCAGGCACGATTCACCAGACCGCGCAGAGCGTCACCGAAGCCGGCGGCAAGGGAATCGCGGTGCGGGTCGACCATGCCGACGACGAGCAGGTGAAGGCGTTGTTCGAGCAGGTCGAGCGCGAACAGGGCCGGCTGGACATCCTGGTCAACAACGCCGCCATCATCCGCGACGAGATGATGGGAAGGACCAAGTTCTGGGAGGAACCGCTCAACGTTGTCGACACCCTCAACGTTGGGCTACGCAGCAGCTACGTCGCCACTGTGTATGCGGCGCCGCTGATGCTTCCGCAGCGCAAGGGTCTGGTCGTCTTCACGTCGTCGTCTGGAGCAGTCCACTACGCGTTCGGCCCGGCCTACGGCGTCCCCAAGGCAGGTACCGACAAAATGGCTGCAGACATGGCACTGGACTTCAAAGAGTTCGGAATCGCGGCAGTCTCGATATGGATGGGATCGCTACTAACCGATCGCGTCCGCGCGATCATCGCCAGCAATCCCGAGAAGTTCGGTCGGATCCTCGACACCGCGGAGACCCCCGAGCTGACCGGGCATGTGATCTGGGCGTTGTACAACGATCCAGACCTCATGGAGCTCACCGGCCAGACGTTGATCGGAGCGGAACTGGCGATGAAGTACGGAATCACGGACGAGGGCGATCGCCAACCGCCCTCCTACCGCGATTTGTTCGATGTGCATCCGCATCAGCAGTACCCCCACGTGATGCGGTAACTGCGAAGAGCCCCGGCGATGCGGATCGGATTGACCGGCGGTGGTTCGTCCGCGGACAAGATCGTGCAGCAAGCACAGCAGGCTGAAGCCGAAGGTTTCACGTCGCTGTGGTACGCCAGCTCTGTCGCAGGAGACCCGTTGGTCCCCATGGCGATCGCGGGCCGCGTTACCACATCCATCGAACTGGTACAGCGGTACTGCGGACCTAACGGCTGGATCGCCGGGTATGAAGGAGCACGGGTCCGCTCTTTCGCGCCCCCACGAACGTCGTCGGGGTATTCCTGAGCATGAAGCACGAACTGCGCGTGCTGGCGGCCCAATATATAGCGGCAGCATCGTCAACATCGCCTCGACCTACGGGCATTAGGCTGGTGCAAAGCCATTGCAAGTTCTGTGAGTGCCTCCGCGCAGCGCACGGTGGTATCAATCTGGCATCATCCAGGTCATGGGAATGACTCTGCGCCCCAGTGAGCAGCAGGCAGAAGCGCTGCGCCGGCAGGCCGCCGCCGAAGGCCGATCGATGCAAGCTATTGCGCTGTCGGCCATCGACGAGTACATCGCCCGGCGGGCGCACAAGGCCAAAGTCGCCGCGGCGCTGCAGCGCGTGGTCCGCGAGGAGGCCGGGCTCTTGGAGCGCCTTAAGGACGCGTGACTGACTACCTGGATCTCGAGGATCTGCTCGAAATTGCCCGAGAGGCCGTTGGAAGGGATGTCGTCGTCCGGGACTACGGGTTGCTTGAATCGGCTCTGGCGCGGCCTCGCGCCTCGGTGTTTGGCCAGGATGCCTACCCAGATCTCCACCTTAAGGTGGCCACGCTGCTGCATTCGCTGGCACGGAATCACACGCTGGTGGACGGCAACAAACGACTTGCGTGGACAGCTTGCCGGACATTCCTGGCCATCAACGCTCAGTGGATTAGTGCGCCGGAAGACGAGCGCTTCGACTTTGTGATCGAGGTGGCCACCGGCGCAATGGCAGATGTCGACGAGATTTCAGCACGATTGCGCAGCTGGAGCTATCAGGAGGGCTGAGCCGCCGGGCGGGGAGTCGACCGTGACGGAGTTTGACTGACCACAATCTTGACGACAACCGCGACGACAGCCGCTCCCTCAACCACCGCCCCCACACCGCCGAAACGGCGGCGTCGTGCCTGTTCAAGGATTCTGCCGGCTCCTGGCAGTGTGGGGGTTGGTTTTTATCCGCTCTGCATCCGCCATGCGGTTCGGATTGTGTGCTCTGAACCGTCGGAATTGGTCGAGTTCGTCCAATTTGACCAGCATAAACGTCTTCCACCTGACTTCGCCTCCGCCTGAAGGGCGGAAGGTCGCTCATGCGGTCCGCGCCCGGCATCTGACCGTAGGCCAGCACTGTTACGTCGCGTAACACAGCAACGCATATCCGCAGGACACCGACATGTCGCGTAACACCGCCATCGAACATCCACCGCAGCTCACAGGCTATTTCGGCAGCTTCTCTATGGGGTTCGAATCCCCTTAGCTCCACTGGAAAAGTCCAGCTCAGGGGTATTTCTACCCTCGGTCCACTGTTGCGTAGCCGTCCGTAACCAGTCCTGGCTAACACCGTTTAAACGGAAATCAGCACTTGAATCCGATTTTCTCAGTCCGCTTTGCGCGGAGGGGCTCCCCTTATCTTCAGCAGCCATGACACGTATCTTCAGCAGCCATGACACGCTGGCGTGTGAGCCCCCAGCCGCGGCGGGATAATGCGCGAGATCAGAACGAGTACGGGCTTGGCAGAATCGCGACCTCCGCGGACAAGTCGCACATCGGTCCACCGGCCTGTGACCAAATCGTCAATCCTGAGTTCTGAAGACGATCCCAGCGTCGAACTTGACATCAAGACTTCTGGACACGGTTTCCCGCCGAGGGGTGCGCGGCGCGCTTCACCGCCACCTTATAGATCGTGCGGCAGGCAGACCGTCGTCTTCTGCACGGAGGGATGGTACGACTGCTGGTGTCATCCTTCTGGCATCACTGGCACATCTGCCCCACCCGTCACAACCTCGGTGAACTGACCTAGCGGCTTCCGCGTGGCGCCTCGGCGTGCTTACCTTCGCTCGTTAGCCTGGCTCGCATCCGACGAAAGAGGAACGTCAATGTTGGTCCTGCACGGGTTCTGGTCCCCCTCGAACGGGCTATGCCTTTGGGCGGAGGATTCCGCGCTTGCGGTGACGAGTCCCAGCGAAGCGTTGCGTGCGGCCCGCCCGCACCCGTTCGCCGCGGACGCCGATGCCATCGCCCCGATCCACACCGGCAAGCCAGGAACCGCGGTTCTGTTGTTGCCGTCGTTGCGGAAGTCGCCACTGGACTCACCGGAGCTGTTCCGGGTCACGCCGCGCCCGGCACGAAGAATCGAACCCGTTCTGCTGCCCTGGACGGTTCGCGTGATGTCCCTGCCCGCCGCGTCGGCGTTGACCGCGCTGGACGAGCCCGCCGCCGACGTGCGGTACGGCGCATCCGTGGCGTATCTCGCCGAACTGGCGGCCTTCGCACGGGAGCTGGTGGAGCGCGGCCGGGTCCTGCCCGCGCTCTCCTGCGACGAACACGGGCCAGTCGCTTTCTGGCGTCCGGTGGTGCAGGGTCCCGACGTCGTGGCCCTGAATGCGCTGATTGCCGCGATGCCACCGGTATGCCGGGCTGAGCCGGAGACCCAGGACGGCTACGAGCTGGCCACCTCGGCGCTGTATGCCTTCGCGGATGCGGCGGTGCGAACGACGTTGCCGGCCGGGATCGACCTGCTCCCGCCCCGGCGTGGCCCCCGCCCGAAACACGTTCCGGCCCAGGAAGCCTGGCTGACCGCGCTGACCGCACCGGACGGCCGGTTCGACGCGGACCCGGGCGAACTCGACGCGCTGGCCGGGGCACTGCAGCCGTGGGATGCGATCGGTGCCGACGAGCCCGGCCCGGCAAGGGCGATGTTCCGGCTCTCCGAAACCGAGGAGCCGCACGGCCAACAGCCCGGCTGGCGGCTGGAGTTCCTGCTGCAATCCATGGCTGACCCCAGCCTGTTGGTACCCGCGGAGCAGACCTGGGACGAGGATGGCAGCTTGCGCCGCTGGCTGGACCGGCCCCAGGAACTCCTACTCGCTGAACTCGGCCGCGCCGTCCGGATCTACCCCGAACTCGCGCCCGCACTGCGCACGGCGCGTCCGTCTGAGATTTCCCTGGACACCGACGGCGCCTACCGCTTCCTGTCCACTGCCGCGCCACTGCTCGACGAGGCGGGGTTCGGCGTTCTTCTGCCGTCATGGTGGGACCGGCGCCGCAAGCTCGGACTGGTGGTGTCGGCGTCCACACCGGTCGACGGGGTGGTAGGCGGCACAAGCAGATTCGGTCGCGACGAGCTGATCGATTTCCATTGGGAACTCGCGGTCGGTGACGACACCCTGACCGAGGACGAGATCGCCGCGCTCGCCGAGACCAAGTCTCCGTTGATCAGGCTGCGCGGCCAGTGGGTGGCGGTGGACCCCGATCAGCTGCGCCGGGGGCTGGAGTTCCTGGCGAAGAATCGCACCGGCCAATCGACCACGGCCGAGATCCTCGCGCTGGCCGCCGGCCATCCCGACGACACCGACACCCCGCTGGAAGTCACCGCGGTGCGCGCCGACGGCTGGCTCGGCGATCTGCTCAGCGGGGCGGCGGCCCAGTCGTTGCACCCGCTGGCACCCCCGCCGGAGTTCGCCGCGGTGCTGCGTCCCTACCAGCAGCGGGGACTGTCCTGGCTGGCGTTCCTGTCCTCGCTCGGGCTGGGCAGCTGCCTGGCCGACGATATGGGGCTGGGCAAGACCGTGCAGTTGCTCGCCCTGGAGTCCGCGCAACGTCACGACGAGCCCGCTACCGCGCCGACACTGCTGCTGTGCCCGATGTCGTTGGTCGGCAACTGGCAACGGGAAGCCGCGAAATTCGCACCGGCACTCCGGGTTTACGCCCACCACGGCACGGCACGGCTGCGCGGTGATGCGCTGCGCAAGCAGCTCGCCGACACCGACTTCGTTGTCACCACCTACGCCACCGCGACTCGCGACATCGGCGAGTTCGCCGGATTCCGGTGGAACCGGGTGGTGCTGGATGAGGCGCAGGCGGTGAAGAACAGTCTGTCCCGCGGGGCCAAGGCGGTGCGCCGGCTGGAGGCGGGGCACCGGGTGGCGCTTACCGGGACCCCGGTCGAAAACCGGCTCGCCGAGCTGTGGTCCATCATGGACTTCCTTAACCCCGGCCTGCTCGGGTCGTCCGAGGTGTTCCGCACCAGGTACGCGATCCCTGTCGAGAAGTACGGCCAGACCGGGCCGGCCGAGCGCCTGCGCAAGATCACCCGCCCCTACGTCCTGCGCCGGCTCAAGACCGACCCGACGATCATCGACGACCTGCCCGAGAAGATCGAGATCAAGCAGTACTGCCAGCTCACCATCGAACAGGCATCCCTGTACCAGTCCATCGTCGACGAGATGATGGAGAAGATCGAGAACACCGAGGGCATCAAGCGGCGCGGCAATGTGCTTGCCGCGATGACCAAGCTCAAACAGGTCTGCAACCATCCCGCGCAACTGCTGCACGACCGTTCGCCGGTCGGTGCGCGGTCGGGCAAGGTCATCCGGCTCGAGGAGATCCTGGAGGAAATCCTGGCTGAGGGCGACCGGGTGCTGTGCTTCACCCAGTTCACCGAATTCGCCGAGATGCTCGTGCCGCACCTGGCCGCGCAGTTTGGGCAGGACGTGCTGTACCTGCACGGCGGCACCCCGAAGAAGCGGCGCGACGAGATGGTGGCGCGCTTCCAGTCCGGTGAGGGACCACCGATCTTCCTGCTGTCGCTGAAGGCCGGCGGCACCGGGCTCAACCTCACCGCGGCGAACCACGTTGTGCACCTTGACCGCTGGTGGAACCCGGCGGTGGAGAACCAGGCCACCGACCGCGCGTTCCGCATCGGCCAGAAGCGAAAGGTCCAAGTGCGCAAATTCATTTGCACCGGCACGCTCGAAGAGAAGATCGACGACATGATCGAGGAGAAGAAAGCGCTGGCCGATCTCGTGGTCGGTGACGGGGAAGGCTGGCTCACGGAGCTGTCCAGCGGCGATCTGCGCAACCTGTTCGCCCTATCCGAGGGGGCCGTTGGTGAGTAACTGGTTCCCGCCGCCGTCGCGGCCCCGCCCCGTCGACGGCGGCCTCAAAGCCCGCAGCACCCGCGGCCCGATCGCCCAGACTTGGTGGTCCCAGCGGTTCATCGAGGTGCTCGAAGGCATCGGGATGGGCAGCCGGCTCCAGCGCGGGAAGAGCTATGCCCGCAAGGGACAAGTGATCTCGATGGAAGTGGGTCCGGGACTGGTCACCGCACAGGTGCAGGGCAGCCGCATGCGACCCTACCGGGTTCGCATCGGTATCGGCGCTTTCGGTAAGGGCGAGTGGACGCAGGTGGAGGGTGTTCTCGCCGAAAACGCTTGGTATGCCGCCGCTTTGCTCTCCGGCGAGATGCCGGACGAGATCGAGGACGTCTTCGCGGGGCTGGGGCTTTCGCTGTTCCCGGCAACCGCCCGGGAGCTGTCGCTGGACTGCTCGTGCCCGGATGGCGCGGTGCCCTGCAAGCACCTCGCCGCGACGTTCTACCTGCTGGCCGAGTCGTTCGACGAAGATCCGTTCGCCATCCTCGCCTGGCGTGGACGCGAGCGTGAGGATCTGCTGGCGAATCTGCGGGCTGTCCGTTCGGAGGGTCGCCCCGCTGCCGACCGTGCCGAGCCACCGGGACGGCCGCTCACCGATTGCCTTGACTCCTATTTCATTCGGCAGGCCGACATCCCATCGCCAAGCCCGCGGGTGACGTTGTCGACGGCATTGCTCGACCAGCTTCCCGATGTCACTGTCGGGCTGCGTGGCCGGCCGCTGGTCGAGATCCTGCGGCCGGCGTATGCCGCGCTGGGCGAAGGCGGAGGTGACCGGTGATCGATCCGTTGGATAGACCGCCGCCACCGCCTCGGCGCCGCCCCCGGCGCCCGGACGTGATGACCTACCAGCTCCGGGTCGATCTGGCAGGCACCACACCGCCGGCGTGGCGGCGGCTGGAGGTTGCATCTGACGTGTTTCTGGACGACGTGCATGAGATCATCCAGATAGCCTTCGGCTGGACCGACAGCCACTTGCACCGATTCGGTTGTGGCCCTGCCTATTACAGTGACGACACCGAGTACTACCTCATGGATTTCGAGGTGGACAGCGGCGAGATGGGCATACCCGAGCAACAGGTTCGCCTGGACGAGGTGCTGGCCGACATCGGTGACCGGATGTTCTACTGCTACGACTTCGGCGACAACTGGCAGCTTGTTCTGTGGCTGGAGGCGGTGGAGCCGCAGGCGCCCTCTGCGCGCACTGTGGTATGCACCCAGGGCGATCGCGACGGGCCGGCCGAGGACTGCGGCGGGATCGGGGCTTATGAGCTGATCGAGGCGTTGAAGGACCCGACCATCGGCGACCCCGAGACCGAGATCGAGTACCGCCAGGTTCTCGGCGATATCGATCCGTATTCGTACCCCACGACGCCGTTCGACATCGCCAATATCAACAAAGCACTCTGCGATTTCGACAGACACGTGGACATCGGTCAGCTGCCCGACCCCCTGGCGGATCTGCTCGGCGCCGTGCGAACGACGTCGCAACGCCGGCTGCTACGCCGGATCATGGGCGTTGCGATGCAGGATCCGGTCCTTATCGACCTGGATGCCGCCACGACCGCGGTGCGACCGTACGTGTGGCTGATCGACAGGGTAGGGGACGACGGAATCAAGCTGACGGCGGCCGGCTACCTCCCGCCGGTCCACGTCGAGCCGCTTTCACCGAACTCGACCTCGCCGACGCCTGGATCGGCATGGGCAACCGCGAGCAACTCACGATCCCAGTACTGCATCTGCGGGAATCCGCACAGCGAATGGGCCTGCTGCGAAAGCACCGTGGGCGTCTCATGGTGACCGCGCGGGGCAAGGCCGCACGCAGCGACCCGTCGGCACTGTGGTTCCAGCTCGCCGAACGTATGCCGCTCACGTCGAAGGATCTGTGCGAAGAGCAGGCCGGGCTTCTCTTCCTCATCGCGGTCGCGGCCGGTGAGAAAGACCCCGACGGGTTCGTCGCTGACATGCTCGGCGCCATCGGCTGGAGGCACCGTGACCGTACACCGATCACGAGGGCGTCGGCGGCGCACATAGCGAGGGACACCAGAGACGTGCTGCGGCGGCTCCGGCTGCTGGCACTGGACAGTCGGGTCGCGGAGCCCGAGCGCGTCACACCGCAAGCGGTGGCGTTCGCCCGCGCCGCGGTGCGGTCCTGGCCATCCGCCGCTAAATCGACACCACGGTCGTGATCTTCGCTTGAGCACAGCCATAGCCGCGATTTCGCGGTGCGCCTGAGCACCCAGGGCACGCTCCGCGCGGTGGGAGTAGGATTCAGTCCTACTAAACCATGGAGGTGGGTCATGCGAACGACGCGGCAATTGAGCATCACACTCCCAAACGACATGGCTGATGCGCTTCGCGAGCGGGTGCGCTCAGGGGAATACGCCAGCGAGAGTGAGGTGATCCGCGAGGGCCTGCGGGCATTGTTCGCCCGCGATCAGGCTATTGAAGCCTGGCTTCGTGAAGAGGTGGCCGCCGCGTACGATGCCGTGGTCGCCGACCCTTCGCGCGCGGTCACAGCGCAGAGGGTGCGGGGGCGGCTGGCCGCCGGGAGCGTGTGAGTCCCAGCGTCGTCTTCACGCCCGAGGCGGAAGATCAGCTCGTCGAGCTGTACCGCTGTATCGCCGCCGCGGGGTCGGCGGAAGTCGCGGCGCGCTACACGGAGGCGATCGTCGCTTACTGCGAGGAACTGGCCGCATTCCCGCATCGCGGCAGTGCGCGTGACGACATCAGGTCAGGACTGCGCACAATCGGCTTCAGGCGACGGGTCGTTATTGCATGCGCTGTGTTGGACCAGACCCGTGGTGATCATCGGCGTCTTCTACGGCGGGCGCGATTACGAGGCGCTTCTGAGTGACCCAGGGGTTGCTTCGGAGTAGCCGACTCGGCGAGTGTGTTGGAAGTCGTTGTCGACAGAGCCGGCTATTGACGGCGTCAATACGCCGGTGGAACCGTAGGCGTGGAGGAGGACATACCCTCGCGCCATCGTGAGCAGATTGGCCACCTGGCGGTGGTGCACGTCATCGAGATTGCGCCGTCCCAAGTGGTCTCCAACAGTATGTGTCAATTCGGGTCCAGCACTGTTACGCCGCGTAACACGACAACGCATATCCGCAGGACAGCGGAGCCCAGCGCAACAACGCCATCGGACATTCGTCCCAGTTCAGAGCCTATTTCCGCAGGTTCGGGACGGGGTTCGAATCCCCTTAGCTCCACATATGAAACGCCAGCTAGAGTGCTATCTCAGACATAGCTGATCAC
>Ga0209656_10000838_pt1 | contig 19873 bp, 15 predicted proteins | sample BogFormECP12_OM2_FD_188239 | JGI IMG/M metagenome (GOLD analysis project Ga0209656, IMG submission 188239) | Bog forest soil microbial communities from Calvert Island, British Columbia, Canada - ECP12_OM2 (SPAdes) (version 2) | ecosystem: Environmental > Aquatic > Freshwater > Wetlands > Bog ... | reverse complement strand
AGAATTGTCTCTCAACGAGACGGCAAGCATCACGAAAGGAAAGAAGCAGTATGGCCCCACTGGCCGGTCATGACAAATTCCTGGAGCGGCTTGCGCACGCGCGGCGCGAGTTCACGGTCTTTGTACAGCTGTGGCAGGGTCTCTGGCTGGCCGGGATAGCCGATGGCGATGGCGGCGATGGGTTCCCAGCCCGTAGGAATGGCGAAGACCTGGCGCGCTTTCTCTGGATCGAATCCAGCCATCTGGTGCACGAACAGGCCGTGTGCGGTTGCCTCAAGGGAAAGCAGTGCGGTGGCGGCGCCGGTATCGTACTGCGCGTTGCGATTGGGCGCACCGGTTTTGGCGAAGCACAGCTCCGAGACAGCCAGAGCGAGAACCGCGGCGTGCTTGGCCCAGTTGGCGTTGAATTCGACGAGCACGCTGGTCATTTTGGCGAACTCCTCGGCGTTGTCATGAGTGGCGACGATATAGGCCCAGGGCTGCTCGTTGCTGCTGGATGGCGCCCAGCGCGCGGCTTCAAAGAGGCTGCGCAAGACGTCCGCGGGTATGGGCTTGGCGTCGAAAGCTCGCGGACTCCAGCGATGGGTGATTAGCTCGTGAATCGGATGGTCGGACGGTGCCGGCTTTTGCATGATGGAAATCCTTTCGCAGAGCTAAAGATGATTCGTTTTCGTGGGCGGTTACTTTTGTTTGGTCATTTCCATATCGATGGTGATGGTGATGTCGTCGCCCACCGCACCCGCGCCGCCGGAAACGCCAAAATCCTGGCGATTGACTTTGGTGGTGGCGCCGATACCGACGCGCGTGTTGCCCCAAGGATCTTTGATGGCCGCGGATGGGCCGTCGACATCGAGGACCACGGATTTGGAGACACCGTGAATGGTGAGGTCGCCGGTGACTTTCAGCTTGCCGGCGCCGGCTTGCTCGACCTTGGTGGATTTAAAGGTGATGGTGGGGTACTTGACGACGTCGAAATAGTTGGGGCTCTTGAGGTCCGCGTCGCGCATGGCGGTGCCAGTATCGACAGTGGTGGCGTCGATGGTGACATTGATGGTGGATTTGGAGATGTCTTGATCGTCCCAGACGACAGCGCCGGTAACGCCCTTGAATTCCCCGCGCACGGTGGAGATGAGCAGATGCTTTACGGCAAATTGCGCGGCGGTGTGCGCGGGATCGATTTGCCACGTGGTGGTGGCGGCGTGAACGGGAAGCGCGGGAAGCGAGAGAAGTGTGGCGACTATCGTGCTGCGAACTAGGGTGCTGCAAAAGATGCGACGGGAAAGTTGGCCCATGGTGTTGTCTCCTTCAGATTGGAATTGAATTAAAAACATTGTGCTGCGCCCGGCGCGAGCTACGAGAGTCCCCCCTGCAATTCGCGCAACAAATTGGAAAGCGTTTTCAGCCGCGTGGCGGACATATGCTGGAACTGCTTTTTGTGCATTTCGTGCACCGGAACGTCAAGCGTTTTCAGGGCCGCTAGTCCCGCTGCGGTGATACGCGTTTTAACCACGCGACGGTCGTCGGTCTGGCGTTGGCGAGTGATCAATCCGCGCTTTTCCATGCGGTCCAGCAAGCGGGTGATGTCCGGGTCGCGGGAAATCATGCGTTCGGCGATTTCGCCGCAGGCTAGGCCTCGCGGCTCGGCGCCGCGCAGGATGCGCAGGACGTTGTATTGCGTGCCGGACAGTCCTGCGGCTTTCAACAACTGTTCGGCCTGCTGCGCCAGGCTATCCGCGGCCTTCATCAGCGCCACGAAGACGTGGTCTTCGAGGGGCACGGTGTGGCAGGAATCTTGGGTGCGGGTGCTCACGACGTTTACATTAGTCGTTGTAACGACTGTTGTCAAGAGGAAAATGTCAAGCTTTCTGGCCTGTGGAAATCTGGATTGCCGATGCGAGTGCCCTCCGAGAAAAGCGCCCGCCTCCCTTCCTGCGTCAAGGCAAGCAGAAGGCGGTCCGCTACTTGCGCAGGGGGCGGATCTGGAGCTGGCTGATGAAGCTGTTGGGGGCTTGCGTAACGATGGTTTCCACGGCGTGGGCTACGTCTTCCGCGTGCAGGGCGTTAGGCTTCTCCTGAGGACTCCTCCCGGAAAATTCCGTGGCCACGCTTCCCGGGCAAACCGAACTGACGCGTATGCCATGCGCGCGCAAGTCCTCGGCCATGCACGCGGTGAGGCCTTGCAATCCCCACTTGGAAGCGCAATACAGGCCGCCGCCCGCGAAGGCGTTCAGCCCCGCCAGCGAACTGATGTTGATGATGTCGCCAAATCCGCGATGCATCATCCCGGGAGCCACCGCGCGCGACACCAGGAATACGCTTTTCAGATTGGTGTCGAGAACGCGGTCCCAATCGGCCTCCGATTGCTCCAACGCCGGGCCGAAGAGGCCCACGCCGGCGTTGTTGACCAGGATGGCGATGGGGCCGATGGCGGCTTGGGTATGGGCCACCAAGGCGGCCACCTCGGAAGCGCAGGTAACGTCGGAACTTTCCGCGTGCACTGGTGTCTTAATGGAGTGGAGGACTGCGCGTGTTTCCTCGAGCGCCGCGCGATCGCGGCCGGAGATGGCCACCGCTGCGCCCAAATTCGCCAGGCGGATGGCGATGGCACGGCCGATGCCACGGCTGCCGCCGGTGACCAAAGCGGACTTGCCGAGGAGTGGTTTGGCGGGTGAGGAGCCTGATGCGTTGCGCTCATTCGTTTCGTTTATCGGTGTCATGAGAAATCTTCCTCGTGCAGACCACGGTTTTTGTGCGACACTCATCGTACCATCGGCGGTTTTTGCAGAGCCTTGGACACGCGGCAGGGTGAAATGACGCAAGTTCGGGGAAGAACCAAACCACAAATACGGTGTTTCCAGTATGTTTGCGGCTTGCGAAGTCCCCGCGCTTTTCCCTATACTTCCAAGGTTTCCTGAACGCGGGTGGTTCGCGCGCGGCGCGACCCGGGGACGCGCAATTTTCCAGACACAAGTGAAAATTCGAGGAGAGTGGGAATGAGAGTAAGCGGAAAATTCGGGAGCTTTGCTGCGATGGTCGCGGCGCTATGCCTGGGTGTATCGGGACTACTGCTCGCGGGTGCGCCGATGGCCGCGGGACAGGATGCCAATCCCAACGCCGGAGCCAGCAAGCAGCCGTACACCATGGCGGAGTACAACGCCTACACCGCGGCTGCCAGCGAGAAGAATCCCGCCAGCCAGATCAAGCTGCTCGATGATTTTGTTTCCAAGTATCCGAATTCCGCGCTGCTCATTTATATTTATCCCCTGTACTACCAGGCGTATTTCGCGCAGAAGAACTATCCCAGTGCCATCCAGTACGCGGACAAGACCACCGCTTTGGGCGATAAGCTGGACGCCACCGCAAAGTACAGCGCGCTGTACGCGCACGCCGCAGCCTACAATGCGTACGTAACGGAAAATAAACAGGCCGCGCAGGATCCGGCCCTGGCAAAAGCCGGCCAAGCTGCGGCGGAAGGCGCGATCAAGGCTTTGGACGCGCTGAAAAAACCGGACGGCGTCACCGATGACGCCTTCAATACCCAGAAAAAGCAGTTGCAGATATTTCTCTACGGGATCGCCGCACAGGCTGCGATGGTGCAGAAGGATTATGCCGACGCCATCACCGACTACAAGGCGGATCTGGCGCTGAAGCCGGACGACGCGATTGTAGAGTACAACCTCGGTAAAGCGGAGCTGGCCATGACGCCTCCGCAAACTCTGGATGGCTTCTGGTCTATCGCGCGGGGTGCGGGTTCCAAGACCGCGACAGCACAACAGGCCAACTCCCTGAAGACTTACTTGCGCAAATTGCTGGCTAATTATCAGCAGGCCGCATGCGACAATTTGACCGACGCGGAGCTGAATGAACTGCTAACCCTGGCGGCGGCTTCCGAGACTCGCCCGGACAGCTACAAACTCCCGAGCGCCGCGGATCTGGACGCCGCGCGGAAAGAGATGACCATCGCGTCAGTGATTACGGACTTGAAGGCCGGCGGGGACAAGGGCAAAGTGACCTGGCTGGCCTCCTGCGGATTGGAATTTCCCGACGTGCCGGGGAAAATTATTGACGTGACGCCGGGTGCGGACTTGACGCAATTGAAGGTGGCGTTCGTGACCAGCGATGCGGAGTTTGACGCAGCGACGACGCCAAACATGGATGTGAAGATTGTTGGTCAGCCGGATGCGGCGCGCCTGGAGAAAGATAACGCGGTGCGGTTTACGGCTACGCTGACTTCCTATGATCCCGATCCAGCCTTCATGCTGCATTGGGAAAAAGGCAAAGCCAACGAGGAAGATATTCCCAAGGAAAAGGGCAAGAAGCCGGTGAAGCGCACGCCCGCGAAGAAGCCCAGCTGAACATTCGGGGTAAAAAAAACTAAAAGGCTCCGCGGTCTTGCCCGGGAGCCTTTTTTTGTAACCGACGCCTTCTTAGGTGGGCGGTCCATGCTCCGATGGACTATCGCGAACGCTTGCGGTGGTGTCCGTTGTGATCCAGCTTATACTCTTCAATCTTGCGGCTGAGGGTGTTGCGGTGCATTCCCAGTTGCTCGGCGGCGCGCGATTGGTTGCCGCGCGTGCCATCCAGAACTTTTTTGATGAAGCGCTTTTCGAACTCACCCACGGCCTCGTCGAAAAGAATTCCGTCCTCCACCATTTGCACTACCAAGCCTTCCAATTGATCCTTCACGTCGCCACGCTCCGCAAAATGCTTTGTTGCTGTGCTTTCTTCTTGGGATGAACCGCTTGGGGTCTAGTTGAGTTCGCGCCCCGTGAGGATCCGATAGGCCTCGCGGTACTTGTTGCGCGTTGCGGCGACCACCTCCGCGGGTAACTCCGGCCCGGGCGGGGTTTTGGGCCAGTGGATGCTTTCGAGGTAATCGCGAACAAATTGTTTGTCGTACGAGGGCTGCGGGCCGCCGGGTTTAAAGAGGGCAGCGGGCCAAAAGCGCGAGGAATCGGGCGTCAGCGCTTCGTCGATCCAGATTAATTCGTTGTTGAGCATGCCAAACTCAAACTTTGTATCGGCCAGGATCACGCCGCGCGGTTCGGCGTGAGCTCTGGCGCGCTTGTAAATTTCGATGCTGACGGCGCGGACGCGCTCCGCGAGTTCCCTTCCGATGACCACCGCAGTTTGCTCAAATGAAATATTTTCGTCGTGTCCGGAGGTGGCTTTGGAGGCGGGCGTGAAAATTGGTTCGGGCAGGTGGTCGGATTCGCGCAAGTCGGGCGGCAGCGCGATGCCGCAGATTTTCCCCGTAGCTTGATATTCTTTCCAGCCGGAACCGGAGAGGTAGCCGCGCACCACGCATTCGATAGGCAGCGGTTGCGTTTTGCGGACGACCATGGAACGGCCCGCGAGTTCGTCCTGATAAGCATCGAAGGGCGTCGGAAAATCAGTGGCGCTCACGACATGATTGGGAATCACGTCGCGCAACAGCGCAAACCAAAAAAGCGAGAGCTGTGTGAGTACGCGGCCTTTATCGGGAATGGGCGTCGGGAGAATTACGTCGAACGCGGACAGGCGATCGGTGGCCACAATGAGCAACTTGTCGCCAAGGTCGTAGATGTCGCGGACCTTTCCCCGCGCCACGGGCGTGAGGCCCGCGAAATGGGTTTCGCGAATCGTGGTTGTCGACGGACTTGCGGACACGAAATACTTCCCCTGACCGAACGACGCATTCTATCGCACAGGGATGCGAAGTCCAACCGTGGCGCGGTGGAAAACAGTGGAAGAAAATTTTACACAAATACGCTGTTGCGCGGAACGCCGCACGCGTGTATGCGACGCGCTGCGATCTCGTCGCGGCGAATTTTTAGATTCGCAGAACTTCTCACGACGACGCACGCGTTTCGTAAAGCGGCAGCTAGGCCGCGGAGGCTGCGGCTTGGCGTTGCTTGGGCGCGGGAGATTCTTCGCCTTCCCAGCGGACGCTAACGAGTTTTGAGACACCGGGTTCCTGCATTGTAACGCCGTAGAGCACGTTGCCGATTTCCATGGTCTTGCGGTTGTGGGTGACTACGATGAACTGCGTCTGGCTGCTCATCTCGGTGATGAGACGCGTGAAGCGGCCGACGTTGGCTTCGTCCAGCGGGGCGTCAACTTCGTCCAGGATGCAGAAAGGGCTGGGCTGATAGCGGAAGATGGCGATGAGCAACGCGAGGGCGGCCATGGCTTTTTCTCCGCCGCTGAGCAGCAACACGTTTTGCAGGCGCTTGCCCGGAGGTGATGCCACCACGTCGATGCCTGCGTCGCCGGAGCTGTCCGGTTCGGTGAGGCGCATTTCCGCCATGCCGCCGCCGAAGATGGTGTGGAAGGCGGCGGAGAAGTTGGCGTTGATGGCGTTGAATGCCTGCTCGAATTTTTCTTTAGAGATTAGATCGAGCTCGGCGATGGCTTGCTGGGTGTCGGCGATGGACTGAATCAAGTCCTGGCGCTCACGGTTCATGAAGGTGAAGCGCTGCTCGCACTCGTTGAACTCTTCGAGGGCCATCATGTTGACCGCGCCCATCGATTCGATGCGCTGCTTCATTTCGCGGTAGTTGGCTTCCGCGACGGCGAGTTCCTCGCCGGACATGAAGGCCGATTCCGTGGCGATTAAATCTTCGGGCTGGGCGTTGACTTCGGCCATGCAGGTTTCACGCAAGTGCGCACGGTCGGAGTCGTTCTTGGCGCGCGCGATTTCCGATTGGTTGCGCAGCTCGCGGACCTCTTGCAGCGTCTGGCGCGCCATGCGCAGGTGATCATCCAGGCGGGCCACGCTGGTACGCGCCGCATCCCATTCCTGTTCCAGTTCACGCTGGCGAATTTCCAGGCGCAGTTTTTCGCCGCGCAGGCCTTCGAGTTGCAGTTGCAGCTCTTCGTTTTGCTTGGCGAGAGCGGCGGTTTCGTCGCCGATGGAGAGCTCCTGCTGGCGCAGGGCGCTTTCGCGTCGCTCCAGTTCCGCGCGTTCCTGATCGAGACGCGCTGCGAGGGATTCGGCGGAAGAAAGACGCTCGTGCATGGCGGCCAGTTCGGCGCGCCCGGCAGCTAGCTCGTCCTGTTCGGTTCGTACCGAGCCGCGCAGTTGCGTCAACTCTTCGGTGAGGCGCGCGGTCTCTGTTTCCGCTTCGGCGCGCGTGGCGGCGGCGCTGACGTGCTCGATTTGCGCGCGCTGGGCGCGGGTGCGGGCGCTTTCCACGTCCTGGCGGATGCGGGTTAGATCACCCTGGCACACGGTCAGGTCAAGACCGAGGCGCGCGAGCGAACTTTGCATTTGCTCGTGGCGCATCTTCGCAGAGATGACCTGGCGCTCCACGTCGCGCTGCTCGCCGTGGACCTTATCGAGCGCTTCTTCCGTTTCGGCGATTTCCGCAGCGATGTTTTGCAGCATGGTCTGCTTGCCGGACATTTCGTTTTCCAGTTGCATCAGCTCGGCGTCGAGCGCGCGCAGTTCCCTCTTCATTCCGAGCGGGCCGGATTCGTCGGGGCGCCCGCCGGTAACCATACGGCCTTGATAGCACGTGCCATCCGGCGTGACGAAGGCGTATTGCGCGTTTTCGCGTGCCAGTTTTTCTGCGGCGGTCGCGCTTTCCGTCAGATACGCGGAGCGCAAGCGCGGCAAAAACTGTTTGGCGGCGGCGCCCAGCGGTTCGCGAAATTCCACAATTTTATCGAGGCGGGAGATGACGCCGTCTTCGGCGCGGAAATGCACGATGGGTTCATATTCCGCGAGGCGCAGGTTGCGCAGGGAATCGACGAAGAAGGTGGCGCGTCCGCCCACTTCGTCGCGCAGCATGGAGACGCCGGCGCGAGCGTGGTCGTAGGTTTCCACCACCACGAACTCGAGCTCCTCGCGCAAAAACTGCTCCAACGCCGCTTCGTGCTGCTCTTCCACTTCGGCGTAGTCGGCCAGCACGCCCACGGCGCGGAAGCCTTCGCCGGCGCCGCGCTCGTTGGCGGCGAAGAGTTTTTGCACTGCGTCAGCGGTGTAGGAACGGTCATTCAGAATATTGGTCAGCGATGCATGACGCGCGCGTACGCCGGAAAGGGCATCGCGGACGGCGTCGGCCAGCTTGGTAGTGGCTTCGCGCTGCTGCTTGCATTCGGCCAGAACAGCTTGCAGGCCCGAGGCCTGGTCCTTTAGCGCGCTCAATTGCGAGCTGGCGGATTCAAACTGGTAGGCGGCCTGATCGGCGTCGTCGCGGATGCGGATGCTGGACTCCAGCATCTCGTGCTCGGCGGCTTCCAGCTTACGCAGCGCTTCGCCCTGATGGATCAGCGCTTCTTCAGCCTGTTTTTGCTCGCCGTGCAGACGCAGCAGGCTCTCACCGGCTTGCGACGCGCTGCGGCGCAGGGCTTCAATTCGAATTTCCGATTCCGCGATTTGTGCGTTGCGGGATTGCGCGCGGGCGGAAAGTTCGTCGACCCGCGTTTGCAGGGTCAAGGATTCTTCGCGGGCAGTGGACACGGCTTCGAGTTGCGCGGCATTGCGCGCTGCACACTCTGCTGCTTGCGCAATCGCTTGAGCCATCTCCGCGGAGATTTGCCCGCGGCGGCCGGACAGCTCTTCGGCGCGCTGGCGGTTGAAGGAAACGCGATTCTCGCTGCGATCTGCTTCCAGCGCGGTCAGGTTCAGGACGTTCTGATTCTGCTTTAACTCAGCGTCCAATTCGTAGATGCGCTGATTGACGCGGTCGTGCTCGCTCTCTTGCGAGAGGATGGCGGCGGCCTGCGTAGTTTCCGAAGCATTCAGCTCCGCGAGCGAGGCGGCCACGCGTTCGGCTTCGGCGTCCAGCTCGCGCGCTTTCCCGGCCAGCATCTGGCGAACGATGGCGCGCATCTGGTCGCGCACTTCGGAATAACGTCGCGCCTTCGCGGCCTGGCGCTTCAGCGAGCCGAGCTGCTTTTCCACTTCGACCACGATGTCGTTGACGCGGGAGAGATTTATTTTGGAGGATTCCAGCTTGGCTTCCGCTAGGCGCTTCTTGGTCTTAAACTTCGTGACGCCCGCGGCTTCTTCGATGATCGCCCGCCGCTCCATGGGCTTGGTGGAGAGAATCTGCCCAATGCGGCCCTGCTCGATGATGGCGTAGGAGTCGGGTCCGAGGCCCACGCCCATGAACATGTCTTGGATGTCGCGCAAGCGCGCAGCCCGGCCGTTAATCAGGTATTCGCTTTGTCCGGAACGATAGAGGCGGCGGCTAACAACGACCTCGCCCGGCTTGGTGGCCAGCGTTAGCTTGTCGGAGCCTTTTTTGCGGCGCTTGCTCTTTAGAAATTCCTGCGCGTTGCCGCTTTCGGGATCGCTAACCATAGCTTCTGCAACAGGTTGCGGCCCATCTGTCACCAGCCCTGCCGCCGGATCGAGGGACACAATCTCGCCCCCCAGCTCACCTGCACCCAGCTCTATCGAGCCTTCATATTGTGCTTCCCCTGACGTTGCCGGTACTGGGCTGGAAACATCGGCGGCTTCCACGCTATCCAGCACAAACCTTGCCGCTTCAGCAAGTTCCGGGTCTTCCATGGTGATGGTAACTTCCGCCAACCCCAGCGGAGGCCGCTTCAGCGTGCCATTAAAGATGCAATCGGACATACGCCCCGCGCGCAGCGACTTGTGGCTCTGCTCGCCCAGCACCCAAGAGATCGCGTCCACCACGTTGGACTTGCCGCACCCGTTGGGACCGACAATGCAGGTGGTCCCCGAGCCGCTGAAGGTCACGGTGGTGCGCTCGAAGAAGGATTTAAACCCGGTGATTTCCACTTTTCGCAGCTTCAGCAAAGTGTCCTCTTTTGTCTCCGCCAGCATGACCGCCGGGCCTGCCCCATTAGATGCGGGCAAGCGCATGAGGAGAGACGACTTAGTATTCCCCGAGAGGGAGGTTGTTGCAGCAACAAAGCAACCGCGAAGCGGTTGTCAGCCCCGTACGCGGATTCGCACACGGGCACTGAAACGTTTGGCAGGTTCTCGATGAGAGGCCCTAGCCGCCTGGCGCAGCGATGGCGGTACGGGATGCAACCTTAGCATGCCACGATTCCCGCTGTAAAGCCCTACGCTAGGAATTGTGGTGGATTTTGCAACGCCACTAGAGCGGCTTTAAGATAGTTGGCGATATTCCGATATGGCGGCTTGTAGGCGCCTAGCAAGACCGTTTATCCGTGGTGCCGCCGTGGGCAGGTTTCTCTCATAAGAACCCGAAACCTAGCTGCCGCCGCGTGCTCGCCCCAATGCGGCTGCGAGCCGTCCAGGTCCTTAAATCCGTACTCGCGGCACAGCCCCAAGTACTGAACACCTGCCCGCTGTCTTTTTCCCGTTCGCGCACTCCACGTTCGCCAAATGCACTACTTCGCTGCGGCTGGCGCTGTGGCTGGCGGTTGCTTGAGGTGCGCGTCGTACCACGCCAGGATGCGATTCAAGCGGTCGAGCAGATGCTTCTGCTCGTGAAAGCCATGCGGCTCCCGTGGATAAACCACCAATTCGCTTTCCACGCCGTAGCGCTTCAGCCCGCGATACAGCTCCTGGCTCTGGCCCAGCGGATCGACGGGATCGGCATCGCCCTGCAAAATGAGCGTGGGCGTCTTGGCATTTTTCAAATATAGAAATGGCGAGCTGTTCAGAAAGCCTTCGGGTTTTTCGTAGGGCAAGCCGTAGAACCATTCGTCGTACGCCGGACCTTTTTCCGTGCCGAATTCGGAGATGAGATTGGAAAGCCCCGCGCCGCTGACCGCGGCTTTGAAGCGTGTGGTCTGCGTGATGGCCCATTCGGACATGTAGCCGCCGTAGGACCATCCGCCGATGCCGAGTTTGTCCGGATCGGCGATGCCCTTGGCGAGCAAATCGTCCACGCCAGCCATCACGTCGCGATAATCCCCACCGCCCCAATCGCCGCGATTCATTTCGATGAATTTCTGGCCGTAGCCGACGGAGCCGCGAATGTTGGGATAAAAAATGGCGTAGCCGCGTGCGGCGAGCAGTTGCCCCCAGGTTTCAATGGTATCTTCCCACGCGCCGGTGGGCCCGCCGTGAATCAGCGCAATGAGCGGGAGTTTGGATTTGCCGTCCCAGCCCGCGGGCTTTAGCAATTCGGCTTCGATCTCCAGTCCATCGAACGATTTATATTTGTAAAATTCCGGCTTCACCAGCGCGTACTGCTTCCAGGCATCGTTGATGTGCGTCAACTGCACCGGCGCGTTTTTTTCATCCCACGCGTACAGCTCCTGCGGCTGCGTGGCGGTTTGCCCGGCGAAAATCATGCCGTCGGCGGTGAGCGCGAACGCGGCTGGATTTAACGCCAAAGCGGCTGCGGCTTCGTTGGCGGCATCCTGCGACACGCTTGGCGAATCGATGGCATGGAATTTGGTGCGGAAGCCATCGGCCGCGATGGTCATCAATCCGCTTTCTTTCGTCCACTCATAGTCAAGAATCTGACGATCCAGCGTGAGCCCGGTTAGATTTTTCGCGGTGCCGGCTCCGCCATGCCGGACCTCGAGCAACATCAAATCATGCGGCCCAGGGCCGTCTTCGCGGCATCCGATGAAACTCACGGTCGCGCCTCTGGGCGAGACCTTTACGCTGCCAAACGGGCCGTGGGGCGCCGCGAGCAATGTCATTGCGCCATCCGCAAGTCTTATCGCGAAAATACGATTGGTTTCCTGATCGGATTCGGGATGGTCCGTGGCCACGACGACAACCGCCTCGCCCGAGGGCAGCCAAGCAAGTTCGCTCAGCTCCCAGTTCGGCTGGGTGACGGCTTTGGCTTCCTGCGTCGCCGCTGGCGTGGCGATTTGCGTGACGGGTTGCGTAACAGGTTGCGTGGCGGGTTGCGTGAGAAGGTTCAGCAGCCACAGGCGCGCGTGCTTGTCTTCCTTGTCGGTAACGTGCGCGTCGTCTTTGTCTTTTTCTTTCTTCTCTTCCGCCTCAGTTTTGGCGTCGGGCGCGAGGAAAGCGATCTGCTTTCCGTCGGGCGACCACTCGAACGCGCTGATCGAGCGCTTGCCCTTGGTGATCGCCGCAGCCTCGCCGCCATCGGCACGCATCACGTAAATTTGTTCTCCGTCTCCGCCTGAGTTCGCGGGGCGATTCGAGAGAAACGCCAGCCGCTTGCCGTCCGGCGACCAGCGCGGCCATTTCTCCGATTTCTTGGAGTACGTAAATTGCCGCACGCTGCCGTCGCGTTTGTCATACATCCAAATGTGCGTCGCGCGCCCATCGTCCGTAGCCGGCTCGGTCACCACAAACGCGAGCCGCATCCCGTCGGGCGAAAGCTTTAGATCCGAGATGAAGCGCAAGTTCAGCGCCCCCTCCGGCGTCAGCGGTTTCGATCCGGCGTTCGTTTCCGATTCCTGGGCGAGCGATGTGCCCGTTAATCCCATGGCGCTGAAAATGCTCACTGCCGCAAACAAAGCCGTGTTGCGCAATTCTGTGAGGCGGAACGTAAACAGAGTGCCCCCCTTTTTAACCTTGCTCGAACTATCGACACTAAAATCGCGACGCCTTAAGCATCTGATTCGATTTCACAACCGTGCGTCTATTTCTAACTGCCCAAAAGCGACCCGATGATTGCACTCCACACTATATTAATAAGGAAATGGAACGCGATCAGCGGATAGAGATTCTTGCGCCACTGCATGAGCAATCCAAACACGAAAGCCGGACCGATTAGCGCCCAAGTAGTGGGGGCTTGCCACATGTGATACAGGGCAAAAAGCACTGAGTTCACTACCCACGCCGAAGAACCCAGAAAACCTATTTTCTTCATCAGATAGCCGCGAAAATAAATCTCTTCGCCGAGAAAATTGCCGATTAGCGCGAGAGCGACAAACCATCCGGGAAAGAGACCGTACGCGGCGCTCGGGTCTCGATAGATGCTGTAGGAAGGCGGGTTGAGGCCCGGCACCGCGGCAACCCAGCTCGTCAAAGCGGGGAACACATACTTCATGTAAGGCCACGAGCACAGGGTAAACACGATGAACACAACGGGGAGGACAAGAAAGAATCCTTTCACATCAAATCGTGCTAAACCCAGAAACGAGAGAGAGTCCTTGAAGGAGAGTTTGTCAGCCCAGCGCAGGACCAGCAGTGGAGTAATCAGGTGCCATCCCAGAAAAATTGCCAGAACGCTCCAGCCTTGGAGATTGTTGCCGGATAGACCCGTAAGACGAAGGACGAGCTGATAGACGACAGGAATGTTGATGACCGCGTACACCAGGAAACCGGGTAAGACATGCAGCAGGAGATAGAAAACCTTTGCTCCGGGTGTGCTGGCCTGATAACGCTGGACGAGCGCGCCGTATTGGGGGTCGTCGCGCACAAAAAACTCACGTAGTCGCTGTTTCAACGCAGCTCCCTTAACGCTCTTCGCCGCGATTCGAGAGAAACGCCAACTGCTGGCCATCCGGCGACCAGCGCGGCCATTTCTCCGATTTCTTGGAGTACGTAAATTGCCGCACGCTGCCGTCGCGTTTGTCATACATCCAAATGTGCGTCGCGCGCCCATCGTCCGTAGCCGGCTCGGTCACCACAAACGCCAGCCGCATACCATCCGGCGAAAGTTTTAGATCCGAGATGAAGCGCAAATTCAGCGCCGCTTCCGGCGTCAGCGGCTTGATCTGCGCTGCCGCCTCTGTAATTGACTGCTGTGCGCGGGTAGAGTTTGCACGTTCTGTAAAGCTGAGAAGAATCGCTATAGCCAAATAAGCGTAACATCTGCGATTTATGAAACCGACCATGATGGCTAGGCTCCTGACAAACGTGCCGCAGGTACTCTAAGAGGCCTCGCCACGCACGTCAACATAGTAGGAAAACGATCGGAAATGACTCTAAAACCCGCAACGGGTTCCCTTAGCCTCTGCCCCCATGCCAGTCATGACCACAGAAGCGGCATTGCCGAGCCTTTGGTGTTCGCGTCAATCGCTCGCAGCGGGGACAGACATTGAAATAGATCTCGGCGCCACGCTCTTTAAGAATTCTTTCCGCCGTCCGCTCTACAAATGCATCATAACCATCGCGCGCGAGCAACAGAATACTCGGATCTTCGGAAAGCCACCTCCGAAAAAGCTCTGGGCGCTTTTCCGCTTCTGCCTGCGCCGCAGGGTCGCTGCGCCCGTGCGTAGCCTTCATCGCGGTTTCTAGGTGACGTCCGGTCGCGATCTCGGTCGGAGTCATAAAAGACGAGTAGTAGCGGAATACGTAGAAGGCCTTCTCCATATCCATTGCAATGGCTCCGGAAATAAACCGTATCTTACCTGCTTTTGCCAACGTGAGTGATCTGCGCCTTGGGTGGACAGAATCACTGCGCAACTAATTCCCGAGGGGATTAGACCGCAGTTTGTTTTAGCGCGCCTTCCAGATAGAATCATGGTTTTGGTTTGGCGCTGGGGAAGCGTCTGGGCCTATGGCTGAGATTCGACTGCACAATACGATGGGTGGGGAGATCGAGGTTTTCGTCCCGCAGAAGCTGGGCGAAGTCCGCATGTATACCTGCGGCCCCACCGTCTACGACTATGCGCACATTGGAAATTTCCGCACCTTCGTGTTTCAGGATATTCTGCGACGATTCTTGAAGCTGCGCGGGTTCAAGATGCTCCATGTGATGAATCTGACCGATGTGGACGACCGCATTATCGCCAATGCCGCGGCGGCGGGCGTGGGAATTCGCGAATACACCGAAAAATACGTGCAGGCGTTTTTTGACGATTGCAAAGTATTGGGCATTGAGTCCCCGGAGCACTGGATTCGCGCTACCGACCATATCGAAGATATGGTCAAGCTAATCGCCACGCTGCAGAAAAAATCGTTTACCTACGAGGGCGAAGGCTCCATTTATTACCGCATCGCGAAATTTCCCGAGTACGGAAAGCTTTCGCACATCGATGTGACGGGCATTCAAGCTGGGGCTCGCGTCGACAACGACCGCTACGAAAAAGAAAGCGCCCGCGACTTTGCTCTGTGGAAGGCGCCAAAACCCGGCGAACATTTCTGGGAAACTTCCATCGGTCCGGGACGCCCCGGATGGCACATTGAATGCTCAGCCATGGCCATGAAATATCTGGGCGAGACGCTGGACATTCACACCGGCGGTATCGATCTATCCTTTCCGCACCACGAAAACGAAATTGCCCAGAGCGAAGCGGCCACTGGGAAAACCTTTGCGCGTTACTGGCTGCATGCCGAGCATTTGCTGGTCGAGGGCGAGAAGATGTCCAAATCGCTCGGTAATTTCTATACCCTGCGCGATCTTTTCGCCAAGGGTTATAAGCCGTCGGCGCTGCGCTTTGCGCTGGCCAGCGTGCCCTATCGCAAGCAGCTGAATTTCACCTTTGATGGATTGCAATCGGCGGCTAGCTCGGTGGAGCGCCTGCGCAACTTTGCGGACCGCCTGAAACAAGGCAAATTTCCAGTCGGAACGCAAAAAGCAATGACCGAGCGCATCGCGCAGGCGGCGGCGGAATTCGACGAAGGACTTTCCGACGATCTAAATACCGCGCGCGCGCTGGCGGCGGCGTTCGATCTTCTGCGCGAAGTGAACATCGCCATCGACAAGGGCGAGTTCCATCACGGCGACGTTGCGGGAGTGCAGGAATTTCTCGGCAATTTCGATCGCGTTTTCGCGGTGCTGGAAGATAACGACGCGGAAAAGCTGCGCGCGCTGGGTTACGGCCCGGCGGCAGCGTCCGACGATACTGCCGAGATCGAAGCGCTGGTCGCCGAGCGTCAGGCCGCACGCCAAAAGCGCGACTTCGCGGCCTCCGACCGCATCCGCAAAGAGCTTGCGGAACGTGGTATAATCCTTGAAGATTCAAAGGACGGCGGCGTCCGCTGGAAACGCAAATGAAGCTCCATCATTCACTCCGATTCCCGACCTATTGTTCGCCCGCCGAACTGCGCCCCAACCTCTACGGCGTAGATTAAGTCCCCTTTCTCCTGGCAGGATGCGAAAGGATTGGTCCATCTAAGGACCTATCCAGGCGCACCAGCACACCTGCCCTGCGGTCTCCCCATCCACAACAACCGCGGAACGCAGCGCGAAACAAGCGCTGAGCAATTCTCCCGAGGAGGAAGATCATGATTTCCGCTACCGAAACGAATACGAAATTGCCCCGCCTGATTACCGCGCTGCCCGGCCCCAACGCCAAGCGCGTCGTCGAACGCGACGCCGCGATCATGTCGCCCTCCTACACGCGTGATTATCCGCTGGTGGCTAAGCGCGGCCAGGGCGCAATCGTGGAAGATGTGGACGGCAACGCCTTTCTCGATTTTGCCGCGGGCATCGCCGTCTGCTCCACCGGGCATTGCCATCCCCAGGTCGTCGCCGCAATTCAGAAGCAGGCCGCCGAACTGATTCACATGTCCGGCACCGATTTTTACTACGAAAGCATGCCGATTCTTGCTGAGCGGCTGGCCGCCACCGTTCCCGGCAGCGAAGCGAAAAAAGTTTTCTTCACCAACTCCGGAACCGAAGCGGTGGAAGGCGCGATGAAGCTGGCGCGCTACGCCACTAAGCGCGACAAAATGATCGCGTTCTACGGCGCCTTTCATGGCCGCACCATGGGCTCGCTTTCGTTGACCGCGTCGAAGGCCACTCAGCGCAAGAGTTTTGGCGCGCTGCTCAGCGGCATCGAACACATTCCGTATCCTTACGCGTATCGCTGCGAGCACGGGCACACCGCGGAAACCTGCGGCGCGGAAATTCTGGAGCAACTGGAGGGGCAGATTTTCAAGCGCCTCTTTGATCCCGAGGACGTCGCCGGAATTATCATCGAGCCCATTCAGGGCGAGGGCGGCTACGTTCCCGCTCCAAAATTTTTCCTACAAGAACTGCAACGCATCTGCCGCCAGCACGGCATCATGCTGATCTGCGATGAAGTGCAGTCCGGCATCGGGCGCACGGGAAAATGGTGGGCGCACGAACACGCCGGCATCGAGCCAGACATTGTTTGTAGCGCGAAGGGTATCGCCAGCGGCATGCCGCTCGGCGCAATTATTGCGCGCGAAAGCGTGATGCGCTGGAAGCCCGGCGCGCACGGCACGACCTTTGGCGGAAATCCGGTATGCATCGCCGCATCCCTGGCGACCATGGATTTGATCGACAGTGAATATCGCGAGAACGCCGCGAAAATAGGCGATTACATGTTCGCGCGCATGGCGGACTGGACGAAGAAATTCAAGATCGTCGGCGACGTTCGCGGGCGGGGCTTGATGATCGGCATCGAACTGGTCCGCGATCAGCGCACCAAGGAGCGGGCTGGCGATTTGCGTAATCTGGTGGTCGACAGCGCCTTCCACAAAGGCCTGCTGGTGCTCGGCGCGGGCGAAAATACCATTCGCCTGTCGCCGCCGCTGTTAATTGACGAGGCTCAGGCGGATTTTGCCATTCGCACCCTCGAAGAGTGCTTGCGCGAGGCCGAGGCCAAACTGTAGTCTCGTCGATTGTAAGAGCCGGTACAGACGCGAGTGCCGGTGCCGCCGGTTTTGGTGGAGAGTTGGAAGATTTGTATGCCGGAGCGGACCGCCTGGATGTTGCGGAGGGTGGCGGCTGCGTCGAACTCCACGACGATGCTCATGACCCGCTTGCCCCTGCCAGTGTGACGGCCGGTCACTGCGCTCTTATCCCATGCTGGCTGGCAACCGCTCGCGCAAGAACCTTGATGTTCCGGCGCAAAATAATTTCCCATTCATCATAAATCTGCCACCCTTGTGTGGGCATCTTACTTAGGCGGCGCGTTGTTCGGCCGCACAGTCTCTCCCCGGCGTTGTGGGGAGTGGTGGACGCTTTTCTCGGCCCTTCAGGGCTGCGCCTTCGCAGTCCAACTCTGCGCCCCAGCCTTGAGCCTTGAAACCAGGAGCAAAAATGCTCGAATTCGACGCCGCACTCTCCACCGTAGTAAAAATTCCCGACAGTCAGAAAAGCGCCGTCGCAACGCAGGCCGCAAAACCCACCGGCCCACTCTCCCCCGAACTCCTGCGCCAAATCCACCGCTACTGGAACGCCGCCAACTACCTCGTCGCCGGCCAAATCTACCTCCAGGAAAATCCCCTCCTCCGCGAACCTCTAAAAGCCGAGCACATCAAACCGCGCCTCCTCGGCCACTGGGGCACCTCCGCGGGTCAAAATTTCATGTACGCCCACCTCAACCGCCTCATCCGCCAAACCAACGCCGACATCATCTTCATCTCCGGCCCCGGCCACGGAGGACCCACCATGAACGCCTGCGCTTATCTCGAAGGCACCTACACCGACGTTCATCCCGAAATCACCCAGGACCTCCAGGGCATGCGCCTCTTCTTCCGCTCTTTTTCCACCCCCGGCGGCATACCCAGCCATTGCGGCCCGCACACTCCCAATTCCATGCACGAGGGCGGCGAACTCGGCTACTCCCTCGTCCATGCCTTCGGCGCCGCCTTCGACAATCCCGAACTCATCGTCGCCTGCGTCGTCGGCGATGGCGAAGCCGAAACCTGCCCCCTCGAGGGCAGTTGGAAAAGCGTCAAATTTCTCAATCCCGCGCGCGACGGCGCCGTCCTCCCCATCATGCATCTCAACGGCTACAAAATCTCCGGCCCCACCGTCACCGCCCGCACCAGCGACGCCGAACTCGCCGCGCTCTATAAAGGCTTCGGCTACGACCCCCATTTCGTCGCCGGCGACGATCCCGAAACCATGCACCAGCTTTTCGCCGCCGCCCTCGACACTTGTTACGCGAAAATTCAAGAAATCTGGAAGGCAGCCCGTCTCAAAGGCGCAAAACCCGCACGCCCCGCCTGGCCCATGATCGTCTTTCGCAGCCCCAAAGGCTGGACTTGTCCCAAAGAAGTCGACGGCACTCTAATCGAAGGCACCTTCCGCGCCCACCAAGTCCCGCTCTCCACCGTCCGCGAAAATCCCGAGCACCTCAAAATGCTCGAAGCCTGGATGCGCCAATATCAACCCGAAGACCTCTTCGACCAATCCGGCCGCCTCAAATCCGAAGTCGCCGACCTAGCTCCCCCCGGCCATCGCCGCATGGGCGCCAATCCTCACGTCAACGGCGGCCGCCTCCTCACCGCCCTCGACCTCCCCGACTTCGCGCAATACTCCCTCTCCGTCCCCGGTCCCGGCCAGGTCGTCGCCGAAGCCCCCCGCAAACTCGGCGAATACCTCCGCGACGTCATCAAGCTAAATCCCCAAAATTTCCGCGTCCTCGGCCCCGACGAAACCAACTCCAACCGCCTCAACGCCGTCTTTGAAACCACCAATCGCGCCACCATGGAAGAAATCGTCTCCATCGACGACCACCTCGCCCCCGACGGCCGCGTCCTCGAAACCCTCAGCGAACATCTCTGCGAAGGTTGGCTCGAAGGCTACCTCCTCACCGGCCGCCACGGCATGTGGTCCTCCTACGAAGCCTTCGCCCAAGTCGTCGACTCCATGGTCACCCAACACGCCAAGTGGATGCAGGAATGCCGCGAGTTTCCCTGGCGCCACCCTATCGCCTCGTTAAACGTCCTGCTCACCAGCCACTGCTGGCGCAACGATCACAACGGTTTCAGCCACCAGGCCCCCGGCTTTGTCGACAATGTCCTGCAGCGCCGCAGCGAAGTCGTCCGCGTCTACTACCCGCCCGACTCCAACTCCCTCCTCAACGTCTTCGACCACTGCCTGCGCAGCCGCAACTACGTCAACGTCATCACCTGCGGCAAGCAGCCCGAACTCCAATGGCTCACATGCGAAGAAGCCCTCGCCCACTGCTCGCAAGGCGCCTCCATCTGGAAATTCGCCACTAACGACAACGGCGACCAGCCCGACATCGTTCTCGCCTGCGTCGGCGACGTTCCCACCCTGGAAGCCTGCGCCGCCTCCTGGCTCCTGCAAAAGCACGTCCCCGGCATCAAGGTCCGCGTCGTCAACGTCATCGACCT
>Ga0209656_10000837_pt1 | contig 19892 bp, 20 predicted proteins | sample BogFormECP12_OM2_FD_188239 | JGI IMG/M metagenome (GOLD analysis project Ga0209656, IMG submission 188239) | Bog forest soil microbial communities from Calvert Island, British Columbia, Canada - ECP12_OM2 (SPAdes) (version 2) | ecosystem: Environmental > Aquatic > Freshwater > Wetlands > Bog ... | reverse complement strand
AGCCGGATACCTGACCAGCGCGGGCAGCCGGGCCGCGTTGACCGACGCAGCCACGGCCCAGCTGAAGGCGATTCCGATCAACCGCACGCCGGTGACCCGAGATCTCAACGGGCTGGGCCGGTATCGAGTTATTGCGGCGCCCGCCCGGCAAAGCGGCGACATCATCGTCACCGGCCTGTCGATGTCGGATGTCGACGCCACGATGATCCGCGTCCTGCTGATCTTCGCGGTAGTCACCGTGATCGCGGTCGCGGCCGCCACCACCGCCGGCATTGTGATCATCCGGCGAGCGCTGGCGCCGCTGCGCCGCGTCGCGCAGACCGCCGGCGAGGTGGTCGCGCTACCGCTGGACCGCGGCGAAGTCGCGCTGCCGGTGCGGGTGCTCGAGGCGGACGCCAACCCGCGCACCGAAGTGGGGCAGCTCGGGTCGGCCGTGAACCGGATGCTCGACCACATCGCGGCCGCGTTGTCGACCCGGCAGGCCAGCGAGACCCGGGTACGCCAGTTCGTCGCCGACGCCAGTCACGAACTGCGCACGCCGCTGGCCGCAATCCGCGGCTACACCGAACTGGCACAACGGATGGGTGACGACCGCGATGCGGTGACGCATGCGATGCAGCGCGTGAATTCCGAAACCCAGCGGATGACCCACCTCGTCGAGGATCTGCTGCTGCTCGCCCGGTTGGACTCCGGGCGGCCACTGGAACGCGAATCGGTGGATCTGTCGCGGGTGGCCGTCGACGCGGTCAGCGATGCACACGTCGCCGGGCCGGATCATCAGTGGGAGCTCGACTTGCCCGAAGAGCCGGTGATGGTCTGCGGCGACGCCGCCCGGCTGCATCAGGTGGTGACCAATCTGCTAGCGAACGCCCGCGTGCACACCAGCCCGGGAACCGTCGTGACCACGCGATTGGCTTCCGACACGATGCATGCGGTGCTGAGCGTGGTCGACAACGGGCCGGGGATCCCAGAACAGTTGCAGTCGGAGGTGTTCGAGCGGTTCGCCCGCGGTGACACTTCCCGATCCCGTAAGGGCGGCAGCACCGGCCTGGGCCTGGCGATCGTCTCGGCAGTGATCAAGGCCCATGACGGCACGATCTCGTTGGACAGCGCGCCGGGTCACACCGACTTCACGGTGCGGTTGCCGCTGACGTCCGACGCTAGCGTCACCGCTCACAGCGCGGACATAACTTGGACAAATTCGAAACTTAGGACCGCGCAACACGATTAAAGCATGACGATTCTCGAAGTGCCCGGTGATGTGGCCGTCGATGAATTCGTCGTTGCGCCGCTGGCGTATTCGCGGCGGCCACGTTGGATACGGCCCGCGCTGTGGGCGCTACTGGCCGCGACCGCATTGCTCTATCTGTGGGACTTGAGCGCATCGGGCTACGCCAACCAGTCCTATGCCGCTGCGGTACAGGCCGGCACGCAGAGTTGGAAGGCGTTGCTGTTCGGTTCGCTGGATCCCGGCAACGCCATCACGGTCGACAAACCGCCCGCCGCGATCTGGGTGATGGGCCTGTCGGCTCGGCTCTTCGGCTTTGGCCCACTGGCGATGCTGGTGCCGCAGGCTCTGATGGGTGTCGGCTCGGTCGCACTGCTCTACGGTGCGGTACGACGCGCCAGCGGGCCGATCGCCGGTCTGCTTGCCGGTGCGCTGCTGGCGCTAACGCCGTTGGCGGCCTTGATGTTTCGATACAACAACCCCGACGCACTGTTGGTGCTGCTGCTGGTCGCTGCCGGTTACTGCACCGTTCGCGCGTTGGACAGCTGGTCGGGTCGTTGGCTCGTCCTCGCAGGCACTGCACTGGGATTCGCCTTCCTCACCACGATGGCGGAAGCCTTTCTCGTGGTCCCGGCGATCGGGCTGGTGGTATTGGTCGCCGCTCCCGGCGACATGCGCGCGCGGATCCGCAGCCTGCTGATCGGGTTGGCGACGACCGTCGTCTCAGCAGGTTGGTTCGTAGCGCTGGTGGCGGTGTGGCCCGCGGATTCCCGGCCCTATATCGGTGGTTCCACCGATAACAGCCTGCTGCACCTCACGCTTGCGCACAACGGTGTGGGCCGGGTGCTCGGCGAAGGCGGAAACCACACCTCATGGCTGCTGCCCGCGGCGGTGATCGGCCTGATCGCAATGCTGTGGTTCACCCGCTCGACGCCGCGGACCGACCGGATGCGGGCCAGCCTGCTGTTCTGGGGTGTCTGGATGGTGGTGTCGGGGGTGGTCTTCGGCTCCACGGTCGCGATGGCACCCGCCGTTGCGGCGGTCACGGCGATCTCAACTCGAGAGTTGTGGCGTGGCAGGCAGTTTGCGTCGTCACGGGCGGCCCTGGCGCTGATGCTGGTGGCGATCGCCGGGTGGGATTTCGTCCTGCTCAGCCGCACACCGGACTGGCTGCCGTGGCTACGGTGGGCGATGCTGCTCGGTGCCGTCGTCATACCCGCGCTGGTGCTCACCAGAGGTCAGCTAGTCGGCCGGGGCGTCGCGGCGTTGTGCGCCGGCGGACTGCTGTTCGGGTTGGGAGGCGTCGCGGCATACACCATCCACGCGGTCGCGGTGCACCACGGCGCCTCCATCCCCGTCGGCGCCGACGACGAGCAGGCCGGCGCCAACAGAGCGCTCGCCGCACTACTTGTTGGAACCGACAACCGTTGGGCAGCAGCAACTATCGGCTCACGCACCACATCCAGTCTCGAGCTGAGCACCGGCAAGTCGGTCATGGCGGTCGGCGGATTCAGCGGCCGTGACAACGCGCCGACGCTGGCCGAGTTCCGGCGCTATGTTGCCGACGGTCAGATTGGCTACTTCGTCCGCGACGACAGCCCCGAACCGGGTGCACATTACGGCGATCAGAGTTCAGCGTCCGGCGACGCCGGTCAGATCACCAGATGGGTGGCCGCGAACTTCGTCCCGCAGCAGGTTGGCGACACGACGGTCTACGACCTCGCCCGCTGACGGCTCGGGCGTACGCAACGACGGCGACGCCGTGGGGAGCGTCGCCGTCGTCTGCGTTGGGGTTACTTCAGGATCGGGTTGCTAGGGGCAGGTGACGTCAATCTCGAAGGGCTTGTTCACCGGCTGCATCGGGTTGGACATGTCCACCCCGGTCGCCGTCCCGGTGATCTTGTACTTGCTGCCGTCCTTGGTCGCGCTGGCATTGCCCTGACCGGTACCCGGGGTGTAGCCCAGCGTGACGCCATTGACATTGCCGAGCCCGACCGACTTCACCGCGGGCGGGCTGGCGTCGGTGAGCACGGCGCCAATGCCGGTGGACGCCCCACCGATGGCGATGTTGACGTTGCCGGCCGTCGAAGAGCAGGCGACGGTGCCTTGGACGTTCTGGTCTTTGCCGTCGATGGTGACTTTCGCCACGGATGTGCCGCTCGAACCGGCCGCCGCCGCGCTTGTCTGGCCAGACGATGACCCGGAACTGCTCGTCGATGACTTATTGCTCGAACATCCGGACAGACCTACGACGACGATCGCCGTCGCTGCTGCAGCGACCGTAACTGAACGCTTCACTCGTGCTCCTTTGCCGTTATGGCGGTCCACAGGTACTTCACAGACCGTTTCGGCAGTATGCAGCGTTACCGAATGCCCGGTATCGAATTCGCCAAAAATTAGGCTTCTGGTCAACGCGGCTCATCCGAATACGACAAAGATTTTGCTGGCCGAACGGGTGGATCTCATCCGACCCGGCCGAATGGATGGGAGTGTCAGATTGTGAATGAGAACCCTCCGACCGCCGTTATTTCACCGTTTGAGGACACCACGGATTTCGCCGACGCTGACCGGGGATTCATTGCCGCGCTGACACCCTGCGTCGTCAAATCCGCGGACGGGCGTGTGGTGTGGAATAACGACGCATATTCGTTCATCACCGGGGACCCGCCGCCATCGGTCAATCCCAGCTTGTGGCGGCAGTGCATGCTGACCGCGAAACAAGGTCTCTACGAGGTGGTCCCGGGTGTCTACCAGGTCCGCGGCCTGGATATCTCCAACATCAGCTTCGTCGAGGCCGACACCGGCCTGATTGTCATCGACCCGTTGGTATCAACTGAGACGGCGGCCGCGGCGCTGCACCTCTACCGCACCCACCGCGGCGACCGGCCCGTCGTCGCCGTGATCTACACCCACAGCCACGTCGACCATTTCGGTGGCGTGCTGGGAGTGACCTCACAAGCGGACGTGGACGCCGGGAGAGTGGCGGTGCTGGCGCCCGAGGGATTCACCGAGCACGCAGTGCAGGAGAACGTTTACGCTGCAACGGCGATGGCGCGTCGCGCCACTTATATGTACGGCAGCCAGTTGGCGCCCGGCCCGCGGGGACACGTCGGTTGTGGCCTGGGCCAGGGGCCATCTCTTGGTGAGATTGCCCTGATCGTTCCGACCGTCGACATCTCGACCACCGGCGAAACCCACACCATCGACGGGGTGGAGATCGAATTTCAGATGGCACCCGGCACCGAAGCCCCAGCCGAAATGCACTTCTATTTCCCGCGATTCCGCGCACTGTGTATGGCCGAGAACGCCACCCACAACCTGCACAACCTGTTGACGCTTCGCGGCGCGCTGGTTCGCGACCCGCATGCCTGGTCCGGCTATCTGACCGAGGCGATCGACAAGTTCACCGACCGCACCGATGTGGTGTTCGCATCTCACCACTGGCCAACCTGGGGACATGAGCGCGTTGTCGAGTTCCTGTCGTTGCAACGCGACCTGTACGCCTATTTGCATGACCAGACGCTGCGGCTGCTCAACCAAGGCCACACGGGCGCCGAAATTGCCGAGATGTTCGAAATGCCACCGGTGTTGGACAAAGCGTGGCACACCCACGGGTATTACGGCTCGGTCAGTCACAACGTCAAGGCAATCTACCAGCGTTACATGGGTTGGTTCGACGGCAACCCGGCGCGGTTGTGGCCCCACCCGCCAGAAGCACTGGCTACGCGATACGTTGACGCGATGGGTGGGATTGAGCGTGTCGTCGAACTCGCTAAGCAGGCCTTCGATTCCGCAGATTTCCGTTGGGCTGCAACGCTGCTCGATCACGCGGTGTTTGCCGATAGCACGCATGCTGCCGCCCGTGCCCTGCTCGCCGATACTTTCGAGCAGTTGGCCTACGGCGCCGAGAATGCGACCTGGCGCAACTTCTTCCTATCCGGCGCGGTCGAATTGCGCGACGGCAACTTCGGTACCGCGACCAAAACCACCTCGCTGACGTTGATGTCTCAGCTGACGCCGGAGCAGATCTTCGACGGCCTGGCTCTCACCCTCAACGGACCCCGCGCCTGGGACTTGGATCTCGCCGTCGACGTCTCCTTGACCGACGTGAACGCCAATTACCGGCTGGCACTGCATAACGGCGTGCTGGTGCACCGCAAAGTGCCCGCCGATCCCGCCACGGCGAATGTGATCGTGAAAGTGGACAACACGATTCGCCTCCTCACGGTGGTCATGGGCTCGGGAATGGAAGGAGTCGGCTCACCGGGCCTGGAGATATCCGGCGACCAGACTGTCCTGCAGCAGCTGTTGGGTGTCCTCGACCAGCCCGATCCGGCGTTCAACATCGTCACGCCGTGACGTCGATGACCACCTTGCCGACCGCCTTGCGCTCGGCCACATGCCGTAACGCGGTCGCAGCGTCGGCCAGCGGGAACCGGGCACCGATATACGGCTGAATCCGGCCGTCGGCGAACATCTGCTGCAGCTCGCGGACGTCACGCGCGGCGTCATCGGGATGATCGGCGGTGAAGGTGCGGATCTCCATGCCGCGGATGGTGATGTCTTTGAGCAGAACCAGATTGAGCGGAATCGCGGGAATCGTACCCGCGGCGTAGCCGAGGGTGATGAACATTCCGCCGCGGGCCAGTCCGCGCAGCGCCGGCTCCGCGTAGCGTCCGCCGACCGGATCGATGACGACGCGCGCGCCGCCGCCGGTGAGTTCGCGGATGGCCGATTTCAGATCATCGCGGTCATAGGCGACGGTCGCCTCGGCGCCGCGCTGCCGGCAGATGTCGAGCTTGTCCTCGGTCGACGCCGCGGCAAGCACCCGGGCCTTCATGCCGACCGCCAGGTCCAGCGCGGCCTGACCGACGCCGCCCGCCGCGCCGAGGACCACCACCCAATCCCCTTTTGCGACTTGGGCAACCGAGCGCAGCGCGTGATAGGCGGTGCGGTAGGTGACACCAAACGCCGCCGCGGGGGCGAAGTCGACGCCGTCGGGAATCGCCAACACCCCGCGCGCATCGAGCAGGGCCAGCTCGGCGAACGCGCCGGTCGGGGTGGCTCCGAATATCCGGTCGCCCGGCCGAAATCGGGTACCGTCTCCGGCGGCCACCACCTCGCCGGCCAGCTCGCTGCCCGGCGTGAACGGGACCGGAATCTTGACCTGGTACTTGCCGGCGATCAGCAGCACGTCGGGAAAGTTGACGGCCGCGGCGTGTACCCGCACCAGCAGCTGGCCCGGACCCGGCGTCGGCTCGGCGACGTCGTCGATGACGAGATCTTCTGGGGGACCGTAGGAGTGACACACGACGGCGCGCATCAGCTCGCCCGCAGCCCGCGTAAACAGAACCGCACCAGGTGATCGACGTCGTCGCGGCCGGGCCGGTCGCCCGAATCCAGATGGCGCCGCATGGTCGCCGCAGTGCAATGGAAGACGGTGTCGGCATCGCGGCGGACATCGGTGCTACCCAACGCGGCGATCGGCTCGGTCAGCAGGTCACGCATCGGCCGCATGATCTCGTCGTCGGCGGCCCGCCAGTTGGCGGTGGCCGAAATCTGGCCGGCCGCAGCGCGGCTCATGCTGATCAGGTGTGGATCGCCGACCTGCGCGAGCGTGCCCTCGATCCAGCGCCGCAGCTGGCCCGACGGCGTGGACTCCTTGGCCATCTGATGCTGCAGATAGGAGACGACGATCGCGACACCGCGCTCCATCACCGCCAGGATGACGTCGTCCTTGCCCGCGAAATACCGGTAGAACGCCTTGTTCGACGAGCCGGCCTCGACGACAATGTCGCTGACCCGAGGCGGCTCGGGAGCCACCCGCTCCATCACCCGGACGGCGGCGGCGAGGATGCGTTCGACTTCCTCGGTGGCTTCCCGCTGACGGTCGTCGAGAGCGCGCTCGACGGCCGCGGTCACCCGGCTATTGGTCAACGAGCTCACCGTATTTGGCGCGGACAGCCGCGCGACGGACGTCCAGCATCTCGCTGGGCCAATCGCCGTCTTCGGCCTGGTAGCCCTTGAGTAGCATTCGGGCCAGGTTCACCTTGTGCGCCTCGGTCGGCCCGTCGGCCAGGCCGAGTGCGATACCGCCGAGCAGGACATTGACCAGCGGCAGCTGATCGGTGAGGCCGAGCGCACCGTGCACCTGGATCGCCCGCAGCGCAATAGATTTCAGCACCTGCGACGCCAAGATCTTGCAGGTGGCGATCTCGGCTCGGGCGGCGTGCTCGTCGCCGCTGTCAAGCAGCCACGCGGCGTGCAGCACCGTCAGCCGAAACGGTGTCAACTCGGTGTAAGAGTCGGCGATGAACTCCTGGACCAACTGCTTATCGGCGAGCAAAGTACCTTGAGTGAAACGGCTTTTCGCGCGTTTGGACATCATCTCGACCGCGCGTTGCGCCATGCCGATCGAGCGCATCGCATGATGCAGCCGTCCGCCCGCCAACCGGGTCTGCAGGATCAGGAAGCCCTGCCCAGGCTCTCCGAGCAAGGCGTCCGACGGCACCCGTACCCCGTCGTAGTGCACCAGCGAATGTCCCGGTTCGTGCGGATCCGCCCCGACCAGATGGTGGTTGGCTGCCACGTTGAGGCCTTTGGTGCCCGCCGGGATCAGGAACGTCGAGGCGCCGTGGTGCACCGCCACATCGGGGTTGGTGATCGCTACGACGATGAAGAAGGATGCGACTGCTGCATTGGAGGAGAAGTACTTTCGTCCGGTGATCACCCAGTCGTCGCCGTCGCGGACCGCGCGGGTGGTGAAGACCCGCGGGTCGGCGCCGCCCTGCGGCTCGGTCATCGAGAAGCAGGAGAAGATCTCGCCGGACAGCAGGCCGTTCAGATAGCGGTCCTTTTGCTCCTGCGTGCCGAAGCGGGCGATGATCTCCGCGTTGCCGGTGTCGGGTGCCTGCGTTCCGAAGATGATTGGCGCCCAAGGGCTGCGGCCCAGGATCTCGTTGATCAGCGTCAGCTTGACCGAGCCGAAGCCCTGCCCGCCGAGTTCCGGACCGAGGTGCGGCGCCCACAGTCCTTGGTCGCGAACCTGCTGTTTGAGCGGGTCGACGATTTTCCGACGCTCATCGTTCAGCGGTAGGAACTCGCAGCCGGGGAAGAGCACCTCGAGCGGTTCGACCTCTTCGCGGACGAATTCGCGGGTCCAGTCAAGCTTCTTCTCGAACTCCGGTTCGGTGGAGAAGTCCCATGTCATATCGAATACTCCTAGGTTGTTAGCTATTTCAGGGAATGCCGCCGTCGACTCGCAGGATCGAGCCGGTGGTGAAGCTGGACGCGTCGGAGGCCAGAAACAATGCGGCACCAACGATTTCAGCTGGGTCGCCGGCCCGTTGTAACGACAGGTGGGTGAATGGGTTCTGCGTCGCCCGGTCCAGGTTCCAGGCCTTGCTGACATCGGTGAGGAACGGGCCGGCCATCAGCGTGTTGACCCGCACCGTCGGCCCGAACGCGCGCGCCAGGCCCTCGGTCATCGCGTTGAGACCGGCCTTCGATGCCGCGTAGGGAATGATGTCGGGTGCGGGCCGCAGCGACCCCGCGGTGCTGACGTTGATGATCGAGCCGCTTCCGGCCGCGACCATCCGTTCACCGACCAACGCGGACAACCGAAATGGGCCTTTGAGGTTGAGATTGACGACGGCGTCGAACAGCTTCTCGGTAACATCGGTCAGCTTGTCGTACACCGGTGACATGCCGGCGTTGTTGATCAATGTGTCGATCTTGCCGAATCGTTCGTAGGTGGCATCGACGAGCCCGTCGAGCTGATCCCATCGGCCAACGTGCACCTGATACGGCATCGCGGCGCGGCCGGTTTCGCTTTCGATCTGCTCAGCCACGGCGACGCAGTTCTCCATCTTCCGGCTGGCGATCACCACGTCCGCGCCGCATCGCGCGACCCCAGACGCCATTTCCCGGCCCAGCCCGCGGCTGCCACCGGTAATCAGGATCGTCTTGCCGGTCAGGTCGAAAAGCCGCTCCGCGTAACTCATGTCAGCGACCTGGCCAGGTCTGCTGAGGTGGCGATCAGCTGCGGGACCATCGCCCCGAAAGCGCCTTGGATCTTGGGGTCGGCTTTGCCGCTACGTACTCCGGCGGCGTAGGTCTTTTCCAGCACAATGCCGAGTTTCCAGTTGGCCAATACCAGGTAGTAGTCGATGTTTTCGCATGACAGCCCGCTGGTCTTCTCGTAGCGCTCGAGCAACTCGCTGCGGATCGGCATGCCCTTCATGTCGAGATAGAAGCCGTCCTCCCGCGGATTCTCTCCGTCGTAGCCCAGCAGGCACCAGGCCAAGTCCAGCAGCGGATCGCCGACCGTGGTCATCTCCCAGTCGACGATCGCGGCGAGCCGGGCCGGCTCGCCGTGCGCGAACATCACATTGGCGAACTGGTAGTCGCCGTGCATGATGCCCGGCGTGTAGTGGCCGGGGCGGTTGCGGCGCAGCCAGTCGGCGGCGTCGTCAAGGCCGGGAAGCTCGCGCACCTTGTAGGTGTCGAGGAACGCCAGCCAGCGGTCGACTTGCCGCTCGTGGAATCCGTCGGGGCGGCCGAAGCCGTCCAAACCTTGGGCGCGCCAGTCCACTCGGCCCAGCTTGGCGCAGCCGTCGACGAGCTCGAACGCCAAGCCTCGGCGTGCGGTCAGGTCGGTGTCGAACGGCGTCGCCCAGCCGCCGTCCATCGGACTCCACCCGTCGATGGCCCGCATGACGTAGAAGGGCATGCCGAGCAGATCGCCGGCGTCGTTGGCGGCGATCAGCTCGGCATGCGGCACGTCGGTGCGGCGCAGCGCGCGCACCAGCCGGATCTCGCGCAGCAGCCCATCGATGCGGGCCGCGTCGGCGCGGGCGCCGGGCATCCGCAGCACCATGCGCTCGGCGCCTCTGTGGATCAGATACAGCGTGTTTTGTGAGCCCCCGGAGAGCTGTTCGACGACGGGCTCTTCACCCGCGCCGGGGGCGTCGTTCGCGTCCAGCCAACGTCCCAGCACGCCCGCATCAAGCATCTGCACACCCCAATCTCCATCCGGAGAATAGCATTCTCCGCCGAGATGACAAGGGCTGTAGACGGCATGCAAGGCTGTGCGCATGCAGTTGCTTCTGGTCCGGCATGCGTTGCCGCTTCGCAGCGAACCCGGACCTACCAAAGAGGAACGCGCCGACCCCGACCTCTCCGACGAGGGGTGGGCGCAGGTTGCGCGGCTACCCGACGCGCTGGCCAGGTTTCCCATCACCCGGGTGGTGAGCAGCCCGCAGCGTCGCGCGATCCAGACCGCGGAGCCGGTCGCCGTCGCGCGCGGGCTCGCCGTCGAGATCGACGACCGCTGGGCCGAATACGACCGTGATCTGCCGGTGTATATCCCGATCGAGCACATCCGTGACGAGAACCCGCAAGAGTGGGCCCGCATGGCGGCGGGACACCTGCCCAGCGCGGTTGACGAAGACGCATTCCGGGCGCGGGTGCGTGCCGCCGTCGACGACGTCGCCGCCGGCGCGGAGCACGAGGACACCATCGTGGTATTCAGCCACGGCGGGGTGATCAACGTGGTGCTGCACGAGATTCTGGGAACCAACCGGGTGCTGTCGTTCCCCATCGACTACGTGTCGGTGACCCGGCTGCTGTTCTCCCGGTCCGGTCAAGCGAGCGTGGTGACGGTCAACGGCACCGAGCATGTATGGGATCTGCTGCCGCGCAACCACCGTGCGCCCTCCCCTGACGACGATGCAGCCGGAACGGCTGAGGAGGAGTCGGGCAAAAACAGTGATAAACAGGTCGGATGACTACGACGCCGCTTGACGGCCTCGATCTACTCGCGCTGGACGGGTATCTGCGCTCGGCCGGCGTCGGTCGGGACGGGGAGCTGCGGGCGCAGCTGATCTCTGGCGGCCGCTCCAACCTGACCTTCCTGGTTGCCGATGACTCGTCGAAGTGGGTGCTGCGACGCCCGCCATTGCATGGGCTGACGCCGTCGGCCCACGACATGGCGCGCGAATACAAAGTGGTCGCGGCGCTCGCCGAAACCGCGGTCCCGGTGGCCCGCGCCGTCGGATTCTGTGACGACGACTCAGTGCTCGGCGCGCCGTTCCAAATGGTGGAATACGTTGCGGGGCAGGTGGTCCGCAGTCGCGCCGAGCTCGAGGCGTTAGGCGACCAGCGGGTCATCGAAGGCTGCGTCGACGCGCTGATCCGGGTGCTGGCGGAGCTGCACGCGGTCGACCCGGCCGCCGTCGGACTCGCCGATTTCGGCAAACCGAGTGGATATCTGGAACGCCAGGTCCGCCGGTGGGGTTCGCAGTGGGAACTCGTGCGCCTTGCTGACGACGACCGCGACGCCGACGTTCAGCGGCTGCATTCGGCATTGGCGCAGTCGATTCCGCAGCAGAGCCGCACGTCGATCGTGCACGGCGACTACCGTATCGACAACACCATCCTGGACGCCGACGATCCGAGCCAGGTGCGCGCGGTCGTGGATTGGGAGCTCTCCACGCTCGGCGACCCGATCAGCGACGCGGCGTTGATGTGCGTCTACCGCGACCCGTCGCTGGACCTGATCATCAACACGCACGCGGCCTGGACGTCACCGCAATTGCCGGTCGCAGACGAGCTCGCACACCGGTATTCGCTGATCTCCGGACAGCCGTTGGCGCACTGGAACTTTTACATGGCACTGGCCTACTTCAAGCTGGCGATCATCGCGGCGGGCATCGATTTCCGCAGGCGTATGTCGGGTGGTGTGGACGATGTTGACGCATCCGATCGGGTCGGGGAGACCGTAGGGCCGTTGATCGCCCGCGGGCTCACCCAGTTGCGGACCTGACGATCCCTAGCTGTAAGCGCTGCAGAAGTGAACGACGGTCTCCCATCGGTTTCCGCTCGCCCCGACGAACTCGAAGTGCTCCGGTTCGACGAGGTCGCGCAACTCCTGCACGCTGAGCCGGTCGGGATCGGGAAACATCTCGACGAACACCAGCCGCCCGCCGGGCTTCAACACCTGGCCAAGCGAACGTAGGCAGGCCTGCTTGTCGGGCACCTCCCCGATCACCGCGGCCAAGAAGGCGACGTCAAACGTGTTGTCCGGGAAGGGAAGCCTATCGCTTGCCTGTCCCGCCGTGAAGCCGACATTGGACAGCCCGGCCCGCTCGAGTTGGTGCCGCGCCTTGTCGAGCATCTCCGGTTGGATGTCGAACAATTCCAGCCGGCCGTCGCTGAGCCGACCGGCGATCTCCACGCTGAAGAAACCCGGTCCCGGCCCGAGTTCCAGAACGTGCTCAGCCGCCGTGAGACCGAGCTTGTCGACGATGCGCGCCGGTTTGAGCAGCGCTCGACGAATCGGGTTGTCGATCAGAAACGCCGCCTGGTACGGGAACGGTGACTCTCCTTGGTGACGCGATTTGTGTAGTAACGCGCCTACCCACGTTGATGACATAGAGCCTCCTCACTCAATACAAGTTAGGGTACCCTAAGTCGACAACGATGGGGTTGTTACGGCCCCTTTAGACCGGCGGCGAGGTTCTTCTTCGCTGCGCGTCGCAACTGGTATATCCGTGCCGTGCCGGCCAACACGGTGATCAGCCCGCCGCACACCGCCGCCAGCAGAATCGCCACTCCCAGCGGCAGAGTCCAGTGCAGGTTGAAGAAGGCGAACTGCGCCGACGCGGTGTTCTGGGTGATGAAGATCAGCAGCACGATGAGAATCAGGAAGCCCGCCGTCAGCGACGACCACAGGCTGGCCGCGCGGGTGTATTTCACCGCCGATTCCGGCGGCGCCGCGTCGTCCTGGGCCGGCGTGGTGCTTTCAGGTGGCTGATCGGGCGATACAGACGAATCGCTACTCATGGTTGTCATTTTGCCCTTTGTCGCACCGAATGAAACGAAATCGCGCCGGAAACCTCAGCGCACTCCCGAGCCGATACGGCGCTGCAAGATAGTGTCGGTTGTTATGAGCATGCTGCGACGGCGCGTATTCCGCGCGGCGGCGTGGCTTGCCGGCTTGTGTGTTTTTCTCTCGGCGTGCGGCAACGCGAATCCCCTCGGCGGGGCGTCGACCAATGTCAACTCGATCGTCGTCGGATCTGCCGACTTTCCGGAATCGAAGATCATCGCCGAAATCTATGCACAAGCCTTGCAGACCAATGGTTTCAACGTCGGACGCCGGATGGGGATCGGTAGCCGCGAAACGTATGTCCCTGCGCTGAAAGACCATTCGATCGATCTGGTGCCCGAGTACATCGGCAACCTGCTGCTGTACTTTGAGCGGAACGAGACGGTGACCATGCTCGACGCCGTCGAGTTGGAACTCTACAAACGGCTGCCGGGTGATCTGTCGATTCTGACCCCGTCACCGGCCGCCGACACCGACACGGTCACCGTCACCGCCGAGACGGCCACCAAGTGGAACCTGAAGACGATCGCCGACCTGGCGGCGCACTCACCCGAGGTGAAATTCGCCGCGCCCTCGGACTTTCAAACCCGGTCGTCGGGCTTGGTCGGGCTGCGCGCACGATACGGGCTCAACGTCGCTCCCGGCAACTTCGTCGCGATCAGCGACGACGGCGGCGCGGTCACCGTTCGTGCACTGGTGGACGGCACGGTCAACGCCGCCAATATCTTCAGCACGTCACCGGCCATCATGCAGAACCATCTGGTGGTGCTCGACGACCCGGAACACAACTTCTTGGCCGGCAACATTGTCCCGCTGGTGAATTCGCAAAAGAAATCCGAGCGGCTCAAGAATGTGCTGGACGCGGTATCGGCCAAAATGACCACCCACGGGCTGGCTGATCTCAACGCTTCGGTGGCCGGCAACTCCGGTATCGACCCTGACGAAGCGGCGCGGAATTGGTTGCGGGACAATCATTTCGATCACCCGATCGGAAGCTGAGGCGTGATAAGCTTCCACAACGTCTACAAGGTCTACGCCCACGACACCATCGCCGTCGACAACCTGAACCTGGACGTCCCCGAGGGCACGCTGACTGTTTTCGTCGGTCCCTCCGGCTGCGGCAAAACCACGTCGATGCGGATGATCAATCGGATGGTCGAGCCGACATCGGGCACCGTCAAGGTCGACGGCGCCGACGTGGCACGCGTCGACCCGGTGAAATTGCGCCTCGGCATCGGCTACGTGATCCAGGGCGCGGGCCTGATGCCCCACCAACGGGTGATCGACAACGTCGCGACGGTACCGGTGCTCAAAGGCCAATCGCGCCGGTCGGCCCGCAAGGCCGCCTACGACGTGTTGGAGCGGGTCGGTCTGGACGCCAAGTTGGCCAGCCGCTATCCCGCGCAGCTCTCCGGCGGCGAGCAGCAGCGCGTCGGCGTGGCCCGGGCACTTGCCGCCGATCCGCCGATTCTGCTGATGGACGAGCCCTTTTCGGCCGTGGACCCGATAGTCCGCCTCGAGCTGCAGCGCGAAATACTGCGGCTGCAAGCCGAATTGCACAAAACCATCGTCTTCGTCACGCACGACATCGATGAAGCCTTCCGGCTCGCCGACCGGCTCGCGGTGTTCGGTCGCGGTGGTTCGCTGCAGCAGTACGACGAGCCCGCGCGGCTGCTGTCCCGTCCGGCGAACGATTTCGTCGCGAGGATGATCGGCCTCGGTCGTGGCTATCGGTGGCTGCAGTTCTTGGACGCGGCCCAGCTGCCGGTGCACGACATCCACCACATCGCCGAGGCCGCTGTCGCGGATGCGCAACTCCGCGACGGCTGGGCATTGGTCGTCAGGACGGATGGCGCGCCGTTGGGGTGGATCGATGCCGGCGGCGTGCGCAAGCACCGCGGCGGCGCGACGTTGCGCGACAGCGTGACCTTGGTCGGGTCGCTCTTCCGGCCGGGCGGCAACCTGAGCCAGGCATTGGATGCCGCGTTGTCGTCGCCGGCGGCTACGGGGGTGGCCGTCGACAACGCGGGCAAGGTCATCGGCGGAGTGCGGGCCGCCGACGTCCTGGCCGCGCTGGAATCCCAACCGCAGGACTAGGCGTGCACTACCTGATCACTCACCTCCCGGCGGCGTGGACGCTGACCGTGATCCACCTACGGCTGTCGCTGGTGCCGGTGCTGGCCGGGCTGGCGATCGCGCTGCCGTGGGGGGTGCTGGCGTGGCGCAGAAACGTGCTACGACGACTGACCACGCTGACCGCCAGCGTGGTGTTCACCATCCCGTCGCTGGCGCTGTTCGTGGTGTTGCCGCTGATCATTCCGACCCGGATCCTGGACGAGGCCAACGTCATCGTCGCGCTGACGCTCTACACCACGGCGTTGTTGGTGCGATCGGTATTCGAGGCGCTGGACGCGGTGCCGTCGCACGTGCGTGACGCCGCCTCCGCACTTGGTTACCGTCCGGTCGTGCGGCTGCTCAAAGTTGAACTGCCGCTGTCGCTTCCGGTGCTTGTCGCCGAGCTGCGGGTGGTCGTGGTGACCAACATCTCAATGGTCTCGGTGGGTGCGGTGATCGGGATCGGCGGCCTGGGCAGCTGGTTCACCGAGGGCTACCAGGCGAACAAGAGCGACCAGATCGTCGCGGGGATCATCGCCATCCTGGTGCTCGCGTTCGTGGTCGACGCGCTGATCCTGTTGGCCGGATGGCTGGCGACGCCTTGGAACCGTGCGTTGCGCCCCGGCCGCCGACTGCTGACGGCTCCGGTGGTGGGGGGCTCGCGATGAACTTCCTCGAACAGGCGCTGTCGTACCTGTTCACCACGGCCAACTGGACCGGCCCGGTTGGGCTGGCGGCCCGCACGTTGGAGCATCTGCAGTACACAGCGGTGGCGGTGGCCTTTTCGGCACTGGTCGCGATCCCGGTGGGCTTGATAATCGGCCACACCGGCCGCGGCATCCTCGTGGTTGTCAGCCTGGTCAACGCGCTACGCGCGCTGCCGACGCTCGGCGTGCTGCTGTTAGCCGTGTTGCTGTGGGGGCTGGGCTTGGTGCCCCCGATTGTGGCGCTGATGCTGCTGGGCATCCCACCGCTGCTGGCCGGCACGTACGCCGGCGTCGCCGCCGTGGACCGCACCGTCGTCGATGCCGCCCGCTCGATGGGGATGGGCGAGATGCGAGTGCTGTTACGAGTCGAGGTGCCCAACGCGCTGCCGCTGATTTTGGGCGGGTTGCGCACCGCGGCGTTGCAGGTGGTCGCGACCGCGACGGTCGCTGCCTACGCCAGCCTGGGTGGGCTCGGCCGATATTTGATCGACGGCATCAAGGTGCGCCAATTCCACATCGCCCTGGTTGGTGCGCTGATGGTGGCCGCGCTGGCGTTGCTCCTTGACGCCGCGATGGCATTCGCGATCTGGGCCTCGGCGCCCGGCACCGGTCGGCTGCGCCGCACGCCGCCGAGTGACTCGAACGTGATGGAATACGCCTCGAAATCACCCGAGCCGTCGCCTAACGTAGACCCGTGAGCCCTGCCCCAACGGAAGCGACGTCGAACTCCTGGTCGACCATTTTCACCTGGCGCGCACACGACGGCAGGCGGATGGAATCGGTACGAGTGCAGTTGTCCGGCAAGCGAATCAAGGCCAACGGCCGCATCGTGGCCGCCGCCGCCGACACCAACCCGGCGTTCGCCGCGTACTACGACCTGCAGACCGACGATCGCGGCGCGACCAAGCGACTCGGGATGACGGTCACGCTGGCCGAGCGCGAACGCCAGCTCGCCGTCGCCCGCGACGAGGAAAACATGTGGATGGTCACCGACCATCAAGGCGAGTCCCGGGCGGCTTATGACGGCGCGCTCGACGTCGACGTAGTGTTCAGCCCGTTTTTCAACGCCTTGCCGATCCGCCGGTGCGGCTTGATGGAGCGGGCCGACTCGATCACGGTGCCGACCATTTACGTGCGGCTGCCGGAGATGGCGGTGACCTCCGCGATGGTCAGCTACAGCAGTCCACCGCCGGGAACTGACGAGGGGATCAAGGTGCACTCGCCGGTGTCCGAGGTAACGCTGACCGTCGACACCGATGGCTTCATCGTGGACTATCCAAGCTTGGCAAAGCGGATCTGATCACCCCGCCGGCGCGACCCGCGGCGGCCAGCTCTTGGCGCCAATTCTCGGCGCCGACGAACACCGTGACGATCTCGGGTCGCGGGAAACTGTCGTAGCGGGTGCGTGCGGCATGCCCGGCCTCGACAAGCTCAGCGACGGAGTTGTTGTGCGCCAGCGAGTCCCGTGCTTCGGTGAGCAATGCGATGGCCCGGTCCACCGTCGGCAGCAGTTGGCTCGAGTTGGCTTCGCACATGGCCCGCACCAGATCCGGCGCGCTGCCTGCCACCCGCGTGCCGTCCCGGAAGGACCCCGCGGCCAGTGCGAACGCCAGCGGCACCTCCGACGCGGTGACCGCCAGCGCTTCGGCGAGTAGATGCGGCAGGTGCGAGATCGCGGCCGCGGCGGCATCGTGTTCGTCGGATCTGGCCGGTACGACCACCGACCCGCAGTCCAGCGCCAGCTCCATCACCAGTGACCAGACCGCGGGGTCGACGTGGTCGTCCACGCTGATCACCCACGGGGCGCCGGTGAACAGCCGGGCATGGCCGGCGGCCCAACCCGAATGCGCCGTCCCCGTCATCGGATGCCCGCCGACGAAGCGCTGCTGCAGACCGGCGGCGGTCACCTCGTCGAGCACCGCGCTTTTGACGCTGGTGACGTCGGTCAGCGGACAGTCCGGCGCCAATTGGCTGATGTGGGCGAGCAGGATCGGCAACGCCGGCATGGGCACGGCCAGCACGATCAGCGCGCCGATATCGGCGGCGCGGGTCAGCGCTTCGGTGAGGTCGATGGTGGCGTCGAAGCCGTCGAACCGGGCCGCCTGGGCCCCTTCGACCGACCGGTTGTATCCGAAGGCCTCGCGGCCGGCCGTGGTCGTCGCACGCAGTAACGAGCCTCCGATCAGCCCCAGACCCAACACGCACACCGGTGTCTTCGCCACCCCACAAGGTTGGCACATTCGCCTGGGAGATCCGACGCCCGATATGCGGCCGACGCGACGCCGATCTGCTGGTCAACGGGCATGAGGGGGACTAGCGTAGGCGCCCATGGGCGCACAGCGGGCTTCCGCGCAGGCGGACACGCCGGACGGGTTCGGTGTGGCCGTGGTACGCGAGGACGGTAAATGGCGCTGTTCTGCCATGCCAGCAAAAGCCCTGACCAGCTTGACCGCGGCAGAAACCGTGCTGCGCGAGTTGCGCAGCGCCGGCGCGGTTTTCGGATTACTCGACATCGACGACGAGTTCTTCGTCATCGTGCGACCGGCCCCGTCGGGAACCCGGCTGTTGCTTTCGGACGCCACCGCGGCACTGGACTACGACATCGCCGCCGAGGTGCTGGACAACCTCGACGCCGACATCGATCCCGAGGACCTGGAGGACGCCGACCCGTTCGAGGAGGGTGATCTCGGGTTGCTCTCCGACGTCGGGCTGCCCGAAGCGGTGCTGGGTGTCATTCTCGACGAGACCGACCTGTACGCCGACGAGCAGCTGGGCCGCATCGCGCGGGAGATGGGCTTCGCCGAGGAACTGTCGGCGGTGCTCGAACGTCTCGGACGGTGAGGTCCGACGACGACCTGATCCGTGCCGCCCTGTCGGTCGCCACGACCGCGGGCCCACGTGACGTCCCGGTCGGTGCGGTGGTGGTCGACGCGGACGGAACCGAGCTGGCCCGCGCGGTCAACGCGCGCGAGGCCCTGGGTGATCCGACCGCACACGCCGAGATCCTGGCCATGCGGGCTGCCGCCAGCGCACTCGGTGACGGGTGGCGGCTGGCCGGTGCGACGCTGGCGGTCACCCTCGAGCCATGCACGATGTGCGCAGGCGCGCTGGTGATGGCGCGCGTTGACCGCCTGGTGTTCGGGGCCTGGGAGCCCAAGACCGGAGCGGTCGGCTCGCTGTGGGATGTCGTCCGCGACCGCCGGCTCAACCACCGCCCGGCCGTGCGCGGCGGGGTGCTGGCCGATGAATGTGCTGCTCTGCTGGAGGAATTCTTCGCCCGCCAGCGATTGGGGTGGTAAGGGCGGCGTTGGGTAAGCTGTCCGGCGGTGGCGTGTCCGAGCGGCCTAAGGAGCACGCCTCGAAAGCGTGTGACGGGTAACCCCCGTCCGAGGGTTCAAATCCCTCCGCCACCGCCAAGGTAGGGACGTCGAAACCGGCTCTGACCAGCAGATTGACGTTCGTTGTGATTCGTTGTGATTGCGCTGAATTATCTGTAACTGTGCTCAAAGTGTGCTCAAAGTGTGCTCACGGCACGAATCGAGCCGGTGGGTCGAGCCGTCAGCCCGCGACGTGCAGCTAACGCGATTCCCGCCGCGCTGCGCAGCATCGCCTGTGGCTGTGTTGAGCGGCGGCATCTGACATCCGTGCCTCGGAGTCCGTATTCTGCATCCGAGTGCTCGCGAGGGGAGCGTTATGCAGGCGGCTGCCGAGACGGCCAGCAGAGGGCGTCGGCTGACCTTTTGGTTCCTATTTGCCGTCCTTGCATCGGTTGTGCCGCTCTTCTGGCTTTACAGCTACCTTGTTGAAACCCACGCTCCTCATAGCTTCGCCGCGGTGCTCTCCCGAGGTGACCTGATCGTTATCTCGACGGTGCTAGCCGCAGGATCCATTGGCGAGTTGCTTACGCGGAAGACCAAGAACGGAATCTCGGTATTCGAAGGGGTGCTGATCG
>Ga0209656_10000834_pt1 | contig 19934 bp, 20 predicted proteins | sample BogFormECP12_OM2_FD_188239 | JGI IMG/M metagenome (GOLD analysis project Ga0209656, IMG submission 188239) | Bog forest soil microbial communities from Calvert Island, British Columbia, Canada - ECP12_OM2 (SPAdes) (version 2) | ecosystem: Environmental > Aquatic > Freshwater > Wetlands > Bog ... | reverse complement strand
GGTCGGGCAGGGGGCACTCGCGCGCCCGGACGGCGCCCGCATTCTGGGCGCGGCGCGACGCATTGCCGAAAGCTGCGGCCTCGTGCGCGACGACTGGAACGGGTTTAATGTTCTGCACCACGCCGCCGCGCGGGTCGGCGGCCTCGATCTCGGCTTTGTGCCGGGAGAGGGAGGTCGGGATGTGAGCGGCATTATCGCCGGATGCAGATCCGGCGACATCGAGGTTCTCTACCTTCTCGGCGCCGACGAGATCGATACGAGCGATCTCGGAGCGGCCTTTGTGATTTACCAGGGCCATCACGGGGACCGCGGCGCCGCTCGCGCCGATGTCATCCTGCCGGGATCCGCCTACACCGAGAAGGACGGCACCTATGTCAATACCGAGGGCCGCGTGCAGCTGGCGCGGCGCGCGGTGTTTCCGCCCGGAGAGGCGCGCGAGGACTGGAAGATCCTGCGCGCCCTGTCCGGCGCCATCGGCCGTCCGCTGCCCTTCGATGCGCTGCGCGAACTGCGCCGCCGCATGTGGGAGGCGTGCCCGGTACTGGCCGAACCGGAATTGGTGACGCGGGCCCCGTGGGCGCCCTTCGGGGAGACGGGCGCGGTCGCCGCCGGTCCCTTCGCATATCCGATCGAGGATTTTTACCAAACCGATCCGATCAGCCGCGCCAGCCACACTATGGCGCGGTGCAGCGAGCTTTTTGTGGGAGGGCGGCGCCAGGCCCCCGCACGGACCGGCACTCATGGCTAATTTCTGGACCGGCTACGCCTGGCCGACCGTCATTACCGCCATCGAAGTCATCATCGTCGTGGTGCCGCTGTTGCTGGCGATCGCCATGCTCACCTATGCCGAGCGCAAGGTGCTGGCGTTTTCGCAGCTCCGCAAAGGACCGAATGTCGTCGGCCCGTTCGGGCTGCTGCAGCCTTTCGCCGATGGCCTCAAATTGCTCGTCAAGGAGACCATCATCCCGAGCGGCGCCAATCGGGTGGTGTTTGTCATCGCGCCGCTGGTGACCTTTACCTTGGCCCTCGTCGCCTGGGCGGTTATCCCGTTCGATGCCGGGGTGGTGATCGCCGACATCAATGTCGGGATTCTCTATCTTTTTGCGATCAGCTCGCTCGGCGTTTACGGGATCATCCTGGCCGGCTGGGCTTCCAATTCCCGTTACGCCTTCCTCGGCGCGCTGCGCTCGGCGGCTCAGATGGTCTCCTACGAGGTGGCGATCGGCTTTGTCCTCGTCACCGTGCTGCTGTGTGCCGGCTCCCTCAACCTCACCGAAATCGTCGAGGCGCAGCGCCATATCTGGTTCGCCGTCCCGCTGCTGCCGATGTTCGTGATTTTCTTCATCTCCGCGTTGGCCGAGACCGGACGCGCGCCCTTCGACCTGCCGGAGGGCGAAACGGAGATCGTTGCCGGCTATTTCGTCGAATATTCGTCGATGACGTTCGCGCTGTTCTATCTCGGCGAATACGGCAATATGATCCTGATGAGCGCGATGACGAGCCTCCTGTTTCTCGGCGGCTGGCTCGCCCCGTTCGGGGTTGCGCCCTTCACCTGGGTGCCCGGGCCGATCTGGTTCGCGCTCAAGATTGCTTTCGTGCTGTTCTGTTTTCTCTGGGTGCGCGCCACGTTTCCACGGTTCCGCTATGACCAGCTGATGCGGCTCGGCTGGAAGGTGTTTCTGCCGTTTTCGCTGGTGTGGCTGGTGCTGACAGCCGGCGTATTGACTGCGGCGGGATGGCTGCCGCAGCGCTGAAGGATCGATCGATGGGATTACTGGAACGCGGCGCGCGCAGCCTGCTGCTGACCGAACTGCTGTCGGGGATGGGGCTGACCTTGCGCTATATGTTCAAGCGGACAGTCACCGTCAATTACCCCTACGAGAAGGGTCCGCTGAGCCCGCGCTTTCGCGGCGAGCATGCGCTGCGCCGCTACCCCAACGGCGAGGAGCGGTGCATAGCCTGCAAGCTGTGCGAGGCGATCTGCCCGGCGCTGGCGATCACGATCGAGGCCGAGCCGCGCGAGGACGGCAGCCGACGCACGACGCGCTACGACATCGACATGACAAAGTGCATCTATTGCGGCTATTGCCAGGAGGCCTGTCCGGTGGATGCGATCGTCGAGGGGCCGAATTTCGAGTTCGCGACCGAGACGCACGAGGAACTCCTTTACGACAAGGAGAGGCTGATGGCGAACGGCGATCGCTGGGAGGCTGAGATCGCCAAGAACCTCGCCCTCGACGCACCCTATCGGTGACGATGACAATAAAGCCTAGCGCCCCCCTCACCCACACAGCCCCGTGGGCTGGGTCCCCCCTCTCTTGCAGTGCGGCGGGTGAGGGGCGATCATGATCGTCCAAGCTGTTCTCTTCTACATCTTTGCTGCGGTAGCCGTCGCCTCCGGGGCGCTGGTGGTTTCGGCGCGCAACCCGGTGCACTCCGTGCTCTTTCTGATCGTCGCCTTCTTCAACGCCGCCGGCATGTTCATCCTGATCGGCGCGGAGTTCCTGGCGATGATCCTGGTCATCGTCTATGTCGGGGCGGTTGCGGTCCTGTTTCTTTTCGTCGTGATGATGCTGGACATCGACTTCGTGCAGCTACGCAGCGGCTTTGTACGGTATCTGCCGATCGGCGCCGTTGTCGGCCTGATCCTGTTGGTGGAGCTCGTGTTCGTCGTCTCGATCGTGGGTCACGCAATCGCGCAACAGGGAGTGAGCGCGGCGGTAGCCTCGGCCACGGGGGGCCTTCCTTTGACCAATACACGGGCGCTCGGCGACATCCTCTATACTCGCTACCTGTTCGGGTTTCAGGTCGCGGGGCTGATCTTGCTCGTTGCGATGATTGGGGCGATCGTGCTGACCCTGCGCCATCGCACCGATGTCAGGCGGCAGTCGATCTCGGCCCAGCTGGCCCGCAGGCGCGCCGAGACGGTCGAGGTCGTCAAGGTGCCGCTCGGGGCCGGGAGCGACTGATGCTCATCGGCCTGGCGCATTACCTGACGGTAGCTGCGATCCTGTTCACGCTCGGGGTCTTCGGCATCTTTCTGAACCGGAAGAACGTGATCATCATGCTGATGTCGATCGAGTTGATGCTGCTCGCGGTCAGCATCAATTTCGTCGCCTTCTCGGTCTTTCTGAATGACCTCGTCGGCCAGGCCTTTGCGATGTTCGTGCTGACGGTGGCGGCGGCGGAAGCCGCGATCGGGCTCGCGATCCTCGTCGTCTACTTCCGCAACCGCGGCACGATCCGGGTCGAGGACATCAACATGATGAAAGGCTGAGGCATTGGCCGTCGCCGTCGTCTTTCTCCCCCTGATCGCGGCGATCATCGCCGGCTTTTTCGGCCGAGCGATCGGGGACCGCGGCGCCCAGCTGGTGACCTGCGGCGCTCTTTTGCTGTCGGCGGTGCTCGGTCTCTTCCTGTTTCGCGACATCCTTGCGAGCGACGAGGTCCAGGTCATACCGCTGGCGAAGTGGATCGTCGCCGGCGGCGTCGATGTCGCATGGGCGCTGCGGCTCGACACCCTGACCGGCGTCATGATCGTCGTCGTGACCGTCGTCTCGTCGATGGTTCACGTCTATTCGATCGGCTACATGCACGGGGATCCGTCGATCCCGCGCTTCATGGCCTATATGAGCCTGTTCACCTTTTTCATGCTGGCCTTGGTGACGTCCGACAACTTCGTGCAGCTATTCTTCGGCTGGGAAGGCGTCGGCTTGATGTCCTATCTGCTTGTCGGCTTCTGGTACGATCGCCCTTCGGCCAATGCCGCCGCAATCAAGGCGTTTCTCGTCAACCGGGTCGGCGATTTCGGGTTCTCGCTAGGCATATACGCGATCTTTGTAATCTTCGGCTCGCTCGACTTCGGCACTGTCTTTGGCGCGGCGCCGAAGGCCGTCGGCACGACGATGGAGTTTCTCGGTTGGCAGGTCGATTCGCTGACCCTCGCTTGTATTCTTTTGTTCATCGGCGCGATGGGGAAGTCGGCGCAGATCCCGCTCCACACTTGGCTGCCCGATGCGATGGAGGGCCCGACCCCGGTTTCCGCCTTGATCCATGCCGCGACGATGGTCACCGCCGGCGTCTTCATGGTCGCCCGCTTGTCGCCGCTGTTCGAATATGCCCCGACGGCCCTCGCTGTTGTCGGAATCATCGGCGGGACCACCGCGATGTTCGCCGCGAGCATCGGCATGGTGCAGCCCGACATCAAGAAGGTCGTCGCCTATTCGACCTGCAGCCAGCTCGGCTACATGTTCGCCGCCGCCGGCGTTTCCGCCTACGGCGCTAGCGTCTTTCACCTTTCTACCCACGCCTGCTTCAAGGGGCTGCTGTTCCTGTGTTGTGGCTCGGTGATTCACGCGATGGGAGGCGACCAGGACATGCGCCGCATGGGCGGGTTGTGGCGCAAGCTCCCGTGGACCTATGTCACGATGTGGGTCGGTGCGCTGTCGCTTAGCGGCATCCCGCCCTTCTCCGGCTTCTATTCGAAGGATATGATCCTCGATGCGACCTGGGCGTCGGGGACGGCGGTCGGCCGCTACGCTTGGTGTCTTGGCACTTTGGCGGCGTTCATGACCGCCTTCTATATCTCGCGCGTGATGTTCATGACCTTTCACGGCGAGCCGCGCGCCGATGAGGAGACCATGCACCATGCCCATGAGAGCCCGTGGGTCATGCGCATACCCTTGATTGTTCTTGCGATCGGCGCTGCATTCTACGGTTATTTCGGGTACAAATACTTTGTCGGCAGTGACTACGCGAGCTTCTGGAAGAGCTCGATCTTCGTATTGCCGCAATACGACTCGCTGGCCGCAGCAGAGGAAATACCGAGCCTAGTTCGCCACATGCCGCTGATCTTTGGGCTCGGCGGCATCGCCACGGCCTATGTTTTCTACATCGCTGACCCACGGATCCCGGTGCGTCTCGCCGCGCAGTTCCGCTCGCTCTACCTCTTCCTGCTGAACAAATGGTACTTCGACGAGCTGTATGACTGGCTATTCGTCCGGACCGCCTTTCTGCTCGGCAATGGTCTGTGGAAATCCGGCGACGGCGCGGTGATCGACGGCCTCGGTCCGAACGGTGTCGCCGCGGTTACCCGCGACCTCGCGCGGCAGGCCAGCCGGCTGCAGACGGGATATCTCTATCATTACGCCTTCGCGATGATGATCGGCCTCGTCGCGATCGTGACGTGGTATCTTTTCCCGCGGTGAGCGACGGAAAATCGCCGTGAGCCGTTGGCCGCTCCTGTCGCTCGTCACCTTCCTGCCGCTGGTGGGCGCCGCCTTCATTCTGATGGCGCGGGGCGACGAGGCGGTGGTTGCGCGCAATGCGCGCTGGATCGCGTTGTGGACCTCACTGATCGTCTTTGCGCTGTCGCTGGCGCTGTGGTTCGACTTCGATCCGAGCACCGCTGACTTTCAGTTCGTCGAGCGGGCCAGCTGGGTCACCCTCGGCGGCTTCGATTTCAATTATCACATGGGGATCGACGGCATTTCCCTGTTCTTCGTGCTGCTGACGACTATTTTGACCTTCATCACCATCCTCTCCGCCTGGGAAGTGATTCAGTTCCAGGTCAGAGAATTCATGATCGCCTTTCTCGTGCTCGAGACCCTCATGGTCGGGGTGTTTTGCGCGCTCGATTTCGTCCTGTTCTACGTCTTTTTCGAGGGCGTCCTGATCCCGATGTTCCTGATTATCGGGGTCTGGGGCGGTTCGAACCGGATCTATTCGGCCTTCAAGTTTTTTCTCTACACATTGCTCGGCTCGGTGCTGATGTTGCTCGCCGTGCTCGCCGTCTATTTTCAGACCGGGACGACCGACATCGAATATGCGCTGGCTCACAGCGAGCTGTTTCCCGTCGGTCTGCAGAAGTGGTTGTGGCTGGCATTTTTTGCCTCGTTTGCCGTCAAGGTCCCGATGTGGCCGGTCCATACCTGGCTCCCCGACGCCCATGTCGAGGCTCCGACGGCCGGCTCGGTGATCCTCGCCGGCATTCTGTTGAAGCTCGGAGGCTACGGCTTCATCCGCTTCTCATTGCCGATCTTTCCGCTTGCTTCGGCGTATTTCACGCCGCTGATCTTCGCGCTCAGCGCCATTGCGGTGATCTACACCTCGCTGGTGGCATTGGCGCAGCTCGACATGAAAAAGCTGATCGCCTACTCGTCGATAGCCCATATGGGGTTTGTCACGATGGGCACCTTTGCCGTGACGAGCGAGGCGGTACAGGGCGCCGTCATCCAAATGTTGAGCCACGGGATCGTCTCAGGGGCCCTCTTTCTTTGCGTCGGCGTCCTCTATGACCGGTTGCATACGCACGAGATCGCCCGCTTTGGCGGGCTCGTGCACCGCATGCCGGCCTATGCCTTTGTTTTGATGGTGTTCACATTGGCGGCCGTCGGGCTGCCGGGGACCAGCGGCTTTGTCGGCGAATTCCTGATCCTGCTCGGCACCTACAGGGTCAACACGCTCGAATGCACGCTTGCGGCGACGGCATTGTTTCTCGGCCCGATGTACATGCTCTACATGTATCGGCGGGTGATTTTCGGCACGCTCACGCGCGCCGACCTTCGGGGTATGCTCGATCTGAGCGCACGCGAGAAGGCATTGTTTATTCCGCTGCTGGTTTTGGTCGTGTGGATGGGGGTCTACCCGCTCTCGTTCTTGCGCCCGATCCAGGCGTCGGTCGATCATCTGGTCCAGCAGGTTACTACCGCCACCGAAGCAGCCGGCATGCGCAGGGCCAGCCTCCAATGAAAGCATCTTCCTTCGAACTCGCGAGCTCGCGTTGCCCCTCTCCGCCCGCTTGCGGGGGGAGAGGGAGGGGCCCATCGCGAAGCGATGGGAGGGTGAGGTGGGCTGTGCCATGGTTTCGAACGAGGAGCTCCCCCCACCTCACCCCGACCCTCTCCACCCCCGGGGGCGGAGAGGGATTATTTCCCGGTCGGACGGATGCCGGAATTTCCGTTCCCTGACATTGCGCCGGCGCTGCCCGAGATCATTCTCGCCATTGGTGCGATGACGCTGCTGATGGTGGGCGCGATCAGTGGTGAACGGTCGACGCGGGCGGTTTCCTGGCTCGCCATCGCTGTGATGATTCTCGCGCTCGTCATTTCCCTGCTTTATGGGGGCGAGCGGCGCCTTGCCTTCTATGGCATGTTCGTTACCGACGCTTTCGCCGTGTTCATGAAAGCCCTGGTCCTGATCGGCTCGGCGGTGACGATCCTGATGGGGATGCGGTACAACGAGGAGCAGGGGATCGCCCGGTTCGAGTTCCCGGTCCTCGTTCTGCTGGCGACTGCCGGGATGATGGTGATGATCTCGGCGAATGATCTGATCACCCTCTATGTCGGCCTCGAGCTGCAGAATTTGGCGCTCTATGTCGTCGCCAGCTTCAATCGGGATTCGGCGCGATCAAGTGAAGCCGGGCTCAAATATTTCGTGCTCGGCGCGCTGTCGTCGGGAATGCTGCTTTACGGCGCTTCGCTCCTCTATGGGTTTACCGGTACCACCGCATTCAGCGAGATCGCCAACCTGGTGGCCGGCGGCGCAGCGCCCTCCACCGGTGTGCTCATTGGCCTGGTTTTCGTCGTCGTCGGTCTCGCCTTTAAAGTCTCGGCGGTGCCGTTCCATATGTGGACGCCCGATGTCTACGAGGGCGCGCCGACCCCGGTGACGGCATTTTTCGCGGTAGCGCCGAAGGTCGCCGCGCTCGCCCTCTTCGTTCGCTTTATGATCGAGCCGTTCGGCCCGCTGGTCGGCGAGTGGCGTCAGGTCATCGTCTTTTTGTCGATCGCCTCGATGGTGCTCGGCGCCTTCGCCGCGATCGCCCAGGAGAACATCAAGCGGCTGATGGCCTATAGCTCGATCGGCCATGTCGGTTACGCGCTGATCGGGCTCGCCACCGGCACCGCAGCCGGCATACGCGGTGTGCTGGTTTACATGGCGATCTACCTCTTCATGACGGTCGGGACCTGGGCGGTGATCCTGTGCATGCGCCGAAACGGCCGCATGCTCGAAGGAATTTCGGATCTCGCCGGGCTGTCCCGGTCCCAGCCGGGGCTTGCGCTGGCCTTGGCGATCTTCATGTTCGCATTGAGCGGGATACCGCCGACTGCGGGGTTCTTCGCCAAGCTCTACGTCTTTCTCGCCGCCATCGATGCCAAGCTCGCCGGACTGGCCGTCATCGGCGTCGTAACCAGCGTCGTCTCGGCGTTTTACTATTTGCGGGTCGTCAAGGTCATGTATTTCGACGAGCCCGTGGGCGCTTTCGACCGCCCGTTGACCGCCGAGCTCAAAGGTGTCCTTTTCGTCACGGCGGTCGTCACCTTGTTCTTCTTCCTGCTTCCGGGTCCGATCGTCGGCGGTGCCGAAGCAGCCGCCTCGGCCCTCTTCAACCGATGACCGCAAGGCAGCCGAGGCTGCCCCCGGGCTATCGACTGCTTTGTTACGACTCGATCGGGAGTACCAACGATGAGGCAAAGCATCTGGCCCGCGACGGCGCGGCAGAAGGTACCCTCGTATGGGCGCTCGAGCAGACTGCCGGTCGCGGTCGTCGCGGGCGCGCCTGGGTCTCGCCGCGAGGCAATCTCTATCTTTCGCTGATTTTGCGGCCCGACCGCCCGGTAGGCAGCGCGGCACAGCTTGGCTTTGTTGCGGCCTTGGCGGTGGGAGGGGCGCTTCGTGCAACACGGCCGCGGATCGAGCGACTCGCGTACAAATGGCCGAATGACGTGCTGATCAACCGTCGTAAAATCGCCGGGATCCTCCTCGAATCGGAGACCGTTGCACCCGAGAAGCTGCGCTTTGTCGTGGTCGGCGTCGGGGTCAACCTCACGGCTTCGCCGCGAGGCACGGAATTTCCCGCTACCTCCATTATGGCAGAAGGCTTGGGCGAGGTCATGCCGCAGGCGATGCTCGAGGAGTTCGTCGCACATTTCCAATCGTGGAATATGCGCTGGCAAGCGGAGGGCTTTGCACCGGTTCGCACCGCCTGGCTGGCAGCCGCGGCGATCACTCCCGGCGAGCCGATCAGGGTCCGCCTCGACGCTCTCGCCTGGTGCGGCCGCTTTCTCGATATAGATAAGGAAGGAAACCTGCTGCTCGACTGTACAGGGGAAACCCGGCGCATTGCCGCCGGCGAGGTCTTCCCGGCCGCGTGAAGGAAGCGATATGCTCCTCGCCATCAATGCCAACAACACTAACACCGTATTCGCAATCTGGGATGGCGCCGATCTCAAGGGCAGTTGGCGCACGGCGACTGAGGGCAAGCGCACGGCCGACGAATATGTAGTCTGGCTCGATCATCTCCTGTCGCTAGAAAGCCTGGCGCGCGGCGATGTCCATGGCGCGGTGATCGCCAGCGTCGTGCCGGACGTTAATTTTAATCTCGCCACCCTGTGTCGGAGGTATTGCAAAACCGATCCGCTCGTGGTCGGCGAGAAGGGCGTGGCGCTCGGCACCAACGCGCTGGTGGACCGGCCGGAGGAAGTCGGCGCCGACCGCCTCGTCAATACCGTAGCGGCGCACGACCGGTACAAGGGTCCGCTGATTGTCGTCGATTTCGGCACCGCCACGACCTTCGACGTGGTCGACCGTGACGGCAATTATTGCGGCGGCGTGATCGCGCCCGGGATCAACCTGTCATTGCACGCGTTGGAAATGGCGGCGGCAAAGCTCCCCAGCATTCGTATCCGCCGCACCGAGCGCGTCATCGGCAAGGACACGGTGAGCTGCATGCAGTCCGGCATCTATTGGGGTTATATCGGACTGATCGAGGGGCTGGTGCAGCGCATCCGCGCCGAGCGCAGTGAACCCATGGATGTCATCGCCACTGGCGGGCTCGCCCCGCTGTTCGCCGGGGCTACGATCTTCGACCATGTTGATCCCGACCTGACCTTGTGGGGACTTCGCCTGATTTATCGCCGAAACCGCGACACATGAACCATCTCCCTTTGCAGTCGGGGGCCCGGCCGGATTACCGCGACGCGAATGCGCTCTATTTTGTCCCGCTCGGCGGCGCGGGCGAGATCGGCATGAACCTGAACGTTTACGGGTATCTGGACGACTGGCTGATCATCGATTGCGGCGTCACCTTCGGTGATGATTCACAGCCGGGGCTCGAAGTCGTGATGCCCAATCCCGGCTTTATCGTCGAACGCCGTGACCGGCTGCTCGGGATCGTTGCGACACATGCGCACGAGGACCACATCGGGGCCATTCCTTATTTGTGGACGCAACTGCGCTGTCCGGTGTGGGCAACCCCGTTTACCGCCTCCCTGTTGCGGGCAAAGCTGGCTGAGGCCGGTCTCGCCGACCAAGTCAAAATCAATGTCGTGCCAATGTCCGGCCGGTTTACGATCGGTCCGTTCGACCTCGAACTGATCACCTTGACCCATTCGATCCCCGAACCAAATGCGGTCGCGCTCCGCACCCCGGTCGGCACTGTGCTGCATACCGGCGACTGGAAGTTCGATCCGGACCCGCTGATCGGCCCGACGGCGGACGAGGCTGCCTTGATCAGGCTCGGCGACGAAGGAGTCCTCGCGCTGATCGGGGATTCGACCAACGCGCTGCGGCCCGGAAGGTCAGGGTCGGAGGCGGATTTGCGGCGCTCGCTGATCGATCTGATCGGCCGCTATGACGCTCGCGTGGCGGTCGCCTGTTTTGCCTCGAATGTCGCGCGCCTCGAAACGATCGCCCGGGCGGCAACGGCGCACGGACGCGATGTGGCCTTGATTGGACGCTCGTTGTGGCGGATGGACAAGGCCGCCCGCGAGAACGGTTATCTCGCCGATTTGCCGCGCTTTCTGACCGAGGATGAAGCGGGATACATCCCGCGCGACCGGATCGTGCTGATCTGCACGGGAAGCCAAGGCGAGCCGCGCGCGGCGCTTTCGAGGATTTCGCGCGACGACCATCCTCATATCGTGCTCGAGACCGGAGATGTGGCGATCTTTTCGTCCCGCATCATCCCCGGCAACGAGAAGGCGATCAACCGGTTGCAGAATGCCCTGGTTCGGCTCGGGGTGGAGATCGTTACCGAAGAGGATCATTTTGTCCATGTCTCGGGCCACCCGGCACGCGACGAGCTCGTGCACATGTACCAGATGGTTCGTCCGAAGATCGCCGTTCCGGTGCATGGCGAAGCCCGCCATCTGATTGCGCATGCCGAGCTCGCCGCCGAATGCCAAGTCCAGCAGCCGCTTGTCATTCAAAACGGCGACATGGTCCGGCTCGCGCCAAGCGGCGCCAGCGTCGTCGATGAGGTGCCGGTCGGCAGGCTCGCCAGTGACGGTAAAGCGCTTCTGCCGCTTGGCGGCACGACGCTGAAGGATCGCCGTCGCGTCATTTTCAACGGCACTGCTGTTGCCACCTTGGTCCTCGATCGTCATGGCCGGCCCCTGGCGCCGCCGACGATCAGCATGATCGGCGTGGTTGAGCCGGCCGCTGCCGAGGCGGCCGCTCCCGCCTTGCGCAGCGCCGTCGAGCGCGCGCTCGACGAGCTCTCGGGAGGGCTGCGCCGCGACGACGAAGCGGTGCGCGACGCGGCTCGCCGAGCCCTGCGTCGCGTCCTCAACGAACGCTTCGGCAAGCGGCCGCTGGTCGAAATTCACCTGGTCAGGATTTGATCTGCTATGGTCGTGCGAAATGCCCTCACGCCAACCCTCTCCCCCACCCTAACCCTCCCCCGCTCGCGGGGGAGGGAAGGGTGGGGGCAAGCGGGGCGAGGGAGCAGGCGGAAATTCCCTCGCCCCGCCTCAGCGGGGAGAGGCTAGGGGTGAGGGAGCAACTTCCGGCAATGATCGGCAGGCTCAACCACATCGCGATCGTCGTGCCCGATGTCGCGGCGGCGAGCGCGACCTACCGCCAGGTTCTCGGCGCCCGCGTCTCCGCACCATGCGAGCTGCCGGCGCATGGCGTCACGGTCGCTTTTGTCGAGTTGCCGAACACCAAGATCGAGCTGCTCGAGCCGCTCGGCGCAACCTCGCCGGTCAAGGGTTTTCTCGAGCGCAACCCGGCGGGCGGGATGCACCACCTCTGCTACGAGGTCGACGACCTCATTGCCGCGCGTGACCGGCTGCGGGCGGAAGGTGCCCGGGTGCTCGGCGATGGCGAGCCGCGGCTCGGCGCCCACGACAAGCCGGTGCTGTTTCTGCACCCGAAGGATTTTTGTGGAACCCTTATCGAGCTCGAGCAGGCATGAGCCGGGTCCAGGGCGGCGCAGCCGCTGATGGGTTGGGTCACCGGGATCATCGTCTATGTGCTCGTTTGGTGGATCACGCTGTTCGCCGTGTTGCCGCTGTGGGTGACGCCGGCCGAACCGGACGACCCCGGTCACGGCGCAGGGGCGCCGCAACGGCCGCGGCTGCGGTTGAAGATGGCGGTTACGAGTGTGGTTGCGGCGGTAATCTGGCTCGCAATTTACATGTTGGTGAGATCTCCTTGGCTCAGCTTCCGCGAGCCGTGAGTTGAGCGCTGCGTATTGCCGAATTGCGCCCGGCCACCCGGTGCACGGTCTCTATCATGATGGCGAGTACGGTTTTCCGACGAGCGAGGAGAGCGTGCTGTTCGAGCGGCTCGTCCTCGAAATCAACCAGGCGGGATTGTCCTGGCTGACGATCCTCAAGAAACGGGCGGCGTTCCGCGCCGCCTTTGGGGAGTTCGAGGTCGACCGCATCGCCGCCTTCGGGCCGGCCGATATCGACCGCCTGCTCGGCGATTCGGGGATCATTCGCAACCGACTCAAACTCGATGCTGCGGCCGAGAATGCCAGACGCATCCAGGCCCTGCGGCAGTCTCACGGGTCGTTTGCCGGCTGGCTCGACGCCCATCACCCGCGATCGCCGCAGGAATGGACGCGGCTGTTTCGGCAAACCTTCCGGTTTACCGGCGGGCAGATCGTCAACGAGTTCCTGATGAGCGTTGGTTATCTGCCTGGAGCGCACGAGCCGGATTGCCCCATCTTCACTCGCATCCTCGCTTTGTCGCCGCCTTGGGCGCGGGCGACGCGACCGCCAGTATTTGACGGCGGTAACGGTTTCATCGGAAACTCGGCAGGAGAATAAGTCTTAAGAGGGAGTTTTCGATGTCGCTGCGGCAGAAATACGTAAAGATTTTTTCCGGAATCTTCCCCACCGGGGCAATGGGCGTGTCGCTGCTGCTCGGCTCCGCCGCCCCAAGTGATGCCAACCAGCATCCGGCAAGCTCGCTACCGCCAGCTTTCGAAATCTCGGGTGTTTCCGAGCGTCTTGCCGCGATTCGCGACGCAGTGTCCGACCTCTCGGGCGTCGTAGAGCCGGCCGCCGGCGAGCAGCGGCTCGCCTGGGGAAATTGGTGGCGCAACGGGGGATGGCGGGGGCCCGGGTGGCGCAACGGGGGATGGCGGGGACCCGGGTGGCGCAATGGAGGTTGGCCGAACTGGTGGCGCAACTGGTAAGCTACCTTATCGGTCGAGCGGATCCGGGCTCGCGCGCCCCTCGCAAGTTTGACCGGGATGAGCTGGTGTTATAGAAGCCCGAGCGCTTATTCGATGCGTGATAGGGGGGGGTTCTGATGTCGCTGCAGCAGAAATACGTCAAGATCCTGTCAGGGATCCTTCCCGCCGGGGTAGTGGGCGTGTCGCTTTTGCTCGGCTCGACAGTACCGAGCGCTGCCAACGAACACCCGCCAACATCTCAACCCTTGGCCTCGGATAAGGATGCGGTCGCGCAACGGCTGGCGGCTATCCGTGCGGCGGTCTCGGCGGTGGCCGACCCCGCGGGTAAGGAGGCAAAACCGGGCGACGGCAATTTGCATCTCGCCTGGGGAAATTGGTGGAACAACCGGGGCTGGGGTCGGCCGTGGGGCGGGTGGGGTTGGCCCAACTGGAACAATTGGCGCAACTGGAACAACTGGCGCAACTGGTGGAACAACTGGTAGGCCGACCGGGCGAGGGTCAACGGCGAGCCGCCTCGTGCCGATCATAGAGCTGCTGGTCATTCAGCCTACCCCATTCTGCAATATCGATTGCCGGTATTGCTATTTGCCTGACCGGAATTCGAGGGCGGTCGTCGCGCCGGAGACTCTCTGCAACCTTTTCTCTCAGGTATTCGCCTCGGGGTGGGTGCGCGATTGTCTGTCCGTGGTATGGCACGCCGGCGAACCACTGGTCTTACCGGTCGAGTTCTACCAAAACGCCTTTCGCACGATCGAGGCGCTGAAGCCGGCGGAGCTGCCGCTTGTCCATTCCTTCCAGACGAATGGGACATTGATCGACGCGGCGTGGTGCGAGTTCTTTGCCGAGCAGCACGTCAATGTCGGCGTCAGCATCGACGGGCCGAAGCGGCTGCACGACCGCAACCGGCTGACCCGAGCAGGACGCGGTACCTTCGACAAGACAATCGCCGGCATCCGTTTGCTGCGCCAATACGGCGTCCCGTTTCACGTGATTTCGGTGCTGTCGCTGGACAGCATGCTGGCGCCCGGCGAAATGTTCGATTTTTACGTTGCGGAGGGCATCCAGCAGGTGTGCTTCAATGTCGAAGAATCCGAAGGCGCCCACGTCTCGCAGTCATTCGCCGACAGCAGCGTCGAAGCCGCATACTACCGGTTCTTGAGCGAGTTCTGGCGGCTGTCGGCAGCCATGCCCGGAAAGATCACGTTCATCCGTGAAATCGAACACGCGCTGCAACAGGTGATACGCCCCAAGGATGCGCCGTTCAGCAACCAGCTGGTCGAGCCTTTCTCAATCACCAGCATGGATTGGGCCGGCCATATATCGACGTTCTCACCCGAGCTGCTAGGCCTGAAGAATGCGCTTTACGGCAATTTCTTGTTGGGGAACATCAATCATGACGCGCTCGTCGATATGCCGCGACAGGCGAATTTCGCCAGGATGCTCGAAGACATCGAGGCGGGCGTGGCGATGTGCCGCGAAAGCTGCGAGTATTTCAGCGTGTGCGGCGGGGGTGAGCCGGTCAACAAGCTCGCCGAAAACGGAACCTTTGTCAGCACCGAAACCACGTATTGCCGCCTGACCAAGATGCGGGCAACCGACCTCGTGCTCGATGCGCTGGAGCGCGTGCCGCCAAGCGCGCCGGATCGGATCACCCCCGACGCGCCCCGCATCGAGACGCCGGCGTTGGCGCACGATCAAAGCGTCCGTTGGGAATGACCACTGTCGATTCGGAGGACAGCATGAACAAAAACTTTCGCCGGTTGGGTGCGTTCGCTATCGCTGCCGCGATGCAGGTCAGTATGGCCGGGCTCGCGCTTGCTCAGGGCGCCCCGCCGCCGTCCGGCGCGGGCAATGCGCCGCAAGGATACGCCGGCGGTGCAGGGCAAACGGTCGAAGCCGCTCCTTCCTCTGAAACGACGCCGGGGACAGAACTCCCGGTGCTCTACGTCACTAGTGTCGAGGTGATGCAGACCTCGACCGATCCCAAGCTCGACATCGTGCGGGTCACCGGATTGACCGGATCGCAGGGCTGGAGCAGCCCGCAGCTGGTCCCGACATTCGTCGGAAAACCTCTGGACGGCATCCTCGATCTGCAATTCATTGCGACGATGCCGGAACAAACGCAGCCGGCGGAAGGTTTTGTGCCGATCGGCGCGGTCTTCCCACTGGAGGAAGGCCACCTGTTCAAGGGCGTGCGCGTGCGCGCCTCGGAGAATGCGATCGAGGTCAAGCAGATGCCGGGCGTCAACCAGGCACAGATCAACGTCAACGACTGCAAGGAGTGCGTCGGCAAGAAATTTGTCGAACATGGTCAGGCGCAGCCGGGGCAGCAAGGCGTCGTTCGCGAGGAGGATCTCCCCAAGGTCTTGCGGTGGATCGTACCGTCGCGCGGCATCAGGGGCATTACACACGATCCCAACCGGCTCAATCTGATCCTCGGCGACGACAACACGATTATCGCGGCCTACTGGGAATAACGAGAACTAAGCCAATAGCTTTTGCGCAGAATTCTCAGTCTTCGATCGAGGCAGCGAGAATCAGGCTCAATTGGCAGAGGGGCCGGCCGGTTTCCGCTGCCCAGGCGTTGAAGCAAGACTGGACGGCGGCGCGGTCCTTGCGGTTTTTGGGCGGCGCCTCAACTGCTCCCCAATGTTTCAATGCGACGGTCACCGATGGTGTCAGGATAAAGGTGTCCTTGCCGACCATGCGAAGGAAGGTCGGGCCGGAGTTGCCGCCCATTTGGCTGAAGTGTTTGGCGAGCGCCTCCCACAGCTCGACGATCCCGGTCACGGGCCAGTCGGCGAGCCAAGCGCCGAATCTGTCATGCTCTTCGGCGAGCGCCATCATAGCCGCAGCGTTGTCGCGGACAGATTTGAGCTTGCCCCAATGGCGGATCAGCCGGGCTTCGGCGAGCAGCGCCTCCAACGCCTCATCGGACATGGCGCGCACGCGGCGCGGGTCGAAACCGAGGAAGACCTCCTCGAAGGCCGGCCACTTCGCGTCGACAAGGCTGTGCTTGAGACCGGCCCGGAAGATCCGCAGCGACATCTGAGACAGATAGCGGTCGTCCGGCACTGCCTTCAGTTCGGCTGTCGAGCGGGGCTGCGGCAGACGCGCTTCGAGCGCCGCCGCGCCGAGCCGGGTGCGCGCCGACTCTATGATCGGGCCGAAGGAAGGTGCGGTCATCGGTGCTTCACCGGTCCAGCCAGACGTCTTCCATGCGCCAGCCATTATAGATGCTGTTGACCTGCAGGTTGAGGCCCCTCACTTCGGGCCGCCAGCAGGTGCCTTGGCGCATGTGATAGAGGATCGGGCGCACCACGTCTTCCTGCAATTTGCTGTCGATCTGCCAGACCAGATGCTTGCGCTTTTCCTGGTCGGGTTCCATCGATTGCTGATCGATGAGTTTGTCGAGCTCGCGGTTGCAATACTTCGTGTAATTGCGATTCGAATCGCAGATGTAGTTCTCATAGAAATTCTGGTCGGGGTCGTCGAGCCCGCTGCCGACGAGGCTCTGGGCGAACGTGAAGTCGCCGCGGATCAACCGCGGCAGCCAATTCGCAGTTTCGACCAGCTCGATCTCGGTATCTATCCAGATCTGCTTCAGCTGGTCGGCCAGGATCGCCGCCGGGTCGCGGTAGATCGGCAAGTTGCGCGCCGAGATCTTGACGGCAAGCCGCTTGTCCGGTCCGTAGCCGAGCGATTGCATGATCTTTCGGGCTTCCTCGCGGCTCTGCTGCACGTCGGGGTCATAGCCCGGCAATTTCTCCATCATTTCCTTTGGCATCGCCCAGAGGCCTTCCGGAGCCGGCAGCATTGCCGTGCCGATATCGCCCTGACCCTCGCCGAGAATGTCGATAAAGGCCTTGTGGTCGATCGTCATTGCGATTGCGCGGCGCAGGTCCAGATTGTCGAAGGGTGGCTTGCGGGTGATCAGCAAATTCGGCGCGACATTCTCCGGCGTCACCTCGCAGATCGCCTGGGGCATCTGGCTGTGCACGTCCTTCAGCATCGGGATCGTGACCTCGTAAGGAAATGTCATGTCGAAATTTCCGGCCATGAAGGCGAGCATCGCTGTGGAGCGGTTCGGGATGATCGTCCACTCGGCGCCGTCGAGATAGGGCCGGCCGGGCTTCCAGTAATCCGGGTTGCGCGTCACCTTGATCGACTGGTTGGCCTTGAACTCCACAAATTTGAAGGGACCGGTGCCGATCGGATGTGCCCGCATCTGGGCCGGCGACACGTGGCACGGGTAGATCGGCGTGAACCCCGAGGCGAGCAGCTCGATGAAGGCCGGCTGCGGCCGCTTCAGGTGAAATGTCGCTTGCCGGTCGCCCTCGGTGGTTACCTCCTTGAGGTTGATCCACCACGCCTCGCGGGCATTCACGCGAAGCTTCTCCTTGGATTTGCCCTGCACCAGATCGAAGGTGCATTTGACGTCGGCGGCGGTGAAAGGCTTGCCGTCATGCCATTTGACGCCGGCGCGCAATTTGAAGGTAAGGTCCGTCCCGTCCTCGCTCCACGACCAGCTTTCGGCGAGATCGGGAACGATCGACTTCAAGCTGTTCTGCTTTACGTTCGGGTCGAACACGACGAGGTTGTTGAACACTCCCATGATCGGCGCCACGATCGAGATCGTCCCTTCCTCCAGGATCGACATGTTCCCGGGGCTGTCACGGTGCCACACCCGCAGGCTGCCGCCTTGCTTTTGCGCCTGCGCCGTATCGGCGATGATCAAACCGAAAAGCAAACCTGCCGCCGCCGCGGCGCATCGACCAATTTTCACTTGTTTCCTCCAACTGGCGGGAACGGGTTCCCCGCCCCGCCGAAACAACAGGGACCACCGCGGCCGGTCAATCCGGAATCGGTGCAGCATAGGGGCCATGCACTTGGGACGGCCGCCGCCATGCGATATGCTCGATAAAGGCTTTTGAGGAGCGGCGGCGATGAAGCTGATGTGGTTTCACCTGATGCCTTACACCGAATTGCCGGAGGATTTCCGCGAGAAGCACCCTTCGGTATGGGTCGACATCCATTCCTCGCTGTTCGATCCGCAGCGCGCCCATCACATGTACAACGACTTTATGGACGAGCTCGAATTCGCCGCCGAATGCGGGTTCGATGCGGTCTGCGTCAACGAGCACCATTCGAACGGCTATGGGCTGATGCCGTCGCCCAATCTGATCGCCTCGGCCTTGTCTCGCCGCACGACGGACACCGCGCTCTGCGTGATGGGCAATTCCTTGGCGCTCTACAATCCGCCGACGCGCGTCGCCGAAGAATTCGCAATGATCGACGTGATCTCGGGCGGGCGGCTGATCGCCGGGTTTCCGGTCGGGACGCCAATGGACACCTGTTTTGCCTATGGCCAGAACCCGAGCATGCTGCGCGAGCGCTATTACGAGGCGCATGATCTGGTCATGCGCGCGTGGAAAGAGCAGGACACCTTTGCGTGCAACGGGCGCTTCAACCAGCAGCGCTATGTGAACATCTGGCCGCGCCCCATCCAGAAGCCGCACCCGCCGATCTGGATCCCGGGCGGCGGCTCGGTCGAGACGTGGCAGTGGTGCGCGCAGATGGACTACGTGTACGCCTATCTCTCCTATTTCGGCTTCAAGGACGGCCGCGCGACGATGCACGGCTTTTGGGAGGAGATGGACCGGCTCGGCAAGGAGCGGAACCCCTATCGCGCCGGGTTTCTGCAATCGGTCGGGGTCGCCGAGAGCCGCGAGGAGGCGATGCGGCTCTACCGCGAGCCCGCGGAGTATTTTTATGGCCGGTGCCTGCGCGTCGACCCGCGCTGGGCGATGCCGCCGGGCTATATCACCGAGGCGACGCAGCGCGCCGGCATCGTCGGCCAGATCGGCCGCGCCGCCAGCCTCCAGGCCCGCCAGGCGGCGCGGTCGACAACGCAGATGGAGGACATCGTCGAGCGCGGCTATGTAATCATCGGCTCGCCCGACGAGGTCGTCGAGCAACTGACCGAGCTGGCGACCGACCTCAATGTCGGCCATCTGATGCTATTGATGCAGTTCGGCAGCATGGGCAAGGAGCTGGCAGCCTATAACACGAAGCTGTTTGCCGAGCAGGTATTGCCGAAGCTGCGCGGCCTGTTCTCCGAATGGGAGGACAAATGGTGGCCGCAGCCGATGGCGCCGGCCGAGCGCGCCGAAGTCCCGGCGTTTCAAGCGTCCTTGGCGGCCGAGTAGCAGGGAATCTCTGTGCCGGTGAGTAGTGAGTAGGATGGGTTGAGCTTGGCGAAACCCGTCATCTGACCCGTTTGGGAAGCACTGGTGGGTTTCGCATCGCTCAACCCACCCTACGTGCTGAAGAGGCCGGCGCCCAGCAACACGATCGTGGAGGGCTCAGGAGCCTCGACACTCAGCTCCGAAGTCGCGTAGTTGGCGCTGGCGGGGCTGCAAAAGTCAGGTCAACGCGGCTCATATCGCGGATGAGACACATACTGTGTCAGCTCGAGTAGGATATTATCCCCGAGATAGCA
>Ga0209656_10000833_pt1 | contig 19938 bp, 21 predicted proteins | sample BogFormECP12_OM2_FD_188239 | JGI IMG/M metagenome (GOLD analysis project Ga0209656, IMG submission 188239) | Bog forest soil microbial communities from Calvert Island, British Columbia, Canada - ECP12_OM2 (SPAdes) (version 2) | ecosystem: Environmental > Aquatic > Freshwater > Wetlands > Bog ... | reverse complement strand
ATCTCGCCGACTACCCCGACGCGATGATCCAGGTCCACAACCTCGGCGGCAACATTCCCTTCGAAGTCGAGCGCATGGACCACCGCTGCCTGCTCGACACGCCGAATGAGGAGCTGCCGTCGTCGCGCTTCCGCAAGGCGAAGGTGTACGTGGATTGCAACTCGTTTGGCCCGCGCGCGATCGAGGCGGCCGTGCACCTGTACGGCGCCGAGCGCATCGTGTGCGGCACCGACGGCACCGAGTTCGGCTGCGACTGGACCAGGAAGGCGCTCGCGGAAGCGCAGATCGGCGAGGAAGCGCGCGAGCAGATCCTGCATCGCAATGCCGCTGCGATGCTCGCCCGCGTCGCAAGGAGCGCGCAGCCCGAGAGCGCCGCCGCCGAATAGTCTCCCGCGGCCGCTCGGGGTCCGGCCGGCGCTTCGTCGCGGTGATTCCTGGCTGGCGAGATCCATGCGATGAGCGTTGTGCAGAGGCGGTCGAGAGTGCGCGGCGGATGACCGCCGACGGTCGAGACCAAGAAGCGTTTCACCAAGCTCGGCTTGGCGCTGCACGAGGACAAGACGCGACTGATTAAGTTCGGCCGGTAGCCGGCATTGGCTCGACAGCGCGACGAGAACGGCAAAACCTTTGCCCTCCTCGGCCCCATCCTTTACGGCGGGTGGAGCGAAAGAAGGCAGCAACGCCCAAGGTCGGTTTTCGACCTTTCTTGCTAAGTGCAAGGCCGTAGGCTTGGCGACCGGTTATTTATGGATAAGGCCGACCTCACGATAATAATTCAGCGCTCCTGGATGGATCGGCATGACCGACTCACTCGGCACCATGTCTCGTGTCTCCAAGTTTGACAGCGCAGGGTGCAATTGCCGGAAAACAGCGAAGTTGTCGAACACTGCCCTGACCATGGCATAGATTAACCCATCCGGCTGATTACTCGACGAGACGAGCAGGGCCCGCGTGCCGATTGTCGGGACATCGTCGGGATTACCAACGTACATGCCGCCTGGGATGATAAAGGCTTTGTAATAGGGATACGTTGCAAGCAGCCGATCGACCGGCTGGCCAGCGACGCGCACCAGCCTCGCTCGGCAGTCCGTCGTAGCCGCCTGGGTCAGCCCGTTGGGATGCCCGGCTTCAAATATAATCGCGTCGACTATGTTGCCACAGAGCGCCTGGTTCTGCTCGGCAGGGGCAAATTCCAGCACACGCTCAGGACTGGATGTCGTCCAGCCATAAAATCCGAGGATGACATCGCGGGTGAAGTTATATCCAACACCGCTCGTGCCGATGCCGACCCGCTTCCCACGCAAGTCTTGGAAATCGCGTATGCCGGTATCGGCGCGAGCGACAACGGTAAATGCTTCCGGGTAAAGTGCCATTACCGTGCGGAGCTTCGAATCGGGGCCGGCGGCAGCGAACGGCCCCTCACCATTAAAGGCGGCCAACGCGACATCGGTCTGCGAAAGGCCAAATGCTGAGTCGCCGTTCTCGACACGTCGGATGTTCTCCACCGAACCGTCAGAGCTCACGGCCACACATGGCATAGCTGGATGCTCGCCCTCGAGGTTATACATGCGGCAGATCGCATTTCCGACGGGATGATAGACACCGCCAGGGATCCCGGCAGTGAGACTAACCGAGTTCGGAGCGAGGGCATTGGAGACCGCTATGCAGCCTGTGACGGCGCTTGCCATGATGGCAGCACTCCGAAATAGCAGTCGCCTAAACGACACGACAGTAGGCCGCCTGGTGGTCGAGTGAGCGGGCTTCACGTGTTGAGCTCATACTGGACCTTCGAGCCATCACGCTCGAACTCGCCGCGCACCCAAAGGCTTGCCTTGTCGTACCAAATACTCCCAGCGTAAAAGGGCGTGATGAACGTGTAGCGCGTCGTCTGAACCTGCCTTCCGGCAATCACAATTTGCTCCTCGGCAAGCTTGCGTGCGCTTACGCCAATGATGCCGCCACGCTGCGCGTCGACTACCGTAGTCTGCTCCAACATTGCCGGGGTCCACAGGCTGTTCGACGTCAAGGTAGCGGTGGAAGCGATAGACGGGCCGCCCTTGCCCAGCACGCGAAACCCTTGAGGCGTCGCCGCGCCTTCGACGTGGAGCGTCTCGCCATGCTCAACAGTTTCACCATTGAGTGAAGTGAGCCGCCCCGCGCGCCAAGTCTCTTCCGAGCGATGACTAAAAGCGTAGGCGGTTAGGAAAGCGATCTTGACCTCGAGATTGATCTCGGTATTGACACGTGTTTCACCGGCAGCTGATGAATATGAGACCGTATGGGTGCCGATCCCGATGCCCTTGTACAGGACGGAGAACCGTCGATTGGCTGCTGCGGTGGGCAAGACGAATGCTGTTGCGGCGTGAGCGACCGGAGGAAAAGCACAACTGACAGCGCCAGCAAGCCCGCCCATCAGGAGCGCGCGTCGCCGAATAGACGTCTTCCCTTGACCAGGGGCTAATCGAAACATGGCGCGGCCGCGACTTCTAATTCATATGTTGTCGAAGAAGGCGATGACTTTTTCCGGATACCTTCCGAAGTAATTGTAGCCATCTTTGAAGCGTCGGGTCGTGCCCTCGATCCAGGCCAATTCTGCGTCCTTGCTTGCAAATAGATCGAAAGTCTTTTGTACGTCTTCGGGATTCCTTGTCCATGAGTCTTCCAAGACTTGGATCATTAGCACGGGCATCTTCACTCCCGAGGCAAAGAGTTGCGGAGTCATTTTGCGCTACTGGGCGGCGGCTGCCATAGATTGCACTGCTGCAACAGGTCGATGGGCGCGGAGAAAGGTGCGGATATGGCGCACCGCCAGCGGAATCTTGTCTGCGGTGTCCTTCCACGGATAAAGGCTCACCTGCGCGTTGGGCGCGAGATGCACGGTCTCCATCGCCACGGCATAGGGGTGCCCCGGAACGTCGTCGGGCAACACCAGGATCGGCGTCTGGCAGTTGCGCACAAAATCGCGCGTCACGGTGTACACAAAGTCGGCGCGAGCACCACCGTACATGTTGGTCAGGAAAGTATCGACCATCGCCATCGTGATATCGGGCCGGCGGGCGCACAGCTCCGGGCCCCAGCCCTTCATGTTGTTGTTGTAGGAGAGGCCAGGCATCTCCGGACGGTAGCCGCTGGGCTGCGCCGGCACGGCGGCGACGACGCGGTCGCCAGCCCGCTTTAGCAAGTTCCAGATAAACGGACCGCCGATGCAGAAGCCAAGCACCATGAATTCGCGGATGCCCAGGTGATCCATCAGGCCGATATGGTCGTCGGTATAGGCGTCCCACGGCCGATCGACCTCAAGCGGACCGGAAGACTGGCCACCCTTGGCGTTGCGCAGATCGGCCGCGATAACGCGAAACTCCCCCTTGAACTCGTCGAATGGGTTGAAAGGGTGCGTCGCGAGCCCCGCCACCGTCGAGTTGAGCCCGCCGCCGGGGATGACCAGCAACGGGAAGCCCGAGCCGACCTCCTCGTAATGGATGCGAACTTGGCCTCTTTCATAGAACGGCATGGCAGTCTCCTCCGACGTTGCGGCCGCCGCGCTCTTCGCGGCCGGTAAGGTGCGCAGACAGACGTTTTAAGCCAATCGGGGGAGTTTTCGAAAGCGTTTCGCTGCAAGCGGCTCGTTTTGCGATGCCGAACGGCGGCTTTCCACCTATACCAGTCGCCGGCTCACGCCAGTTCGTCGAGCAGGGCCTTCGCCTCTTTGAGATCCGGCGTATCGAACCCCTCGGTGAACCAACCGTAGACCGGGGAAAGGAGGGCATGGGCCTCGGCCCGGCGACCCTGGTCGCGGCGGAGCCGGGCGAGGCTCACGGCGGCGCGCAATTCCCAGAGCTTGGCTCCCTGCTCTTCGGCAATACTGAGGGCTTTGCGATATAGTTCCTCGGCGGCCTCGGTATGGCCCTGCCGCAGCAGCAGATGGCCTTTGTGCCTCTCCAGCTCCGCTGCAAACCAGCGTTGTCCTGTTCGTTCCACCACCTGCAAAGCGTCGTCGAACTGGGTCAAGGCCTCTCCAACCTGCCCTGCAATCTCACATGCCACGGCGAGGAGGGTGATGTAGTAGGACACCCACGCCTCCGCCCTGGTGGCGCGATAAGCAGCCAAACCGCTGCGCAGGAGAATTATTCCCTCCGTCACATCGCCGTTCTTGACCTTGACCCACCCGCGATAGATCGTCCCCGTCGCGTGGTACAGGGCGAAACCCTGCTCGGTCGTCACCGCAACCAGCTGGTTCGCCCGCTCCTTCAGGGCTGCGGCGTCTCCAACAAGCAAAAGCAGCAGAGAGCCGTTTGCCAAGGCCAGAGCCAAAGATGGCAGATGGGTGAGCCTCCGACTCTCGGCGATGGCTGCGCTGCTCTGGGCCGATGCCTGGTCCGGAAAGCCAAGAAAGAACAGCACCAACGCCAAAGCGGCCTGTGAGATGCTTCGGGGGTCCAATCCGGTCTGATGGACAAGCGAACGGTGGGAGATCGGATCGTAGAGTGTGAGTGCCTTTTCCAAGTGCGATCGCGACCGCGCGAAACTGCCCATATACATAAAGGTTCGACCGAGGGAGTAGTGACCCAGAACGAGCCCGGCCGAGTCGTCGCGCTGGCGGCTCAGCTGGAGCAAATCTTCCGCGAGAGTCTGCGCCCGATCGAGTTCGTCCCGGACCGCGTAATAATGCGACTGACCCCAAGGGATGTGAAGGAGCTCTGAGGGGGAGCCAAGCTGCTCCCACAGCGCCCGTGCGCGGTCGTACGCATCGCCCGTTTCCGGTGCGGCGAAACCTTTGACGACCATCAGGGCCGCGCTCAAGCCACTTAGGAGTTCGAGTTCCTTTCGCTGGCGTTCGGGGGTCTCGGGCAGTAGCCCCAGCTGGTCCAGCCCCTTCTGCAATTGCGCGGCCGCCTCCGCCATCGCCGAGCGGGCGGCGGATCGCTGGCCGGCCTTACCCCAATGGAAAGCGGATTTTTCAACGAGCCCGGCCTCGGCGTAGTGCTGCGCCAAAATCTCGGGCTGGCTGTCGATGATCTCGGCCGAATGGGCTGTGAGCGCTTCGGCGATCTGCGCGTGCAATTGTTGCCGAGAACTCCGCAGCAGGCTGCCATGGGTCACGTCCTGTACGAGCGCGTGCTTGAAGCTGTAGACCGCGTCGGGCGGAGTGCCGCGCTGGAAGACCAGTTCGGAAGCGACGAGCCGGCCGAGTGCGGCTTGCAACTCGTCCTCGGAAAGACGGGAGACAGCGTGTATTAGGTCATAAGAGAACTCGCGACCGATCGCGGCGCCGATTTGTGCCACATGCCTCACCGAGGCAAGGCGGTCGAGCCGCGCCAATAACGAGGCGTGCAAACTCGTTGGTATCGCGAATGGGGTCAGCGCGCGGTCGAGCACGTAACGGTTCCTGTCCGCGCGCAGCAGGCCGCTCTCCAAGACGCTCTTAGTCAATTCCTCGACAAACAGCGGCACACCGTCGGTGCGGTCGACAATCTGGGCGACGACCTCAACAGGCAATGCCATCCCGCCGGCGACCTCCTCCACCATGGCGGCTCGGTCACGCCGATCCAGGCGATTGAGCGCCAGCATCGTCACCTGTGGTTGGCCGGTCCAGGGCGGCTGGAACTCGGGGCGGAAGGTGACGATCAGCAGCACCGACAGATTGCGGACCCGCGCAACGGTGAGGTCGAGCAATTCGCGCGAGGTCGGGTCGACCCAATGCGCGTCCTCGAAAACGATAACCACCGGCTGCTGTCGCGCGAGACCCTGGAGCCGCCGGATCAACGCGTTCAATGTCCGCTCCTTCTTCCGCTGCGGACTGAGGTTCGGTAGAGAGTGGCGGTCCGAGGTCGGCAATGACATCAGATCGGCGAGGAGTGCTACATCCTCATGCGGCGATGCGGCGCCGGCGAGCAAGGCCTCTAGTTTCTCCAGTCGAGAGACGGCCGAATCATCACTGGCGAACCCTGCCGCCCGCGCAAGCTGGTCGATAAACGGGAACAGCGCACTGTCCTGGTGATAGGGCGAGCAGTAAAAATGCAGCCGGAGATATGGCTCGGCATGGAGGCGCTCTTCCAGTGCAGCGGTGATGCGAGACTTGCCGAGGCCCGGTTCGCCTGAAATCAGCACGACCTGCCCGTCGCCCGCCTTGGCGCGCGCCCAGCGCCGAAGCAGCAAGTCGATCTCCTCGTCACGCCCGACCAGCCGGGTCAACGGCAATGCGCGCAGCGCCTCGAAGCGGCTCGAGACGGGACTTTCTCTCAATACCTGCCAACTGCGCATTGGCTCATCGGCGCCGCCCGTGTCGATTGCGCCAAGATCGCGGCAATCGAACAAATTGCCGATCAGACGCCGGGTGACCGGCTCGATCGCCACCGTGTCCGGATGCACCGATGCCCTCAACCGCTCAGCCGAGTGCGGAGCATCACCGACAATCTCATGGTGCGGAAGCTTGCCGCCCCTGCCGGAATCGCCGATGATGACGCTGCCCGTCGCTACTCCGACCCGGCATCGCATCGGCACGTTCGCCTCGGGTCGCAAGCTCCTGACCGCCGCACACAATTCGAGCCCCGCGCGGACCGCCTGCTCGGTGTCGTGTTCCTGCGCCGTCGGATACCCGAAAACGACAAGCACGCTATTACCGAAATAGCTGGAGACAATCCCGTTGTATCGAGCGGCGGTGTCCGAGATGCAGCGGCGAAAGGCGCCGACCGCCTCGCGCAAATTTTCGAGATCCACGCCCTCGGCCTGCCTCTCCATCCCGATCAGCTCGCAAGACACGGCGGTAATTTGGCGGCGTTCGGCGGCATCACCCGGTGTTGGTGCGGCGTCCTGCGCGGCATCGATGTGCGGTGGCGTCTCTAGGACGCCATTCTCGTCTTTCGCGATGAACGGCCCGACAAATCGATAGCCGCGGCGCGGCAGGGTCTCGATCCAGCGGTCACCGCCGGGCTCCTCGCCCAGAACCCGGCGCAACGCCGCGATCTGCACGGTGAGGTTGCTTTCCTCAACTGCCTGGCCGGGCCACGCGGCCTCCATCAGCGCGGCCTTCGACACCAACGCGCCTGGCCGTTCAACCAATGCCCGCAACAACGCAATTGCCCGCCGCCCGAGCGCTGCCGGCTCGCTTCCGCGGAACAGCAACTCGTTAAGCGTGTCCAGGCGAAATGGTCCGAGCGCGTGGATCGTCATGCCGCTCGTTTTAGCCCGGTTTTCGTAGAAATTTCGGAACTTTTTCCGATCAGCTTTAGGACTCGCGACCGAGCAAGGCGCAATAGAGCGGTGCGTGCCAGCTGCGGAACGCAGGCCCCTAGCGAGACGACAATGTTGTCGACAGAACAGCCACTCGAGTTAGGGCTGCCCGAGCTTCTTTACGGGTCGGTGTGGCTCATAGGAGCCGGCAACGGCGATCCGTGCAACCTCTCGCCGCTTGCCGCGCATGCGCTGGGCACGGCGGACGCGGTAATCCACGATCCCGAAATCTCTGAACTAATCCTCGGTTTGGTGAAACCACCCCACTATCGCGAAGCGGCCGCTCCGCTCCGGGCGATCGAACGAGTGATCAAGCTGACGCAAGATGGCTGGCGGGTCGTGCATCTTGTCGAAGGCAATGGGGTGGAACGCGCCATCGAGTGCGCCACTGGCTTTGCGGAGCATAACATCTCCTTCCGCATTGTGCCCAATGCTGGCGAGCCTATTGATGGCGAGGCGCCGCTCGGGCTCCTTCTGGTGCGCAAGCCGGTCTCGCTTGGGGGCGCGGATCTTCGCTCATCGCTCGTCATGTTGGTGGCCACCGCTCAAGCAGCAGCGTCGCCTGGAGTGGAGTTACGCCAACCACCATTAGGTTTTTCAATGTCCGGTCTCGCCGGCTAACGACGCTCGACGCAAAGCACAGTAATGCATTGAAATCCGCCAGCAAATGCAAAGCTTGACGTTGGCTGTCTCCAACCGCGCGGGCAGGCGCTGGGCGTCCTGGCGAGGCCTGCTCTCCGGTTTATTCCTTACCTTCACCATTGCCGTAGTTGCGTTCGAGCTGCGCAACCTCTCCGGCATCACAATGCTCAGTCCGCTGATCATCGCGATCGTTCTCGGAATGGCTCTACACAACACGGTCGGCACGCCCGTCACTTTCAAGCCGGGGGTGGTGTTCAGCATGCGGCGCATTTTGCGGTTTGCGATCGTCCTGCTCGGTCTGCAACTGTCACTGGCTGAAGTGGTCACCGTCGGAATTGTCGGTCTGGCGATTATCGCAGTCACCCTCTCCAGTACCTTCGTGTTCACAGTGTGGCTCGGCCGTCGGCTGGGCATCGACCGCAAGCTAGCCGAGTTGCTGGGCGCCGGCACCTCGATCTGCGGTGCTTCCGCCGTTGTCGCAACAAACACAGTGACCCGCGCATCGGACGAGGACGTAACGTATGCGGTGGCCTCTGTTACGGTTTTCGGATCGGTGTCCGTGCTGTTTTACCCGACACTGGCCGGCCTGCTGCAATTGACGCCCCATGCCTTTGGGCTGTGGACCGGCGCCTCGATCCACGAAATCGCGCAGGTTGTCGCTGCCGCGTTCCAGAATGGCGCCGACTCGGGCAATTTCGGCACGATCGCCAAGCTCAGCCGGGTAATGCTGCTGGCGCCGATGATATTGGCGCTCAGCTATTACACTGCAAAGCGCCCTCAGACTATAGACGACGATGAGGTCAAGCGGCCGACAAGGCGAGCAGTACCAATGCCGTGGTTCGTGCTGGGGTTCATCGTGATGATGCTGGTGAACAGCCTCGATCTGATCCCGCATGGCGAGAAAATTTACCTCGTTCAGGCGACCGTTTTTCTCCTCACAGTCGCCCTCGCCGCAATGGGCCTTGAAACAGATTTCCGGAAATTGCGCGCAAAAGGTTGGAAGCCACTGCTCGTCGGCGCCGGATCCTGGCTTTTCATTTCGGCGTTCAGCCTTGCCCTGATTGAACTGACCAATGTTTGAACATCCGATATGCGATGGAGGCAAAACAATGAGGCAACCTATGAGTCGGAGCAGCAGACGTCTTGTGCTTCCCCTTCTGGCCGTCGGAGCCGGAATGGCGCTCTTCAGCGGCGGCACGGCAGGAACTCCGGCCTGGGCACAAGCGGCTCGAGGCATTGATACTCATCTCGTCGCCCTAAACATCCCGGGTGCTTCGGCCATCTCGCAAGTCGGCACGTTTTTGAACAGCTCCCAGGGTGCGTGCGGCGGAAGTCCCATTCCCACCCACTTTCCCTCGTACATCCTACCGGGTGCGGTGGCGGATCCGAACCGAATCCTGGTCGGCAGTCAGTCGAATTTCGGCGCTCCGCTGCTGATCGGCGTCGGGCAAGAGGGGTCGGTCCTATCCATCGATCCCAACAGCCCGACAATCCTCAGCATCCCGGCCACCTTCGCGAGCAGCGGCGGCCAGGCATCAGCCCTCAACGGGGCCGTGCAGATGTTCGCCGCCAACAGCGCGGACTGGCTCAACAGTATCAACAACCCCGGGGCGAACACTGCTCAGTACACCGGCGTGAGCAATCCGCTCGGCCTTTCCAACAACTACGCCTTTGGCCGCTTTTGGCCGGCGAATGCGCCGTTTGGCGACAGTGGCGCCGGCTCGTCCTCGATCCTCGATCCGACCGGACTGCCGCTCGCCGGCCCCCCGCTACACGCTCCGAACAAGCTGATCGGCGGTGTCTATCTGGGCAGCCTGACAAACCGCAATGTTGTGGCCGTGCCTTCGCAACCGCAGGTCATCCCGGGCTCGCTGAGCACCGGAGCCGTGGGGACGGCATTGCTTGGACCGTCGCCGGACGGGACCTGCAAGGCGGTGTTCGCCGTTGTCACTGCCGACGGCGCGATCGTGCAGGAGCATACGCTCAATGGCCTCGACGGGCTGGCGCCAGCGGGCACGGTAAAACCCCTCCAAGGCCAGAGCTGGGATCCCCCGAATAACCATGTCGAGCCCCGGCTCGGGGTCCTGATGAACCCGTACGTCCCGTCGGGGGCCCCGTCGGGCACGGTACTGCAGCTGTTCGTCAGCGAGCCGTTCAATGACACGATTGCCGTCGTCAACCTCAGCATCACTGGACCCGCCAACAATCAGGTCTTCCAAGCGGGCAAGGTTACCCGCATCAGGTCCTACGAGCTGAATATGCCTGTCGATCTTGCGCCCGTCGTGATCGACACGGATGATCCGAACTGGGCGAGCAATACGACCTTGGACGAGGGCGTTGACTTCTACGTCGCCAATCGCGGCGACAACACGATCGTCCGCATGAAGCAGGACGGCACCGTCGTGGCGGTTCGCCGCGTGACCGTCTACGGCGTCCCTCTGGTATGGGCCAACCTCAACGGCATCGCGGCCTCGACGGATGGCAGCAAAATCTACGTGACGTTTACCGGGCCGGGCCACAGTGCGTTCCAGGGCGGCGTCCTCGAACTGCCGGCGTTTCCCTAATGAACGGCCACACCAGCGGGTTTATCTAAAATCCACAACGATGGTCCAGCTTGCACCGGTTGGAACGCCGCCACGGCTAACCGGCAGCCGCCAGGGCAAAAGTCGCGAAACAGCGATACTGGATTTAGGCGTAGGCGCTTCGGCGTCGTTGTCCGGGACCTCGGAATTTGCGGTGAATATCACGCCGCTGGCCGGCCTCGCCGCCACCGCGCCGTTCGATTTTGACGTCAATTTCGACGTGACCGGACCGGGGCGATCCAAGTGGTTGGCCGACGCCAAGTGTGACTTTAGGTGGCGCGGCGGCATGTTGATGATCACCCGCCGGATCTTGCCGCGGCGCAGCGCCGTCAGTTTCGCCCCGATGGTCTCGACATGCCAGTTCATCGCGAATTGGGTCCGCCGCTCAGCTCGCGGAGGCAACGCTGCGCGAAGCTGACGAAATCGAGCCGCAGCAACGTGTCGTATGTGCTCCAGGTGAACTTTTCGGCGGTCGTCATCGTTCGAGCGACAAACCGGCGTCCTCCGCGCCTCTCTGCCGGAGTTCCTCCTCCCAGGATTGCCGCAGCCTGGCAATGAAGGTCGCCATCACCTCCTCGTCCGCCGCGGTGAACGGGGCGGGCTCGAGAAGCGGCGGCACACCGGCTTTTTTCTCGACGTCCTTCAGCATGTCGATCAGCAGCTTGGTCGCGCGCAAATTGGCGCCGGCCGATTCGTTGACCAGTTGCGTGACGACCGCCTCGCGCTTGGTGATCTCCCGGCGCTCTCCGTCGATCGTCACCGTAACCGGCTTGTTGAGTGCTTCAACCAGCAGCGCCGGCAAGTTTTTCGGGCGCGGTCCGCGCGGGTTGCCGAATTGGCCCTTCTTGAATCGGCTGTGCACCGGCGGCTTGCCGCGGCCGACCTCGTAATCGCGCTTTGTCTCGGACATGGGGCTCCTCCCATCCTCTTCACCCCGCGCGGCGCGGGCGACACTTGCCGCCCGCTTGCCACGGCGAAGTTCCGCACCATATGGAAATGATACGATAAAGTCAATTAATTACTATTGTGGAAATGCTAAACGGCGATCCGACGGTTTTCGGGCTTCCCTGCTGTTTCCCTGCCGCGCCTTCGATTCGACCGGAAGATCGCGTACAAGGCTTTGACCAGAAACGACTTTTCGGTGTAGGGCAAGCCCCGAAAAATTTTTTCCCTGAGTTTCCCGGAGCGGCAGGGAAAGGGAGGCGGCGGCGCCGCCAGTCAGCGGAGTGCTGCGGCGATATTGCCGCCGTCGACGTTGGTGACGTCGGCGGTGGTCTTGAGCGCCACCGCATGGTGCAGAAAGGCCTGCGCCACGTCCTCGGCCGTCACCTCGCGGCCGAGAAGATTGCCTGCCGTGTACCCGCTCAGTAATGCCGCGGCCGAGACCGAGCGGGCGCTCGGGCTGCCCGGCATGATCGGCGCGCAGATACCGGGCAACTTCTTCCTGACGCGCAAGGACGCCGAAGCAGTGCCCGAGAGCGCCGCCGCCTAATACTCTCCTGCGCCCGGCCGCGGTCCTGGTGGCAGCGCCGCGGCGCTCGCGGGCCGGCTGGCAAGACGCGACTGATTGAGTTCGGCGCCCAGGCCAAGCGGCAGGCTGGCGGCGCTGCGCCGATACCACGCGGGATCACTATGGTCTGCTGCCGGCCACCCGGGAAATGGCGGGGGTCGTCTTAATCTAAAAGGCTTTGCAACAAAGGTTTGGTCATCTGTGTAGAATCCGAGCAGTCCGAAAGAGAACGTGATGAGCCTTGGTACCGCGACTGGCGGCGAACGTTTCGACCTGGCTTACCTGGTGCTCAGCGGCACGACCACGGCGGCACGCTGTCCCGAGCTTCTGCGTGGGCTGGTCCGGCTTGGCTTTTCAACCGTCATCGCGATTCCGACACCGAACGCCTCACGCGTAATCGCGCCGCGCGACCTCGCGGACGTCGAGGGTGTGCAGTTGGTCGAATCGTACTTCGATCTGGCGATCCGCCCACGCCCGCCGCGCGGGGTGGTGCTGTTCGCGCCCTGCAGCTTCAACTCGCTGAACAAGCTCGCACACGGCATCGCCGACAACCTTGCGCTATCCGTGGTCGCCGAGGCGATAGGGCGGGGTACTCCGGTGATCGTGGGTCCATCGCTGAACGCGCCGCTCTTGGACCATCCCGAGGCTCAGGCATCGCTCAAGAGGCTGCCGACCTGGGGCGTGGCGATCGTCCCGCCGGTCGACGAGGGCGAGGGACCGCGCCTCGCCCCGTCCGCAGTGCTGCTCGATGCCGTTCGTCCCTACGTCCGTCGCGGCTGATGCCCCTCACCGGAAGCGCAAAGGGGCTGTGGGTCAGGCAACGTTGGCCGGCCTTGCGTCCGGGAAAGGGGCCGTGGGAAAATTACCGCCATGAAACTGCTGTTCCGCTGGTTTCGCCGATCGCCCGCCGCACCTTCCTGGATTGAGGCGGCGGCGCTTGCGAGGCGCCGTGAACAGGATGCTGCGCTCCTGATCCTCGACGTCCGGGGCCCTGACGAATTTACCGGCCCTCTCGGACACATCGCCGGGGCAACAAATCTGCCCCTGAATGACCTGCCGGAGCGTCTACCCAACCTGGTGCGTCAGGACCGCCCCGTGGTGGTGGTCTGCAAGACCGACCGCCGATCATCGATCGTGGCAGATCAGTTGCGGAAGGCTGGCGTGGCGGACGTCTCCGTGCTGAGAGGCGGGATGGAACGATGGCGAGAGCTCGGCTTGCCCGGTTCCGGAATCGAGTCGGCGGCGCTCCCGAAAACGCCGAGCGCCGTCTATCGGATCGCCTGCCCTCAGCGAGCTGGAACTCCCGGCTTCGACATGCCCGACCGTCATTCAAGCGGTCGCGGATAGGCGCCGGCAGCGACATGCTCGGTCGGCAGGCGTCGCGATAATTAAACTTACCCCGCCGGGAGACTCGAACCGATGCCCCTTGAGTGCCGGCTAGCATATGGACGTTGACGTTCGACCTTGCTCCTCGGCGGAAGAAGTCAAGCAAGCCATTGCGCCGATCGCGAACTACTTCGGTCGCTCCACGCCCGATGAGGATGTAACGCAGCGACTGATCCGCCTGTTGCCTGCCCAGCGCGTCTACGCCGCGTGGGAGGGCGGTCGCGCTGTCGGCGGCCTTGGCGCCTTTCCGTTTCAGCTAACCGTCCCCGGCGGGAGGGTGCCCGCGGCCGGCGTGACCATCGCCGGGGTCCTGCCTACCCACAGGCGACGCGGCCTCCTGCGGGCGATGATGCGAGCCCTGATCGACGCTACCCATGCTCGCGGCGAGCCGGTCGCCTACCTGTGGGCTACCGAAGGCACCATCTACGGCCGATTTGGCTTCGGCTTGGCCTCGTTCATAGCCGAGATAGATTTGGCGCGTGAGCGATCGGCCTTCCACGCGCCGTTTGCACCCTTCGGCCATGTTCAACTGGTGTCGCTCGGCACGGCCGAGGAACTCCTTGCGCCAATCTACGAACGGGTGGCGGTTGAGACACCCGGCATGTTCGCGCGAAGCTCGGCGTGGTGGCAGGCCCGCATGCTTGCCGATCCCGAACGGCGGCGACGCGGCAATGGAGATTTGCAATGCGCCGTCCTCGAACACGAGGGTCGTCCCGGGGCATACGCGCTCTATCGCATTAACCCGGCATTTCAACGGGGAGTTCAGACAGGCTCGGTCGCGGCGGTCGAGGTCATAGCAGCCTCTCCTGAGGCAACGCGAGGAATCTGGCGATATTTGCTGGACATCGACTGGATGGCGCGCGTGAAAGCCGATCTGTTGGCGGTGGACCATCCGCTTCTTCTGCTGATGGCGGAGCCGCGCCGGCTGGGTTTCGCACTTCGCGACGGGCTCTGGGTGCGCCTGGTCAATGTCGAGACGGCTATGTCCGCGCGGTCGTACCAGCCTCGAGGCTCGGTGGTCATCGATGTGATCGATGAGTTTTGCCGCTGGAACGCCGGCTGCTGGCGGGTCGGTTCCGCCGGTGTCGAGCGCACGGACGACGCCCCCGGCCTGCGTTGCGATATCAGTGCCCTCGGCTCGGTGTACTTGGGCGGTTTCACATGGAGCCAGCTGGCCCGTGCTCTGCGGGTTCAAGAGCTGCTCTCCGGAGCCATTGCACAGGCGGACAGGATCTTCGAAGCAGGAAAGGCACCTTGGTGCCCCGAAATTTTTTAGCTGGCAGATCGCACCAACACGGCATGCGGAATTGCGGAGTATCCTGGAGGCCGTCGCAACGGCCATGACCATCGAAGCCCGCCTCAACGTCGCCACCCAGCTGGTCCACGAGGCTGGAGACCTCGCCGCCGGATTTTTCGCACGCGCGACCCTGACGCGCGAGACGAAGGGGCCGCAAGACTTCGTCAGCGTCGCCGACCGCGAGGTCGAGGCGCTGATCCGCACCCGCCTGGCCGAGGCCTTTCCGGAGGATGGGTTTCTCGGGGAGGAGAGCGGGGGAGGGGCTGGCGAGCGCTGCTGGGTTGTCGATCGGATCGACGGCACCAACAATTTCCTTCGCGGACTTCCGCTGTGGGGCGTCTCGATCGCCTACGCGATCGCCGGCGAGCCGGTGATCGGGCTGATTTACCTCCCGTGCGTCGGTCGGCTCTACTCGGCGGTTCGCGGTGGCGGCGCCTGGTGCGACGGCGTGCCGATACATGTCAGCCGCGCCTCCGATCTCGCCCAGGCGACAATCACAGTCGGCATCTCCCGGCGCACGTCGCCCGATTTATCGTTGCCCATGATCGAAACGGTGCTGCGCAGCGGTGGTGCGCTACGCTGCATGGGCACCTGCGTCGTGGCCCTCGCGATGGTGGCCGAGGGGACGGCCGACGGTTATTTTGAGGCGCACGTCCAAGCGTGGGATTGCCTGGCCGGCATTCTGATCGTCCGCGAGGCGGGTGGCCGGACGAACGAGGTTCCCGGACCCCTGATGCTGGCTCGTGGCGCACCATTGCTCGCCAGCACACCGCCGCTCTTCGATCAATTGGCGGAGGTGGCTGCCGCTCGACTGGACCTCGCCGGAGGTTAGCAGACCGACCGAGCGGGGAGGGCCCGGGCGACTTGATAAAATCATCCTCTTGGAATTAGTATGACAGTGTAATTTTACCGCTTCAAAAGGAATGCGGCCGATGGCGCGTACGAGCCGTCCAATCACCGTCACACTGGGTGATCTTCAGGAGCGCGTCGAGGCGCGAGTGAAGTCCGGGAACTACGCTTCTTTGAGCGAGGTTATGCGAGCGGCGGTCCGCGCCCTCGAGCGCGAAGAGGCGGCCGTCACGGATTGGCTGCGGCAGCGGGTGGACGAGGCTTTCGCCGATCCTCGGCCGAACGTACCAGCACGTGAGGTCTTTAAACGCCTACGAGAGCGTCACGCCGAGGATGTGACGGCCGAGGCGAATGAAAAAGTATGAGGTCACCTTTCGTCCGCATGCGGAAGCAGATTTGTTCGCGCTCTACAGCTATATCGCTAAGGAGGCCGGCCTGGCGGTTGCAGGGGCTTACATCGACCGCATCGAGGTGGCATGCCTCTCGCTCGCGACCTTTCCCAATCGTGGCAGGCGGCGTGAAGACATTCGCCAGGGCCTTCGGACGATGGGCTTTGAGCGCCGAGCGACAATCGTGTTCCAAGTGAGGGAAGCCGAGGTTGTCATCGTACGAATTTTTTACGGTGGACAGGACTACGAGCGCATCTTGCGCGGTACGACCGACGAGTGACGGTTCCACCGTGGGCCTCGATCCCTGTGCCTTCATGGCCGCTGTTCTACAATCGCGCTCCTTTGATCGCGCGCCAGATGCGTTCGGGCGTCGCCGGCATCTCGATGTGGCGGATGCCGAGCGGCGAGAGCGCGTCGACCAGCGCGTTGGCGACCGCCGGCAGGGCGCCGACATTGCCGGCTTCGCCAGCACCCTTGACGCCCAACGGGTTGGTCTTGGTCGGCACCGGGTTGCTCTCGCAATCGATCGCCGAGAGGGTGTCGGCGCGCGGCATTGCGTAATCCATGAAGGACCCGGTCAGCAGCTGGCCCGAGGCGGGGTCGAAGCGGATGTCCTCCATCAGCACCTGGCCCACGCCCTGCGCGATGCCGCCGCAGATCTGGCCTTCGAGCAGCAGCGGGTTCATCACCGTCCCGACATCGTCGACGACGCTGTAGCGCAGGATCTCGACCTCACCGGTGTCCTGGTCGATCTCGAGCTCGCAGATATGGCAGCCGTTCGGGAAGTTCTGCTCCTTGCAGGCGAAGGTGGCGCCAGCGATCAGGCCGAGGTCCATGCCGTCGGGCAGGTTCTGCGGGTTCAATGACTCCTTGGCGATCTCGCCGACCGTCAGGGTGCGGTTCGAGCGCGGGGCCGAGAAAAGTCCGTCGGCGAAGTTGATCTCGTCGGCACCGGCGCCGAGGATGCAGCCGACGATCGCCTTGGCTTTGGTGACGATCTTCTCGGTCGCCAGATGAACCGCCGAGCCGCCGAGCGAAGCCGAACGCGAGCCGCCGGTGCCTTCGCCGATCGCCACCTTTTCGGTGTCGCCTTGCACGTAATGCACCTGATCGGGGTGAATGCCGAGCCGATCGCACAAGAGCTGCTTGTAGACGGTCTCGTGGCCCTGGCCCTGGGTGATCGAGCCCGACACCAGGGTCACGGTGCCGGTGCGGTCGAAGCGGATCTCCGCCGCCTCGAAGCCGCCCGCCGCAGCGCGCTCGATCGTGTTGGCGAGCCCGATACCGCGCAATTTCCCGCGCCGGCGTGCCTCCGCCCGGCGGCTCCCGAAGCCGGCGGCATCGGCTAGCTCGAGCGCCATGTCGAGGCACTTTTCGAACTCGCCGCAGTCGTAAGTAAAGGTCAGGCCCGATTTGAACGGCATTGCTTCGGGCGGGATCGTATTGCGCCGGCGCAATTCGACCGGGTCGATGTCGAGCTCAGCGGCGGCCTCATCGACCACCCGCTCGATGACATAGCCCGCCTCGGGCCGGCCGTTGCCGCGATAGGCCCGCATCGGATTGGTATGGGTGTAGACGGCGGTAACGTCGGCATGCACGGCGGGCGTGCGGTAGACCCCAGCCAGGGTCCCGAGATTGGCGACAAAGGCGTTGGAGCCGGCCTGCGGGTAGGCGCCGACGGCGGCGATCGTCTTGACCCGCAGCCCGAGAAAATGGCCCTCGCTGTCGAGCGCCAGCTCGGCCTCGGTGACGTTGTCGCGCGCCTGGGCATCGCCCAAAAACGCCTCCGAGCGGGTGCTGGTCCATTTGACCGGCCGTCCCACAAGCTTCGAGGCGAGCAATACCAACGCCACCTCGTTATAGATCGCCGACTTCATGCCAAAGCTGCCGCCGATATCGCCGGCGACGACGCGCACTCGGCTCTCCGGCACCCGCAGAATCTGCGACAGCTCGGCGCGATAGCCGTGGATTCGCTGCAGGGTGGTGTAGATCGTGTAGCGGCCCTCGGCGGCGTTGTAGTCGCCGATCGAGCCGCGCGGCTCCATCGTCGCCGCGGTAACGCGATTGATCACGAATTTGCGCCGGACGATGTGCGCGGCGCCGGCGAAGGCGGCGTCGGTCGCCGCCTTGTCGCCTTCGAGATAGACAAAAGAGATATTGTCGGGGGCCTCGTCCCACACCGGCGGCATGCCCGGCTTCACTGCATCCTCTGTCGAGACGACTGTGGGCAGCGGCTCGTACTCGACCTCGATCAGCTCGGCGGCGTCCGCCGCCAGATGGCGGGTCTCGGCGACGACAAAGGCGACGTAGTCGCCGACCCAGCGCACCCGGTCCTTGACCAATGCCGGGAAACGCGGCCGATAGGCTGACGAGCCGTCACGCCGCCTATTCCCCGAGGCCGAAGGCAGGTCGCGCCAGCCCGAGGCCTCCCACTCCGCGCCGGTCAGCACGGCGAGCACACCGGGTGCCGCCTTGGCGGCCGACGTGTCGATCGAACGCATGCGCGCATGGGCGTGCGGCGAGCGCAGGACATGGCCAAAAACCATGCGCGGCAATACCATGTCGTCGACATAGCGGCCGCCGCCGCGCAACAACCGCGGATCCTCAAACCGCGATACCGGCTGACCGAGCGCGAATTCACCCATTCACACCTCCGGATCGAATAGCGGTCACGACAACCTTTATCGTGGACCGTGAGCATGGAGCCTTAACGCCTTGCGGCACTCCCCGCCAGTCTATTCCCGCCTGTGTCGCGGTATCGGTCAAGCCCAGCACCCGGTCAGAATAGCGCCCGACCCCACAACAGATCGGAGCCCTTCGGGGTCTGTCGCAAGTTGTCCCGACCCCTGTAAAAGCCGGGAAACAGGGCGAATAATCAATTCGATACTGAATTTTGCTCAGACCACCTTTGATAAAGCCATCCAGATCAAATAGTTGAGAACCCATCTCCGGTTCGGGCGAGCAGGGGCGAATCGTCGCCGAGCAGGGGGCGGAATCGGCCTATCAGGGGGCTAACAGGATAGGCAGCCGAGCGCCGATTTTCGCCAGTCTATTCCTGCACTGTCCTGCTGTCGGCCAGGCAAAGCACTCGGTCGCCATAGCGCCCCGACCCCTGCCTCGCCACCTTGCGCCCCAGGCTCGCGTCGGCGGTAACACATCAGACCCCTTCCGCTTCGGCGAGGGCAATGTAGATATGGCAGCCCGGCGCAATTGCAACACGGCGAGCGAACCACCGCTTTCTCTCCTCCGATGTCACCGGAACGGGTTGACGATGGTGATCCCTTCGACCTCCCGGCCGTGGCTCATGTCTTCGGAATAGAGCTCGCGGCAACCGAGTGCACGCGCCGCGGCGATGATCGCACTGTCCGAGTAAGAGAAGCCGTGAGCCGCTTTGATCTGCAAGGCGCCGGTCAGGATCGAGAGCGTGATTTCCTGGACCTTGAACCGCGTCCAAGCAGAAACGAGGCCTACGGCGGCCTCGTGAGTCAGCGGATGGGGCCGCGTGCGCCGCGTCGCCCGGACGTAGAATTCCTGCAGCACTTGAACCGACAACGCGCCATCGTCTCGATCCAGCAGCGCGATGGCTCGCTCTCGTTTGACGGCATCGGCGGGGTTACGGCTGATCGAATACAGCAGAATGTTCGTGTCGAGGAAATGCGGCACCGCTCAAGCGTCGCGGCGGTGCACGTCGTCGCGGGACAGCCGGTCCGATGCGTCGAAGTCGACAATGCGCTCGCGAAGCGCACGCTCCTCGCGCTTCAGTCGCTCGGTTTCGCTTTCTCCGGAGGCAAGCTCGACGAGGAATTGCTTAACCAACGCGGACACAGACGTGTCGCGCTCGGCCGCTATGACACGGGCGCGCCCATAGGTCTCGTCGTCGAGTGATACTGTGATGTTCTTCATATTCCCACAGCATCATTTCCTGACAATACCGTCAAGCGTTTTGCGTCCGGGGGCACTCTCGTCTCGTTTGCTAAAAGAGCGGCGCGCGCAAAACCTTGAATGACACTTTGCGGGAGGCGCGCCGACGACCTGACCGCGGCCTTGGATCTG
>Ga0209656_10000832_pt1 | contig 19939 bp, 13 predicted proteins | sample BogFormECP12_OM2_FD_188239 | JGI IMG/M metagenome (GOLD analysis project Ga0209656, IMG submission 188239) | Bog forest soil microbial communities from Calvert Island, British Columbia, Canada - ECP12_OM2 (SPAdes) (version 2) | ecosystem: Environmental > Aquatic > Freshwater > Wetlands > Bog ... | reverse complement strand
CAGGGTGGCCTGGGCGAGTTCGGCCGCCAGCCGCCAGGATGCGTCCTCGGCCCGGCCAATCGGGACCGCGGCCAGGGTCAGCACGCCGCCGCCCTCATAGGCCTCAGCCTCGCGGGCCTCAGCCTCATGGGCCTCAGCCTCATGGGCCTCAGCCTCATGGGCCTCAGCCTCGCGGGCCTCAGCCTCGCGGGCCTCAGCCTCGCGGGCCTCACCCGGTGCCGAGCCTGTCACCGATCCCGACATGTCCCTATCGCGCCCCGTCCTTCGAATTGGATCTCACACATCACCATCCGGCTAGCCGGACTTTACCGCCGCCAGTAGCATGTGGCCGATGACGGCAACTCAGGCTGACATGCCCGCCATGCCCGCCACCGACGAAGCTGGCCGACTCGCGGTACTCCGGGCCCGGCTGGCTTCGCCGATGCCTGATGACCGGCCGTGGGGGTGGCTCGGCCCGCTGCTGGTCACCGCGTTCGGGGCATTCTTGCGGTTCAACCGGCTGCGGGTGCCGCGGGCGCTGGTCTTCGACGAGACCTATTACGTCAAGGACGCCTGGAGCATCCTGAACCACGGGGTCGAGCTGAACCTGGTCAGCAACGCCAACACGATCATCCAGGCGGGGCACGCGAATATCTTCGCGCCGTGCAACGGCACGTCGGCGTGCGGGGAGTACGTGGTGCAGCCGGAGATGGGCAAGCTGCTCATCGCCGCGGGTGAGTGGATGTTCGGGCTGAACTCCTTCGGCTGGCGGTTCGCCAGCGCGCTGTTCGGGTCGCTGGCCATCTTGCTGATGTGCCGGATCGCCCGGCGGATGACCCGGTCCACCCTGCTGGGCTGCGTGGCCGGGCTGCTGATGTCGCTGGACGGCCTGGAGTTCGTGCTATCCCGGACCGGGATCCTGGACATCTTCCTGATGTTCTTCGTGCTGGCCGCGTTCGGCTGCATCGTCATCGACCGGGACATCTCCCGCGCCGCGCTGGCCGAAGGGGTCGCGCGCCGGGTGGGCGGCCCGGTCGGCCCGCGGCTCGGGATCCGCCGGTGGCGGGTGGCGGCCGGGATCTTCCTCGGCCTGGCGGTGGCGACGAAGTGGGACGCGGTCTGGTACATCGTGGCGTTCGCGGCGCTGGGCACGGCGTGGGACATCGGCGCCCGCCGGGCGGCCGGGCTGGCGTCGTTCGTCCGCGGCGCGTTCCGGGAGACCCTGTGGCTGCCGGTGACGTTCGTGGTGATCCCGCTGGCGGTCTACCTGGCCAGCTGGAGCGGCTGGTTCGCGACCGGCACCGGCTACGACCGGGACTACGCCCAGCAGCACGGCGTGCACATCCCGGTGATCTCTCCCCTGTACTCGCTGTTCGAGTACCACCTGCAGGCGATCGGCTTCGGCGTGGGCCTGAAGACACCCCACCCGTACCAGTCACAGCCGTGGGACTGGCTGCTGGTCACCCGGCCGGTCGCGTTCTTCTACGAGTGCTACACCGGCCCGGTGGCCGGCCCGGCGCACTACTGCCCGTCGGGCTACACCGGGGCGGAGTGGTCGCAGGAGGTGCTGGCGCTCGGGACCCCGGCGATCTGGTGGGGGTCGATGGTGGCGCTGCTGTTCTGCCTGGGCTGGTGGCTGCTGCACCGGGACTGGCGGGCCGGCGCGGTGCTGTGCGGCGTCGTCGCGGGCTGGGCGCCGTGGTTCCCGCTGGTGTCCCGGACCAAGTTCTATTACTACGCGCTGGAGTTCGAGCCCTTCCTGATCTTGTCCATCGTGCTGTGCCTCGGGCTGATCCTCGGGCCCGCCGGGGCCAGCGCCCTGCGCCGCTCCACCGGGGCCCTCATCGTCGGCGCTTACGTGCTGTGCGTGCTGCTGATGTTCTGGTACTTCTACGCCATCCTGGCCGGCCAGGTCATCCCCTACCACGACTGGTACAGCCACATGTGGTACCGGATAGGCCGCGGCTGGATCTGAGGGCCGGTTTCCCTCGTCCGGCCGGCTCCCGCCCGCTTCAGGCGGTCCCTCCAGCCGACTCTCAGCTTGCTTTCAGCAGGCTTCGGCATCATGGTGTTGTCACTGGCGGCGAGCCGGGAACGGCGCCCGCCCGGCAGCGATGTGATTCCCGCAACAGGGGGTACGTTTCAGCGCCTGTTATGCGTCTATATAAAGTGAGATGACAAACAACCGGGGTGAACATGAGCCGAGCCGAACATTCTAGCGAAGACCGCGCGCGTTTCGAGCGCGACGTGGTTCCGCAGCTTGGCCAGCTGTACCCCGCTGCGCTCCGGATGACGAGGAACCCGACCGACGCGGAGGACCTGGTCCAGGAGACGTCGGTCAAAGCCTACGCGGCGTTTCAGCAGTTCACTCCGGGCACCAACCTGCGGGCGTGGCTGAACCGGATCCTGACCACCACGTTCATCAACGTGTACCGCAAGCGACGCCGTGAGCCACAGCAAGCACTCGGCGGTGACCTGCAGGAATGGCAGATGTCAGCGGACCGGCTCACGCCGCCGGTGCCCTCGGCCGAGGCCCAGGCGCTGGACCGGACCACCGACTCCGACCTGCTGCGGGCGCTGCGCGACCTGCCCGGCGAGTTCCGCACGGCGGTGTACCTGGCGGACATCGAGGGCTATCCCTACCGCGAGATCGCCGAGATCATGGGGACCCCGGTCGGCACGGTGATGTCCCGGCTGCACCGCGGCCGCAGGAAGATCAGGGAGCAGCTGGTAGCCAGCGGATTCGGCATCCCGCAGCCGGAGTCATCCGGCGCCTGAGCTCGAGGCCGCGTACCCCGACCCGGCGACTGCCACCAGCCCGGCGCACGGCGCCAGCCCGCGCACGGCGACAGCCCGGCGCACGGCGCCAGCCCGCGCACGGCGACAGCCCGGCGCACGGCGACAGCCCGCGCACGGCGACAGCCCGGCGCACGGCGACAGCCCGCGCACGGCGACAGCCCGCGCACGGCGACAGCCCGGCGCACGGCGACAGCCCGCGCACGGCGACAGCCCGGCGCACGGCGACAGCCCGGCGCACGGCGACAGCTCCCGAACCGGACATTCCGCTCATACCGCCCGCACTCACCCCCGGACGGATTCAATGGATGTGGCGTTATATTGACTCTTTTAGGTAGAACGCCACACTCATTGAATCCGTACTAGGGGCCGTAGAGGGTGAGCATCACCTCGCCGGCCCGCCAGCGGTGCAGGATGTGCAGGCCGGCGTCGGCTAGCAGGGCCATCTTCTCCTTGTCCACCGGCGTGTACGGGGTGGGGAACTGGTAGTTGCTGTTGCCGGTAACCACCCACACGCGCCTGACGTCGGTGAACCGGCTCTTCAGCAACGCCGGACTGGTGATCTCGGTGCCGGTCAGAGTGGCCGAGGCGATCGGGGACTTCGCCAGCGCGATGTCGCGGAGCGGCAGGAACGGTGCCGGGTACCCGGTGCCGAGGACGTGCATGTTGACCGGGATGTAGAACACCACGTCGCCGGGCTGCTCGTTGGCCGCCACGATGGCGGAGGCCAGCCGCAGGTCGTCGGGTCGGGCCGCGGTCTGCCTGATCGCGCCCTGTGGCCCGATGAGCATGACCGCGAGCCCCGCGATGACCAGCGCGGCTATCGCCGCCGGCAGCCAGGTCAGGCCCGACTGGCTGAGCCGCTGGCCCGCGGCCAGCCCGGCCAGCCTAACCAGCCCGACCAGGCCCGCGCCAACCAGGATGGCCAGCGCGGGCAGGCAGAACTCGACGTACCGCTCCACGTAGACCGGCTTGATGAACGACCCGCCGATCAGCAGGAAGGGCGGCACGACCAGCCACGGCAGTGCTATCGCCGCGGGGTTGAGCGGGCGCCAGTTGTCCGCGAGGCAGGCGGCCGCGATACCGGCCAGCGCGAGCAGGGCGAACGGGAGCACCAGGGCCCGCGAGCCGGCGAAGTCGGACACGAGTTTCTCGATCGTCCGGAAGTCAGGCCGGGTCACCCAGGCGATCTGTTTCTGCTCGCGGTGCGCGACGTCGAGCAGCGGGCCGATCACGATCACCGCGGCCGCCGAGGCGGCTAGCCAGCGCAGCGGTATCCGGCCGATCCGGCGTCCCGGCGCGGCCCGGCCGTCGACAGCAGCGTCGCGGGCGTCGGTCAGCAGCAGCGTCACGCCGTGCGCGGCCAGGATCAGCAGCCCGAACAGGTTGAACAGGCCGGTCAGCGCGACGGCGGCCGCGTATGCCGCCCACCACCGCCACCGGCCGTCAGGGTACGCCCGGATCAGCAGGTAGGTGGCGATCGTGGCGAACATCGTCACGATCGCGTAGGACCTGGCCATCTGGGCGTAGTAGGTCATGTAGGGCGCGGTCGCGAAGACCATGCCCGACAGCAGGCCGGTCAGCGCCGGGATGTCGAGACGGCTCTCGCGTCCGGCGCCCGGGGCCAGCGCCAGGGTGGCCGCCCGCCGGCCGATGGCCGCGGTGAACGCGGTGGCGATGACCATGGCCAACAGCGAGGGGAACCGCAGGGCGACCGCCGAGGTGCCGGCCGCGGCCGCGATGACATGCATGAGGATGTAGTAGGCGCCGTGTACGGCGTCCTGGTGCCTGAGCAGGGCGAAGATCTGGCTGACGGACCGCGTGATCGCGTCCTTGGTGTACGCCTCGTCCCGCCAGAGCGAGGGCCCGCCGATCTCGTACCCGCCGACCACGAACGCCGTGGCCGCGGGAACGGCGATAACCAGCCAGTCGCTCCATCGCCGCGCGCCCGCCGAGGGCTTCTGGCGGTTGGCCCGGACGCGCAGTACCGCCGACCGGGCCGCCGCCGAGGAGGCCGACGCGGAGGCCGGTCCGCGCGACTCTGGCGCGGCGACCGCCGCAGTCGGCGCGGTCGCCCCGGCCGGGTCCTCAGGCCCGATGTCGGTATCCGACACAGCTGTCCCTTCCCAAGGCGCCGGCTCCAGGCCGGACGGCACACTGGAACCCAGGTTATCCAAGGCCCGCCCGTTAAACCGGACGATGCGCTGCCTTTACCTCCTGGCCACCTGGGGTCCTCCCGTTATCGTGCGCAGAAACTTCCCTGATAGAGGCTGTCGCACACGATGATGCCGGCCCGTCCACGCGCGGCGAATCAGCTGACGAAGAGGCGGTCGCAGATGCGGGCCGCCGCCTTGCCGTCGTCCAGAGAGGAGAACCTGGCCGCGAAACGCTGGTAGGCGTCGCGGTAGGAGGCGGCGACCGAATCGATGTCCTTGATGGCCTCGATCACCCCGGCCGAGCTGTCCAGCACCGGACCCGGGGCTTCCGCTTCGAAGTCGAAATAGAAGCCGCGCAGGCTGTCGCGGTATTCGGCCAGGTCATAGGTGAAGAACACCATCGGGCGGCCGGTCACCGCGTAGTCGAACATGGCCGAGGAGTAGTCGGTAACCAGGATGTCGGAGACCAGGAAGAGCTCGGTGATATCGGGGTAGGCGGTGACGTTGATCGCGAAGCCGGCCCGCATCCCGGCAGGCACGTCATCGGCCATGTGATGGTGCCCGCGGATGAGGAACACGTGGTCCTGGCCGAGTTCCCGCCAGGCCCGTTCCAGGTCCAGGCGCATATCGAACCGGTACCTGCGGCCGTTCGCGTACACCTGGTTATCCCGCCAGGTGGGCGCGTAGAGAACGACCCGCTTCCCGTCCGGCAGCCCGAGCCGGGCCCGCACCCGCGCGGCCACTTCCGCGGTGTCGGCCCGGCTGAGCAGGTCGTTGCGCGGGTACCCGTACTCGCAGATCTCCCCGTCGTAGGAGAACGCGCGGCGCATGATCGGTGTGCTGAACGGGTTCGGCGAGAGCAGCAGGTCCCACTGTGCGATGTCTGCGGCCAGGTGATCGAAATAGGCCGTCCCGCTGATGAACTGCGGGTTGGAGATGTCGAACCCGATCCGCTTCAGCGGGGTGCCGTGCCAGGTCTGCAGGTAGACCTGGCCGTCGCGCTTACGGAACGGCGCCTGCATGTCGTCGTTGGAGATCAGGTACCTCGACCGGGCTAGCGCCTCGTAGTACTCCTGGGTGCCGCGGAGCACGCCGGTGGCGCCCTCGGGCACCGGCACCGACCAGTCCGTGATGGCCCACAGGTGCTCGCGGTCATCGCCCCGGCGGCGCAGTTCCTCCGCGATGCCGAGCGGATTGTCCGCGCACTGCTTGCCTTTCCAGCTGACGAAGAAGACCGAGTCACGCACCGGCGTGCGGAGCATCGCCGGGTAGTACCCGCGCCGCAGCGCCCGCTGGGCGAAGTTGCCCTGCTCGATGCGGCGGAGCCGCGGCTCGGCGGTGATCAGCGGATCGTCATGGCCGGTGATCATCAGCCGGTACCACTTGCGCCCCGCGGGGACTCGCTGGGCGGCGACGTCGCCCAGCCGGTCATGGTCGTACTCGAGCTCGGCCAGCGTCTCGGAACCACCGCCCGCCGGGCGGACGTACAGGTTCCATTCGCCGTCCCGCAGCGGGATGGCGGAGCCGAAAAACGGCATCGCATCCAGGTCGGCCTCGATGCTGAACCGTTCGCCGTCCACTGCGAAGCCGATGACATGGGAGTCGGCGGAGCCGATCCGGCGTAGCACCGTCTCGTACCGGTCGCTGGCGCCGGGGAGGCCGGCGCCGAGGAAACTGCCGCGGAGCACCAGGCGCCCGTCGGGGTGCCACTCGTACTCGTCGATCACCGGCCGCGGAGAACGTTCTGATAGCACAAGGTCACCGTAGCGGCTTCGGCCGACCACGGCCTCACGGCCGCCGAACAGGTGCCTGCTCTCCGGCATGCCTTCCGGCCACGCCACCCTGACCCGGGGGCGGCCGGCCAGCTTGATGTAGACATCCCAGGCCATCCCGTCATCGCCGGCCACCCGGCCGACGCGGTCCACCACGTCCGTCGCGTCGACCAAGTCGCTCAGCGGGACAACGGCGCGGAACTTGGCCGGCCCCCCAGCCGGCGACGTCACCGCGGCCGCCGGGAACGTCCGGGTCGCCGCCCCCCGGTTGCGGACCAGCACCAGCTCAGCCTGGCCTGGTGAACCGGCGGCGGCCGGAACCCCAGAACCGGCGACGGCTGGTCCGGCCGGCCTCTCGACGTCGATCTCCAGCGCCCCGGGGTCCGCGTCGTGCCAGGCGAGAGCCGCGACGACCGCGCCCAGCCGCCAGAGCGCCACGTTCAGGCCGAGACCGGCCCAGCGGGCGCCGAACCGCAGGCCGGGTGCCACCTCGCGGGGCTGCGGCCGCTCGGCGGGGCCGGGCACCGGGGTGTGCACCCGGGCCGGGCGCCATACACCGTGGCCGCGGACGAGCATGTAGCACTGCCATTCCCCGGTCCCGCGGAACCACCGGGGGCTGACTGTGAACCGGAAGCCCGACCAGTCGTAGTTGCACCGGTCCTGCTCGGACAGCGCCGTGGCCTCCGGGTGGAGGAACGAACCGGCGGGCAGCACGACCGGAAGCCGCCGACCGGGCGGCCACAGGATCACGATCTTGGAGGTGTTCCTGCGGCGAGGGATATCGACAGAGGGCACGTTGGCCCGGCCGGTCACGACCAGCCGACCGCTCTGCCCCCTTTTGCCGCTCTGCCCCCTTTTGTCACTCTGCTCCCTTTTGCCGCTCTGCCCCCCTTGGTCATGGGCCCAGCCGATGTCGTCTACCTGCATGTACGGGTCCAGGTCACGCCAGTGCGGCCGGAACAGGCGGGCCGGGACGGGAACTGGGGAATTCGTCCTGAACGGCAGGTCCGCGCGGAGCCTGCCCCAGCGCCGGATCATGGGCACCTGGCGCACCGGCTGCTCCATCAGCCAGGCGGCCAGCTCGGCAAGCTGCGGCATCGCCCGGATCCGCACCAGGTAATAAGCCAGCTTGTGGGAGGCGGGCAGGCTGCGCAGCACCCGGCGCCCGACGTGGTCCAGGTAGCCGTTCACCAGGTCGGCGAACTCGGCCCGGTAGGCCTGGGTCACCTTGTGCAGGTCCTGGACGTAGAGCCACAGGTCGTTCTTGAGGGCCTTGCGCTGGTGGGCGCGGAGCAGGCCAGCCGTGGAGTGCGCGGCGATGAACTCGTCGATGTCGGCCAGCGCGGTCATCCGGTCACGCAGGTTGGCGATGCTGGTGCGGCTCTGCGTGATCGACAGCCGGCCCTGGGCGCGCTCGCGCCAGTAATAGACGATGTCGGGGATCACGTCCACAGCCCGGGCCAGCACGTGGGCCTTGGTCATGAGCCGGATGTCCTCCCAGACCACGCCCTCGGGGTAGGACAGCTGGTGGGCATCCCAGAAGCTGCGCCGGAACAGCTTGTTCCAGACCGACACGTCGTATAGCAGCCGCGGGGTCCTGGTGATGTGCGTGCCCGTCTGCCTGCCCTTGAGCGCCAGCGAATGCAGCGCCGACGGGTTGATCCCCTTCGGGCCCACGCGGAATACCGCGCCGCTGACGAAATCAGAGCCCGACTGCTCAAGCGCGTGCAGCAGCAGTTCGTACGCGTTGGTCGGCAGCACGTCGTCGCCGTCGACGAAGGCCAGGAACTCCCCGCTGGCACGCTCGACGCCGCGGTTGCGCGCGCCGCCCGGGCCCCCGTGCGCCGGCTGCAGCAGCGTGAACCGAGGATCCGCGGCCGCCTTGGCCTGGGCGATCTGGGCGCTGTGGTCGGTGGAACCGTCGTCGACCATGATCACTTCCAGGTCGGCGAACGACTGGGCGGCGATCGAGTCCAGGCAGTCGCCGAGATCGTCTTCGTTGTTGAAGAACGCCACGACGACGCTGATCCTGGGAGTAGTCACAGGCTCGTCCTCCGTTGATCCGGGGGATCGACCCCCTGGGACCCCTCGGTCACGGGAGGGTTATCCATCCCCCCGTACTCCCTGGACCAGCCGAGAGCCACCGGGTCGTAAACGCGCTCCACGTAGATCTGGTGCCACAGCGAGAATACGACAAGCAGCCATACCTGCCTCCAGGTCACCTCGGGATCATCGGCCCGGAAGCGGCGCAGGATATCCAGCGCGGCGCCCTTGTTCAGCCACTGACCGGTCTGCGCCGTGCGGAGCACCTGCTCCGCGAAACCATACATGCCACCGCGGAGCCAGTAGCCGAGCGGCACCGGGAAGCCCAGTTTGGCGCGTTCCGCGGCGGCCTGGGGAAGCAGCTCGCCGATGGCCTCCCGGAGCGCGAACTTGGTGGTGCCCGCGGCGGTCTTCTCCACCCGGGCGAGGCGCGCGGCCACCGCGAGCACCTCGCGGTCGAGGAACGGGGTACGTAGTTCCAGGCCGTGGGCCATGGCCATCCGGTCGGCCTTGACCAGGATGTCGCCCGGCAGCCAGGTGTTGACGTCGACCAGCTGCATGGTGGCGACGTCGTCCAGGCCGGACTCGGCCGCCTGCCGGTACACCGGATCGGTCACGTCGAACTCGCTACCGCTGCTCTGCCGGGCCAGCAGGCGCGCCTCGTCGCCGTGGTACACGTAGGCGTTGCCGATGTACCGGCGTCGCAGCGGCGTCGAGGTCCGGCTGAGCAGGCCCTTGCCCCGGCGGCCGGTCGGCAGCTCGGAGGCGACCCGGCCGATCGTCGCGCGTCCCCAGCCGGGCAGGGCCTGCCCGGCCCGGACCAGGCCCGGCTGGTAGTAGACGCCGTATCCGCCGAACAGCTCGTCGGCGCCTTCGCCGGACAGCACCACCTTGACGTGCTTGCGCGCCTCACGGGCCGCGAACCACAGCGGGACGGCGGCCGCGTCGGCCATCGGGTCGTCCAGGTGCCAGATGATCCTGGGCAGGCAGGCGAGGAACTCCTCCGGGCTGATCACGTACGGGACGGACTTCACGCCGAGCGCTGTCGCGGTGGCCATGGCGTCGTCGATTTCGCTGTAGCCCTCGCGCTCGAATCCGACGGTGAAGGTGAGCAGGCCGGGAGAGGACTCGGCCGCGAGCGCGCAGAGGGTGGCCGAGTCCACCCCGCCGGACAGGAACGCGCCGACCGGTACGTCGCTGCGCAGGTGAACGGCCACCGAGTCGCGCATCGCGGTCAGGATCTTCTCCGGCGAGCTTGACGACGGGGACCTGGCGGGCCGCAGCTCCGGACGCCAGTACCTGAACACGTCGACCCGGCCGCCCGGCCGGGCGATCAGCACGTGCCCGGGCGGCAGCGACCGGGCTGGCGGCACCATGGTGGCCGGCGCGGGCACGTACTGGAACGACAGGTACCTGCGCAGCGCGTCCGGGTCGATCGCGGTCACCTCGCCGGAATCGGCCAGCGCCTTGCGCTCGGAGGCGAACCTGAGCTGAGGCCCGGACCTGGGCCGGTGGCCGCCCGCGGTCAGCGCGTAGAAAAAGGGCTTTATGCCGAACGGGTCGCGTGCACAGAACAGCTCACGGCTGCGACGATCCCAGATGGCGAACGCATACATGCCCCTGAGCTGGCGGACCACGTCCCGGCCCAGCCAGGCATACATCTCGAGCAGCACTTCGGCCGCCGACCGGCCGCGCAGCTGGACGCCGCGGGCGAGCAGGCGCTGGGCCAGCTCGACGTAGTTGTAGATCTCGCCGTCGAAGACCATCACGAAACGGCCGTCCGCCGAGTGCATCGGCTGCCGCCCAGTGGCCGTGGTGTCGATGATGGCCAGCCGCCGGAAGCCCAGGGCCAGGTCGCGATCGGCGAAGAAAGCCTCATCGTCGGGCCCGCGGTGGGCGATGCGCATGGCGGCACGGCCGACCCACTCGGTGTCGGGCCCTGCTCCGTCTGCCAGGGCCAGGCAGCCGGTAATTCCGCACATGCGTGCCGCCAAAACGATCGGGGTACCTGGATCCGTGCCCCGACCAGCCTACTTGGGCTGGAACCTGATCCCGCCGTCGAAGCGGACGACCTCGGCGTTCATGTAGTCGTTCTCGATCAGCATCCGGACCAGGTGACCGAATTCATCGGCCCGCCCCATCCGCTTGGGGAAGACCACCGGGGCCACCAGCCGGGCCATGAACTCCGCGGCGCCCGTGGAGGACCCGTAGATCGGCGTGTCGATGATGCCGGGGCAGATCGTGTTCACCCGCACCCCGATGGCGGCCAGGTCGCGCGCGCCCGGCACGGTCATCCCGATGATGCCGCCCTTGGAGGCGGAGTACGCGATCTGGCCGGTCTGGCCCTCGATGCCCGCGATCGAGGCAGTGTTGATGACGACACCGCGCTGGCCGTCGGCATCAGCGGGCTCGGTCTTGGCCATGGCCGCGGCGGCCAGGCGCATCACGTTGAAGGTACCGATCAGGTTGACGCTGATGACCTTCTGATAGCTGGCCAGGTCATGGGGGGTGCCGTCACGGGCGACGGTCCGCGCCGCCCAGCCGATGCCCGCGCAGCTGACCGCGACCCGCAACGGGGATCCGGTGGCGGTCGCGGCGTCCACCGCCGCCTGCACCGAGGCCTCGTCGGCCACGTCGGTGCGGGCGAACAGCCCGCCGATCTCGTCCGCGACCTGCTTGCCGCGGTTCTCGTTCAGGTCGGCGATGACGACGGTGGCGCCGGCCGCCGCGAGCACCCGCGCGGTCGCCTCGCCGAGCCCGCTCGCGCCGCCGGAGACGACCGCCGCAGTACCGTTCAGCTCCATATTCGGGAGCATACCTGTCGCGGCTTAGACCCCGTGGGGCTGGTGTGCCGACGACAAAGCACGAGTCCGAGCCCGGAGCCGGGGCCGGCAGAAGGCCATCCGGCGGCCTGACCGGCAGGTCCGGCTTTCACGGCTGATCCGCCAGCCGACCACTGACGTCATCAGCGTAGGCCGGGTGGACGCGACGAATATCGGCAGGCTGCTGGCCGCCAGCGGGACTTCCGACATCGCCGATGCCCACGTGGTGATCTGCGCCCGGCGCGCTGACCAGCCCGTCGTCACCTCAGATGCCGGTGACCTGCGCCAGCTTGACCCCACCCTCAGGCTGATCGCGCTATGACAGCGGTCCGCAGCCCGGTCCAGCAGTGGCTGGGATCGTCCGGGGTCGGTGCGCCCGGATTCTACAGGCGGATGACGGCCTTGCCGCGCAGGCCGCCGCGGCGGAGCTCGTCCAGCACCTGCCCGGCGGCGTCCAGGTCGACGGTGGAACGGATGCGCGCGGTGATCGTACCGTCCGCGAGCATCTGCGCGACCGTGGTCAGCCCTTGGGGCGAGATCAGGGGATTCGCGCTGGAGGCATGGTTGTACGCGGTGATCTGCCGCTCGGCAAACCAGCCTTCGTCGGCCGCGAAGATGGTCGAGACCAGGCGTCCGCCGGGCCGGATGACCTCGGCGTCGCGGCGGATGGCGTCCGGGCCGCTGACCAGGTCAAGGACGGCATCGGCGCCGCCCGGGTGAGCGGCGCGCAGCGCATCGATCACGTCTGTGGCCTGGCTGTCGTAGACCTCCTCGGCGCCCAGGCGGCGAGCCTCGGCGGCGTCGCCGCGGACGGTCGCGATGACGTGCGCGCCGCGGGAGCGCGCCATCTGCACCGCGTAGCCGCCGACCCCGCCGGTCGCCCCCATCACCACGACATGCTGGCCCGCGGTGACCTCGAGCAGATCCACCGTCCGCAGCGCCGTGACCGCCGGGATGGGCAGCGCGGCGGCCTGGTCACCGGCCACGCCGTCGGGGATACGGGCCAGCGGCTCCATCGTGGCCGCCGGGGTGACTGCGGTGTACTCGGCATAGGAGCCATGCGTCCGCGCCATGCCGAAGACACGGTCCCCGGCCCGCAGGCCGTGGTCTCCGGCCGGGACGCGTTCGGCCACGCCGGCGAAGTCAATGCCCACGACAAACGGATACGACGAGGCGGCGGTCAGGCGTCCGAGGAGGTTGTCGTCCAGCGGGTTGACTCCCGCGAACCGCACGCGGATGAGCACCGCGCCGTCGGCGGCGGGAACGGGCAGGTCCTGAACTGACGCAGGCTCGCCGAAGCTCCGCACGGCAAATGCGCGCATCCTGACCTCCCTGCACTAGCGCCCATCCCGAAAATACCGCTGCCGCCGGGCCAGACCCCAGCTGGCATGCTGGTGGGCCCAACAACCAGCCGAGAGCGGCCGCTGACGGCTCCGCCAGGCTGTGGAAAGGCGGGCGGCCGTGGACGAGGTGGTCAGCCGGCGTCGCTGCGCGGTCTCCAGGCGGCTGGCGGCGGCGGTACGGCATCGACGGCGCGGGCGAGTTCGGCGGCATGGCCGCTGCCCACGATGGGGCTGAGCCAGGCCTGGAGCCGCGCGGCATCCGGGTCGGGGAACTGCTGGGTGCCGTACAGGTCCTCGGTGCCGCCGGGGCCGGGCAGCAGGATCTTCCACGTCGCGGGCTCGTCCGGGGGCCGCTCATGCCTGTCGTCTGCTTGACTACAAGCAAGCCAGGCAAGGGGCGGGCGGAGAAAGGGAAGCGATGGATCTGGAAGAGACGCTGGCCAAGGTCGTCGAGCTAGGCCGGGAAGAGCTGCGCATCGTCCGCAAGCGGGCGGAGGAGAAAACCGCGGCACGCGATCACGGCCATGACTTTGACGAGATGATGCGTGCCGCCGACCGGCTGGATCACCACGCGCACCTGCTGCGCAGGCTTCATGATGGCGAATTCGGCCAGCACTGGCGTCACGAGAGCAGGCAGGATGGAGACGGCGGCTCCTGACCGGTACCCGGTCAGGAGCCGGGGCAGCGGTGGCGTCAGTGGCCGCCGCGTGGGGGCCCGAGGTCGTGCCACGACTTCTCGGTCATGTGGACATGGAAGTAGGACGCGGCGAGGCGGATGTTTTCGAAGGCGAGCGCACGGTCAGCGTCGCTCACGTCGGTGACCTGATCGAATCGGCTGAGCGCGCTCCGCACGTGGCTTGCCGAGTACAACGGTTCTTTGCGCTGCCGCGGGAAGGCGAAGGCCGAGTCGGGCAGGTCACGCCGTTCAGCGGCGTCCAGGTCACCGCCGAACTGCTCGAACTCAGGTGGCGACTGCCATGTTGGTGCGGGACCGGGGGACTCGTCGGCCATCGTGGTTCTCCTTCCTTTGCGCGGGCGAGCCGTGCTCTCGCGGGCAGCGACGGTCATGGCCGGCCTCGCCGCTGCGTGCGCCAGGTAGCCGGCCGTGTCCCGCTCGCTGGCCGCTACGTGCCAGGCCGCCGGGGCCGAGACGCAGTTCCTGGTAGCGGCCGAGCGCACCCGGTATCTCGCCGGGGGAGGTGATCGCGGTCGGCGTCCGGGCGAGCGCGCCTACATCGTACAGGCTGGCGGCCAGGACCGTGCGGCGGCGACTGCTGCGGACTCCAGTCAGATGGCCGGGACCATCAGCTCGTCCGGCTCTTTGGGCCAAAGCCCGGGCAGTTCGTCGGGGACTGCCTCGTAGCGGGCGGGCTCGTAGGGGAACCGAGACGCGAACACAGGCTCCAGGTCGGTCAGCCAGCAAGCCGCCGGGTCGAACCTGGCGAAAAACGGCGTTCCCACCAGCTGCGGGTCACGCGCCTGGATCATGCGCAGGACGAACACTTTGCTGCCCGCTACCTCGGACACGCCGTCGACGCACACCTTCCCCGGCGTAGCCGACATCGACGGACCGCGGACGGTACGGGCGAGACCGGAAACGCCCTGGTAGGCCTCGCGGAAGATCTCATGCCCACGAGCCAGCGGCACGGCGAAGTAGTCCTGCGGGCCGGTGTCCCGCTCGACGAACATGTAGTAGGGAACCATGCCCATCCGGACCTGCGTCCGCCACATGACCCGCCAGGCATCCGGGTGGTCGTTGATCGACCTGATCAGCGGGGCCTGCGTGCGGATCACCGCCCCGGTGCCCCTGATCCGGCGTACCGCCTCGGCGAGCACCGGCGGCTCGAGCTCGCGCGGATGCGAGAAGTGCGCCATCACGGCCAGCGTCCGGCCCGTCGCGACGACCTCGCCGAACAGCCCGAGGGTCGCGTCGGCGTCTGGGTCGCTGACGAAACGCTGCGGCCAGTAGGCCAGCGACTTGGTGCCGATCCGGATCGACTCGAGGTGGTCCAGGCGGTTCACCGGATCGATGAGCGGCGCTATGTACCGGCGGAGCACCGTCTCGCCCATGATCATGGGATCGCCGCCGGTGATCAGCACGCTGGTCACCTCGGGATGCTCGCCGAGGTAGGCCACCAGCGAGCCGACATCGTCGGTCGCCATCTTCAGGTCGGGCTCATCGACGAACTGCGCCCACCGGAAGCAGTAGCTGCAGTACGCGTGACAGGTCTGCCCTTGCCGGGGGAAGAAGAGCACGGTCTCCGGGTACTTGTGCTGCAGGCCGGACAGCGGCCGGCCGTGCAGGCTGGGTGCGTTCAAATGCAACTGGCCGGCCGGATGGGGGTTCAGCCGCATCCGGATCTCGTGCGCGGCGGCGCGCAGGCTGGCCTCGGGAGCGCCGCCCCCGATCATGTCCGCGAGCCGCCGAACGTCAGCCGCGGGCAGCATGTCCGGCTGGGGAAAGACGAGCCGGTAGATCGGGTCGTCGGGGGCCGCGTCCCAGTCGATCAGGTTCTCGACCACGTAGGAGTTCGTCCGGAACGGGAGCACGGTCGCCACCGCCCGCACGGCCAACCGCTGTTCCGGCGGCAGGCCGGCCCGCTGCACGAGCATGTCCAGATGTTTCGCCGAATAGGCGCGGAACCCGCGGCCCGCCGACCGCACCGGCGGCACGGCCTGCTGGATGTCAGTCACGCATCTTCTCCCTCCGTCCGGCGCGCTGCGCGGCCACTGCGCCGCGTAAACGCACGAAAATAGCCCGATGACACCCGCTCTCCAGCGGTTTCCCCCGCCTGGCGGCGTTCCCCGGCTAACGCCTGGCCAAAACTGCGTCCCCATGCTTATTACGTACCAGCCGACTCTACGGTTCCGATTCTCCTGCCACCTTTCTTCCATTGAGACAATTACCGTGATTCGCAGGAAGTATTCGGCCAGATCACAGCAACTTCCAAGACCCAGTTTTGATCTGCGGTCCATTCTGCGCCTTTTTAGCTGGACAATACCGGGCGTGTGGTGCCGATTACCTTCCGTCTGCTCTCGCGCCTGGCCGGGCGGCCGGCCGCCGGACGGGGCCGGACCAATAGGTTCCCGGGGTCCAAGCAGGCCCGAACTCCTCGTCAGGGCCATAATGGGGCCACCACACCGGCATTGAAGGTTGACGGGCACACAAAGGTTGAGGCATCATCCGCCCGCGGTCGAGCGTCGCGGTGGCGTGTCAGCTGGTCAGGCGCGGCGACGCGACCGCCGATCCCAAGCCGGAGATGCTCGTCCAGTTCGGCCAGCTCGGCGTCGCTTACGCCCAGCTCACGCTCGGCGTGCCCGCGCCCAGGGTGGGGCTGCTGACGATCGGGACCGAACCGCCACTTGCTCCGCCGCCCGTTATTGGCGCCGCCCGTTATTGGCGCCGCGATTAGCACGCGCAGAGCCTGCGGCGCCGCCTATAGGCTTAGGTCATGGCCGATCCACAGCAGGTTCTCGCTCAGCGGGTGCACGACGCCATCGCCGCGTCGTTCGGCCCGGAGTACGGCGACGCCGACCCGCTGATCCGGCCGTCCTCGTTTGCCGATTTCCAGGCCAACGTGGCGCTGCCCCTCGGCAAGCGGCTCGGCCGGGCGCCCCGGCAGGTGGCCGCCGAGCTGGCCGCTCACCTTGACGTGACGGACATGTGCGCCGCGCCCGAGGTCAGCGGGCCCGGCTTCATCAACTTCACCCTGCGCGACGACTGGATCGCCGCCCAGGCCTCGCAGATGCTCAACGACCCCAGGCTGGGGGTCGCGCCGGTAGAGCGCCCGCAGACGGTGGTGGTGGAGTACTCCTCCCCGAACGTGGCCAAGGAAATGCACGTCGGGCACCTGCGCACGACCATCGTCGGGGACGCCATCGCGCGCGTCCTGGAGTTCGCCGGGCACCGGGTGATCAGGGATAACCATGTCGGCGACTGGGGCACCCCGTTCGGCATGCTCATCGAGCACCTGCTGGACGTCGGTGAGGACTCCGCCGAAGCGGCCCTGCTGATGACCGACCCGAACGCGTTTTACCAGGCGGCCCGGCACAAGTTCGACACCGATCCCATCTTCACCGAGCGGGCGCGCAGCCGGCTGGTGCGGCTGCAGGCCGGGGATCCGGCCACCCTGGCCATCTGGCAGCGACTCGTCGATATCTCCAGGGAGTACCTGCACCAGGTCTACGCACGGCTCCGCGTGACCCTGACCGACGACGATATCCGCGGTGAGAGCTTCTACAACGACATGCTCGCCGACACGGTCAGCGCGCTCGAGGAGAGAGGCATCGCGACCGTGAGCGACGGCGCGCTGTGCGCGTTCCCGGCAGGTTTCACCGGCCGCGAGGGCAGGCCGCTGCCGCTCATCATCCGCAAGAGCGACGGCGGCTACAACTACGCCACGACCGACCTCGCGGCGGTCCGCTACCGGGTGGACAAGCTCAGCTGCGACCGGTCGGTCTACGTGGTCGGCTCGGAGCAGGCCCTGCACTTCCAGATGGTCTTCGCGGTGGCCCGCGAGGCCGGCTGGATCCCCGACGGCGTCAGCTTTGAGCACGCCCAGATCGGCATGGTGCTCGGCCAGGACGGCAACCGGATCAGGACCAGGGAAGGCGAGACGCCCAAGCTCATCGGCCTGCTTCAGGAGGGCGTCGACCGGGCCCGCGGCATCCTCGACGAACTGGACGCGGCCGCCCGCTTTGACGCGGCCGAACTGGACGCGGTGGCCGAGGCGGTCGGCATCGGCGCGGTGAAGTACGCCGACCTGTCCACCGCACGCGAGAGCGCCTACCTGTTCGACTGGGACCGGATGATCTCGTTCCGCGGCAACACCGGGCCGTACCTGCAGTACGCGACCGCGCGGATCCGGTCGATCTTCCGCCGGGCCGGGGACGCGGAGGCCGCCGCCCGCTCGGCGGGCGTCGCGATCACCGCGGGCCCGGAGCGGGCGCTGGCGCTGCGAGTGCTCAGTTTCGGCGCGATGGTGACCCAGCTCGGCGAGACCGCGGAACCGCACCGCCTGTGCGCGTACCTCTTCGAAGTGGCCAGCTTGTTCACCACGTTCTACGAGGAGTGCCCGGTGCTCAAGGCCGAGCCCGAGTCGCTGCGGGTCAGCCGGCTCGCGCTCTGCGCGCTCACGCTGGACGTGCTGACCAAAGGGCTTGACCTGCTCGGGGTGCCGGTCCCCGAGCGGATGTAACACAGAGCTGAACTCCTCCCCCGGTCGCCGGGTCACCCCGCCGGGCCGCCCGCAAGCATGTGAACTCACGAACGTACTGCTTACGTGGAGCCCGATCCCCGGCCTGGCCGCGGCCGATCGGGCAGTCTCGGACCCATGGATACGAACGGGCCGTCCATCGGCTACCTCGAAACCCATAGGCCCGGACCGTCTTACCCGGACGCGCGAAGCGGGCGTGCCGTCCATGGAAAGCAGAGTCATGGAACAAGGAGGCATCTATGAGGGCCCGCGATCGGCGTTACGGGAAAAGCTCCGTGAAGACCCGGGTCGGTATCGCGACCGCAGTTCTGGTCGGCGGCGCGGTGGCGGCAGCAGCGGTTTTTGCCAGCCACGGAGCCGCACCCGCGGCCACGTCGGCCGCTTACGCATCTGGCTACAGCAGCAACGAGGGAACCATGATCAGCTCGGCTATGAACAGCTGGAGCTGGTCCCGGCAGAGTTCCTACTCTGACCTCGCCAAGCTCACCCAGGCCAGGCAGTTCAGCCAGACCTGGCACCAGGGCAAGATGTTCGCCGTGCAGCGCGGCATCGTGGTCCTGGCCACCAAGAAGTTCCTGATCCTGCGGTCGGCCAACGGGTCGCTGCACCTGTGGCTGCTGTCCGACAACACGAAGTTCCAGGATGTCTCGAACACGATGGCCGGCACGCAGGCGCTGACCGCGAGCACCAGCGCGGCGCACGAGGCGATGTGGTCGGGCAACATGATGCCGGCGACCACGCTGCTGGCCGGCGACCCGACCACGGCCGCGACCATGCTGACGCCGACCACGACGCCGCAGACCGTCACCATCCAGGTGGCCAACACCAGCCTCACCGTGACGGTCACGGTGACCAGGGGCACGGCGAGGGTCAACCAGACCGCGACTACCCCGTGGACGAGCATGCCGACCTGGAGGCCCAGCACGTTCACCCAGGACGCGTGGTGGCCCATGCAGGGACTCGCGCGCGGTGACCTGGCGCTGGTCGCCGGAACGCGGTCACACTGGACGCTGCACGCTCAGCTGGTCCTGTTCACCCCGCTGAGCAGCGCTGACGTCGGCGGCAGCGACAGCACCGGGACGACCACAGGCACCAGCGACCGCGACAGCACCGGGACGACCACCGGCACCGACACCGGCACCACCGGGACCAACACGGGCACGCCGACCAACGGCACGATCCCGACAGGCACGCCGGTCTCGGTTCCCACGTCCTGGTGAATCGACTCAGCCGGCCGGTAACGGCACTCACCTCGCCGACGCATCCGCGTTCACCGCGGGTGCGCCGGCTCGGCCCCGTGAGCCCCGTGAGCTCCGTTAGCCCCGTGAGCTCCGTGGGCCCTGTAGGCGCCGTAGACCCCAATGAACCCGTAGACCTTCCGTACGCCTTCGATCCCGCATACGCCATGGCAGAAGCTCATGACTTTTACGGGGACTCCGGCGAGTACTCCGAAGCCGGCGAGCCGCGCATGCTGCGCTGCGGCGACCTCGTGCTCGACGAGTCCCGGTGGACGGTGCACCGGGCGGGAACGCTGGTCGACCTGTCGCCGACCGAATTCCGGCTGCTGGCCTGCCTGATGCGCCACCAGGGCAGCGTGCTGAGCAGGACCCAGCTCCTGCAGCATGTCTGGGGCCGGAGCTACACCGGCCAGGCCCAGGTCGTGGAAACCTACGTCAGCTACCTGCGACGCAAGCTCCACCGGCTCGGGCCGCCGCTCATCCACACCCGCCGCGGCGTCGGCTATACGCTGCGCCGCCCGGATCCAGGCCGCCCGGATCCAGGCCGCCCGGACCTGACCAGCCCGGACATCCA
>Ga0209656_10000831_pt1 | contig 19947 bp, 14 predicted proteins | sample BogFormECP12_OM2_FD_188239 | JGI IMG/M metagenome (GOLD analysis project Ga0209656, IMG submission 188239) | Bog forest soil microbial communities from Calvert Island, British Columbia, Canada - ECP12_OM2 (SPAdes) (version 2) | ecosystem: Environmental > Aquatic > Freshwater > Wetlands > Bog ... | reverse complement strand
GCTTTCATGGCCAGCGGATACGCAAAGTACACAGGAAAACTGGGCGTCTGTGTCAGCACGGCGGGTCCGGGGGCGGTACATCTTCTCAATGGGCTCTATGACGCGAAATTCGATGGTGCTCCTGTTCTGGCAATTACCGGATCACCGCCTCGTGCTCTGCTTGGGACTCGATTTACTCAAGGGGTAGATACAATCAGTTTGTATGACGATGTCACGAGCGGCGTCTACAACGAGCTGATTACCGGTCCTTACCATTTGCTTTCGGTGGTTGATGCCGCCCGCCGCGCAGCGCTCGCGCGGCGAAGCGTGGCTCATCTCAGTTTACCAATCGACGTGCAGGCCAAGAGGCTGAGTGACGATGACGAGTCTCTTGGTGCCGATGTCCAGCATGGCACGGCAACAGGTTGGGTGCCGCAAATCGAAGTGCCTGCGCCTGACTCGGTACGAGCCGCTGCGGATCTGCTCAATGCCGGGCGTCGCACGGCGTTTCTTGTTGGCCAGGGCGCGCTCGGTGCGATATCTGAGGTGACCGCCATCGCCGAGCGTCGCGCTGCGCCGGTCATTAAAGCGCTCCTGGGGAAAACAGTAATCGCCGATAATTCACCGTATTCTTCGGGTGGGATTGGAGAGCTCGGAACGACGGCCTCTTCGGCGGCTATGCAAGGGTGCGATACGCTGCTCATTGCCGGTTCAACGATGCCGTGGCTGCACTATTACCCAAAGCCGGGACAGGCTCGCGTCGTCCAGATCGACCGGGATCCGACTCGTCTCGGTTTGCGTGTCGCGGTGGACGTGCCGATCGTCGGGGATGTCCGGCGCACGCTGACGGATTTGCTGCCACAGCTTCAGGCGCAGGGCGATCGTACATTTCTTGAACAAATTCGGGCTAAATTGGCTGAATGGAATCAGGCGTTGAGCCGCATCGAGACGAGCACAAAACTACCGCTCCAACCCCAGGTCGTCGCCCGCCAGGTCTCAGAGCTTCTTGCGCCGGATGCATTGCTCGCGCTTGATTGCGGATCCAACACGTTTTTCGCTGCTCGTCATCTCTCGATGGTGCCGACGCAGAAACTTGCGTTGGGCGGGAACCTTTCGACGATGGGGTGCGGACTCCCCTTCGTCATTGCAGCTCAGTTGGCGTATCCGGATCGGCAGTGCGTCGCTTTTGTCGGGGACGGCGGCTTTACGATGTTGATGGGCGAGTTTGCAACGGCCGCAAAGTACAAGCTCCCGATCAAGGTGGTCGTGCTGAAGAACGATAGTTACTCACGAATCGTCAGCGAGGACAATACTTTAGGTATTCCACCATTCGGGACTGAGCTGCAGCCGATCGACTTCGTGCGTTTTGCGGAAGCTTGCGGAGGAGCCGGGTTCGCCTGCGCACGTCCGGAGGAAGTGCGTCCTGCGCTCGAGACAGCGTGGCGGGTTACTGATCGACCTGCTTTGGTTGAAGCAACGATCGACAATGACGCAGACGTATCTCCGGCGGATGCTTACCTTGCGATGCTGAAAAGGGCGTGAACTCCGATTTCTCAGCGACTGGAATTGGCGCGACTCTTCCGCTTCAGGCGCTTCTCGGGCTGCTGCCACCTCCTCGACCCGCGTCGCAGCGAAACCTCTCTTGCAGAACTCATCGAGCGCCGCCTCGAGGATCGCCGCACGGCGGGCAGCGCGCTTGTCGGCGCGCGCCGTACGGAATCCCGACGGCCGCGCCTGCCGCATCGGAACGTCTGGATCTTCTCTTTTCATCGCGGATCCGTGGCGGCCGCGCTTGCTTGGTCCGCAACTCGTTCCTTTTTTGCAAAAACGAGGCCATGGCGCGCCTGGTAGTCACCGAGCGAGAAGGCATCGTTGGGCGCGGCCAAAGCGACATAGCCGTCCGGCCGAATGAGGTAAAATGCGTTCCGGGCGATGCCTGCTTTGCGGGCGGCCTCGTTCCAGGGAAAACTTCGCAAGTTCAGGCAAGCCTTCTCGCAGGCCTTCTGCATGCCGGCAGTTGCCTCGCCGTAAACATGCGCCTGCCAGTCGAGGCTGCGCAGGCTGGCAAAATTATCGAGCTTATCTTCCTGACGGACCCACGGCAACCGGTCCCCGGATTTGACGCTACCGGCCGAACCAACACTCAGCTCGCTGTCGCGATAGTTCACAGAAGTCTGCGATAGCGTCCGAAACATTAGCCGGCGCGCGTCACGAAAGCTAAAGAGCGCCGGCATCAGCAGCGGCACCAGACGAAGTCGCACGAACCGAGCAACGGCTCCGTCGCGGTTGACTAACTGGAAGGCGCTGTCGGTGGTTGCGACCAGGCGGCGCGCGAAGGCAATACGTTCCGGCTCATAGCTATCGAGAAGATGGAAATTGGCGCGCCCCCTTAGCACGGCGGCGAGCTTCCAGGAGAGGTTCACGGCATCCCCTATGCCGGTATTCATGCCCTGGCCACCGACCGGGCTGTGGATATGAGCGGCGTCGCCCAGCAGGAATACGCGGCAGAGCCGGAAATGCCCCGCCACCCGGTGGTGCACACGATAGGTTGAAAACCAGTTTACGCGCTGAACCTTGATGTCGAGGCGATCAATCAGGCGTGGCCTCACATCGTCGAAAGTGAGATCGTCACGCGCCTCGACATCACGTTTAACGCTTCCAACAAACCGCGCCTGCCCCGATTCGGTGAGAGGGAACACCGCGAGAAATTCTGCTTCATCGAGTCCCAGATTCAGCTCGCCATTCATGGCGCGGCCGCTCGCGTTGACGTCCGCGACATAGAAGATGTGGGAATAGGTCCCGCCCGGAAAGCCGACGTTTATCGTCTCGCGCACGATCGAATGGGTACCGTCGCATCCGGCGATAAATGCAGCTTCGACGGTTTCCTCCGACCCACCGTGCCGTCGCAGACGGGCCGTTACCCGCGCGTTCTTTTCTTCGAAGCCGACGAGTTCTGTCGAGCGTTCAACGGCGACTCCTAAATCCCGGAGCCGGGCAATCAGGATGCGTTCATGCTCGTCTTGCGGAAGCATAAGCGCATATGGGAACGGGCTGATGCCTTTACCCATGTCGCCAAATACGACACGCGCCTTATGCTTCCCGGCCACCCAGAGGTTGACCGCTTGCATCTTGCGGCCGCGACCGGCGATCTCGCCGGCGAGATCGATTTGATCGTAGAATTCGAGGATACGCGCATGCACCGCGAGCGCACGGGAGGTGGTACCCGGCCGGTCCGTCTTGTCAATTATTCGCACCTTGACGCCAAGATGGGTAAGCCAGAGCGCAAGCGCTAAGCCGGTTGGGCCCGCACCGACAATCAAGATCTCTGTTTCTGAGTTCACGAGTGACCCATCAGCACTCTACCATTGTCGCACAAAGGCAAAGCTGCGGGCGATTACGATTCGTTTCTGCATTCGCTTCTGACTTTCTCCGTGCCTCAGACCTCGCCGCCGGGGTCTGTCGTGTTCGAAAGAAACTGAAGGAGCACTTCAGATTCGATGGTCAAGATCGTTCGCAGTTCGTCCGTCACGCCGTCGCTCCTGGACGTTTCGAGCATATCGGTGAGAAGGATCGGATCCCAGATGGGATGACTCGCGAACGTAAGACTATTGGCAGCAGCTCGCCGATACATCTCGGCCGCGGCGGGTTCCATGCTGGCACGGCGAAACCAGTATCGTGCGTTATCGAAGTCGTCGTCGATGCGATGGATCATTCCGTGGATATACGCTGCATCGCTTGTGGAAAGCTCTTGCACAATCCTATGTGACTGATCCAATCCGCCTGCCAAAAGGTAGAGCAGACTGCGTATGCATTTTGTCTTTGAACCGTTTGCCCCTGCGATTTCATGGTCTTCCGCCGCTGCGATCCGCTGAATCAGCTGACGGTTCGGAGGGGGGTCATGGGCCGAGAGCCTAGGCAATTGCACGTTGAGAAGAACATAGGCGAGGAACGCGGGGTAACTCATTTCGGAATATTCACGTTGAGGTTCCGGGTTCAAAGTTCAAAGTTCCGGTTTCGTTGGTCTATGGGAGCGAGGCAAAGAGTACAGCTTTTTAATCGCCGATCGATGGTCGAACCAAATCATCGGGACCTGTGGATTGAACCATCTGAACGAAATTAACCTTTTCGCCAACCTGGGTTACTGGGTGCGCACATCTCGCACTCGAGAGGGCGCGGCGACCGAGGCGAACCGATTGTTTAGCGAATTTGGATTTTCCGCCGTCAAACTAGTGCGAATCGAGGTTGTGGTTGCCGTGGGTAATTTTGCTAGTGAAAAAGTAGCGAAGAAGGTCGGTGCCTTGCGGGAAGATTTGCTACGCAATCGTCTTGTACATAATGGTGAAGTTCGGGACGCTCATATGTTTTCACTTGTGAGAAGCTAAGACTGGACTGCGAGTTAGCCTGGTTCGATTTGGGGTTTATTGGCGGTCACTGCTGTCCAACATAAATCGTAGCTGGACATGATTTGCGGTTGAATCCAGCCCTACACAGGCGAGACGCCTATGCTCCGTTGCGCGGTTCGAAAACGACTCTGCGGACTTCCACGTCTTCTCGACCGAGCGTCAAAAAACGATGTCCGCACACCCGTCGAGACGGGCACAGGAGCATAGGCGTCCCGCCTGTGTCTGGGTCGAGCGTCGGCTCCGAACGAGCTCTTTGTTCATCCCCTCAATTCTTTGTGATCTTTGCGGTCTTCTGTGCAAATCCTTCGTTATTAGTTCTTAGAATCTCTCTTCGACAGGAGCGATTGGGCGATCGCCCCGGCTCCTAAACCATCACGCCTATTCGGCGGCGTCTGTTGGTGGAGTTGTTTCTTTTTTAGCGGCGGCAAGGGCTTTGATCCGTTGGTCCTTCGCAAAGCGCTTTTTTCGTTGCCGCAGTTTTACACGACCTTTGTAATGACCCATAATGCTTGTGAACTTAACCCGATTCCTCAACGCCGCCCAGGAGCGATTTTTGACTGGAGGCGACGAATCGATTTGAAACGCGTACCAAATTTATATGCAAAAGAACAACGTCATTGAGACTTTGAATCCAATTGTCCATGGCTGCCGGGCCGGCTCCGATCACGACCGCGAAGTTCCTGAAATAGATCTCCTGAGCCCTCTCACGATTCGCGGGGTGACTTTCCGGAACCGGATCGTCGTGTCGCCGATGTGCCAGTATTCCGCTCAGGATGGGTTTGCTCATGATTGGCATCTGGTGCATCTCGGCAGTCGCGCCGTCGGCGGTGCCGCACTCGTTTTTGTCGAGGCAACGGCGGTGACGAGCGAGGGTCGGATTTCCCCGGGCGATGTCGGCATCTGGAAAGACGAACAGATTGAACCGCTGGCGCGGATCGCTCGATTCGTGCAGAGCCAGGGCGCAGTCGCCGGCATTCAGCTCGCGCACGCCGGACGCAAAGGCAGTTGCGAACGCGCATGGAAAGGCGGGGCGAAGCTGAGACCGGACCAAGGGGGATGGCTTGTCGTAGCACCGAGTGCGATCCCTTTTAATGAAGGTGATCCGATTCCAATTGCACTGGATCAAGAAGGCATTAACCGCGTCATAGATAGCTTCGAAGCCGCTGCACGGCGCGCTCTCGCTGCCGGGTTCAGGGTAATCGAAATTCACGCCGCGCACGGTTACCTGTTGCATGAATTTCTTTCTCCGATCAGCAATCATCGTACGGATGAATACGGCGGAAGTCACGATAACCGGACGCGACTGCTGCTACGAGTTGCCGAGCGATTGCGCGCGCTGATCCCCGAGGAGTTGCTGCTATTTGTCCGCATTTCTGCGACCGATTGGGCAGATGGTGGCTGGGAGATCGAGCAATCCATTCAATTGGCCAGGCGGCTTAAGTCGCTCGGTGTGGATCTGATCGACGTCTCATCCGGGGGCATGGTGCCGCAGGCACGCATTCCCGTGGCGAAAGGATATCAGGTCCCTTTTGCGCGGCGTATTCGTGACGAAGCCGATATTCGCACAGGTGCTGTTGGTATGATCACCGAGCCGCAGCATGCGGACGAGATAATCACCGGCGGCGATGCGAACCTCGTCTTCATCGCGCGCGAGTTTTTGCGCGAGCCGTATTGGGCGCTCAAGGCGCAGCAAGCCTTGGGACAGGATCCCGCTTGGCCGGCGCCGTATGGTTACGTCGTGAAGCGGCGAGCAAAGTAAGTGACAGAAGATCATCGCGCTCTTGAATCGGCGGCCGGTTCGAGGCGTTCGTCGAAGGACAACGGGGCGACGACGGCGTATGGTCATCGAACGAATCCGACTATGACCGAACAAGACAATGACGAGCAATTCTACCGCGATACGGAGAGCATTGCCTTTCCGAAGCTCGATGACCGGCAACTCGCGATGCTGGAGCCCCTCGGATCACGCCGCATCCTGCAGCGCGGGGAAGTGTTATACAAAGCGGGCCAGCGCGACATCGCTTTTGCGACGATTCTTCGAGGCGAGGTGGAAGTCTTCGAATTGCGCGACGGGCAGGAACAAATCCTCGCGACGGCTGGCCCGCGCGATTTCGTAGGTGACGTGGCGATGCTCATGGGCACCGCGGCACTGGCGACCGCGCGAGGTAAAGCGGATGAAAGCGAAATTCTGGAAGTGCCCGCGGACCGTCTTCGCCGAGCGCTCGTGGAACTGCCGGGTGTGGGCGAGCCGATCGTGCGCGCATTCATAATGCGCCGGCGGCGGCTGAAGCGCGACCGCGAGTTCGCGGGGTTGCGGATCCTCGCGGAGGATGGCTCGCGAGAAGGCCACCAGCTCGACGATTTTTTGGATAAGAATCATGTGCCGCACCGGTTAATCGATTTTCAAAGCGAACATGGCCGTGCCCTCTGTGAACGGCTGCACCTGGTGAGACGCGATTTGCCTGCGTTAATCACGGCCAACGGAATGCCGCTGCGACGCCCGTCGCTGCGCGAAGTCGCGCAGGTCGTCGGCCTGCTCCGGCCGCTGGCACGCGAGGAGGAGAGCGAAGTCACATGCGATCTCGCGATTGTTGGAGCGGGTCCGGCCGGCCTCGGCGCCGCGGTTTATGCCGCCTCTGAGGGGCTCAGGACTGTGGTTTTGGAAAGCTATGCGCCGGGAGGCCAAGCCGGATCGTCTTCGTTGATCGAGAATTTTTTTGGCTTTCCCACCGGCATTAGCGGCGGTGAACTGACTTACGGCGCGCAGCTTCAGGCGTACCGTTTCGGCGCGAAGTTTTCGACGCCTGCGCAGGCGCTCGCGCTCGCGTTGACCGATGGCGAGTACCGCGCCAGCCTGCAAATCGAGGGTTGCAACGCCATCCTGCTCGCGAAGTGCGTCATTATTGCGACAGGCGCAGAATACTATCGACTGGAGGCCGAGGGCCGCGAGAACTTTGAAGGGTGTGGCGTTTACTACGCGGCGACAGCTCTTGAGGGCCGGCTCTGCCGCGGTTCGACCGTGATCGTTGTGGGCGGCGGCAACTCCGCAGGCCAGGCCGCGATGTATCTCTCCGAAGGGGCCGAGAAAGTATTCCTGGTTATCCGAGGCGACGGCCTGGCCAAGAGCATGTCGAGTTATCTCTCGCACCGCGTCGAGGCGAAGGAAAACATTGAAATCTTGTCGAACACCGAGATCAGGAAAATGATGGGAGGGAAAGTTCTCGAAGCGGTCGAAATGGAGAACACGAAGACGCGGGAACGGCGAACGGTGCAGACGCCGGCTGTCTTTTCGCTGATCGGAGCAAAGCCGTGCACCGCGTGGCTACCGCCCGAGCTCGAGCGTGACGAAAAGGGTTTCATTAAGACCGGTCAGGCAGTCGCCGGGTCGCCGGCTTGGAGGGGCAGGGACCGCTTGCCGGGGCCGCTGGAGACGAGTTGGCCAGGCATCTTTGCCGCCGGCGACGTGCGCTCCGGTTCGGTGAAGCGTTGTGCGGCCGCAGTAGGGGAGGGAGGCACAGCCGTTGAGGGCGTGCACGATGTTCTCAGGACGTATAAGTGAAGGAGTCAAGAGTCAGGAGTTCCCAATAACTGCTGCCGATTCTCTTTTTGTTAAGGCGATTTCGACCGATGTCATTTGATCTTAAAAATCTCGTTGCGACCCGGATGGGTGAGAACTACGACCTGCATTCACGCCACCTGAATTCGACGCTTGTGGACGTTCTGCGAATCACTGGGTTCGACAAGGTCTACGTGCGGGCCGAAGGAGCCTACCTGTATGACGGCGCCGGGCGCGAATACCTCGACTTTCTGAGCGGTTACGGAGTGTTTAACATGGGACGGAATCATCCCACGATTAAACAGGCGATTCGTGATACACTCGATCTGGATCTGCCGAACATGGTACAGCTCGATTGTGCACTGTTAAGCGGGTTGCTCGCCGAGGCGCTCCTAAAGAAGGTTCCATCGCATCTGGAAGCGATCTTTTTCTGCAACTCCGGAACGGAAGCCGTCGAGGGGGCGATCAAGTTTGCGCGGGCTGCAACCGGTCGTGCGAAAATCATCAGCCTCAAAGGGGGGTATCACGGGCTTTCGTACGGATCGCTTTCTGTAACCGGCAGCGGCAATTTTCAGGAAGGTTTTGGCCCATTTCTGGCCGATGTCGACCGTGCCCGTCTCGGTGATCTGAACGCATTGGAACAATTTCTGAAGAAGGGAGATGTTGCGGCGTTTCTCTTCGAACCGGTGCAGGGGAAAGGGGTGAACTTTCCGAACGACAATTTTTATCAGCGCGCGCAAGCACTCTGTCGCGCGCATGGAACGCTGATGATCTCCGACGAGGTCCAGTGCGGTATGGGGCGGACAGGGAAATGGTGGGGATTTCAGCATTGGAACCTTGAACCGGATATCATCACCGTCGCGAAGAGTTTGAGCGGCGGGTTCGTTCCGTGCGGAGCGATTGTCACGAGGCGATCCATTTACCAGAAGGTATTCAGCCGGCTGGACAGGGCCGTTGTTCACTCCAGCACTTTTGGTCGCAACAACCTTGCGATGGTTTGCGGACTGGCAGCACTGCACGTTCTCGAAGATGAAAAGCTAATCGAGAATTCTACGGCGATGGGCGATAAACTCCTTGAGAAACTCGATGCGCTGAGAGCGAAACACTCACTGATCAAGGAGGTCCGTGGGAAGGGACTCATGATTGCGATCGAGTTCCAGGAACCGCCGCAGTTAGGGATGAAACTGGCTTGGCGAATGATACATCGGATCGATCACGGCCTCTTTGCGCAACTTGTCGTGGTGCCGTTGTTGAGCCGGCATCGGGTGTTCACGCAGGTTGCCGGCCACAACATGGACGTGATCAAAATTTTGCCGCCGCTCATCATTACGGACAAGGAGGTCGATTACTTTGTGGACGCATTTGACGCAGCGGTGCAAGGATGCCGCCGGTTCCCGGGGCCGATCCTTGAGCTGGCTCGCAACACGGCGCTGCAGAAGCTCAAGCGCCGAAGTCAATCGGCGAACGGCGCCCATCCCGTTCTCCCCGTCAACAGGAGCAATGGAGCGGCTGAGCACGCCCAGTGAGTCGGAGTTCCGGGAAAAGCTAGAAAAGGCCTCTCAGCCTGTTCAATTGCCGGGTGGCTGCAGCGCGAGGTCGCATCAACGGTAACGACGTCTGGGGTAGCTCCATCCGCTATGGTGTGTCAATGCCCGGCGTGGCGCAGGCAGGGACGCCTACGCTACCATGGGCTCGCGAAGTAACGATGGTGCTGCTATTGCGGGCGTTCATTTCAAGTTTGCCGGAATAAGGGGCCATCGAAGTGGATCTGCCTGTTTATGCGATATTTTTGGATTCTTGCGTTTGGGGCACTGGTCTCGGCGCACGCGGAAACGAAACTGCAAAGCGGACCGCAGCGACCGTCACTGCTTGAACTCTACACTTCAGAAGGGTGCAGCAGTTGCCCTCCAGCGGAATCGTGGCTGGACGGATTGAAAGCGGGTCCGCGGCTTTGGAAAGAGGTCGTCCCAGTGGCGTTTCATGTCGACTATTGGGATAATCTCGGCTGGAAGGATCGGTTCGCAAAGCAAGAGTACACGGCTCGGCAGCAGACGTATTCGGTTGCGTGGGGAACTTCATCGGTCTACACGCCGGGATTTGTTATAGATGGACAGGAATGGAAAGGATGGTTCAGCGGCAATCCGCTGCCCGGTGCTGACAACCGGTCCGCTGGGAAACTGGAGGTGAAGATCGCGGATAAAACCGCGAGAATCGAGTTTTCCGGATATTCAGGATTGAAAGAAATCGATGCCTATGTCGCGCCGCTGGAAATGAATGTCAGCTCGAAGGTGCTTGCAGGCGAAAATCGCGGACGGAAATTGGCGCACAGTTTCGTTGCTCTTTCTCTAAACGTTCGAAGAGTTAGCAATGAGAACGGTACATTCAAAGTCGAAGTCCCATTTGATTACGCGGCCGCGACTGCCGTTGCTGTGTGGGTGACTGCGCCGGAATCCGCACGGCCACTGCAGGTGGTGGGAGGATATCTTGATTAAGGCAAAAGGCAAAAGGCAAAAGGCAGAAGGAAGAAATTATCGTAATCGTCCTGGGCTTGCCCCAACGAAGCTTTGGCGAAGTTGGGTCCTCGGTCACTAATCGCAACTCGTACTCGTACTCGTTATCGTACGCGAGCGTTGGGGTTTAATTGACCTACCAGCGCGCGAACGTTGCCGGGACTCTGTACTGACCGGGAGGTACGTTAATGTGGACCCACTTCTTCGTACCGGTGATTTTCTCTTCCTTGTCCACACTTTTCGGCTGATTCCCGGAGAGATTGATGGCAACTGGAATGATGGCGCCCATGGCCGTGAGCACAACCGCAAAGAACTGAATTGTGCGCGATAGCTGGGCCTTCGATCCCTTTTTCTGCCAGTACCAATTCATCGCTTTGTCGGCCTCAGTCTCGACATACTTGAAAAGCTCCTCGAGTGAGCTAACAGGGTCACCACCTTTCCATGTCAAGCGTTAGCGAACTGGCGGCTTGAGTGCTGCAGTAATCAGAGCGAAAATGCTGATGGCGTGGAACTAGGACGAACGTAGAAATTTGTAACAAATTTCCGCGTACGAGGAAAAAGCTGGAGGGGCGTTGCAAGCAACGCCCCTCTAAGAGACGACTGTTCAGGGATTTTCAGCAGAATCAATGGCACAGACTCACCCAATAGGGTAATTGCGGGATAAGTGCTCCGGGAGAAAGAAGGCGTAGACCATCGCGACAAGGTCGCCGACCAAATGATCGATAGTGAAAGCCTTTTCTGGGACGACCTGCTCCTCTATCTGGAGCAGGGCCAGGTAATCCCTATCATTGGCCAAGATCTGCTGACCGTCGAATTCGAGGGCAGGAGCGTTAATGCCTATCGCCTGATAGCAGAACGCTTCGCGCAGGACCTGAGGATATCGACCGATCTCCTGCCGGAGGATTTTACACTCAGCCAGGTCATTGCGGCGTATCCTCGATTCCGAGAAAAGCGCAGCCTCATCTATAGCCAAACGAAAGCTACGTTCGATCGGCTGCCAGTCTCTCTTCCGGAATCATTGCGTCGCTTGGCTCGGATTCCGGCTTTTCAGATTTTTGTGACGACCACTTTCGACCCCTGGATGGAAAAGGCCCTGATCGAAGAGCGTTCCAGCGCTGGCTGTCGACCGGTCTCGATCGGTTACTCGCCGGGAGAGGCTTCCGACGTGACCGCCGAACAACTCGCCTCCGGTGAACCTGTTGTGTACCAGATGTTCGGTCGGATCTCCGCCGCGCCCCAATACGGCGTTACCGAGGAGGACATGCTTGAATTTATCCACCGGCTCCAGGTCCGCCCGCCCAAAAACCTATGTGACGCGTTGCGCGACCATCATCTCCTTTTCATCGGGAACGCATTCTCCGACTGGCTGGCGCGCTTTTTTGTTCGCACCGTTCGTGGCGAGCGGCTGAGTGCGCCACATGGTAAAGAGATATTTATCGTCGACGATGAGTTCCGGCGGAGCTCAACGATGACCTCATTTTTTCAGGGTTTTTGCTGGGAAACGAATATCCTCGCTCAGAACACTCCCGTGGAGTTCGTGCGCCGTCTCCACGAAAAATGGTTCGAACGGCACCCGCAAACTCCGTCTGAGCATGCGACGCCGGCCGAGGTGGTCGAAGAGCCTGGAAAGCCGGCGAGTCACAGCATTTTTATCAGCTATGCGAGCCAGGACTTCGAACCTGCAAACCGGATTCGGGAGACGCTGTGCCGGCTAGGGCTAAACGTGTGGATGGACAAAAAAGGTGGGCTTGAAGCCGGAGACCTGTACGAGGCGAAGATCCGTCGCGATATATGGCATTGCACATTGTTCATGCCTCTTCTCTCCAGACACGCGGAGAGCCGAAAGGAGGCCTTTTTCCGGGAAGAGTGGGGTGACGCACTGAAGCGCATGCGGCGATTCAAGGGTTCTTCACGCCCATTTATCATCCCGGTGGTGATCGACGACTTGAATCTTTACGCTGCCGCAGACATTCCGGACGAATTCAAAGAGATCCAAGTCACGACCGCCAAACAAGGGATCCTTCCCAATGACGCCGCGCTTCGGGTCCAGCAAATCACCCGCAGCATCATCAAAACCGAGGGCAGTGCCGTATGAATGCCCTGGAAGTTCAGAGCCGGCTTCAGCTATCTGCCGACAATCCTTGGCCGGGCCTCCAATCATTCGACGAGGCGTCCCAATCCTTTTTTTTCGGGATGCGGGCGCAAACGGACGCCCTCTTTCGGTTGGTTCGGCGTCAAACGTTAACACTGTTCTACGGCCGGTCCGGCTTGGGCAAGACTTCCCTTCTGCAAGCCGGACTTTTTCCGCGATTGCGCGAGGCAAATCTATTGCCCATTCCAATCCGTCTGGATTACGGGGCAAAGGCTCTTCCGCTCATTAGCCAGGTCAAGCAGGCGGTGGCCAGTGCGCTCTCCGGAGCCGGCATCGACACCCGTTCCGCCACAGATGCCGAAACATTGTGGGAGTATTTCCACAGCAGCGATGTCGACTTTTGGGATTCTGAAAACCGACTTGTGAAGCTAGTGCTTGTTTTCGACCAATTCGAAGAACGATTTACACTGGGCCGTCAATTGCCGGAGACGGACGCGCAAGCCGAACTCTTCCTTACGGAGCTTTCTCAGCTCGTAGAGAATCGGCCGCCTGCGGCCCTGAAGGCTAGGTTTGAAGCGTATGCCGCCGGGGTTGGCAACTATGATTTCGATAAATATTCCTGCAACGTTATCCTCAGTTTGCGGGAAGATTTTCTACCCGAGCTGGAGAATTTGCGTGATCGCTTCCCGTCTATCCTGGAGAACACCTTGCGTCTGCAAGGCATGACCGAGACCCAGGCAATCGAGGTCGTTTTAGGGCCTGGATCTCAGATCGTGAAAGAGCAGGTCGCTAAAGAGATTGTGCATTTTGTGGGTGGGGCTGATCAGCGGCTGCAGTCTCAGTTCACTGTCGAACCGGTCCTGCTCAGCGTTGTCCTGTATGGGCTGAATCAGCGGCGCCGGGAAGCCCAGTTACACTCGATTACTTCGGATTTACTTTCGGGCAACCGCGAACAAATTCTTGATGGATTTTACGAGGATGCACTGCGGGATCTCCCGGCGCAGGCTCGCTTCCTCGTTGAGGACGGTCTCCTCACCAGTTCGGGGCGCCGTGATACTTTGGCGTGGGAGGATGCGCTGGTTGAGTTCGGCATTGATGAGAAACACCTGCTTACTCTCATCGACCGGCATCTGCTGCGTCGCGAGGACCGGTCTGATGGTGCGCGAATTGAGCTGGTTCATGACCGGCTGGCCGAAGTTGTGCGCAAGCATCGCGACTCCAGGCGCGAGCAGGAGAGCAAAGCCCGTGAATTGGCTGAACTGCAGGCGCGCCAGGCGGAACTCGAACGAGAGAAAGAGATCCAGCGACGCAAATCCAGAAGGCTGCTTGTGGCGTGCGTGGTCCTGGCTCTGTTCGGGTTGCTGGTGTCTGGTTATCTGGTCTGGGATCGCTACCAACACCGCTGGCGCCATGAAACCTATTTCAGCAACTTCACCCAGCGTTTTGGGGTCTGCGAGGGTGTTGGTCCGTTAACCAGGGAACAGGTGTCCGGGCGCAGCTCCTCTTTCAGGTTCATACGTCGGGGCGCTAACGGGCGGCTCATCCGTGTTGAAGCCGTTGACAGCGCCGGCAGGGTGACTCACCGAAATTCCGCCAGCACGTACATCAAGTTCAAATCCCCGAACAACGTTTTCACCGCCCTGGGAAGCAACGAGAATCCCGCTCGTGATTGTCAATGGGAGTTCGTTCAGGATGAGGCGGGGCGGATCGTGTACGAACTCGCTTACGACAAGAACCAGCACCTGGTCTGGGGTTTTGCCTATTCTCCTTCGCTACCCAAAGATCTTCAAAAGGTTGCCCATTTCGTCGGGTCAAACGGATTGCCGAGCTCGCAGACAGCATCGGCCGCGGAGTATGTCCGGATAGAATACTGGCCGGACGGCTTGGAAAAGCAACTCTCGTATTTCGACCGTTCAGGGCGCCCGCGCGTTGGTCAGGATGGCGCTTACGCGATCCGAATGGAGTATGATTCGTTGGGCCTGATCAAACGCGAAGTGGCCCTGGACGCTCAAGGGCGGCCGATGGTTGACACAAGCGGCGTGGCCATCACGGAATACACGCGTGACGCCATGGGAAATCCTACCGAAGAAGTCACGCTCGACGCGAACGGCAAGCCAACGCTCAACCGATCGGGTTGGTTCCGGGCGACGATGACTTACGACGAGTGTGGCGATCAGACCGGAGATGCTTACTTCGATACTAGTGGCGTACCGTGCGTGATCAAGGACGGATACACCAGGGCCCTGCTCAAATACGACAGTCACGGCAATGCGATCGAAGTCGCATTTCTCGATGCGAAGGGCCAACCGTGCATGAATAAGGAGCTCGGCTACGCGAAGGAGACGGTCGTTTATGACGAGCATGGCAACCAGATCGAATCTGCGTGCTTCGACACGAATGGTAAGCTGTGCGCGTGCAAATACGGCAACGCCAGGGCAACAAGCAAATTCGACGAACGCGGCAATATCATCGAATCGGATAACTTCGACGTGAGTGGCAAACTCTGCCTCGTTACAGTTGGCGCCGCAAAGGTTGTCCTCAAGTACGACGACCGAAGCAACATGATCGTTTCTGAATACTACGGCGTGGATGGCAAGCTCTGCCTGGCGAAGGATGGCTACTCAAAAGTGACAAACGACTACGACGCTCGCGGCAACTGTGTCATGTGGGTATTTTACGGTGTAGATAGCCGCCCCTGCCTCTCGAAGCAGGGCTACGCTAAGGAGACGGCGGAATACGATGAGAGTGGTAATCAGGTGACCTGGGCCTGCTTTGGATTGGACGGAAAACCGGCCATTGAACAGTCCGACGGTTATCACCTGGTCAAGAAGTCGTACGACGAACGGGGTAACTGCATCAATTGGCAATACTACGATGCCGATGGTCAGCGTTGCGCAACCAAGAATGGCTATGCGAGCGTTACGGCCGAGTACGACGCCCGGGATAATCAAGTTACCTGGGCCTGCTTTGGCCTGGATGGAAAACCCGCCGTAGACCAGTCCATTGGTGCTCACAGGGTCAAGAAATCTTATGACGCACGCGACAACTGTATTGCTTGGGAATATTACGGCGCAGATGGTCAGCCATGTGTTACGAAGGACGGCTACGCCAAATCAACGGCTCAGTACGATGAATGCCGCAACCAGGTTTTATCCTCCTGGTTCGGTTTAGACGGAAGGCCCGCCATTTGTGGGTCCACTGGTTGCGCCTCTATCAGAAGGTCATATGATGCGCGCGGCAACGAGATCGCTGAGGTCTATTTGGACGTGCGGGGAAAACCTGCACGAAATAATGATGGCGTCGCTGGATTCGCTGGGAGCTACGACGAACGCGGTAATCTAATCAGTGGCGCCTATCTCGACGAGGGCGGCAAGCCGGTGTGGGACAATGACGGCTTCGCGCTTTATAGAGACAAATACGATGAACGCGATAACAGAATCGAAATCGCTACTTTTGATGAGGCAGGGAAACCGAAACAAAGAAAGGAGGGTTACGCCCGATTAACCGCAAGCTATGATGAGCGTGGTAACCAAATCGCAGGGGCTTATTTCGATGAGCGCGGTCAACCCGTTCGGGATAACGAGGGTTTCGCTCGCTTCACCGCCGTATTCGATGAGCGCGGCAACCAGATCGAATTCGCTAGCTTTGATGAGAGAGGTAACGCAACAAAAACAAAATGGGGCTACGCGTGTCGTAGATCCAGCTACGATGAGCGCGGTAACAGAATCGCAACTGCCTACTTCGACGAAAAGGGCGCTCCAATCAGGTCCGATGAGGGTTTTGCCCGTTTCACGGCCGGTTACGATAAACGCAATAACTGTATTTGGATAGAGTACTATGACGTGGATAGCAGGGCGTGTCTGTCTAAATATGGGTTCGCTAAGGGGACCGCAAAATTCGATGAGAGCAGCCATTTAGTTCAAAGGCGATTGGTCGATCTTGACGGCAAGTCCACAGTCAAGAACTACGATATTCGGGGAAACGAAATCGAAGAGGCCCACGTAGATGAAACGGGCCGCCCGAGCCCGAATCACGGTATCGTACGTTGGACAGCGCAATATTCCGAAAGTAACGACCTCATTGACAAGACTTACTTTGACCAGGTTGGAAAGCCGACGGCTGTAGAGGTTTACCTTGAGGAAGTAGACCCGGGTGGAGAAGCGCAAAAGTCGGGCCTTGCTGTCGGTGACGTTTTGATCAGCTACGACGGTAGGCCGGTCAGAAATGATGCGGAATTGGTCAACTGGGTCAAATCGCCGGGCAACGCGCCCCGGGAGCTAGTTATCTTACGTCGACAGCTGCGATTGACTTTCGAGATGAAACCTGGGCTGATGGGCGTTCAACTCCAAGCCCGGGCCGTGGCGCCTCAACACCTCCATTAGATAGTGGCCCTCGGGAGCGCACAACGCAGAAGAAGCCCTACGATAGCGGCCAGCTTTCTTCTTTTTTCCGACGCAAACGATCTGCCAAAAGCCGAATCAAAAACACCGAATGAAATTCACCGTTTAGACGCAAAAAGGGTGAATTTGGGGCGCGTCCGCAGATGCTTCAAGATTGCAATAGACCGTCCGCCCGATCGATCGCCTTATTCAACGATTGAACCGCCTGCGCGTAGTCTCCACCCCGCAGCGTCAAAGGTTCATCGTTAAACTTTCGGAACTCCCGAATTGCTTACCGGCATATACATGGGAAAGGGCTGGAAGGCTGTCGCAAAGGGCGGGAATACTTACGAGGTTCACCTTGATATAATCGACGCAGGAAACGACGGCCCTGCGATCTGGGAGGCTGATATGCGTACCAAGAAAGTTAGATACATTAATAAAACCGCCAAAGATCTGAGTTATATTGCGCCTTATTAGCAGGATGCCCTGAAGGGCAGCAAAGCAGCGGTCCCAGTTATGTAATGCAGAATGTGATTGTAGCGATTTTACTTGTTTAAAGGTTACCGCAATACCAAAAACAGGGTACTGGCCAGTGAATTCGTTGGACGAGGAGGAAACACGAATGCGCACTCTCAGTCATGACGACATCATACCTTCTTTGGTGGTTCGAAAAATCGTATTTGCGGACAACACAATTTGGAGCGCAGAACAGTGAAAGGATCGCTCATTTTCCTGTTAGAGCTCGCGCTCGTGGCTTGTCTTGCCTGCACCGACTACGCCCTGGCGGGACCGGTTGTCCGAGTCAGCGTCGATGCTCAAGGCGATGGCTCAGGTCCTTCAGGTTCATGGTCAGCAATTCTTACGGAAAATTCTCCTATCGCCGTTGCATTCAGGCAGCCACGGACAACCCTTGCGCTTGGCTTGGCGAAGGTGCTAGGTTCCTTCCCTGATGTCGCACGACGGTCCGCTTCTCTTTATCGACACAAACATCTTTCTCGATTTCTACGAGGCTAAGGGATCGGCAGACTTTAAGTTGCTCGGACGGCTCAAGACGGTCCTTCCAAGCATTATCACCTCGAATCAGGTTGAGATGGAATTCCAGAAGAATCGTCAGCGGGTTCTGTCGGGGTCATATGCGAAGCTTGCGCTTAGGCGGCCAGAAGTACAGGGGTAGCGATGTCGAGCACGGGCAAGAAATCCTAAAGCAGATTCAAGTTTTACAGTACTTTTTTCCGGCAGCCGATCATCTTGCCCTTGGACTCTTGGAAAAACAGCCTCTCACTTCTGATCTAGCCGCACAAAATCTACAGAAGTCGCCTACCTTTAGGGCATCGGTCCTATGGAGCTTTTGCCACAGCAAACGAAGATTCCCGAAATCATCGGAGCTTTACAGGACAAAAAACTGTGCGCGGAGCGAGGGCAAGGTTTTTCTTGATCCCTAGCCCTTGCGACCGTTAACGTTTTGATATGCCTAAGGCAGTACTTTGTCCCAAGCTTCATCCGTAAATTTGATATGCCACAAGTGGCTCTTTTGCTTTATAGGCGTTCGGACCATCCAGGCTGATGTTACCCATTCCTTACCAGCCTTTAACCGAGCTAGACGCTCTTCCTTAACCTTGCGTGCATCCAGCGTTGCCTTTTGCATCGAAGGGTCTGCCGCATAGGTTCTAGCACCACCGTGTGAGCTTGTCACTGTGAGAGGTCCACGCGTTGTTCCTGTGGTGGTCAAAATATCGGTAGAGATAAAGCGATATCCATTGCCAAATCACTGGTAAAAGAAGCAAATTGCTAAGGTTTCTAAAAAGCGAAAAGAGTACTATCTAATCGAATCAAAAACCAGCCGTCATATTGCATATGGCTACAGCTTAGGAATTGACGGCGCATCAATTATGGTCAGTTCCGATAGGGATGTTGTTTTAGACTATCTGTACGCACTCGGTCGTGGACAGATTAAGCCTTACGACGATCTAGATTCCAGCACCGAAGACATCGATCCCGAGGGTTTGTCCGAGTCCGACGACATCAGCGCGGACGACAAGAGCAATTTCACCCCTACGGAAGCGTAGCAGCCTCTCTGACGCGTTTGTTTAGCCGAGTAATGGCTACCCCGGACGCTATCCTGGGCTCTGTAGCGCCAAATCGGCAATAGCAGTACCGCTTTTGTGTCATATATTTTACCAAGGAAGATGGTCGGGAAGAGCTTTGTATTTTGGATTCCAGGTCTTGGTTAGCTTTGGATAAAGTATAGCGTCCCAATCCTTACGACCCAATAAGCGTAACAATAATTTATAGAAGAATTTCATAAAACTCAATTAGACTCTAACTCTTTCAAAAGAATTTCTCTTCCAACTTGTTTTCCAAGACAATAAGCTTTATACACAATTGTATCTGTTCTAAGCCGCTTTAAAAACTCTTTTTCTCTACTGTAGTTATTGAATTCTCCGATTTTAAGTTTTCCATAAAAATTTGAGCACCCAGGTCATCAAAACGCGTGTACGGTCAAATGTGGAGTCCCGAAAATGGGAAAACCCCCGATTTGTTTGTTTCGGCTGATTGTGGTAACGCATTTCGTGAGCAACCGTTACCTTTGGACCCGTGAAAAATGGGAAGAACAACAAGCGCTGATCGAAAGCGAAAAACTTGATGACGTGTCTTACATTTCCGTCGAGCTGCCGGAGATACCCGACAGAGAATTGGGAGAATTCAAGCGGTTCCTGGACGAGCAAGGATGACACCACAATGTCAAATTCTTGCACCTCCCTACGTAGCGTTGCGTAGGGTTTATCTCGTGTCTCCCTCGTACGTAGGACAGAAGTACAAGCGTCTCGCCTGTCCATTCTTCGAATGGCACATTAACTTTGACGGAGCCAACGCTCCCAACTAGCGGACAGACGCGCTCATGTCCGCGCGTCCCTGGACAGGCGAGACGCCTATCCTACTTTGGCCGTCGCTCACCAGCCGTCGCCGATATAGAGGGCGGAGACACCGCCAAAAATGCCTACTTGTCCGAGTCGAGGAGGAGTGA
>Ga0209656_10000829_pt1 | contig 19981 bp, 15 predicted proteins | sample BogFormECP12_OM2_FD_188239 | JGI IMG/M metagenome (GOLD analysis project Ga0209656, IMG submission 188239) | Bog forest soil microbial communities from Calvert Island, British Columbia, Canada - ECP12_OM2 (SPAdes) (version 2) | ecosystem: Environmental > Aquatic > Freshwater > Wetlands > Bog ... | reverse complement strand
TCGTGAAGGCGAAGGCGAGTGCGTGGTCGGCCACCCGCAGGGCCGATTGAGCAAAGACTTGTTCCTCGGGGGTCTCGGCAAGCCGCGCCAGCCGTTGCGCCGTGGTGTAGGTGCTTTCATCCACCAACTCGGCCGCAGCCATGGACGCCGCCCGCTGCTTGGTCACTCTGGCGGTGGGCGGCGCGGTTTCCCACCAGGCGGCGCCGGCCGCCGCAAGCAGTACAACCAGCACGAGCGTGGATATTTTCTGGACGGTCGTCATGGTGCAGGCGGCGGCGGCAGCGCGGGTAGTAGTTCGCCGAGCGCGGAGCGGAGGACATCGACGTGCTCGTACAGCGTGTTGACGTGACCGCCGAAGCCGTCATCCGCCGCAAGATCGAAGGTGATCAGGTGCTTGGGTTCGTTTGCTGCGGCGAAAAGCCTGAGCGCGTTCGAATAGGGAATCAGCGCATCCTCGCGGCTGTGGGCAATCACCACCGGCAGGTGCACCGAGCCGATTCGCGCCAGCGAATTGAACTGAACCGAGACGGCCATGCGTACCGGCAAATAGGGGTACCTGTCCGCGGCCGCGTCCGGTATCGAGGTAAATGCGCCGAACAGCACCAGCGCCGCCACCGGGTGCCGCGTGGCGAGTAGCACCGCGGGTCCGGATCCCAGCGAGTGGCCCAGAAGAATGATGCGATTGGGCGGCACTCCGCGCTTCAGCAGGGTTTGGTAAGCCGCTTCCGCGTCATCGTACAGGCCGGCTTCGGACGGCTCACCGGGTGTCAAGCCATAGCCACGGTAGTCGATGACCAGTACATTGAATCCGGATCGGCGCAGCGCCTCGCTGCGGCGCATCTGCCCGGACATGAAGGCGGAATCGGCGTTGCCATGCAGATGCAGCACCCAAAAGCCGGTATCGGAAGCGCTGTCGGCGTGAAACAGCAGACCCGCGAGGTCGACGCTGTTCGGCACGGGCACCGCGACGCGCTCCGCATTCGCGGGGATTGTGGTCAGGAGGTGCTGTCGGCTGAGCTTGGCGGCAAATACGAGCTCATTTTCATGAGCTTTGAGCCAGGCCATGGGAAGCGTGACGGCCAGCAGGGCCACACCGGCCACGATCAAAGCGGTCTTCGCGATCCGTTTGCTCACTGGTGCCAACTACCCACCGCATCGCGCGCGGCTTGGTTGAGCGGCCGCGCGATCAGACCGCTCTGCGATGCCTTGATCTCATAAAGCGCGCCGTCGGCCATGGGCACGAAGGCCGCACTGCCGTACAGCGCGTCCATCCATGGCATCCAGGAGTGATATCGATGCACCAGGTCCCACGGATCGATGCGCCGCGGAGGATTCAGGGAATACACCGTACGAGCCAGGGTACGTTCATCCTCGACCCGTGAATACCGGCCGCTGATGCGCTCCAGGCGATACGCCGTATCGAACCCGACCAGATTGGCGAGGGCATGCCACTTGAGCATCCGAGCGTCGACCTGCCACTCATCGCCGCGCAGCGCGAAATCCGCTCGCTCGCCACTGGGATAGGTCAAAACCGCGTTGAACTGGCGCTCCCCGATACGGGTCAACTGCAGCTCCCCGGCGGGTTGTTCGAACGTCAAGCGCTGGTAGGTGTTCAGACTGGACGCGATCAGCGCTGCGCAGGCGCTGAGCAGAATGAGGACTAGTGCACTGGCGCCGTGCAACACTCCGCCGAGCACCCTGCGCCGCCGTAGGCGGCGAAACGCGGCGAACAAGAATAGGATTCCCGCCAGCGCGAAGACGACGATCAGTGCGGTGAATGTCATGGGGAGAGTCTAACGGGAACCGGAACCGAACCTCATGGGACTAACAAAACACTTAGCTCGGTCCCGGTGTCTCGTTGCAGACCCCCATAGTTTGCTTTGTTTCCAATGATTTGCAAGTGGTGTTGCGCTTTGAACCTTAAGCAAATGCAGTTCGGCTTGCTGTGCCGTGACCCGCGTCACAGTGGGACGCGCAGCGATTTGCCCGCCATTCTATGCAATTATCCCGTGACGCATTAACAGACTTTAATAAATCGACCACCGGGCGTTAACCACGTCAGGCCCAGCGTGGGCGGTTGAAATGGCAATGGTTTGCGCTGCGCCCGCCCGTCGCGGATTTTCTAAAGGTTGTTCAGCTAATGTGGATCGTTGAAGTCGCGCTGCGGCGTCCGTACACTTTTTTGGTGATGGCGCTGCTGATTCTCCTCGCAACGCCCCTCGTCCTGCTGAAAATGTCGACCGATATCTTTCCGGAAATCAACATTCCGGTCATCAGCATCGTTTGGACCTACAGCGGACTGTCGGCGCAGGAAACCGGCCAGCGCATCACGGCGGTCAACGAGCGCAGCCTTACGACCACGGTCAACGACATCGAACACATCGAGTCCGAGTCATTGGCGGGCTTTTCGATCATCAAGATTTTCTTTCAGCCGAACGCCAACATACCCACGGCGATCGCGCAGGTGGTTGCGACCGAACAGTCGCAATTGCGTCAATTGCCGCCCGGTATCCTGCCGCCGCTGGTGATCAAGTACTCGGCATCGAGCATTCCGATCATCCAGCTCGGTCTATCCAGCCCGACCATGACCGAGCAGGCCGTCTTCGACGCCGCCGTGAATTTCCTGCGTCCCCGGCTGGTCACCATACCGGGCGTCGCCGTTCCCTGGCCGTACGGGGGCAAGCAGCGCGTCATATCCGTCGACCTGGACACCAACGCATTGCTGGCCAAAGGCCTGACGCCGAACGACGTGGTGAATGCGGTGAACTCGCAAAACCTCGTCCTGCCGTCGGGGACCGCCAAAATCGGCACGACCGAGTACGTTCTCGCCACCAACAGTTCGCCGGACACGATCGCCGGGCTGAACAACATTCCCGTCGCCACCCGCAATGGCGCGACCACCTATCTCTCGGAGGTGGCGCATGTGCGCGACGGCTTCTCGCCGCAGACCAATGTCGTGCGCCAGAACGGCGAACGCGGTGTGCTGGTTTCCATCATCAAGAACGGCGGTTCGTCGACTCTCGACATCGTGAGCTCCCTGCTCGCGCAATTGCCGGTGGTCGAGCAGATCCTGCCGAAGGACTTGAAGATCACGCCGTTGTTCGACCAGTCGGGCTTCGTGCGAGCCGCCATCAGCGGCGTGGTTCGCGAGGCGTTGATCGCCGCCTGCCTCACGGCTGCGCTCATCCTGGTGTTTCTCGGCAATTGGCGCAGCACCTGCATCATTGCGGTGTCGATTCCGCTGTCGATCCTGTCCTCGATCATCGCGCTCTACATCATGGGCGAGACCTTGAATATCATGACTCTCGGCGGGCTCGCGCTCGCGGTGGGGATCTTGGTCGACGATGCGACGGTCACCATCGAAAACATCGAGCGCCACCTGCACTTGGGCTCCGATTTGCACAAGGCAATCCTGGACGGCGCGGGGGAGATCGCCGTCCCTGCGCTGGTGTCCACGCTGTGCATTTGCATCGTTTTCGTCCCCATGTTCTACCTCAGCGGCGTGGCGCGCTATTTGTTCGCGCCGCTGGCCGAGGCCGTGGTGTTTGCGATGCTGGCGTCGTATGTCCTGTCGCGCACGCTGGTGCCCACGCTGGTGATGCTGCTGATGGATCACGCGCCGGCGAGCGCATATGCTCCCCCAAGCCTGCTGCAGCGGGTATACCGCGCCTTCAACGGCCGCTTCGAAAGAATTCGCGCAGGCTATTCCGTCATTCTCGCGGAAGTGCTGGAGCGGCGCCGCCTGTTCGCGGGAACGTTCCTGGCGTTCTGCGCGCTGTCGTGCTGCCTGGTCTTCATCCTGGGGCGCGACTTTTTCCCCAGCGTCGACGGCGGCCAGATCCGGCTGCACATGCGGCTCCCCACGGGCACGCGCATCGAGGAAACGGCGCGGGTGGCCGACGAGGTGGAGGGGGTCATTCGAACCCTGGTACCGGCCCGCGACTTGGGTACGGTTCTCGACAATCTGGGCGTGGCGGTCAGCGGCATCAACAAAACTTATAGCAACGCGGGGACCTTCGGCAGCCAAGACGGTGAGATTCAAGTCTCGCTCGAGGAAGGCCACCGTCCCACGCAGGACTATGTCGAAGCGCTGCGGCGCGAGTTGCCGCGGCGGTTTCCAGGTGTGGAGTTCTTCTTCCAGCCTGCCGATATGGTGACGCAGATTCTGAATTTCGGGGTGCCGTCCGCGATCGACGTGAAAATCACCGGGGCCGACATCCGCGCGGACTATGATATCGCCGCGACGCTCATGAAGCGGATGGAGATGATTCCCGGCACGGTGGATACGCACATTCACCAGCGGCTCGACCAGCCCACCGTGGCGCTGAAAATGGATCGCACGCAGTTGCAGCAGTTGGCGTTGAGCCCCAGCGACGTGACCACCGACCTCCTGGAGTCCACCGCGGGCACCTCGCAAACCGCTCCGGCTTTCTGGCTGAATCCGGCGAACGGGATCGTTTACAGCTTGACCGTGCAATCCCCGCAGTACGCGATCGACAGCCTCGACGCGCTGCTGCGCACGCCGGTGCGCGCGGCGTCCGCAACGGCCGTGCTCGCACCGCAATTGCTGAACAATCTCGTCGCCGTCGCCCCGGCGGTGCAGGAAGCGGTCGATTCGCGCTACAACCTGGCGCCGACCATCGACATCTACGCCAGCGCGCAGGGCCGGGACATGGGCGGCATCTCCGCCGCAATCAGCCGCATGGTGGCGGAGCTCAAGCCGCATTTGCCGCGCGGCGTGACGGTCGGAATATTCGGCCAAACGGAAACCATGAAATCCTCGTTCATCGAGTTGAGCGTGGGCCTGGTGATGGCGGTCGTCATGGTGTACCTGTTGATCGTGGTCAATTTCCAATCCTGGGTGGACGCATTCATCATCATCACCGCGCTGCCGGCCGCGCTCGCGGGAATCTGCTGGATGCTGTTTCTCACCGGCACCACTTTGAGCGTCCCGGCGCTGACCGGCGCGATCATGACCATGGGGGTCGCCACCGCCAACAGCATTCTGGTCGTCTCCTTTGCAAGACAGCGCATGGGCGAAGGCCTGGAGCCCGTCAAGGCGGCGCTCGACGCGGGGGCGACCCGTATACGTCCGGTGTTGATGACGGCCATGGCGATGATCATCGGGATGATCCCCATGGCGCTCGGCTTGGGAGAAGGGGCGGAGCAGAACGCGCCGCTCGGCCGCGCGGTGATCGGCGGCCTCCTGTTTGCCACGGTTTCCACGTTATTCTTCGTGCCGGTGATATTTGCCGGCACCCATCGGCGCCTCGAGCAGCGCCGGGAACGCCGCCTGTCGCCGGCGCCCGAGGGCGCCGAAGGAAATACCTGATATGCCCGAAACCGAATCAACCGCCGTCGATTCATCCGCTGTGCTGAAGCGCGCCAAGTACATCGCCGGCGGACTCGCCGGCCTCCTCCTGATCGGAGCCGCGGTCGTGCTGGTATTCCGCACGCTGCATGCCGGCGCTCTGGAGTCCTCCACGACTCTGCACGCGAAACGCTATGTGACGACGGTCAGCCCCAAAGCGGGGGGCGATGGACAGCCGCTCACGTTGCCGGGAACGTTGCTGGGCGTCACCGAGTCGACGGTCTATGCGCGCAGCAACGGCTACATCGTGCGCTGGTTCAAGGATATCGGCAGCACGGTCAAAAAGGGCGATGCGCTGGCCGAGATCACCGCGCCTGAAATCGACCAGGAATTGTCGCAGGCCGTCTCCTCGCGCGACCAGGCCGCCGCCAGCGCCAGCCTGGCGAAGAGCACTGCCGATCGCTGGCAGGCCCTGCGGCAAAAAGATGCGGTGACCCAGCAGGACCTGGATGAACGCCTGAGCGCGTTCAATCAGGCGCAGGCGAATCTCGCGGCGGCGGAAGCCAACGTGGGGCGCCTGCGCAAGCTGCAGGGATTCAATCAAGTGGTGGCGCCGTTCGACGGCGTCGTGACCCGGCGCAATATCGATGTCGGCGATCTCGTCAATGCCGGCAATGGCGGCACGGGCCAGGCCTTGTTTGCCGTGGCGCAAGCCGACCCGCTGCGTCTGTATGTCTATGTGCCGCAGGTCTATGCACGCCAAATCAAGATAGGCGACGCGGCGGTGGTCACGTTGGCGGAGCGCGCCGGCGAGCAATATCGAGGCACCGTCGCCCGTACGGCGCGCGCCATCGACACGGTCACGCGCACCATGCAAGTCGAAATACGGGTTCCGAACCCCAGCAACGCCCTGATCACCGGTTCCTACGTTCAAGTGACGCTGCCGATCAACGGCGATGCCCGCGCCCTGACCGTCCCGACCAATGCCCTGTTGTTCCGGCCGGATGGCACGCGCGTCGCCCTGGTCGATGATGGCGGCCGGGTACATTTGGCCTTGGTGAAATTGGGCACGGATTTCGGCACCAGTGTCGAAGTGCTGAGCGGTGTCAGCGCCAGTGATCGGATGGTCTTGAATCCGGCCGATTCGCTCGCCGACGGCGACGTGGTGACGCTTCCCGAGTCCCACGCCAAGGGCGGCTGACCGTGGGGCAGGCTCTCAAACTGGCCGTCGCTGCCGTCGCTGCCGTCGTTGCCGTCGCTGCCGCGGCGGGCTGCGCCGTCGGTCCCGATTACCACAAGCCAACCGCAGAGGTGCCGCCTGCTTGGCAGCCGGAGGCTCCGTGGCATGAGGCGGCACCGAATGACCGCGCGTTGAAGGGTGACTGGTGGAGACTTTTCCAGGACGAGACCTTGAATGGGCTGGTGGACCGGGCGCTCGCCGGCAACCAAAGTTTGCGCATTGCCGCCGCCCGGCTCGATCAGGCGCGCGCGGAGGTGACCGTGGCGGCGTCGGATCTGTATCCATCGGTCGATCTCACCGCCGCGGCCGCCCGCGGCAGGACGTCGGCGAACCGGCCGCTGGCGTCGTACTTGCAGCCGAATCAGTCGACCACGCAGAACAATTTCGTGCTCGGGCCCACGGTGAGTTACGAAGTGGACCTGTTCGGCCGGGTGCGCCGCGAGGTGGAAGGCGCGCGCGCCTCGGCACAGCAGGCGGAAGCGGACTTCGAGAACACGCGGCTGCTCTTGACGGCGCAGCTGGTCACGGACTACTTCGCTTTGCGGGAACTCGACGCCGAGATCGACGTGGTGCGCCGCAGTTTGGAATTGCAGCGCGATGCCCTGGGGTTCATCGAATCGAGGCACGAGCTGGGATTCGCCACGGGTCTCGATTTGGCGCAGCAGCAGGCTTTGGTCGAGGCCAGCGCAACGCAGCTTGAACTCTTGGTGAACCAGAGGACGCAATTCGAGCACGCGATCGCCACTCTGGTCGGCACGCCGGCGCCGGGCTTCGCCATCCCGGCGGCGCTGGCGACCGCCGCGCTGCCGGCGATTCCGGTGGGTGTGCCCTCGGACTTATTGCAGCGCCGCCCGGATGTCGCGTCGGCGGAGCGTTCCATGGCCGCCGCCAATGCGCGCATCGGCGTGGCGCGCGCCGCGTACTACCCGAACATCTCCCTGGGCTCGAGCTTCGCCGAACCCAATGGCGGCTGGCAGAGCAACGCCTTGTCCACGTTGTTCGCGGCGCCCAGCCGGCTCTGGTCCCTCGGGCTGTCCGCCGGCGAAACGCTGTTCGATGCGGGGAAAATCAGGGCAAACGTGCGCATCGCGAATGCGGATTACGCGGCGGCGGTGGCCGGTTACCGGCAGACGGTATTGGTGGCCATGGAGGAGGTGGAAAACGGCATCACGGGCTTGGCCGCGCTCGATCGAGCCGGGACCCAGGCCGACGCCAGCGTGAGAAGCGCGCAGGAGGCGTTCGACATCGCGACCGTCCGATACCGAGGCGGCGTGGATACCTATCTCGAAATGATCACGGCGCAGCAGGTCCTGCTCAGCAATCAGCGACAGGCCGTGCAGGTGCATGGCCAACAGTTCGCCACGGCGGTGTACTTGGTGAAGGCGCTCGGCGGCGGTTGGAGCGAGTCCTCGCCGCGGTTCTCGCGCAGCGATTAGACGATCGGGACCACGGGTTTGGCCGGGGTCGTCCCCTTCGCCAGAGTTTCGATCGCGACAGGCGGGGACACGGCGTTCGACTGCACGAAATCCACACCCAGTGCCGTCAGCCATTCCTGCTCCGCGGCGTTCTCGGTGCGCTTGGCCACGGTGTGCATGCCCAGTACCCGGGCCATTTGCACGACGGCCGTAATGGCCGCTTGCGACAACTTGTCGGTGCGCATTTTCGCCGTGATCTCCGAGGCTATTTTCACGTAGTGGACCCCCGGCAGGCGCAACAGCGCGAAGCATTCGGTTCGCATCGCGAAGTCATCGAGAATCAGCGGACAGCCGAGGCGATGCAGAGCGCCGGCGACCTCCGGCATTTTGTCGGCGAGCTTGACCGCCGTCGCCGTATCGATTTCGAAAGCGATCATGCCCTTCGGCAGGGACGATTTGAGCAAACACAGCTCGATGAACTTGATGAAGTGTTCGTCGTGCACGGCGGTGGTCGTGAGATTGACCGAGAACAGCACCGCGGTGGATTTCCAGACCTCGGGATGATGCACCAGGAAACCGATGAGTTCGGTGATCACACGGCGGTCGATCATGGAACCCAAGCCGTTGTCGACGGCGGCCTTGAGCATGGCTTGCGGGGCGGAATTCGGCGCGTTGTCGGCCTTGGAGCGCAGCAATACCTCGTAGCGCTTGAGCTGGCTGCCCTTGGACAGGGGGATCAGGCGTTGCACATGCAGCGCAATGGGGCTGCGGCGCAATGCGGCGTGCAAGCGGTCGATTTCCGGGGTCACTGCCGCCTGACCGCGGTCCGAGGTGCGAGGCGGTGCGGGTGCCGACGTCCTCGTGGGAGGTGCATGCGCGGCCGGCGCCGACGGGACGGGCGGATGGCGCGCGGCCGGTGCCGGCGATCCCAAAGCGGGCGGCGCGGCTGGAGTGCGCGCGGCGGGAGAGGGCGGTGCGGCCGGGGTGCGCGCCGCCGCCGCGGGGGCTGCCGAGGCGCCGCGCGCGGCGGAGGTCGGTGGCGCGGAAGCCAAGCGCGCCGCCGGCGGCGGCGGGGCGGGAGCGGCGCGCGCCGCCGGCGCGGGCGCATCATCGACCAGGGAAAGCGCCGCGGCGGCGTTGGCCCGCGCGGGCGACGCAGCCTTCGGTTCCCGATCCGGGCGCATGGCGGCGAAGTCGGCGAGCACGCGCTGCAGCTTCGGCGTCATCATTTTGAGCGCGCCGCGAGCGTCCTGCTTGATGACGCGGGCGTCCATGACGATCATGATCGCGCCGACCATGGCGCGCCGCTCGTTGACGGCGCGCAGCATGACCGCGGAACGCGAGTCGCCGAGATCGTAAACCAGCACCGGCGGACCGCCGCCGTTGGAGAATGCGTCGATGCCTTCACGGACCGCGTTGTGCTCGTCGGGACCCATGGAGCTTTCGGTGAGCCACAGCAAGTCGCCGTTTTCATCGTGCAGCGATACGGCATGAGCGCGTGCGGGCTCGACGGCGGCTCGCACTTTCTGGCAGACGGCATCGAAATCGACGAGCGCACCGTTTGTCGCGCTGTGAGGTTTGCCGTGCTCCATTAGATCCGCTGCTTGAGGTTTCAAGCTGTATATCTACCGTACCGGCACCCTTGTTGGTGTGATGCTCTTCGCCAAAACACGACAGTCGGGTGGGCGGTGTGACATATCATCGGAATCTTCAGGTGCTTGCGGCTACACTGCACTCACCATGACTGCAGCAAAGCAACCCCGTCAATACCGCTATTACGATTTTGTGATGGCGGCCTACGTCTGTATTTTGCTGTGTTCCAACTTGATCGGACCGGCCAAGGAAACCTCGATCACCGTGCCGATCATCGGCAGCGTCACCTTTCTCGCCGGCGTGCTGTTCTTCCCGATTTCCTACATCTTCGGCGACATCCTGACCGAAGTGTACGGCTACGCGCGCGACCGCCGTGTGGTGTGGGCGGGGTTCGCCGCGCTGGCCTTCGCATCGCTCATGGCGTTCGTCGTGGTTCACTTGCCGCCGTCGGCGGCGTCGCGCGCCAACCAGGCGGCGGTGGAAACGATTTTCGGCAACACGCCGCGAATCGTGGTGGCATCGATCATGGCGTTTCTATGCGGAACCTTCGTGAACAGCTACGTGCTCGCGAAGATGAAGATCTGGACCCGGGGCCGTTGGCTGTGGACCCGGATCGTCGGCTCGACCCTGTGCGGCGAGCTGGTGGACTCGGTGATTTTTTATTTCGTCGCCTTTTATGGACGCATGCCGCAGTCGCACCTCGTCGAGGTCATGTTCACCCAATATCTCCTGAAGAGCGGCTGGGAGATCGTCGCGGCGCCGGCCACGTACCGCATCGTTGCGTTCCTGAAAAAAGCGGAAAACGAGGATTACTACGACACCGACACCGATTTCACGCCCTTCTCGCTGAAAACCTGAGCGCCGGGCGCCAGGCCTCGGGCCCCGCGCTCGTGTCGAATTCATCGCAGCTTCGCCATCATTTGCCCCAAGTTGGGAAGGGCAACGCCCGAATCCCGGCCCGTAATGGTTCCGACGAGGCGGCGGTCGCCGCCTCCTGGCGAACTGAAGCAAAGGAGCATTTATGAACAGCGCATTTTCCAAGACCATTGGGGCAATGGGACTATTGGCCATGAGCACCGCGGCCATGGCCGACGAACCGAAGCCGGCGACGCCGCATGAACCGATCGGATTCGTCTCGGGCGCCGTGATCGGCGCTTTCGCCGCGGGGCCGGTGGGTGCGTTCGTCGGGGCGGGCTTGGGCACCTGGCTCGGGAACCGGGTGCATCGCGCGGGCGATGCGACCCAGGCGGAGGCAAAGGTTGCTGCATTGCAGACGGACAAGACCGAGCTGCAGACGGAGAAAACGGCGCTGCTCAACGACAAGAGCCAGCTGACCGAAACCAACAAAAGCCTGTCCGCGCGGCTCGATGATCTGACCCGCAAGGTGGAGACCGCGCAAAATACCCGGGTGGACGGCAGCGCGGTTCTCGACGGACTGCAGGGCGATGTCCTGTTCCGAACCGGCAGCGCGGAGATCACACCGGAAATCGTGCACCAGATTCAGGTATTGGCGCAGGCGGTCGCGAAGTCTCCGGCGCTCAAGGTGCGGGTCGACGGCTACGCGGATCCGCGCGGTACCGTGGAAACCAATCTGAAATTGTCGGAGGACCGGGCCAACGCCGTGCGGGACCTGTTTCTGGCGGCGGGAATCAGCGATGAGGCGCTGGAAGTCAATGCCTACGGCAAGAGTCAGAGCGTCGCGGCCGACAGCGACGGCTATGCGCTCGAACGCAGGGTTCGCCTGACCCTGCAAGCGCAGGGCGAGGCCGCCGTCGCCCAGGTGGGTGAGCACGCCCAGGTGGGCGAGAAAGAGTGATCTGGTCGAAACGGCGAGGGTGCCGCGGCCCGGAGCGTCCATGTGCTCCGGGCCGCACTTGTTTCCGCTTGAGCTCCCAGCCTACGATAGCGAATGAGTGAGCGCCCAAAAATCGTCGTTCTCGATCGCCTGCAGACGGGAGAGTCCGCGAATCCCGCGCCTGAAAATATTCTCGCCGGCATTCCGCGGGCCCGAGTGTCGAATCAGTACGCCGAACCCACTCAGCAGTTCTTCTGCGGCATCTGGACCAGCACCGCCGGCAAATGGCGCGTGCGCTACACCGAGCACGAATTCTGCGTGCTCATCGAAGGCCGCGTGCGCATCGAGGCCGCCACGGGCGAGAAATACGAGCTGCGCGCGGGCGATGCTTTCGTCGTACCCGCCGGATTCGAGGGCGTCTGGGAGGTGATCGAACCTTGCAAGAAATGGTACTCGATATTCGAAGCGAAGGGCTCTTGAGCGCACCAAGCATCATGCGCAGCGCCGTTGCCGCATTGGTCGTGCTGTGCGCGGCCGCGGCGCCGCTGCGCGCAATGCCCTCGCACGCCGACGTGCCGGGCATCGCCTGGTTTCAGGGCGATGTCGCCGACGCCTTCGTGTTTGCACGGGCGGCGAAAAAGCCGGTCTTCTTGTACTGGGGCGCCAAGTGGTGTCCTCCCTGCCAGCAGCTGAAGTCGTCGGTATTTTCGCGCAGCGATTTCATCGCCAAATCGAAGCAATTCGTGGCGGTCTACCTCGACGGTGATGATCCCGGAGCGCAGAAATGGGGCGAGAAATTTCGCGTCTCGGGCTACCCCACCGTGGTGATCCTGCGGCCGGACGCAAAGGAAATCACACGGATATCGGGCGGCCTGGACCTGTCCTCGTATGCGGGGCTGCTGGATGCGGCGCTGAATGACGTGCGGCCGATGGCCGATGTGATCGCCGCCATGAAGGCCGATAAGCTGCGGGCGGGCAGCGATTGCCAGCGGCTCGCCAACTACGCCTGGGATTTGCACGACTATTCGGAGCCTGAGCGCAAGGCGCTGGCGGTGCAGCTGGCGCGGGCCGCCGCCGTCTGCGGAAATACGCACACGCTTGAAGGCGCGAGGTTGATCATCGCCTCCGCGGCGTTCGGCGCCTCGCCGCAGGTGGTGACCGAGGTCATCGCCATCGTCGAGGACAAATCCGTCGCCGCGCACGTGGCCGACGCGCTGGGCGGGCTGCGTTCCGGATTTTTCAAATCCGTGCAGGCACGAGGGCCGGCGGTCAGCGACGCGTTTCTCCGCGCATGGAGCGAAACCTTGGACGGCGTGGCCAACGATCCCGCGGTGATCGACGCCGATCAACTCGACGCCCTCGGCGCCCGGCTGTCGCTGGTCAAGGAGTTCGCCCGGGACAAGAAAGTGCCCGACGACATCGCCGCGCAGGCGCGTACCCGGGTCGCCGCCGCTCTGGCCAAGAAAGTCGATCCCTATGTGCGCGCCGGCATCGTGAATTCGGCGTCCTATGTGTATGACCAGCTCGATGACAGCGATGCCGAATACACCATGGTGAAGGCCGAACTCGCAACTGCACACGCACCGTATTACTACATGGTGGATCTTGGCGACATCGAAGAAAAGCGCGGTCACGCCGCCGTGGCGCTGTCGTGGTACGAGCGCGCCTACCGCGAGTCCGAGGGAATCGCGACCCGATTTCAATGGGGCAGCACGTACTTGAGCGCCTTGCTGCGGCTCGCGCCGACCGAACACGAACGCATCCGGGATACCGGCATGGCGGTCATCGGCGAACTCGACGGTCCGGACCGGATTCAGGCGCGCACCCGCGCCATCCTGGCGAAGCTCGATCAGCGGCTCCGAAAATGGAATTCAGGCCATCACTACGATGCCGACATCCAGGCGCTGCGCGCGCGCATGAACTCCGCGTGCGGCAAGCTGCCCGATGACGATGCCGGCCGCAGCAGCTGCCGGAAATTTCTCGCCTAGGCGGTCGCGCGAATCACGTCGCCCAAGGTTTCGACCATGCGCGCGATCTGCTTGGATTCGACGATCAACGGCGGCGACAGGGCCACCGTGTCGCCCGTCTGACGCACCATGACGCCGCGCTCGAAGCACTCGAGAAACACTTCGAAGGCGCGCGTCCCGGGTTTGCCCGGCCGCGGCTCGAGTTCCACCGCGCCGATCAGGCCGTAATTGCGCACATCGATGACATGCGGCAGACCGCGCAGCGAATGCATGGCGTCCTCCCATTCCAGGCTGAGCGACGCAGCGCGCGTCAGCAGCCCCTCCTTGGTATACACGTCGAGCGTGGCGAGCGCGGCCGCGCACGCGACAGGGTGCGCCGAATAGGTGTAGCCGTGAAACAGCTCGATGGCATTTTCCGGTCCCTGCATGAAGGCATCGTAGATCTTGCGGTGAGCGAACACGGCGCCCATGGGGATGGCGCCGTTGGTCAGGCCCTTCGCCGTGGTCATGAGATCGGGCGTCACGTCGAACGCGAGGCTCGCGAACGGTTTGCCCACCCGGCCGAACCCGGTGATCACTTCGTCGAAAATCAGCAGAATGTCGTGCTTGTCGCAGATCTCGCGCAGACGCTTCAAATAGCCGATGGGAGGCAGTACGACTCCGGCGGATCCGGAGATCGGTTCGACGATCACCGCGGCAATGGTCGACGCGTCATGCAGGGCGATCAGCCGCTCCAATTCGTTGGCGAGATGGGCGCCGCGCTGCGGCAGTCCGCGCGAGAAGGCATTGTGCTCGATGTCCAAGGTGTGCGGCAGATGATCCACGCCGGGCAGCATGGAGGAGCCGAAGAACTTGCGGTTGTTGACCATTCCGCCCACCGACATGCCGCCGAAACCCACCCCGTGATAACCCTTTTCGCGGCCGATGAAACGGGTGCGCTGGCCGGCGCCGCGGGCGCGGTGATAGGCGACCGCGATTTTCAGCGACGTATCGACCGACTCGGACCCTGAGTTCGTGAAGAAAATGCGATCGAGCCCCGGCGGCGCGATCTTGGCCAGCCGATTGGCCAGTTCGAAGGCGATGGGATGGCCCATTTGAAAGGCGGGGGCGTACTCCATGACGCTGAGCTGTTTCGTCACCGCCTCGGTGATTTCGCGCCGGCCATGACCGGCGTTCACGCACCACAGGCCCGCGACCCCGTCGAGGACTTCGCGCCCGTCCGCGGTCCAGTAGTGCATCCCCTGGGCGCGCGCCAGCAGGCGCGGATTGGCCTTGAATTGCCGATTCGCCGTGAACGGCATCCAAAATGAGTCGAGATCGCCCTTCGAGGGAGCGGGATTGAGCTCTGCGTTCATGGCGGGATCCTTGCGGTATGGCTGTCTTCGGACCAGCCCAATGATAAGGAAAATCGACACTCAGCTCAATTTTTGCTCAACTTAGCCCCCATCTGTCTATTATAATAGACGCTATGAGCTTGGACGTGGGTGCCCATCTGAAAGCCGTACGGCAAATGTACGGGCTGTCGCAGCGCGAATTGGCGAAGCGCGCCGGCGTGACCAATGGCCTGATTTCGCTGATCGAGCAGAACCGCGTGAGCCCGTCGGTCAGTTCGTTGAAAAAGGTGCTCGACGGCATTCCGATGGCGCTGGCCGATTTTTTCACGCTGGATCTCGGCGGCCAGCCGCAGGTGTTTTTTCCAAGGGCTGATCTCAGCGATATCGGCACCGGGAGCGTGGAGCTGCGCCTCGTCGGCAGCCGCCTGGCCAAACGCGGCATGTCGATATTGCATGAGCGCTATGCCCCGAACGCCGACACCGGCGAGGAAATGCTGACGCACGCGGGTGAGGAAGGCGGCGTCATCGTCTCCGGAAAAATCGAACTCACCGTCGGCGGCGAGTCGCGGATCCTGGGACCCGGGGATGCCTATTATTTCAAGAGCACTTTGCCGCATCGCTTCCGCAACATCGGGCGCGAAGTGTGCGAGATCGTCAGCGCCAGCTCGCCGCCGAGTTTCTAGGCGCCGGCGCGCCGAGATCAGTTAGCATACAAACCTTATGAGCAAGATTACGGTAGCGGCCACTCAGATGGCCTGCAGTTGGGACCGCGACGCGAACATCGCGCGCGCCGACAAGCTGATCCGCGAAGCAGCGAGCCGCGGCGCCCAGGTGATTCTGATCCAGGAATTGTTCGAGACGCCGTACTTCTGCAAGGACCACTCCGCGCGGCATCTGGAACTCGCCAAGCCGCTGGACGCTCATCCGGCGGTGGAATATTTCCGCGGCGTGGCGCGCGAACTGGGCGTCGTGCTGCCGGTCAGCGTGTTCGAACGCGCCAACAACGCGTTTTACAATTCCATCGTCATCGTCGATGCCGACGGCTCGGTGCTCGGGAGCTACCGCAAGTCGCATATTCCCGAGGGTCCGGGTTATCACGAGAAGTTTTATTTCTCGCCGGGCGACTCGGGGTTCAAGGTGTTCGACACCCGCTACGCCAAGCTCGGAGTCGCGATCTGCTGGGATCAATGGTTCCCGGAAGCGGCGCGCTCCATGGCATTGATGGGCGCCGACATGCTGCTCTACCCGACGGCGATCGGTTCGGAGCCGCAGGATCCGAGCATCGATTCGAGCGGACACTGGCAGCGGACCATGCAGGGCCACGCCGCCGCCAACATCATGCCGGTGGTCGCCTCGAATCGCATCGGCACGGAGCAGGGCGAGAAGTACAGCATGACGTTCTACGGCTCATCGTTCATCGCCGGGCCGACGGGCGCAAAAGTGGCCGAGGCGGATCGCGTGAGCGAAACGGTGCTGACCGCGGCGTTCGATTTGGATGAGGTGCGCCGCTACCGGCAGTCCTGGGGTGTGTTCCGCGATCGGCGGCCCGATCTGTACTACCCCTTGTTGTCGCTCGATGGCCGCGGCTGAGATCGAAGGCCTACCGCCGCCGCCCGCGACTGAGGACGCAGCGCTACCCCGGGATCTGGTGTTCGTCGATCTGGAGACGACGGGCGGCAACGCCGCCCATGACCGGATCACCGAAGTTGGCCTGGTTCGCGTGCAAGACGGCGAACTCGTCGAGGAGTGGAGTTCGCTGGTGAATCCAGAATGCCCCATCTCCCCCTACATCGAGGCATTCACCGGCATCAGCGACGCGATGGTCGCCGGCGCGCCGCGCTTCGCCGAAATCGCCGAGCTCGTGAGGCAGAAGCTGCAGGGCGCGATGTTCGTGGCGCACAACGCACGCTTCGACTACTCGTTTCTACGCAGCGAATTCCGCAAGGCGGACATGAACTTCTCGGCGACGGTGCTGTGCACCGTCAAGCTTTCGCGGCGTCTGTTTCCCGAGTTCGTGCGCCACAACCTGGATGCGGTGATGGAGCGCAACGGCCTCACCTGCAGCGCCAGGCATCGCGCCTTGGGCGATGCGCGGGTGCTCCATGATTTCTGGTGCAAGTTGCGCCGCGAAGTGATGGAACCCAGGCTCGCCGCGGCGGTGCGGAGCGCCGTGGGCGCCCGCAAATTGCCGCCGAACCTGCCGCCGGATCTGGCCGACGAATTGCCCGAGGGACCGGGCGTGTATCGATTCTTCGGCGCTGACGGCGAGCTGCTGTACGTCGGCCGCTGCAGCTCGCTTCGGACCCGGGTGCTGGAGCAATTGGCCGACGCGCAGCCCGAATCCCGCCAGCAGAAGCTGGCGTACCAGGTGCGTCGCGTCGATTGGGTGCAGACGGCCGGTGAGCTCGGCGCCATGCTGCTCGAAGCACAATGGATCAAAACGCTGAAGCCCGCGTTCAACCGGCGCGTGAAAGAGAAGGCGGGAACATTCACCCTGCGGCCGGCCGGCGGCCGCATCGAAACGGTTCCCATCGATGCGGTCGCCATCGAGGATCTTACGCAGTGCTTCGGCGTGTTTCATTCCGCGCAGGATGCCCGCAAAGCGCTGCTCGACATCGCGCACGCTCGTCAGCTGTGCAGCAAGGTTCTGGGCCTGGAGCAGAGCGAGGGTTCGTGCCTCGCGTTCCAGGTCGGAAAGTGCAGGGGCGCCTGCATTGGCAAGGAACCGCTCCTGCTGCACAACACGCGGCTGCAGCTCGCGCTGTCATCCTTGAAATTGAAGGCCTGGCCGTTTCCGGGCCGCATCGCATTGCGTGAGCGCGGCGCCGGCAGCGACGGCTGGGGCGCCACGCCGGGCACCGACCTGCATGTGGTCGATCACTGGACCTATCTGGGTACGGCCCGCTCGGACGAGGAGCTGGCCGTACTCGGCGCCCGGCGGGAGTGCGCCGGATTCGACGTCGACGTTTACCGGATTCTGGTGCGCTATTTCTCCAAGCGCGCAAAACTCGATTGGCATGAGCTGGCGCCGCAGGATGACCGGAACCTTAGCCGGTGAGCGACAACGTGCGCTACTGGATTGCGACCGCGCCGGTGGGCGCGGCCTCGGTGCTCGCCGAGGAACTCGCGCAATTCGGCGCCGGCGACATTCGTGAGCGCAGCCACGATGTAAAGTTTCAAGGCACGCTCGAGGTGGGCTATCGCACCTGCCTCTGGTCGCGCACCGCAACCCGCGTGCTGCTGAGCTTGGGGTCGATCGACGCCGGCAGTTCAAAAAGCGTATACGACGCCGTCAAACGCATCGATTGGCGGGAGCATCTCGCGCCGGGCGCCACGCTGGCCTGCGACTGCAGCGGCGGCAACGAATCCATCCGGCACACCATCTACGGTTCCCAGCTCCTCAAGGATGCGGTTTGCGACAATCTGCGCGACGCCACCGGCGAACGCCCGAACATCAAGCCCGAGCGCCCCGACGTGCTGTTGCATCTGCATGTCGAGGGTCCGACCGCCCTGCTGTCCGTGGATTTCTCCGGCGAGAGCCTGCATCGGCGCGGTTACCGCACCGAGGGCGGCCGCGCGCCGCTCAAGGAAAACGTCGCCGCCGCCGTGCTGTTGCGCGCCGGGTGGCCGGGCGTGTGCGGCCAGGGCGGATTGCTGCTCGATCCCATGTGCGGCTCGGGCACCTTTCTCACCGAGGGCGCCTTGATCGCGGCCGATGCCGCGCCGGCGCTGGACCGCGACTATTTCGGCTTCCTAGGGTGGCGCGGTCACGATGCCGAGCTTTGGGAACGCTTGCGCGCCGAGGCGCGCGAGCGGCGCCTGGCGCGCGCGCCGCGGCGCTGCATCTTGGGTTCCGACTCCGATGCAGATGCGGTGCGCATGACCATCGCCAATGCCGAGCACGCCGGCGTTGCCGATTGGCTGCACGTGGAGAAGCGCTCCTTGAGCGAAGTGGTCCGCCCCAGAGCCGCAGCGGGCGCGGGCGGCGCGGGCGGTGCGGGCGGCGCGGGCGGTGCGGGCGGGGCGGGCGGGGCGGGGCTCATCGTGACCAATCCGCCCTATGGCGAGCGCATCGGGGCGGAATCGGGACTGCCGGCGCTGTATTCGGAGCTTGGACTCATGCTGCGGGACCGTTTCCAAGGCTGGCAGGCGGCGATTCTCACGGGCAATCCGCCGCTCGCCAGGAATCTCGGGATTTATGCCAAGCGAACCCATCGGTTTTTCAACGGCACCATCGAGTGCCGGCTGTTGCGCTTCGAGTTGAACGAGGCCAGCGAACAGCGCCCGGCGGAGGTGGTGCGCGCGGACTGGTCGAGCCGGCCCGGCGCGCAGATGTTCGCCAATCGTCTGCGCAAGAATCTGCAGCGGCTGGACCCGTGGGCGCAGCGCGAGGGCATCGATTGTTTTCGCGTGTACGACGCGGACATGCCGGAGTACGCGTTCGCCATCGACCTGTACGGCCGCGGGACGCGGCAGGTCTATGTGCAAGAATATGCTCCGCCGAAAACGGTGGATCAGGAGAGTGCGCGGGAGCGCCGCCGCGAGGCGTTGGCGGTGCTGCCGGAAGTCCTGGACGTGCCCATTGCCCGAGTTCATTCGCGGGTGCGCAAGCCGCAGAGGGGCAGCGAGCAGTACGAGAAGCGCGACACCCAGGCGGAGCGCCATGCGGTGCAGGAAGGCGGTCTCAAATTCTGGGTCAACTTTCGCGACTATCTGGACACCGGACTGTTCCTCGACCACCGCATCGTGCGCAGCTTGCTGCGCGAATGGGCCGCGGGCGCGGATTTCCTGAATTTGTTCTGCTACACCGGCAGCGCCACGGTCTATGCCGCGGCCGGCGGAGCGCGCAGCACCACGAGCGTCGATTTGTCGAACACCTATCTGGATTGGGCGCACGAGAACCTGCTGCTCAATGGCTTCGGCGACTCGAGGCACGAGCTGTATCGCGCGGACTGCCTGCAATGGCTGGAAGAGCAGGAACCGACAGGCGCGCGATTCGATTTGATCTTCGTGGATCCGCCGACTTTCTCCAACTCCAAGCGCATGGAGGGAGTGTTGGACGTACAGCGCGATCACGTGGGCATGATTCGCCGGTCACTGAAGCTGCTGCGCCCGTCCGGACGCCTGGTGTTCTCGACCAATTACACGCGCTTCAAGCTCGATCGGGAAGCGCTCGGAGAGTTGGCCGTGGACGATATCACCGCGCAAACCATCCCGAAGGACTTCGAGCGCCACACGCGGATCCACCGCTGCTTCAGCATTCGGTTCAAATGAGCGATGCCGGTGCAAATGAGCGATGCCGGTGCAAATGGTTAACAACTTCCGG
>Ga0209656_10000828_pt1 | contig 19989 bp, 17 predicted proteins | sample BogFormECP12_OM2_FD_188239 | JGI IMG/M metagenome (GOLD analysis project Ga0209656, IMG submission 188239) | Bog forest soil microbial communities from Calvert Island, British Columbia, Canada - ECP12_OM2 (SPAdes) (version 2) | ecosystem: Environmental > Aquatic > Freshwater > Wetlands > Bog ... | reverse complement strand
TCCGCATTTACAGCCGCGCCTTGACACCGGCCGACGCCGAAGTGCTGGCGCTGCACGAACCCATCCGCTACATCCTCGCGCAGGATGAAACGAAACGCACCAAAGACCAGAACCAGCGCCTCCTCGTCCGCCTCGCCCCGCGCTCGAATCCGTTGTGCCTCATCCGTTACCGTACTGATACTTGACGCATGCGTTCCCTCTATCGCATACTCACCCCAAGAACCACTGTAGGCACACGCTCCCACATCAGCCATCAACCCCCGCGTCGGCCATCGCGTTACTCCAACGCTATCAACTCCCCTCCAAACTCCTCCTCTCCCTAACTCCTTTCTTTTCACCACGTCCAAATCTGTATCAAAATAAAGCCTTTATCTCCCTTTAGAATCACACACTTCCGAAAAACAGGGGGTGGGGAGTAACTCCCCGTACATCGTCCTGGAACCGCCCCAAAGTACCATCCACAACGTGACCAAAGGTCCAGTGACACCTGTCCCTAAGGACAGCTAATCTACCTGGGTTGCAGCAAACCGGACCCTACCCCGGCCTGCCACACTGAGGTGATCTTTGTTACTCTCCGCAGCCCTGCTTCTTCTCTGGATTCCGAGCACCGAACCACCCAAGCCCTTCGCCGAGGACTCCGCCCCGGCTTCCAAATCCGCTTCCGAGACGGCCAAGGACGCCGCCGTCCGCAGCAATCTCCCCAACGCCCCCGTCGCCAAATCCGAATCCTCTTCTGTCGAGCCTATCTCCCCGGCCACGCCTTTCTCGAGCGCCCCAATCAAGTCAACCGTCGAACGTCCCGCCCCCACGCCTCGCCAGCAAACGCTCTGGTACACCCTCATGGCCGCAGGCCACAGCGCCGCCGCCTTTGACGCCTGGTCCACCCGCAACGCCATCTCCCAGAATTACGGCAGCGAGAGCGACCCTTTCCTCCGGCCCTTCTCTCATTCCAACGCCCTCTACGCCGCCACCCAGGTCAGCCCCGCCGTCATGGACTATGTCGGCCGCCGCATGATGACCAGCAGCCACCCCATGCTCCGCCGCTTCTGGTGGGTTCCCCAGGTTGCAGGCGCAAGCTTCTCCTTCAGCGCTGGCATGCATAACTACTTGCTCGTTCAATAGCCTTCTTCCCTCTCTCCCAACGGCCTCCGTCCTTGCTTGCGGAGGCCTTACGATTTAGCATCACTCCCCCACCTTCTCTCTCTCCCATTCTTCGTTTTCTGCGTTATAGTATGTGCATCTCGTCCGCGCCGTATTCCGCCCGGCACTTTGTTTGGAACAATTTTTCGGCGGACGGGTTATGATTCTTGGCTCTGGGAAAAAAACGCCGCGGCGCCGTGGGGGCGCTGGCAGGGAAGGCGGGGGACAATCGGTATGATGAAGCCAATCTTGGGAATGGCGATGGTGTTGCTAACTGCCGGCGCGCTGTCCGCGCAACAGGCCAGCGACACCACGCCCACGGGTCGCTCTTCGGAGAACGTCGCCGCCCCTTTCAACGATACTTCTGCCGCCCAGGTTAACCTCTTCGCGGCCGAGGCCAACACCTCGTCCAGCATGACGCTCGCCACCCCCGCCGCTGCCGAAGCCGCTCCTCTTCCGCCCGCTCCCGCGCCAAAACCCAAATTTGTCTTTGGCGATCGCGATGATTACCGCTGGCAGCTCGGCTTGGGCGTGGAAGTTCTGCGCTTTCAGTCCAACGTTATCGATGCCACTGCCGTGGGCGTCAACACCACGCTCAGCTTTTACACCAACAGTTGGTTTGCGCTCGAAGGCAACATTGTCACGGCATTTGCGCCGCCGATCGTCGATAATGACCACGTGAAGTATTTCGGCGGTGGCGGGGGCATCCGCATTGGCGGACGTCGTAATCAGTGGGAGCCTTGGGGCCACGCGCTGATTGGTGGAGGCCACTTGCAACCGCAAACGGCCGCGGGCAACCGCAGCGCGCTCATGGCCCAAGCCGGCTTGGGCGTCGACTACCGTGTCAATTCACGCTTGTCCCTGCGCGTCGAAGGCGACTACGTCTACACCAACTTCTACAACCAAAACCAAAATAGCTTCCAAGGCACCACCGGTGTAGTCTTCCACTTCTAACCAATTTGTAGTGGACGATCTTTAGATCGGCCAGGATGATCTTCTCTTCATTTGGAGTGCGGCTTGCCCTCAGTCTTTCCGAAGGGAAGCCCACCTTCCGCTTTCGACCAACGCAACCCAATCCATCAAACAACCGCGGGCGCACCACTCGAACCCAAACAAATCCCCGAACTCTCCCTCTCCAACCTGATTCCTGTCCCAGACTTTCCCGCCGGACCCCGTTTCATTGACACCCCAACATCCACTTCGCTACACTTTTCAAGTAACGCTTCGTTCCTACCTACGCGGTTCCCCGGTAGCTCAATGGTAGAGCATTCGGCTGTTAACCGAAGGGTTGCTAGTTCGAATCTAGCCCGGGGAGCCAAATTCTCCTTCTTCTTCAATTAGTTAGGGACGGCCTTTTGGGTGCCCTCCTCGCTTTCCGGCGAAACGTTGTAAAAACGTAGTAAATCGCCATCTCCATATGCAGACTTGTTGGACTTCTCCACCGCTTCACGCACTTGGTTCGCCATCCCTAATTGATAGCGGCGTTTTGTTTCTGGGCTGGTGTGTCGCATGGCACGCTGAACCACGGCGTCCGACGCGATCGCGCTCAATCGGGTGCAGAAGACGTGCCGCAGGTTGTAAATCGGGAAGTGCGGTACGCCTGCCCTCTTGAGTGTGCTCGTCCAGATCGTTTTCACCGTACCAATTGGTCGGTCAGGAAAACGTGGGCTCGGAAATACAAACTGGCTACTCGAGCCCTGCTCTTTCCTCCATGCAAGCAAAGTGCTGCAGGCAAGTTCGGAAAGTGGGACGGGTTCGGCGGAGCCTGCTGTCTTAACGTTGTTATCCAGGCGGATGACTTTATTCTCGAAGTCCACCTGATCCCAACGCAGCGAAAACCCTTCCGAGTACGTACGTCCCCCGGTCTGTGAGAGCAGGATGATGGCTACGCGCAAATAAGTGGGCGCAACCTCCATAATCCGTTGCTCTTCTTCGACCGTGAGCATTCTTCTGACTGGCCTCTCTCGTAATTCATTGAAGTGCTTGACTGCAACGGCAGGATTTTCTGGAATATATTTCCGCCGTACAGCTAGATCCAAGATGCACTTCAATGTTTCGAGTTCGCGATTGACGGTTGCTCCCTTAAGCCTTTTATTACTGAAGCGCAATTTCTGTTGCTTGCGTTCGTCACGGTACCTCTCGATCAGATGCACCGTTAGGTCAGGAAGCTTGCGTTCAGCAAAAAATGCTTTCAGGGATCTTAGATAGACGCGATATCCATTGATGGTGCCCTGTGAGAGCGATGGAAAATGAGAACGTTCGAACTCATCGCAAAGCTGTCCGAATGTAATCCGCTCTCCCTCCCAGCCAACCTTAAACAATCCCAAGACAATTTCGCTCTCGCGCTGCTTCCAAATGCGAATAGCGAGTTCTTTGCTTGTGGTCTTGGTTGACTGGTAGTGGTGTTCGCCGTTCAACGTGTATCCCATCCACCAATAACGTGAATCACTTCTCTTGAATAACCCCACTGGCGCTCCTCTTATTTGCCGGAGCTAAGCGCCGACGGAATTATACATTCTCCACGGGCGGTTCGGCGTGCTGGTCGGATGTGTTGGTCCTTGAATTTATCCAGTGCGGTTCTGCGATATTCGAGATGGCCGCCGAGCTTGCGGCACTCAATGCGTTGTTGCTCGGAGTATCGGTAAAGTGTGCTTTTAGCGACACCGAGGTAGACTGCAGCCTCGTTGTGATTGAACCATTCGTCGTCCGATGGAGGTTTGGAGGAAGTCTTCTGTAGGATCGTCGAAATTACTGGCCTCGGGCTTTCCGACGTTCCCATCAATTTGTGCAGAATGGCCATTACGGGTTCCGCATCCTTCAGCAACAACAGAATGCATGCCAGCAACGTGGCGGCAGCCTGATGCTCGGCCTGTGGGCCGTTCGAAGCAGTCTCTTCTCTGGGAGAATCTCTTTCTTGATTTGGAAATGGAGTGTGTGTTGCTGGAATCATTAGGGCCTCCTGGATGTGCGGTGTTTCGTATGGCGAGAATCGGTGTAGAGCGCGAGGTCTGCGTCGATGAAACGTTATGAAATGCTGGAGTCACTAGCGCTTCGTGGAAGTGAGAACCGACGATTGCGGTCCACCCCCTTCTGGGTTGTCTTCCATCTCGGCTGGTTTGTACGCCGCGAGGTACGCTTGGAACTCGGTGTCCTTGCGGAATAGGCGTTCGAGCATCTCCGTAACGATGTAGGAGGGGCTTGCGTGAATGAATTCTGCGTAGCGTGCCAGGCGAAACTTCACGAGCTGTGAAAGGCGAAGCTGAACAGTTTCATTCTTCGGCTGCTGTGGTGGTGCTTTGAGAAATGACATGATGATTTCCTTTCAGAATAAGGGGATGAACAACAAGCTTTTTGGGACACCCGTGCTGACGTTGGCTAAGGGGGTTAGAATCAAAGAGTGGCTTGCCGTATCAGAGGATGGGTTGTCGGAAGGTCGAGTTGAGGAAATTGCCCTCTACCTATACCTATAGCCAAAAAGTTGGCAAAACTCCGCAAAGAAAAAGTCCTCGCCATTGTGGAAAAATAAATGAGAAATATGGAGCGGGGCTACCGCAACCACCAGTACTGCAACGATTGCAGCGGGAAGTTGTTTAAGAGAAAGGCGTTTGAAGATTATGGCGTTATGTGAATCGAACCGGACGAACGCGTGAGGCGCTTAATCTCGATTTGTTGCACGTGCAGAGCCTGATTTTATCAGCACTTGATTGTGTGATTTCTTCCGTGGGTGAGTGCGAACAGGAATAATAGCTAAATAAAAGGGCGGGAGCGACCCGATAGCCCAAGAGGGCCCGGATGGGGTCGCTCCCGCCCTTACTGCGCCCCCGATCGCGTACCAGTTTTGAGCTTACGACCGCGTATCGTCTTGTACGGGCGCAAGTTACAAAATCGGGGGCAGAAAACCGACCGGAAAACCGTAAGGAAAACCGATTTCATGACATCTTTCCAGCATTTGGGGCTTCCGATCTCGCAAACTGGTTGATGATTCCTAGCGGAGTTCAACTGACATTTTGCAATTTCCTCGAAGTAATCTTGGGATTTTAGGACTGTGGTCGAAATATTTGGGTTGTCGCTGTTACTGAATTCTGAGCGCCATGACATCGGGCAGATTATAATCGTCCGAGGTTGGTTCTGGCTGGTGAGACGAGCAATATCACGTTTGAGATTCGAAGATCTCGATCCAGAGCTCCAAGGATTTATCGTGCCACTCTGCGTTCCCGATGAGGTTATGCCGTAGTTCGTTCCTAAAGCGATCGCGCAGTACCTGAGCATTGAGTTTCCGGGAACGAAATAGATAGTCGGCGTCGTCTCTGTCTTTCGCCGCATTGCGCTCCAGCTTCGATAGGATGCAGTCGTATGGGTCGGGCACAAGCAGTTGCAGGCATTTGAACTCACTCGGAGCCATATCGGTGAGCCTGCTTGCATAATCTTCGGGGAGGTTTGCGACGGCCACACGGTGAAGCCACACTCCGTGTTTCGCGTGAAGAGGTGAGCCTTGACCTGCCACCTCATCCAAGTTGAGATTCGCAGGAATCGCGGTGTAATAGTCGATATCGCCGGTCGTGCGCGGTAAGCCGTAGAAATGCGTGAAGACAAACCCGCCAATGCAGTGCAGTTCGAGGGGTTCTCGCAGCATTCTGTCGAGTTCCGCGAGAAACTCTTTCCAGGGTGACGAGATCGGCCGTGCTTCTTTATCAGCTGGCATATTGAAGGTGTTCAGGCCGCATGTCGGTCAGCAGGTTCCAGTGTGCGGCATCCTCTGTGCGATTCTGGCGCAGCCATTCCCTCTCACGCTCTGTACGAGGAGGACGGTAGAAGCTATCTTCCTTCGCCAGTCGGCTATCATCGAGTAGGTTTTCAAGTTCGGTCAGCTTTGCCGATCTCGAACCCCCCTGCCGCATTTCTGCCACCCGTCTTGCGAGGCTGACGACAAACCCTAGGCGATTCTGGAGATTAAACTTGCGGGCGTTCTCGACAAGCCACGGGTCCGGCTGCGCGTATTTCATCGCAACCCAAGGTAAGGCCTCCCCGACGCGCGCATCGAGGCTTTTCTGCGCTAATGCTGTTAACAAGACTTCAAAAGGATGCTTCCCCGGCGTGCGCGCGCGGAGATAACCAAACCCCGGATAGCCCAGTTTCGCAAGCAACCTCGTTAGTCGTTGATCGTCGGTCTCGGCGGGTGCGAAGGCGGCATCTACCGGGAGAAGTTCTGGAGAGAGGCCATAAACGGAGGTCGCCCGGCGAACGAGTTCGGGCGTGAGGCGCCTTTTGCCGCTTTCGAGGAAGTTCAAATAAGCTTGGGTCATCCGAAGATGCGTGGCAGCTTGTGTCTGAGTCCATCCCTTGACCAGGCGCGCGGATTTGAATTCGGACGTCTTCATGGGTCGAATTATAACAAGTATGTTATTTTCCGTCAAGATGAGGAAACTACCCGAAATGGCCTGAGGAATGGGCGCACTGCAGAAGAACCCGCGGCGCTACTTTAATTGGGCAGAGGCCTGTTTGCGGGGCCGGGAGTGTGAAGTGGGAGAACCACTAAAGCGGCGGCGAGACCAATCGCACCTCCGACGAGCGTTTCCCACGCTCGCGAAGCTAAGACGAATGTGGAGCTCTCTCCGCTTACCGCGAGCGTCAGGACAAGAGTGAACGCGTAGGCGCCGCAGGCAATATCGTACCGCTCGGGAAGTGCTATGGAATAAATGATCATCGCGAGGGCAGCCAGTGTCCATGCCACGATTGGTGCGTGCAATGCTATGGGAAGGCATGCGAGGCCGAGAGGAACAGCTATTGTCGTGCCGATGATGCGGCGGCGAACGCGATCGATGGTGCCAAACGTAGTGCCCGCGATTATGTAGGTGCAAGCGGTGATCGCCCAGGCAGATTCTTCGAGACGGACCAAATGATTCAACAAAACGATGACGAGGGCCGCGATAGCAGCTTGCAGGCCCATACGAAGTTCGCGAGATGCGCCGCTATCGGTCGCGACAATCGAGTTGAGCGGTTGCGCAAGGACCGGGTGTTCGGCCGGACCGCTAAGTACGCGTGGGACAATAGCCCCGACCGCTGCAATTACACCTGCGACCACTACTGTCGGAAGGTCTACAGGTTTCAGGCCCGCACCATAGGCTAGAAGCTGCCCTATATAAATTTGCGACCCGAGTCCCGCGCCGAGGATTCCGTAACGCTTCAAGTACCCGACGAGGAAAGCCCCGGTGACAAGCGTCAGTTCGGCACCGGGCCAGCCGGTGCGGTCGAGCACCGGCGAGAAACCGATCATGCTGGTAGCACCGACGACTGCTGCGAGGCACATCAAAGCAAGGTCGCGGCTGGAAGCTGCTCTGGTCGATTGACCTTCAAAGACACTAGCCCACAGTGCGAAACCGCCCGCGAGAGACCCCAATATCGCTCCACTCGAGAAACCGTGAGAACCGCCGAGCAGAGTGCCTAGCATTGCCGCGATTCCATAGGATGTGACAAGGCGGAGACCTTTTATGCGCCGATGCGCGCCCGGATCGATGCGGTCGAACCACGCCAATGTGCATGCCAAGATCCCGGACGGGCTTGTGCAAAGTCGCGTGTCGTTTGGGGCCGCGGAAACCATCACGGTTAGCTCCTGTGTCTAAAAGTCCGTACAAACTCTGACTCCTGGTACGACGGCCGAATCCGTCTGTCGAAAATCGGGCACAGTTCCCGGAGCGCAAGATGCCATTATGCTTTTGTGCGCGACCCTACGGCCATGGCCACGAGCGCGCCAATGAGAATTGCAGGGAAAAGCTGGCCTACCGCGGCCTCAGCCACGGTGAGCGATCGCGCAATCGGAGAAATGGGAGTTACCTCGCCGCCCACCGTGGTGAGGGTGCAGAAGCTGAAGTAGGTCAGTTTAGAGATCAGTTGGTCAAGATCTCTCGGTGCGGTGACGAAATGGAACGAACCGGGACGGGATTGCTCAATGATCTGAAACGCCGAAGCCCATGCCATGCCGATCAACAGATATGCACTGACTCCACCCTGGATGCGGCTCCAGGTAATCGGCCCTCCGCGAAACATCACCAGTAGCACAATGCGGACGTAGAGGAGCAATGCAAGGGTGGAAAATATGCTGCCAAGCTGATGCAAGAGCGGTGTCGGGTAAAAGCGTGCCGCTCCCAAGAGAGCTGCCGTCACCAAGATCAGGGTGAGCACCAGAATGATGTCGAACCGGGTCTGCTTAACGGCAATGGCGGCGAACACCATGAGCACCATCATGAGCAGGTCCACCAGAAGCCTGCCCGAAACGCCGGCCTCTCGCATCGGAGTGATGATGAAAACCAGAATGCAAAGAGAAATCGTGATCAGAGTAAGGCCAAGGTCGCCGGACCAGAATTCTCCGCCCTTAATGCGGAAGAGTGTGGTGCGTTGTAGCGTTGCGATGCTGGACATGAAGCGTACCTCCAATGACTGACGCGGATGTTCCAATCTTTGCGACTAAAGTGAAATGCAACCCGCTAGCCAAAACTAACTCTCTTGTTTTGTGCGCGTTCTTCAAACCGGTCACGAGCCTTTCCAAGTTGTCTTCCCGAACTCTCGTGAATTCGCGAGCCGCCGGGGGATTTGTCATACCGTAAGACACTCATTTGCCATGGCTTGGAAATGGCCCCGGATTTGCTTTCTTAATTCGCAACTACCCCCTAACCCCAAAAAAGACTCCGCCGGTGACGCATGAGCGCCACCGGCGGAGGACCCTCCCGAAGAAATCAAGGTTCACGCGTTCGGCGCCGCACCAACTTCGATTAGGCCTACTGAAAATGCAAAGCGGGAAACGCATGAAAAATTGCGTTTCCCGCTTCCGACTCGGCCGGGCAGAGAATCAGTCGATGGGAGACCAATTGTCGTCCGGGTTGTATTCCTGAATGGAGGCTGCGGCCTTTGCGGTATCCGGGCCCAAATCGCGCTCGTAGACGAAGCCTTCGCGGCCGATCATGAAGCTCATGATTCCGGTTTCCCCATACTTCACGGGAGTGGCCAGGATGGCGAAGCTGCCGGTCATCTTGCCGTTCACGATATAGTTCTGCGAGCCACCCGTTGCATCATCGCCCTGAGCAGTGAGGATGCGCAGTGTGTACCCATCGATGACGAAGGGCTGGTCTGGCGACAGCGACGTGAGGGAAGACTTCGGAAATTGCTCGAGTTGTGCCAGCGGGCTGGTGCCCAGCGAATCCGAGGCCGGCCAATACAACCCGTCGTGCTTCCCAGGTGTGCTGATGATGCGTTGTGCATATTCGCCGGAGTCGGTGTTGCTGGAGTAGAACTGCTCGGCGTTGGCGAGTGCGGCCAACGCGTCGATGGTGAGCAGTTCGTTCTTACCGATTTCGCGGGCGCGGATTTCCTGAGCGCCCGCGACGACGTCGAAGTACCAGTTGCCCGAAGCATTCTTCGCCAGCGGCACGGGGAAGGCGAAGTTGTCCGCGCCGATATAGAGCACGCGGCTGCCATCCGACATGTCCAGCCAGCGGTTCATCTGCTGGTATTTGGAGAAGAACTGCTGCATAGCGGCCTTGTCAGATTCACTGTCTCCTGCGGTAATGAGGGCTTTTGCTTCATCACCCAGGACCTTCGTCAGTGCCTTCTCATCGGTGTTCTTCGCCGCTAGGGATAGCGCGGTGGCTGCCTCCGCCGGCGATTGGAACGTAGTTTGAGAGTTTGTGTCGGTAGCGAAAACCACCCTGCCCGTGTCCACTGCTCGAACCACGAAGCCGAGGCCGGCGAGAGCCAGAATTCCGGCGAGTGCCCATCCTGTCCACTTGCTGTTCGTTTTGTTCTGATCCGTGTTCATTTTCAATCTCCTTGAATTTTTCTGATATGCCTTTTCTTTATTTAGTCCCGTTGTTGGATATGGGCCTTAGCGACGACGCCCGCCGCCGGAAGAGTGATGCTGAGCAGGCGCGTGTTGCCTGGCTTCGTGTTGAGGACGCTGTCTGGCCATGCTGGCGTGGCCACGAGCGCTCTCCGCACGATTACTTCTGCCATCGCCGCTCATGCGCGAGCTGCCAAGATTCGAGCGATTGTCGTTTCTGGCTTGCAGGTTGCGGCCGTCGTTGTGATAGCCGTTGGCAGGCGCTACACCGGGGCCGTTCATCCCCGCATTGTGATTCTGAACTCCGTTGTTTCCGCCAATCAAGCCATGGTTCCCGTTATTGCCGCCGTTGGGCACCTGCTGACCGGCATTTTTGTCCTGGTGCAAGCCGCCATCGGGGCCGAAATATTCATTCGGGTGATAGGCGCCGTTCGGGCCATAGTGCGTGTCTTCACCAGGCTTGTAGTTACCGTCGGGGTGAAAGGTGCCGTTGTTGCCATACCAAGCATGATTTTGTGATCCGACCGCTCCGCCGTTGGGACTGACACCGGCATGGTCCACACCGCCGTTGCCGCCGATCAGGCCGTGATTGCCGTTGTTGCCGCCATTGGGCATGTTCGCTGGGCCCGTTCCGGGCACATCGTGGTGAAAGGATCCGCTGGGGCCGTAGTAGCCATTGGGGTGATAGCCGCCATTCGGTCCGTAGTGTGTATCCTCACCGGGACGGTAGCCATTCGGATTGGTCGTCGGGTTATACGGGTGGCTGTTCGAGCCGGAACCCCAGGTGTGATAGCCGTTGTAGTTGGTGGTGTGCCAGGTGTTGTTCGTGATGTAGGTGTTGTGGTTGAAGATGATCGTGTTGCCGCCGCCACCTCCGCCCCAACCTCCCCAATTGCAAGCCCAGGCATGAAAGCCCCAGCCGAAGCCGCCGCCCACTGCCCAGCCTCCGCCACCGAAGGTGACGCCGACGCCGAAGCTCAGCACCGGTGCGGCAAAAACCACGGGAGGCGTATACATCGGCACAACAACGGGTGCGCCGTAGATGATCGCCGGGTTGTATTGCGGTACGTAAACCACCTGCGGATTTGCTGGTTGAATCACGATCGTGTTGGGTGAGGGAGTCGTGACGGTGATCTGCGAATTCGATTGCAGCGTGCCGGCCGCTTGCGCTTTCGCGCGCATCACTTGCACCGCCGCCATCACATCCGACTGCTGGAAGTGAAACGCCTGGCCGAGGCTGGAAGTCCAGGACAGGTTGTTGGCTAGATTCGCAAGCACACTGGGGAATTGCGTCAGCGCCTTAACGCTGGGATCCCAATCCTGCTGATCTACGGCTTGTTCCAGCGATTGGCCCGTAAGATTCGGGTTCTGACTCAGCCATTGATTCGCGGCCGTCACTTCGTCCGGGGCTGTGGCCGCCGCGAGCACTTGCGCGACGAGAGCGTCCGGGTAGAGCGCGATCGGCGCTACGAGGCTATCGAGTTGCTCCGATGAGAGGGGCGCCGGTGACGGTGTCTGGGTCTGTTCCTCCGCCTGGGAATCGCCACCATTCGTCTGCGGCGTGTAGGAGTTCGACTCTTGCGATTCACTGGATGGCTGCGAATAGCTCGAAGCCTGCGGGGCGGCCGCGGGTGCCGATGGGGTCGTCGGTGGAGGAAGCATGGGCTGGCCGTAGCTGACCACGGCTTGCGGCGGAGCGCCGATGCCCGTTGTGCGCACTGCTTGCCACGGAGCCTGCTTCCCACGAATGCCGTAGTTTCCCGCAATGTTGTCTCCATAAACGTGTCCATGGAAGTTCAGGATGGTGCGCGTCACGGTGCTGAAGTGGATGAAATTTCCTTTCAGCTCGCCCTGTATGGGTCCCGCTTGGTCCGGACCCTCGAAATATCCTGTGATGTGGTTGCCGTATTGCGCGATTTGGACGTGCTTGATGACCAGCGAACCGTCCTTGATGCTCGTGGAATAAATGGTCCAATTACCTTGCACGTTGGCCAGAGATTGCTGTGCGTGGGTGGCACCACAATTGAATAGCGACACCAGAGCAAGGGTGAGCGTGCTCAGAGTCGCGGTGAGTTTCTTCATGACTTCCTCCTAATTGATTTCGCGACTGCTTTCTCGCGATGTCGCTGCACGGGAATAAAGCAAGGTGTGCGCCACAACTAAGTGCTTGAGGAAATACAACTTGCGTTTGGGCGCACTTCACGGGGGTTCGAGAATTCACGAAATCTCAAGAAAAGCGGATGCGTGACTTTGGGAAATTGCCTGATACGAGAGAAACGTCTTGGATTGGGGATGAGGTCCGTGGAGGAAAAGATCGTGTGCTCAGAGCCTGTAATGTACGCACCGAGTCCATAGGTGTAGAATCAGCCACTTACGGAGAACGCTTTTGCAGCCTGAACCTCTACTTGCCTTGGCCGCAACGGTTGCGGGGGAGCACCGCACCCGAAACGCACTCGACGCGATTGTCCAAGGCCTTGCTAAGCAGCCTGGGATCGCTCTGGCTCGTATCTGGCTCCTGGAATCCGGGGACATCTGCGACGAGTGCTATCTTGGCAGTGAATGCGACGACCGCTGTGAGTGCCTCCACCTTGTTGCCAGTGCGGGCACGTCCTTGAACGGAAAAGAAGACTGGTCTTTTCGGGAAGGTTATTTCCGACGCATCCCGCTGAGCAAAATAAAAGGAAAGGTGGGAGTCATCGGAGCGACCGGCAATTCGATTCGAATCGCCAACATTACACCGGAAAACGAATGGATCCGCAGGCCAGAATGGGCCAAGAGTGAGGGAATCCGTGCTTTCGCGGGCGAGCCACTAATGTTCAAAGGAAAGATTCTGGGAGTCTTGGGCATTTTCAGCCGCGAAAACTTGACGGATCAAGAGTTTTCCTGGGTGAGGATGTTTGCAGATCAGGCGGCTGTTGCCATAACCAACGCTCAGGCGTTTGAGGCCTTGGAAAAAACGAAAACTGCAGAGCAGCAACACGCGAAGGAGCTCCGTCAAGTAATAGATGTCGCTCCGATGCACATGTTCCTTTGGGAGGTGGATGGCAGCGCCTCTTATGGAAATCGCAGCTCAACGGATTATTTCGGCCCGATCCCTCCGAAACTTCCCATGGAATTTCTCGAGTTGGTGACACATCCCGACGATGTGACGAAACTCAAGGAAGGGATCAAAGAGGCCATGGCGAGTGGCGAACCGTTCAGAAGAGAAGCGCGCATGCGCCGGCGCGATGGAGAATATCGCTGGTTTTTGTACCAGTTTTATCCAGTACGCGATGAGCTCGGTAAAGTCACCCGCTGGTGCGGCACGCGAATCGACATTGATGATCAGAAGCGGGCGCAGGACCGGGCACAGCACGAAAATCTGGCGCTGCGCGACGAAATCGATAAAGCCTCGATGTTCGAGGAGATTATCGGGACCTCGCCTGCGCTGCAGGCGGTGCTCTTGCGAGTATCCAAGGTCGCGCCCAGTGATTCCACGGTTTTAATCACCGGCGAAACGGGCACGGGCAAAGAACTCATCGCGCGCGCTGTTCACAAGCGCTCGCCGCGCGCCTCGCGGGCTTTCGTTAGCGTCAATTGCGCTGCGATTCCGCGCGATCTTATTGCCTCGGAACTATTCGGCCATGAAAAAGGTGCTTTCACAGGTGCTTTACAAAGAAGGTTGGGTCGCTTCGAACTGGCCGAAGGAGGCACCATCTTTCTCGACGAGATTGGCGAGCTGACTCCCGAGACCCAGGTAGCGCTGTTGAGAGTTTTGCAGGAACGTGAATTTGACCGCGTTGGGGGTACGCGTCCAATTCGCGCCGATGTCCGTGTCATCACGGCCACGCACCGGGACCTTCCCGCGGAAGTTGCGGCCGGCACTTTTCGCAGCGACCTTTTTTATCGCATCAACGTCTTCCCCGTGAACGTGCCGCCACTTCGGGAGCGGAAGGAAGATATCCGCTTGCTGGTGGAGTATTTCATCGACCGGTATGCGTCGAAGGCAGGAAAAAGGATCACCAGCATCGACAAGAAGAGTCTTGCGCATCTGCAATCCTATTCCTGGCCCGGCAATATCAGAGAACTGCAGAATGTCATAGAACGCTCGGTGATCTTGTGCGACTCCGAGGAGTTTTCCGTTGATCAGAGTTGGCTGACCTTGAAGCCCGCCGCAGCCCAGCCACTGAGAGAGGACCTGGTGGATCAAGAGAAAAAACGCATTGAAGCCGCCTTAGTCGAAGCCAGGGGACGAGTTTCGGGACCATCCGGCGCCGCGGCGAAGCTCGGCATGCCCGCGTCCACCCTCGACTCCAAAATCAAATCATTGCACATTGATAAGCGCCGCTTTCAAACTCACTGAGCTTCGTTTGCTTCCATCACGAAGTTTCGGGAATTCTCGAAGTCTCCGGGACCCTTCTTTCCCCTAAGTAATTCCGATTCCAACACTTAAATTTGGCAGTGCCCGTGCATTTCCCAACGCGGGCTCAAGGAGCGTTTGATCCGAGGCGCGACACGCGCAGAGCCCAAACTCAAAGGAATCGAAGGGGTGATGTCATGGGATTCGCAAGATGGTTGTTACTGATGACAGGTGCGTTGTTTGCCTGTCAATTTTCTATTGGACTGGCCAGAACGAATGCTGCCGAAAAGGAACCGGCGAGCACAGCAGATGCGAATGCCACACGGGCCGTTCCGGCCAAAAACACAGTGTCGATCCGCGCTGCTTCGAGCGGACCTTCGACGGGAACTTCCGGGGCCAAAACGATCACACTCGCGCTGCCCGCGGAATCTCACTCCGAAATGATTAAGGTCGTACTAAACGGCAAGGACGTCACCGCAAAGTTCAGTGAAGCGTTGTGCTCCGAGGGAATTTGCATGACCGGCACCGTGTCGTCGGCGGATGGCTTGCTTCCGGAGAAGAACGTCCTCTACGCTGTTGCGAAGAAGTCCGACGGCACGCTGGCCAGCTCGCGGCTGCGCTTCAACGGACAATCCGCACTGGCTCCAGCGTCATCGCATTCGCAGGCGGCCACAAAGGTGTCCGCGCACGTATCGGCAAGTGCTCAGGCCGCCACAACTACTGTTGGTTATAGCCCGATTGGCGACGGCTATCTGCCCCCAGCGGTGATATTCAATACACTGACGCCAGGCGGCTGGAACGGCAAAACGCCATGGGTTCAGATTGGCTATGAGCAGTTGCCGACCCTCGGCGGTGCTACCTGTTCGGGTTCTTTCAACGGATACCTCGCCGTTGTTGTCAACCGCCAAACCCTACTCGAAGTACCCGGGGCGACGCAGTGCTTTTCTGGTTCGTCAAATCTCGCCGCGTACCTGAATACCCTAACGAACGATCAGATTGCCATCGTTGGAACAATCCAGGGTTTCACCGCGGCTGGAGACCTAGACACCAGCGCAATCGGGGGCACAAACTACACGTCACTCGACGCCACCGGAGATTATCCTCAGAGTTACATGGCGATTGGGGCCGGCGGAGCAGCGCCCAGCTCGGCCTATGAGAACTTCTATACAGACAACATGGCGACGACCTTTGATGTCTTCGCCACAGGGGCGTTAATCGAAGACGCTACGGGGAACTACAACTTCCAGCCTTCCGGCACGTTCGAGTATCTGGTGTCGCCGAACGATCCCAATAATGGCAGCGGCCAGAGCACGGTCACGCTGTTTAACATCGGATCATTGTTCCGCTACAACCAGTTCAGTTACCCCGGCAAGGTAGTTTTCTACTCGCCAGTAAACCAAACCAACGGTTTTTGGCTAATGAAGTTGCAGCGTAACAATCTGGATAATCTGGATTTCAACACCAACTGTGGCGCGACGGCGAACAGCGCAAAGCAGCAAACCGATGTGACGAGCTGTGGCAAGTTCTACCCGACAGGATCCAGCGACGCCCCAACGGAGTTGAGCGCCTTTATGCAGTTGCAAAATGATCTCGGCACTGTCAATCCCGACCAACTGGCATTTCTCGTCTCGGTAGGCACCCCGCTCTATGGCGCCTCGACTTGGGATGTCGCCAAAAGAGTTTGTCAACTCCCGTGGGCTGGCAGTCCCAAATGCGTTGCCCCCCTGGAGACGATGGGGGGCGTCCCGATGTCAACGTTGAGCCTATACACCTCGGGAAGCGCCTATAGCCTTGTTAGCTGCAGCGATTGCGGCAATGCACTGAACGGCCACGTCGCGCTGTCCAACACCGCTTACGTGCAGCAAGGCCAGACCGGAAATCTACATGGCATTCTTCAGCGAAACCTGCATGGGCTCTTTTGGCCCACCCGGGCTTCGCAAGAGAGCTCGGGCTCCGATTACACAATCGATGTAGTCAACTCGCAGCAGCCGGTGGAGTGGCCGGAGCTGACCGGGAACCTGCTGCCCGGAGCAAGTTCGCTGACAGGCCAGTACACTGCATACCAGTATGCGAGCTACCAGCTCCTTACCCAGCACTATGTGAAAGGCGCGCAGGGCGATTATCTGGATAATATCCACTATTACTTCACCGGATCGCTCAACACGCTTCTGGATTACCACACCTTTGACCCGGTCAATCTCCCGTTTCCTGGTGCAGCGAACAGTTGTTACACGTGGACTGACCCGGTGACGAAGGAGACGCCGGAGTGCTTCACGGCACAGGACCTTCAGGCAGTCGCCCAGCAGCTCAGCACCGAGATCATTGATCTGGATAATGTGCTGCTCTTCATGGTGACGGGACCAACCAATATGAAGGACATTGTTGCGTCCGGGAACGGAAGCGCCGCGCTTGCGTTGATTGGAGCGGCCGCTTCCGTGGAAGGCAGCAACTTGCAGCCTCCACCCACCACTCCCGTCAAGGCCAACATCGACAACATTCTGAATCTCGTAGGGAGTGCGGTGTCCGTAACCGCAGCCTTCGCGTCAGGGAACCCAGAACTCGCGCCAGTGATAGCGGCTTCTATTTCGGGCATCTCCTCGATGTTTGAGGGCGCCGGCGACGTCGCTGGCGGTTTAACTACCGGAGGTGGCCCTACGCCGCTGCCCAGCCCGGAACTCAAGCTGGTAACGACCATCGGGGACTTGGCGAACAGCTCGCTGCAACAGCAGTTCACCATCGGTTTCGACACCGAGCTCGACACCATACTGGGCGACTGGGGCAAGCTGTCACAACTTGGACCGCTCGTAACCAACACCAACAACGCGACCTTCTACGCTCCCAACCAGTTGGTTCAGAACCTCGCCATCAAGGCCATCGGCCAAGCTTCGCAGCGCTCCTTCTATATTGCGTTGGTTCCGACAAACTATAAGGTCCATTATTGGCCCGGGTGGGTTGGTTTTAGCTCCTACCCCATCAATCCTCCGGATATGGGCATCTTGGAAGACGATGACAATACTGATGGCCCCTGCCGAAGCTTCTATCCGTGGTACGGTCAAAACGCAACCATCAATCTTCCTCCGTTTGTGGACCGAGCCACTCCGACCTTCGCTGGCTACCAGATCCCCTGGGGCAGCGGGTCGAGCGATATGTTCAACGTTGACCACTACCTGATCGTTGGGCAAGTCCAGAATCCCGGCAAGACCGGAAGTAACAGCGAGAATTTCCCATTCCTCGATGGCCAAGTAGCAACCACGATGTTCTCGGCCCAGGGGCTCAACATTCCACTGGATGAATTCGATAGCAGCAACGGGCCGATGGCGTCGGCGGGCAGTTTTGTGAATATTGTGGAGAATCCCAATACCATCTATTTCGGTTTGACAATCGTTGCCGATTGCTACTACCGCAATGGCAGCGTGTCGACCTCGCCGAGCCCGAGCGCGACGGCTACGACCACTACCTTGGTTGCTCCCACATCCGCGGTGCTCGGTGAGAGCGTGACCCTGCAGGCGAACGTTAGTACTTCTTCCGGCCCGGCTCCTTCGGGGACGGTCACCTTCGATGACGGCAAGACTCAGATTGGAACTGCGGCCGTGACCAACGGGACAGCTACTTTCTCGACCAACTCCCTTGCCCTTGGCGAACACCCGCTCGCGGCGTACTACGTCGTGAATAACAATTACTCGGCTTCGAGTTCCGCCGCCAGCACACTGATGGTTTACGCGAACTCGCCTGACATGACTCTCAGCCTCTCCACGAACAGCGTGAACCTGGCCTATGGGGCGACCTCCTCGCCGGTTGCATTGCAAATCACCTCCCGGTCAGGCCTCACAGGAACAGTGACTCTGAGCTGTGCCGGCTTGCCCGTCGGGGTGACCTGCAGCTTCAATCCGGCGCAACCAACCATTACGGCTGGAGGACAAGCCACGAGTTCACTCACGATCTCAGCCGCTTCTGTCCGCGCGGCGGGAATGCCGCTGCCCAGAGGCACGGGTGCCCTTTTGCTGGCTCCCCTCTATCTGTTCCTGCTCTGGCGCATTCGCAAAGACTTCCGAAAACTACGGATGCTCCTGTGCATGCTGCTTCTGTCGTTAGTCTCGCTCGGATTCTTGAACGCGTGCAGTGGCAATGTAACGAAAACCAATCAACCGGCGTCCGGCCCGCAGACGATCCTGGTGGTCGCGACGAGCGGTTCGACTACCAAGGACATTCCTCTAACACTGAACATGCAGTAACGCTGAACGGGGTGCCGCGATTGCTCGCCGCTCCCCGTTTTCCATTTTCTACGCACAGAGAAAAGGAGTTTTATGTGGAAGATTCGAAAAATCACAGACGCCAAGCGTTTGGTTCTTAGCATCAGCGGCCGAATTGAAGCGGAAGAGCTGTTGGAACTGCAAAAGGCCGTTTCCTCTGAAGAGACGGAGAGGCGAAAGGTCGACCTGGACTTGGAGAATGTGAGGCTCGTGGATCAGCAGGTGGTCACTTATTTGGCGTGTTGCGAGGCGGGTGGCACGAGACTTCGAAATTGCCCTTCCTATATTCGCGAATGGATCGAACGGGAAAAAGTTGCGCAGAATCACTACGACAACCGATAACACAAATTCGGTAAGGCGCTTGCCTGCTTGAAGAGGCACGGGCAGAGTATCGAATCGTCATCCAATGCCGGAGCACCTGGGCTATCCGCGCCCGTTGTAGAATCGTAGTATTAATTGAAGAAAGAGAACGAAAACGCGAATCAAAGGAGAATAAAGAAGGAGAAAATGAATTTCTCGGTACTGGTCAAATTTGCTCATTTCCCTCAGTATTAGCTTAGCTCCGGCCAATTATGATTAAGTAAACAAAGCGGCTGTTAACCGAAGGGTTGCTAGTTCGAATCTAGCCCGGGGAGCCAGTTTTTTCTTTTCAATCATTTGCGTTTCTTCAAACTGCGAATTTTGGCCCAATAGCATTCGGTTGTAATTCGTCCGTCTTTTCGCTTGAGAGATGGGCTCCACAGCCAGGGAGCCTCGCCCCTTCCTTCTTCGGGGAAGCTAAGATGCACTCCAATCGTGTTTCCACTGGGCGCTATTTCCTGAATCATGCTCGCCAGCCTATCCGTTGGTATTTTTTGAATCGAGTCTAAGAATTTCCATTGATCGGCATAGGGTTGGAAGAGCTCATCCAAGAATACGCTGTTGCCTTGCTCTCGGGCACGTTTTTGAAGCGGCAGAGCTATTAGATTCCCAAAGCCGCCCTTAGGTAGTGTGTCTTGGCTAGGGAAGAGACGATCATAAGAATCCAGCCCGATCTCGTGGCGGCATTCCATGGTCCGGGTCAACAAGGCACAACCAAGCTGTCTGGCATTGGCAGCGAGCACCGGGTGGTTGAAGAAAAGCCAAATGTGCGCTCCGTTTCCTGATCGCGAGCGCTCGACGGATGCGGGGACCTGAAACCGCCGACACGTGGAAGCAAAAGCAGCGGCGTCTGCGATCCATGACGTCTTGTCGAAATCCACGGCGAGAAACCAACAGGTCTCGTCGGGAAGTAGAGGGTAGACGCCGATGGTCTGCTTCCCCGTGAGGTGATCGCGGATTGCGCTATCGGTCAGCGGTTGAAGCGTTCGTGTCTTTCGTGAAACTCTCTTTCGTTCTTCCGGTCTTGCAGCGTGAATCGCGCGCCAGTCCGTGACACCAGCCGGAGAATA
>Ga0209656_10000827_pt1 | contig 19999 bp, 9 predicted proteins | sample BogFormECP12_OM2_FD_188239 | JGI IMG/M metagenome (GOLD analysis project Ga0209656, IMG submission 188239) | Bog forest soil microbial communities from Calvert Island, British Columbia, Canada - ECP12_OM2 (SPAdes) (version 2) | ecosystem: Environmental > Aquatic > Freshwater > Wetlands > Bog ... | reverse complement strand
ACGCCTGCGGTGCGAGGCAATTGGCACAGCAGATTGAGTAGACAAGTCTCAGCAAGGCCAGCTGGGTAGTTGTCCGCAAGATTCTAAAATTCGAATCGCAATCCGAATTGGAAGTATCGCGGCAGATAGCCATTCGCGTCTGATGTAATGGTGCCGAAGGCCGCATCTCCAAGTGCAGCATCTGGCTGGGCAAAGCGCGGATGATTCAGCAAGTTGAATATCTCGGCCCTGAGATCGATCGTCATCCCTTCTTTCGGTATGAATGACTTGTAGATATTCATATCGAAGTCGTGAATGCCGTTCACGCGCAGGCCGGGAAAATAGCGGGGAGCGTCGCCCGGATTCTGATCTCCGGGATCGGCGAGGCAGTTGGAGTTGATAAATGACGCAATCGGAGGGTTCCCGTTTCCTTCAGCTGCTGAGTTCGCCTCCCAATTCGTGGCGACATCCTTCATGCTGAGACCGGTTTTGAGTTGAGAGCAGACAACATCCGGACGCTGACTACCGTTGGCGAGCCGGGGATTGCTCATGCCAATCGCGAGGGGCTGCCCTGATTGTTCAGTGACCAGGGTGGCGATTGACCAACCTCCCACGACCGCGTCGAGCCCGCGATTCATGTTTCCGCCAATCCAGTCATTGCGGCCAACGGGCAAAGTCACCACGACCGCGGCCGCCAAGCGCTGCGGCGCGTCATTGGCGCTGATACTGTGTTCCAGATTCAGGCGGTCGAGTTGCTGCGGCATTCCGCTGCTCAGCGATCCTACCCAGTTATTTCGGCCTGCCGAGGAATTATCGGTCAGCTTGGAGATCGTATAGTTGCCTTCGAAACTGAGATGATGCGTGGTTCGCTTCTGGAAGCGAATCTGCATCGAGTTGTACCACGAACTCGCTTCCTCCAACATCAGGCCTTCGAAATCTCCCGTGAACTGCGGATAGGGATTCAGCAGATTCCCCAACGGGACTTGTCCGGTGCTGTACAGCGAATCAGGCTCATTGAAACACGGAGAAGTAGGAGTGGCTGTGCACGGCTGGGTGAACATCGCCTGGAACGGGTTCGTCACCGGATTTTGCAGGAAGGTAGACACGCAACTGCTGTTATCGCAGGCCCCGATGCCGTTGTTTTGAGTGACGTCGTAGTTGTAGCGAACGGCCTGCGAGATCTTCGCCAGCAACGCCGACGACATGAAGTCTCGGTTGTTGGTGCCCGCCCAAGGGAGGTGGGTACTGCGGTTGGCGGAATAGTCGACGCCCAGAACGATCTGGCTGGGAAGTTCGCGCTGGATTCCCACATTCCACTGGTAGAGATCGGCGTCGCGCGCCGCCGTAGTGCCAAGATCGTTGTTGTTCCCGTATCCCCACTCGGCAAACTGGCCATACGCTTTGCCCTGCGGCCCGGTAAAGCCGCCGGGAAAGGGATTTTCCAGCGTGGCGGACTGCGTTTCAAAATTATTATTCGTGAAGAACATTGTGGCCGTCTTGCTGAAAGCTGTTCCGGGATATTGAAAATTTGTAGCTGGGCTCATTCCGAAATAGATACCCGCGCCGCCACGCACCACCGTTTTCGAATCGAAGGTATAGGCAAATCCCAATCGCGGGCCCACATCGTTGCGGTATACTGGAACATGTCTCATGCTGGAAGTGGGAAACTCTGTGGTGCCGATCAATTGCTCCGAGGAAGGATAGTTGAGTCCGACGGAGGCTAACGCCGCTTGGGCGGGCGTTAAATCGAGAGTCACTCCAGTGGGCGCGGTGAAATTGCTGAACTGGATGCGGTTATAGCGTTCGTCGTAAGGCGTGCTCCATTCATAACGCACGCCGAGATTGAGGGTGAGCTTCGCAGTGACTTTCCAGTCGTCCTGGAAGTAGAAGCCAGTCTCAGCCGACCTATTTGCGACGGAAGGCAAGACTTGGAGCGCAGTCGGCTCGGAAGGAAAAGGGTTGATATTGTCGGCGTATCCAAAGAGCGTGCTGGCGAGCGGGTTCCCGGTCGGATTGCCGTTTGCATCCACATCGTTGTTCGGCGTCGGCGAAGTCACGTAGTCGGTAAAGTTGAATACGCCGGTCGGATCCGAGGGCTGGAAGAAGTTGTTGTAGAAAAGTCGCTGCTCTCCACCAAACTTCATAAGGTGCGAGCCCTTGGAAATCACAACCTGAGAAGAATAACTATAGAGCGTATGCGCGAACGTAGTATTGGCGCAGCATTGATCGTAAAGGTCGGTCCATGGCGCAGTTTGCCCGCCCGATGACATGTAGATCGCCGGCATCCGATCGATTCCGTTGGCTTGCTGCAACACGGCTGGCAGGGAGAAACCGGAGGGCAAAGTAGCATTGAAGCTGGAAATCGTGGGAATCCCTGGTGTTTCCAGCTCATGCACCCGATCGATCGCGAAGTGGCTCGTCCAAACAATACGGGAATTCACCGTCCGGGAATATTCGATCGAACCATTTTGTGCCAGCGTAGGGCTGCCCGCGATTCCATCTCCGGAGCCGTTGTTGTCGAAGCTGTCTCCCAAGATCATGGGGGTGTAGTAATTCGAGGAGCCTCGGCTGTAGCGTCCGCTGATGTGGTTCCGGTCATTAATCTGGTGATCAATTTTGATATCGAACTGATAATCAGGAGCATGCGCGATGCCGCTGAAAATGTAATTATTAATCGGGCCCGGCAAATTGGGTTGAGGATAGAGATTGAGAATGGCCTGGCCGATGGGGTCGATTTCGTTCGGGGGAATCACGTTTGGGACCCCGTTGTATTGCACCGGCGGCCTACACATGCCGGAGGCGCAGGCAACTAACGGTTGCGTCGGGTCGTAGATATAAGGGATTCCAGGCGTCGCCAGTTCCGAGAAATTCCCTCTTCGTTCTAGGGCAGTGGGTACGGTCGCGAGGCCGTTGAACGCGCTGTTGCTGCGTACTTTTTCAAAGTCGGCGAAGAAAAAAGTCTTGTTCTTTCGGATCGGGCCGCCAATGGTAAATCCACCCTGGTCGCGCTTGCTATCCGGTTTCGGATTCGGAGCAGGATTGAAGAAATCACGCGCCGCGAGTTGCGAGCGCTGAAGAAAGTACCAGCCGCTGCCATGAAAAGCATTGGTTCCGCTCTTCAGAACCATGTTTACGACGGTGCCGCCGTTGTTGCCAAATTCCGCCGAAAAACTGTTGTTCTGAACCTTGAATTCCTGCACACCCTCGACCAGCGGCTCGTAGTAAACATTCGAGTTTCCGCCCTCACCCTGCTCCGGCGCGCTGATCAGCGAGCCATCGATCCGCACCTCCGCAGTCGCGTTGCGCTGTCCGTTGGAAACAAAATTGGTTCCTGAGGGATAGTTATCCTGCGTGCCCGATCCCGCCACCTCTGTCACGCCGCCGGAGAGGAACGTCAAGCCGAAGAAGTCGCGGTTAATGAGCGGCAACTCCTTCACGTACTCGTTGGTGACGTCCGTGCCTAACGTTGCGTTGCCCGTATCGAGCAACGGCGCCGTCGTCGTGACTTCCACAGAAGTCGACACGCCCGCCAAATCTAGCTTGAAGTTCAGCGACGATTCCTGATCGACCGCCAAAACCACGCCGGTGCGCTCAGCCGCGCGAAAGCCCGGCGCTTCCGCCTTTACGTCATAGGTGGACGGACGCAGTCCAGTGAAGAAATACGAGCCCTTGTCATCAGTGCGCGCGGAGCTGGAAATGTTCGTGCCCACGTCCCGGATGGTGACCCTCGCATTCGTGACCAGGGCACCGCTCGCATCGGAGACCACACCGCGCAACTGCGCCCGGTAATTGCCTTGCGCCACTAAGAAGGTCGCACAGCCTGCGAGGACGGAGATGTTCAGAATCCAGGAAAGGACCTGCCGAGTCAGCCGCATGAGATCCTCCGATCACATTCGAATTCGGCCGGCACCCACTCGCCAGCGCAATCCGCAGAGCTTGCGAATTGTTACGATTTATTACGAAACCAATCTTTTACTGGGTAGGGCACTGCTTGTCAAGAGGGAATGTCGGGAGGCGCAGCGCATTTACGAATGATTTGTATTTGCCGGTCAATCGGCATGTAACCAGAAGACCGCACCTTTTGAGATAGGCGGAAGCGTAAAAGTGACGGTCCCTTGTTTCGACACGCCCTCCAGCCTCTGAGCGTTGCCGAGAAACGGCAAGAAGTAGGCCGACGTGCCGTGTGCCGCAGGTACGCTGATGGTGACGGTCTGAGGAGTCTGAACGGGATTCTTGCCGCCCACCAGTCCGGCGAAGTTCGCCAGAAAAACGTGGGTCTCCCCGTTCACGCGAGAGATGGAAGAGGCGACCTGCGGCGATGCCAAGATTTCAATGCCCGCGGCGTGGGGGAGACTGTCGAGAAACGCCTGCTGCAATTGAGGAGTTGTCCGATCAAAGCCAGCTTCCAGAGACGCAATGTATGCTTTCCCCGGGCACGCGGCTAAGCGCACGATCTCTGGCTGATTGACAGATTCAAGGGGGTTATTTCCAGTGATGATGAGTTTCTTCCCTCCCCCAGCGTACTTCTCGAGCCATATCCGCTCGTCCTGGCTCAGGATACGGACATCCGGCAGGACAAGAGCCTGGCCGTGAAATTCATGCAGAGTTCTCGGTGTGACGATCTGGAATTCGCGATGGGACTGCATCAGCAGAACGAGAATTCCGCGATAAGAGCGAAGGAAATCCTCGGCATAGTAATTTCGCGTCTGAGGGGAGAAATAAACTCCGACGGGACTAATCGGCGCACGCGGTAAGTAGAATGTTTTTTCGTTCTCTTTAATCCAGGAGAAAATCTTCTTGCGAGTGGCCGGATCGTTCGACCCCGCCATCGAATGGCCGGGCGCATCCCAAAAATTTGCTCCCGCCATGACCTGCGACATCGCCAGGTTCATCATGGCCTCTCTACGGTCGACGACCTTGTCGCCATCCCAGGAATAGTTCAGAATCCAAGTCGCCTTCCCTTCCGCAAAAGCTCGGAACGTATGCATTCCGACCTGATAGTAGAACCAATTCAGGGGCGTGCGGGACGATGCCATGTGATCGCCGCTGCCAAATTCGTATTCGTGCGCGATGGCGTCGACCACGGAATAAAGGCTGTAAACATCGGCTCCCACCCGGACTGATTCCTGCTCGATGCCGGGATAAATTTCCGGAATTGTTTTGATCTGCGGATTCACCGATTTGGCGTTGTGGTCGATCTCGTGCAGGAAATCGGTGAAGGTCTGCATGCGAAAGTCAACCCAGCGGCGAAAGTTAGAGTCGGAAAAGTCGCCGAGCCTCAAATCTTTTTTCGCATCAAGTCCCGTCTGTTTCTTGAACGCTGCCACGGTGTAGTCATCGAAGCTGGCCCAGGTATCTTCCCATCCGTCGAAGTGCGTCATCCAGTAGGGGATGTCGATGTAGATCCCATCAATTCCGGTCGCGGCAATCTGCCGGACGCGCTCCATGTAAGTTTTTCGCCACTCCAGAGCATAAGGGCTGACCCAAACATCCTCATCGCCAGCGGCGATCCAAAACGCGCTGCCGCCGCCGAAGATCGCCGGTTCACCCGTGATTTTGCGCTGCAACCAGTCGGGATGATCCTTGGCCAGCGTGTGGGCGACTTTGTCGCCATGAGCGGTGATGCATTCGGTTCCAGCGATGTAGACGAAGGCGAAGTTTCCCGCAGCGTGCGCTTTTTCTGCCACGGCGTGAATCGCCTGTAGCTTCACGGTCGGGTCAAGAAAGCTTTCGTAGCGACCGGGTATGTCGTTATCCACCTCGATACCGAAGACCCCGGTTTCCTGGGCGTCCGCGACGATCTTGTCAGCGCTGTTCCTCGCAAGACCGTAGGCGCCGATGCGCACATAGTTCGTCCAGTTTTGTTCGACAGCAGTTGGAGACGCTGATGCCGCTACAAAAAGGATGAGAAGAGAGAATGCAATTCTTTGTTGGCGCATGCCAGATCCATTCATTCGCTTAGAAGTAGAAACTCTTGTTACATCCTCAACTCGTCACGCATTCCGACGATCTAGAAGGAGGACCAGTCTTTCCGTTAAGGCGGAACAACACTCTAACCGTTTACGGCGACGAAGGAAAGTGATGTGGCAGTTCCTTAAGACCACTTGCGGAAGCGAGAGGGAGTATTATGCCGATGACTGATGAAGTACGAAACGGAGTAAGTAATGTCCGAGTCTATTGACTGGCCGCCGCCGCTGTTGGGGCGTCCTCGCCGTCGCCGCCGCTTCCTTCTCGTTCTCGTTGTGCTGGCCATCACCTTCTTCGGCGGCCGGGCCGTCTTGTCCTATTACGTAGACGTACTTTGGTTTCGGTCGCTAGGGTATGAAGGTATTTTCTGGAAGACCCTGAACGTTCAGTGGGAAATTTTCGCAGCTTTTGCAGCGGCCACTTTTCTCATTCTGTACGGATCTTTTGTCGCGCTCAAGCGGGCGCATCTTCCCGATCTGCCGGACGGTCAGACGATTCTGATCGGGGGCCAGCCGGTGAAGCTGCCCGTGGAACCTGTGCTGCGGCTCATTGCTCTTGGCCTTTCGCTCGCCATCGCCGCTGCCAGCGGCGCTGCCATGATCGGGGAGTGGCCGACGCTTGCGTTGTTTTGGTACGCACCCCACTCTACCGGCGCCGTACTAGACCCGATTTTCGGCAAACCCCTGAATTTCTTTCTGTTCGCGTTGCCGGCCTGGGAACTGGTCGCTGGCTGGCTGCTGACGCTCGCCGTGATTCTCTGCGCGCTTGCCGGTTTCTTCATCCTCATCGCGGGCGGAGCTCGTGTGCTCGCCGGACGTCTCAGTCGCCATGTCACTTTGCCTTGGCGCGGATTTTCGATCACATTTGCGTTTCTGTTGCTGGTCCTGGCCATGCGCGCATATATCGGCCGCTTCGAACTCTTGCTCGAAGATCACACCATCTTCGGCGGTGTGACCTACACCGATGCACACATCACACTCACGGGGATGCTCGTCGTCTGCGCAGCACTCGTTCTTGGCGTCATGATCGCACTCGCTAATGCTGTGCGCGTGCCTCGCGGTCGCTGGCTGGTCGCGGCGTTTCTTCCGGCCGCGGTGTGTTATCTCGCAGTTCAAGGTGTCGCATGGTATGTCAGCAGTTTTATCGTGAAACCGAACGAACTGGTTCGCGAGAAGCCGTATATCGTCTTCAATACCGAGTTGACTCGGCAGGCCTACGGATTGAATCGCGTCTCCCAGCGCGAGTTCCCTGCTGAAACGACGGTTGAGGCCGCGGACCCAGCAAACAATCAGGCCACACTTCAGAACATCCGGCTGTGGGACTGGCACGCACTGCAGGATACCCTGCGCCAGATCCAGGAAATCCGCACCTACTACGACTTTCCCGACATTGACATCGATCGATATACCATCGATGGCACGACTCGAGAAGTAATGCTCGCGGCGCGCGAACTGAATGTCGATAAGCTGCCGGAGAGCAGCCGCAACTGGATTAACGAAAAACTAATCTACACCCACGGCTACGGCATCACGATGAATCCGGTGAATGGATTCACGGCGGAAGGCCTGCCTACCCTGATTTTGAGCAACATGCCGGTACAGAGTACCGTGCATAGCCTGAGCGTGACCCGACCGGAAATTTATTTCGGCGAGTTGACCAACACCGACGTCTACGTGAAGACACGGCAGAAGGAGTTCAACTATCCGCAAGGTGAGAGTAACAATCTCACTTCCTACGAAGGCAACGGCGGCATCGTGCTGGGCGGGTTTCTGCGCCGGATGATCATCGCGCTCGACCAAAGCGACCTGGCGAAACTACCGTTCAGCGATGACGTTAATAAAGACAGCCGACTGCTGATGCGGCGCAACATCCGCGACCGCGTCGCGGCATTAGCGCCATTCCTCACCTTCGATCCCGATGCTTACATCGTGCTCGGCGATGATGGACGGCTGTCGTGGATCATGGACGCGTTTACCGCTTCCGACAGCTATCCATACTCGACGCATACTCGTCTCGACAACGCCTCCATCAATTACATGCGGAATAGCGTGAAGGTGGTCATCGACGCCTACGATGGCACGACAACATTCTATGTGTTCGATGGAGGACCCGATCATCGACGCATACCGGCGCATTTTTCCGACCCTGTTCAAAGATGCTTCCATGATGCCAGCGGACCTGCGGAAACATGTGCGCTATCCGGAGTTGCTGCTCAAACTGCAGGCAGAGATTTACGGACTCTATCACATGACGGATCCGGAAGCGTTCTACAACCGCGAAGATCTGTGGACCGTCGCAACTGAGGTCAGCATGAGCCAGGGTGGGGAGCAAGTCACCCAGCCGATGCAGCCCAACTTTGTGCTGATGAAACTGCCGGGCGAAAGCGGCGAGGAATTCGCAGAGATTTTGCCGTTCACGCCGGCCAACCGGAATAATCTGATTGGCTGGATTGCCGGGCGCAGCGACGGCGTACAGTACGGTACGTCAGTGGTCTACAACTTTCCGAAGACGAAACTGGTCGATGGCCCGCTGCAAATCGAGGCGCGGATCGACCAGAACGCGCAGCTTTCCGGACAGCTGACCTTATGGAATCAGCAAGGCTCGCACGTGCGGCGAGGTGCCCTGCTGGTAATTCCTACGGGCAAGGCGCTCTTGTACGCGGAGCCCATTTACCTGCAGGCTGAACGAAGTCCGATGCCCGAGTTGCGCCTGGTGGTGCTTGCGCTGCAAGATCGGCTGGCATACGGACCAACCTTCGAATCAGCGATGGCGTCGCTTTTTGGGGGAACGGTGTCGTCGTTGACTGCCTCTTCAACGACTTCAGCTGCCATCTCCGCCGAACCGGCGCGCAGTACAACCCAATCTGCCTCGTCATCACAGCCCGCGGCGGACGTCAATGCGCTCATCGCGGAAGCCGCGAAAGATCTCGCCGATTACCAGCGCCTGACTGCGGAGGGTAAGCTCGCCGAAGCTGGACAAAAGCTTGAAGAATTGAAACGCGCACTCGACAAGCTGAACGCACGATCCAGATGACGACGCCGTAGTGTCGCTGGCGGGTTATTCAGTAAACCTCACAAATAAGGAATTACTTAAGTACTCCCGAGAAGGTTGAATTGTGCTGCCAGAGCACTATCTCTATGTTTACCTGTAGGTAATCTGAGCTTGCAAGGCATCCGGAGCGGACATTCCCTTTTGTCCACCGAACGACATGGATCACCAAACGAGCCACTCAGTCCTGGGATGCTGTTCATGTATTCGCGCCGTACGATCACTCGCCACGCTCTGGTTTCCCTGTCGTTCGTGCTGCTATACCTGCTTCTGAACCGGCCCGAGATCGTCCTCTTTTCGCACATTGGATTTGTAGCCTGGTATCCCGCCATCGGTTTAGTGATGGCCCTGATGTTGGGCGTCAGTCCGTGGTATGCGCTTCTGGCCGTCTTCACCAATGCTTTCACCAACATCGCTCTTTATTCTCAGCCGGTGCTTTCGTTCAGTAATACCATCGGTGCGGTGGGAATCTCTGCCAGTTATGGGATTGCTGCATATCTGCTGCGTGGGACTCTAAAGATAGATCTTGAACTACGACGACGCCGAGATGTGGTTCGCTACCTTCTAGTAAGTGGAAGCGCGGCGGCCAGTGCGGCTCTGTTTGGGGTCACAACTCTAATTGCAGACCACGCCATTACCTGGGGTGAGTGGAAGTCGTCCGCACTTGGGTGGTTCTTAGGTGACGCCATTGGCTTGGTGGCTGTCGCACCTTATCTCCTGGTGCATATCTTTCCCCATATTCGCAGGTGGCTCGCGGACGCGTCAGCAGAGGTCAGGCCAACGAAAGCGCATCCGGCAAAAACGAAATTCACTTTCGGCGCGGTGGCAGAAGCCAGTGGCCAAGCTCTCGCAATATTAGCCGTCTGCTGGGCGATGTTTGGTGTCAACGATGGGCGGTATGGTCATTTTTATACCTGCTTTGTTCCTGTGATCTGGATTGCAATGCGTCAGGGAGTCCGGCGAGTTGTAACCGCAGTACTGGCGTTAAATTTTGGGATCGTAGTCGCGATGCATCTATTTACTCCAAGCGAAGTTGTGTTCACCAAAGTCGCTGTGTTCATGCTGGTAGTGTCAGCAGTAGGACTCATCGTGGGCTCGGAAGTTAGCGAGCGGCACCGGTTGGGAATTCATTTGAATGAGCAAACTACCTACCTGGACTCTCTGATACAGAATGGCCCACTGGCGATGGTTGTACTTGACCGGCGAGGCTCGGTTGAGTTGGTCAATTCAGCTTTCGAAAAACTTTTCCAGTATGATCGCGACAATCTTAGGTCGATTGATATTAGAAATGCCGGGGTACCCGACGGTGAAACATTGGATTCCGCAGAAGTGGTCGAGCAGATCTTCGATGGAGACGCGGTACACCGGATTGTACGACAGCGGCGGAAGGACGGCAAGCTTCTAGACCTGGCACTCCACGGAGTCCCGCTACAGGTAAACGGTGACATACGGGGTGCCTATCTCATTTATGAGGACATTTCGGAGCAGGTCAAGGCGATTGAAGCACAACGGCAACATGCCGAGTCACTAGACCGTCTGTTGAAAGAACAGGAGTTTCATACCAAACAAATTAGTCTGCTAAATGAAATGGGATCGCTGTTGCAGTGCAGCGGCACGGTTCAGGAAGCGTGCGTAGTGGTAGCCAACTTTGTGCAAAGACTTTTCCCTGAAGCTCCTTCCGGAGCTCTCTATTTATTAAGGTCATCGCGGGACCTGGTTGAGGCAGGGGCGCGGTGGGGCAAAAGGGACGCGTTGACGCCAACATTTCCTCCAGATGCGTGCTGGGGCCTGCGCCGCGGCCAGCCTCACTGGAGCGAGTCTCCCGGTAGCAGCGTCGCCTGCCAGCATTTAACCAAGAGTTCGACCACCGAGTGCCTATGTGTACCGATGGTCGCGCAGGGGAATACGGTTGGTATCCTGCATCTCGAGTTCGACAGTGCAACACGGCTCCCAAGCGATTCAGGCACAGAGAACCTTCGGGAATCTCGTCAGCAGCTGGCCATCAGTCTCAGCTCTCAGATCGCCCTTTCGCTGTCTGGCTTACAATTGCGGGACAGTCTACGCGAACTCTCGATTCGTGATCCGCTCACTCGCCTCTTCAATCGACGCTTCCTGGAGGAATCGCTGGAAAGAGAACTACAACTGGCCAACCGCAAAAAGCAGGCAATCGCCATCCTCTTCCTCGACCTCGACCACTTCAAGCGCTTCAATGATACGTTCGGGCATGACGCCGGAGACATGGTCCTACAGTCTCTTGCCGATCTGTTTCGCACTTTCTTTCGGGCTACCGATATATGCTGCCGCTACGGCGGCGAGGAGTTCGCGATTATTATGCCGGAGTCCACTTCACAGGACGCGGCTGTTCGGGCGGACGGATTGCGCTCAGAGGTAAAGCGGCTGCGGTTGCGGTATAAGAAGGAGACTCTGGGGCCACTTTCGATCTCAGCAGGCGTCGCTGCGTTTCCTGAGCATGGTTCGACTGCGGACGAACTGCTTAAGGTCGCGGACCAGTGCCTTTATGAGTCTAAAGCGCGAGGCCGGGATGTAGTGACCGTGGCTTCTCCGCAAAATGTGTAAGCATCTCTCAGGCGTTTGACAGGCGCAAGGTCCGGGTCGCATCCCGAACGCACCCGACGCGATCCATGATGGTTCCGAGATCATCGCTTACCCGGCCATCCCATCTCCTTCCTTGAGCTTCATCCGCGACAAAATTTGGTAAATCGTTGCGCGACCGATCCCGAGTATCTCGGCGGCTCGAGGTTTGCTGCCTCCGACTGCCTGCAGCACCCGCAAGATGTGACGGTTCTGGAGTTCATCGAGAGTCAAGAACGTTTCATCGATAGGTACGTCGTCACTGGGCAGATGCCGAAGACTCTCCGGCAGATCGTCGATATCAATCAGGGATCCATCGACCATCATGCAGGCATTCCCGATCACATTCTCGAGTTCACGAACGTTGCCTGGCCAAGGATACGTTGCCATTCGAGTCTGTGCCCTTCGGGTTAGGCCGGAGATGGACTTTCCGTAGTCGGTGGAGAATCTTTCGACGAAATACCTTTGCAGCAGCGGCAAGTCTTCGCGGCGGTTTCCCAGGGTCGGCACCGGAATGTCGACCATAGCCAGGCGGTAGTATAGATCTTCTCGAAACTGCCCTTCGCGCACCATCGTTCTCAGATTGCGGTGAGTGGCAGCGATGACCCGCACGTCGATGTTACGCGCCGTAGCAGATCCAACCCTCTGCACCTGACGGTTCTGCAAGACCCGTAGTAATTTTGCCTGGGCAGGGAGAGAGAGTTCACCGATCTCATCCAGGAAAATAGTGCCGCCATCTGCGTGTTCAAATAAGCCCGCTTTGTCTTGCGTCGCTCCCGTGAACGCACCGCGGACGTAGCCGAACAACTCACTTTCGACCAAATTCTCGACCAGCGCCGAGCAATTACAAATCACAAACTCGCCTCGGGCCGCTGGGCTAAGGCGATGCAAAGCCTGGGCTACAAGTTCCTTACCGGTCCCAGTCGCCCCGGTAATCAATACCGTCCTGAAGTGCGGCGCGACTCGCCGGATCTTTGCGAATACCTCCAGCATCAGGGGACTGCGGCCGACCATGCCTTCGAACTGACAGGCGTCGAGCAGTTCTCGATCAAGGTGCAGGGTTCTCTGTCGTATTTCCGCATCCGCCAGAAAACCCGCGATCCTCGTGCGCAGTTTTCCGACGTCCAGAGGCTTGGTGAAGTAATCGCACGCGCCTTTCTGGATTGCTTCGACAGCTGATTCGGGAGAGTAGTGCGCCGTCATCAAAATTATGTCCGCACCTGGATCGGCTGCGATCATCTGTTCCAGGAGTTCCATCCCCGTCACTTTCGGCATCACCAGGTCGAGTAGAACGATTCTCGGCCGAATCTTCAGGAACAGTTCGAAGCCAGCTTCGGGATCTTCCGCCGTTACGATCTCTAGATCCAACTGCTCGAGCGTGGCACGAATCAGCTCAAGATTCTCGGGAGTGTCATCGATGGCCAACAGTTTTAGGGTCCGGGGCACGCTCATTGACCGCCCCCGTTCGGGTGGCAGGACAGGAATAAGGATGGGGAGCTTGAGATAGCCGCGCGGACCAGAACACAGCGGCCAAGTTTTTGCCGCCAACCCAAGCTCGCTAACGGCTCAGGTGCCAGATTGGTTGTAGAGTCGGATGTAATTGGCGCCGATAACCGGAACTTGGTCCATCGGGTTGTGGACATCGCACTCCTTCCCTGCGATCTGACAAGACGCAAGGCCCACCGCGTCGCAAAGCGAAACACGACGCTTACCTGAGATTTCGATCAGGTACACCCCACACTAGTAGCAGCGAAGAGAAGTCCTAATATGACGCTTATCGCAAAGCCTCATTCGAGTCAAGCAGGAAGACGAGTCGCCTCGTTACGAGGGTGGTGCCGAAGAATACCGCATGTGCGACGCTCACAGCATTCCAAGACTAAGTGAGGTTCCGGGAAAAGGGTCCGTGTTCGGCGCTAGTCAAACCGAGGCTTGCAGATCGAAGCGAATTGACCTTGTGACTTCGGTAATTAGGTCCTTTTAATCTTCTGTGCCACCCTGTGCAGGAAACGGATGTTGATTATGCGGTCGCAGTGCCCTCAATCAGTAACGGGGACTATCTTAGTCGCCGACGACCAAGCAGCCAACCGCGAGTTGTTGCAGGAACTCCTCACCCCCCATGGATTTGGAGTTATCGCGGTGCCGGATGGAGTATCCGCACTGGAGCAGCTAGACAGCGCGAAAGTCGACTTAGTTCTTTCCGATGTAATGATGCCTCGACTTACCGGGTTTGAGTTGTGCGAGACAATCAAGAGTAACCCCGAAACTTACTTAATCCCAGTTGTACTAATCACAGCACTATCCGCAAAAGAAGATCGGTTGAAGGGCATTCAGTGTGGTGCGGATGACTTCCTGACCCGCCCCGTGGACCGAACCGAACTGCTCGCCCGCGTGAGGTCACTCTTAAAGCTCAAGCTCCGCACCGACGAACTGGAGCGGGCAGAGTCCGTCCTGTTTTCCCTGGCGCGGAGCATCGAAGGCAAAGACCCTTACACGCACGGTCATTGTGAACGCTTGGCGGAATACTCCACCCGTTTGGCTCGGCAAATTGGACTGACCGAAGACCACATTACGGCATTGCGTCGAGCAGGAATCGTACATGACGTAGGAAAAGTTGCCGTGCCGGATGCAATTCTCTTGAAGCCAGGGCGTCTCACCGAGGAAGAATGGAAGATCGTCCGCGAACATCCGGTGGTTGGTGAGCGCATTTGCTCTCCGCTAAAGTCATTTCGCCTGGTTCTTCCCATCATCCGCCACCATCACGAGAGAATGGATGGCTCCGGTTATCCCGACGGGCTGCGTGGAGATGCTATTCCGATTACCGCGCGCGTCCTGCAGATCGTGGACGTGTTTGACGCGCTGACCACGGAGCGGCCTTACAAGAAAGCCTTTTCCAGGGCCGAAGCCCTTCAGACCATGAGAGCAGAAGTAGGGAAAGGTTGGTGGGATCCGGACATCTTCGATCACTTCGAGCGGTTTGTTCGAACCGGAGCGGCCGATCTCCTCTCCCGCGGTGCTGGGGCCGGCGCCTGATGCGCGGTCGAGTCTGGGGCAAGGACTGAAAAGTCAAGATAGCGACAAACGGAAATCACGGCGACTAGTCATGATAAGTTGCTAAGAATGAGGCATTGATGAAAACGCGCGCCAGGATTGCGATATGGATATCCAGAAGCCGGCGGCGTCTATATTCCTTGTTTCTGCTACTGTTGGTCCTGCCGATCGCAGTTTTCGCCTATTCAGTGGGTCGAGTCCTACGGCACCAAACTGAGACGCAGGCCGCCACTGAGAGCACGCAGATTGCCCGCGTTTCCGCCACTCTCGTTGAGGAAAATTTCCGTCAAAGCATCGCCTTCCTGCAGTCAATTGCAGCGCGCCGCATATTTCTCAAGGCGTGGAGGGGACGAAATCTGGATGCAGTCGAATGGGACTTGAAAGAAGCAAGTAAGTTGCGGCCGGATCTTGCTTTCGTAAGTGCATACGATCTCGATGGAACGATGCGAGCGGTCTACCCAAATCAGCCCGCTGTGCTGAATCAGACTTTTTCGTACCGCGACTGGTACAAAGGCGAGGTCCGCGATTGGCAACCTTATATTTCAGAGGTCTATCAAACTGCCATTGCGCCTTACGAGTTGGTCGTTGCCATTGTGGTTCCAATCAAGGATGAGGCTGGCAAACCCGTTGGCATTCTCATGGCTCCATATACGCTGCAAACGATGAGCAGCCGCCTTGTGGAGACCAAGATGCAGAGTGCTTGGACCATCTCTCTGGTGGACCAGCACGGTCATCTATCCGCTCGTCCGAATATCAACTCTCATTCGGCCCCGATTGACCTTAGCGGGTATGAGCCCGTCAAGCTGACGCGAGGGGGCGATTCTGGCTACGGGGTCTTTGTGCGGGGAGGTGAAACCTTCTTTGCGGCATACGAACCGGTGAGTGGGTGCGGTTGGGGAGTCATCGTGGAGCAACCGTTATCCACACTGCGTGCGGCTGTATGGGCGGTTGACCGGCGCCTATGGCTCTTGGGCCTGGTATTGGTTGCGGTTGCCCTGGGAATGAGCACATTTATGGCTGCTCTGTATTCCAGGCTGGAGACCGGAAACCAATTCATCGATTTGTCGATCGATATGTTTTGCGTCGCGGGCTTTGATGGATATTTCAAGAATCTGAACCCCTCGTGGGAGAGGACTCTGGGCTTTACTCAGGCAGAATTAAAGTCGAAGCCCTATTTGGAGTTCATCCATCCCGAAGATCGTCGGGCCACGACAGCCCAAGCTACTCGGCTAGAGAACTCCGAAGTGACCTTTGCGTTTGAGAATCGCTACTTGTGCAAAGACGGCTCTTACAAGTGGCTTTCGTGGAATGCGATTTCAACGCCCGAGAAGAAAGTTATCTATGCTGCGGCGCGCAACATTACAGAACAGAAACAGGCGGAGCAACAACTGCGGGAGACTGAAGAGCGGCACCGCAAATTGTTTGACAACAACCCCCATCCTACTTGGGTTTACGACCGGGAAACATTGCGATTCCTGGCGGTAAATCAGGCTACGGTGGAAAAGTACGGATATTCCAAAGACGAACTTCTCGCGATGACTATTAAGGATATTCGCCCTCCGGAAGACGTACCTCGATTACTCGAAAGTGTGAGCACGCTCAGAGATGGGATTGAGAAATTTGGGGTGTGGCAACATCGCAGGAGAGATGGGAGCAAAATCGACGCGGAGATCACCTCGTATGCAATGAGCTTTGCCGGGCGTGCGGCCGAGGTTGTGGTTGCGGTCGACGTGACACAGAGAAAACGGGATGAAGCGGAAAAGCGCAAATACACGGAGAAGCTGGCTGGCAGCAATCGAGAACTGGAGCTCCGCAATCGCGAAGTGGAACGCGCCACGCATCTGAAGAGCAAGTTTCTTGCCAGCATGAGTCATGAGCTAAGAACTCCACTCAATGCAATTGTCGGTTTTTCCGATCTGCTGGCAGATGAATCACCGGGTGCGCTGAACCCCAAGCAGAAGCGATTCATCGGTCACATCAAACAAGGTTCGACCCACCTGCTGCAGTTGATCAATGACATTCTGGACCTTTCCAAGATCGAGGCCGGACAGCTGGAGCTGCGCAGCGAAGAGTTTCTGGTGCAGCATGCGTTGCCGGAGGTTCTCTCCACCATTGATCCTTTAGCCATGGCCAAGAACATTCGGGTCAAGCAGAAGGTGGAGAGCAAATCTCTGGTCAAGGCAGATCGCGTACGTTTCAAACAAATCCTCTACAACCTGCTCAGCAACGCAGTCAAATTCACGCCCCGAGATGGTGAGATCAACATTGAGTGCGTCGACGACTGGGACTTCGTCTCGGTGTCAGTCACGGATACGGGAATTGGCATCCGGCCTGAAGACCAACAGGTTGTCTTCGAAGAGTTCAGGCAAGTTGAGGGAAATGCCGAGAGTAATCATCACGGCACCGGGCTGGGACTTGCCATCACGAAGCGGTTGGTTGAGCAACAAGGAGGCCGGATTACTCTGACGAGCGAATTGGGAAAGGGGAGCCGGTTCACGTTCACGATTCCTGCGGTGGAACCCGGGGCCGAAGTCCATCCGTCGGAAGAGCCGGTAAAAGCCTCTATCACGGCGGCGTCAGGTCGTCTTACCCCACTGGTGCTGATTGTGGACGACGAGGTTCCGGCGCGGGAGCTTCTCTCGAGCTATCTCGAACCAGAGTACCGTGTGGCGGCGGTCGAGTCAGGAGCCCTTGCTCTTAGCGAAGCTCTGCGATTGCGGCCTGACGCCATAACCCTGGATGTGATGATGCCGGGCAGCAATGGCTTCGAAACGTTGGTAGCACTGAGGAAAAACCCGCAAACGGCGTCTATCCCCGTAATTATCCTTTCGATCGTAGATCAAAAGCAGGTTGGCTTCGCGTTAGGCGCCGACGACTATCTCATCAAGCCAGTTCGCAAACCTGCGTTGCTGGAAACCATTCGCAGGCATGTGCCGTCGCCGGCAGACGATGATTCGTCCATTCTGCTGGTGGACGATGATCCTAAAGCTTTGGAGTTGATGCAGGAAGCCTTGCGTTCTGCCGGGTACGAGACGCAAGGAGTACGCAGTGGCACGCGTGCCCTGGAGGTGCTCGCCAACAAAGTAGTGGGCGCAATCCTGCTCGACCTTCTGATGCCAGGTATCGATGGCTTTCAAGTTATCCGACACGTACGACAGGAGCCAGCGTTGAAGCGACTGCCGATTCTTGTAATGACGGCCAAGAACCTTACCCCACTCGAGATTGCTCTTCTCCATCGAGAAACCCAAGGGCTCCTGCAGAAAAACGGATCCTGGAAACAACAGCTCATTGCCGAAGTCGATAGAGTAGTGCGCGGTCGAACGCTGGCGAAGGGCGCGGGCCAACCATGACACGCATTCTGGTGGCTGAGGACAATGCGGTAAACCGGGAGTTGCTGCGCGAGTTGCTGGAGCTGCGCGGATACACCGTGCTGGAAGCGTGTGACGGTCAAGAGGCACTCGAAACGATTGAACAGACTCACCCAGAATTACTACTGCTGGATATTGGAATGCCGGTGCTGGATGGTTTCGCAGTTGTCCGCAAAATCCGCGAGAATCCTCGTCTGGCACGGCTGCCGGTGGTGGCAGTCACCGCATATGCTATGCGAGGTGACCGTGAAAAAATCCTTAATTCGGGTTTCGATGGTTACTTGTCGAAACCTGTCGACCCGTCTTCCCTCGCAAAGGAGCTTGATCGTCTTCTTGCGAAACGCGACGTTCAGTCCTTAAATTAGACTAGAGCCGGGCAGTGGTACCTGGACCGCCGATGAGGTCTTCGTTCCTAACGGTCCATGTTCTCGACTTCGGTCATGAATTGACGAATCGACTGCTGACTCTGCTCACTTACCCTCATGAATTGGACTCCCTGCCGATTCTCATTTGCCCACACAACAACGCCGTCCGCCTCGATGGCGGCTCCAGAAGGTGGCAGTTGAAACGATAGCCGGACAGTGTCTTTGGCTTTCAAGTCACCCACTTCCACCTGCATTCCTCCCATGCTGAGGTTCCAACTCACGCCGCGTACCGTGCGAGAGCCCACTGTGCATGAAACATCAGCCTGCATTGGAACGCGCGTATACTTGCGCCGGTTCTCGAGCATTCCGCCGCTCACCGTCCGGAACAGGACGCTCAACTTCTGCCGGTCCACGGGCTTTTGAATAAAGAAGGTCGCTCCGATCGCAAACGCATCTTGCATGGTTTTTCTCTCATCGCTTCCGGTTACGATCACGATGGGAGTCGACTTATTCCATGAGGACTTGCGGATGAGGCGTGCGAGGTCGAAGCCACTCAGCGTCGGCATTTCCAGGTCCAGAAAAATTCCATCGAACTTCTCCTGGTTGACCATCGCGGCCGCCTTTTCGCTTTTGCCGACAGCGCGCACTTCGGCCTTTAAAGACGTGAAGACCTCAGTCATGAGTTCCAGGCACGCGAGGTCATCCTCGACAACCAGAAGTTTCAGTGTTGGCATGCATCGACCTTCTTCTGAAACCAGCTTGCCCAACCATCATACGTCCCACGTCAATGTCGCTGCCGATTGGAACTGGGATATGCAAAGACTGGGATTAATGTGAAGACGGGCGGTGAGAGCTTTCCGCAGCGCAATCTAGTTACATCCCTGCGCCCTTCGTGGAGCATTCCATCAGCGTCCTGGAACGTCAGTCCCCGGGGTCCCTTGCTTGGAACTTGCCTCCGAACATAAGGCCGGTCTCTACCTCGAGTGGCTTTCCGTCGTGGATATAGGGCTTGAACTTCCATTGGCCGAGTGCGTCGGAGATGGCCTTTGCCTGATCAGGAAATGCACTGAGAAAGTGGATATGCTTTACTGTGCTTTTTATCGATGATGATTCGGACCGGAACAGGGTTGAACCGGCGTTCGGATAAAATGGGATCGACGCGTGCAATCACGTTCTCGCCGCTGGCGTAGTCTTTCACACAAACAGGAATGCCATTCCCCCCCGTACCCGCCGTGGGACTGGCTTCAGTGGGCAACTGCATCGTGTTCATGTCCTGGACTAAGGTCTCCAACAATTTCGGATCGCGGCTGGTTAACACGAACTCCACACTATGGCAGCGGATTTCGGTGGCCAGATTGTACCAGTGAAGCTCTGCCACCGGAGACCAATAGGCGAAAACAATAAAGGAATAGCCAGCAATCCTTATATCTCTGGGAGCTGTTTCAAGGCTGTAGTCGGACGCCAAGTTTTCCTTCGAGTAATTGATAAGCTCCGAGGCATTCGCGGCCGGCAACGGCGTAAAGAACATATCTTGCGCAGTAATCAAGATGCTGCCTCGCGCACTTCCCTTGAACGTGTCCCCGGAACTGAGTTGCGCGAGCACGTAGCGACCGCTATCAGACGGAGGCGGGC
>Ga0209656_10000825_pt1 | contig 20016 bp, 15 predicted proteins | sample BogFormECP12_OM2_FD_188239 | JGI IMG/M metagenome (GOLD analysis project Ga0209656, IMG submission 188239) | Bog forest soil microbial communities from Calvert Island, British Columbia, Canada - ECP12_OM2 (SPAdes) (version 2) | ecosystem: Environmental > Aquatic > Freshwater > Wetlands > Bog ... | reverse complement strand
CCGGTTATACTGGCTTCGAACGCTTCGCTTCACTCCTAGTCTCCTCGCGACTTCCGATCTGGGCCGATGGTGGCGGGGGCGATGGCGGTAGCGGTAGCGGTGACGGGGGAAGTGGCGACGGTGGAACGGGTACCGGCGACGGCACAGGATCTGGTACTGGGGACGGCACTAGCGATGGAACCGGAGACGGTACCGGAGACAGTAGTGCAAGCGCGAGTAATGGTGCTGCCGATGCGGCTGCGGCTACGTCCGATGGTGCGACTGCGGCCGCCGCGACCTCCGATGATGCGGCGTCCGCTGCAACCTCCGATGATGCTGCCGCTGCGGCTGCTGCGGCCGCGGTAGCCGCCACTACCACCGATGACGTCGCGGTTGATAACGCGGTGGCCGTGAACAATGCAGTGGCGCCGACGAATGAGAATAATGCCCCGACGGCCCCTCCGACCGATCCTACGAATAATGCGAACGCTATAGACAACGACCCGACGCCCCTCCCACGACGGTGACCATTGGACTAACCCCTGAGTTGGCCGCGATCGTGGCGATACCAACGACCGATCCGCGCGGCGGAGAAGATGTTTCGGCGCAAGCAAATAACGGCATCCCGGGAGGTGCGGCTCCCGCTCTGGGCGGGCAAGGTGCTGCACCGGTCGACGTTGCGATTAACGCTGTGATTGTCAGTGCCGCGCAATCGCCCTGGGATGCGATCAGGAGGGCTCCGGGAGTGCGCAACGTAATCATCACAGGGGGTATCGTTGCGTTGGGCAAAACGCCAATCCCTGGCGAAATCCCAGGAGGAGGCCCTCAGCCGGCTTGGCTTAGAGTGATTCCCGATCTCAGGCTATTGAATGGATCGGCAATCCCGCCTGTTGTTCCGAACGTGATCGATATCCGGATCATGAATTGCCCGATTGCGATTGATCAGATTAACAACCCGCCTTAGTCTCTACACGAAAAAACTGCTATGAATAAGGGCACGCTTTTTCGGTTGGCTTTGCTGGGATGTGTGGTCCTGGCACTGCAAAACGCTAACGCCGGTTCCGCCGTGGCGACGGACGGCCGCGGGCATCTTACTGCTGCATACGGAGGGCCAGTGGAGAGAGAGAAAGAGCGCGCACTCGAGAAGGCTCGTCGCCTTTACGGAGAGAATTTCAGAATCTTAGCGTCTACGGATGTGACAGGCTACTGTGCTATCGCCGTATCACTCCATCCCAATGGATACGGGTCTATCATCGGCGTTTCCCTTGGCAATCCGTCAGCGACCCAAGCGGACGCTCTGGCGATGGAGAATTGTCGAAAAGCGGGCGGCACTAGTCCTAAAGTCAGATGGGCCTTCAGGGGATAAGGGGGGAGATCGAATTCCCGATATTTGACCTGTCCCTACTCGCGTGCCGTCCCTACTCGCGTGCCTCCGATTGGTGGTTTGGAACTGCCGGCCCAAAGCCCGCCACGAATCACTGCCAAGGGCGAGTTTTCGCCCACTTAAAAAGGGCGAATACTTTCAAGTTTGTAGGGGAGACCTTTGGACCACCATCAAGCATTGACGCGCCTCGGCGGACTTCGATCAGGCCCAGTTGCGAAAGACCGGCTAGCTGCAGGAACATCGTTTAGCAGTTTGCCCCGTTCTTCGATGGGCCGGTTGGAAGTCATCATGGGATTCCCGATATTTGACCTGTCCCTACTCGCGTTCGGTCCCTCTGGCGGTCGGGAGGATCGGTTCTGTTGTGAAGTCTACCGAAACGCAATCCGTGCGCTTTAGCTCAACGGTCGCAAGCTGTCTGCGGAGTGGTTGTGCGGTCGTTTTTGGGCTAACCTTGCTCGCTGACTTCGACAGTTGTGGCTAAACCGAGGCGCTCCAATATAGGGAAACACCTTTGTACATCTCGCTCCGATATTTGCCAGGAGAACCTTTTTGCTTGTTCAACGGCAGCTCTCGTTGTCAGTGGTCCATCTGATTGCTTGAGCATGAAAAACGTCTTCGCTGCGATGCTGAGATCGACATAATTCACATCTCCTAAATTCTTTATTTTATTCAATATTTGAATCACTTTCTGACAGTCTTCTGGATGTTCTTTCTGCATTCTCTCCACTGCTCTCCGACCTGCATCAGTTAACTCGTAGCTGTAGCGCTTCGCCTCAAATCCGCTGTCGGAATAGCCGAACGGCTCCGTGTAACATCTCAAAAATCCAGAGGCATCGAGCACCGCAGTTTCATTTCCTACCAGGGGTGAATACGGGCCGTAAAAATGACTGTCGTACTGCAGGTTTATATTCTCGTCACACGCTGCTCTCAGAAGCTGTTCAAGGAAATACAAACGCTTTTGTAGTAGCGTGCGACCAATGATCGTGCCACCGAACGCGGAAATTGTCAGAAGGATTATACTACGTGGAGAGAGTTTCATGGTGTTCATTTTTACAAATCAAGGTCTCTCTGTGGTGACAGTTTACGCCGAAGAAAGGCGTTTGTGAAGCTGACAATGTGATTCTTTACGGTGGCTTTCTGCCTATCGTCGGTAAAGGATGCAGGAGCGAAGACGGCAAGGTGCTCCTCACGGAGTTTCTTGTCGATCGATTCAAAAAGAACCGATACAGCATCGAAATCGGCGACGCGATTGTTTTGGGCAATGCGAATTGCTTTTTCAGAGTTAGCCGCTTGGCGTCGGACATTCTCAATTCTGTAATGATGAGCAATTACAAAGTCTGAGTCGATTCCGGATTGGCCGATTTTACCCAACTCGGTCGCGATCGAACTTTCTAATTCGACGCGAATATTCGGATAGATAGCTTCAAAATCAGTGACACCGGTCTCTTCCAAAAGTGTACGCAACGAAATATTAGCAATCTCCTTAAACAGCCGCCTTTCGGTCAACCGCCGAAAAAGTTCCGCAACCATAGTCGATCTATTCTCTGTTGAAAGTATCACGGAAATGATTCGGCGATCATTCCAAGTAAGGTAATTTTCTATGTAATCAGTCGAGTCAGGAGCGTATTCATACAAATCTTTCAGGAATTGCAGCTGATCGCGGCGAACGCCGATCTCTAGGGCTCGCACGAGCATTGCATCCGTGATGAGTCGAACTCTATGCCGGTATACTTGTGTTGTAAGATAATACTTGGCCAATACAAATTGCTCTAAGGCGTGGAGTCCATTTTCTTCCACCATCAAGACAACTTGATCGTCTTCTTCTTTCGCGATGAAAGATTCGTGAAGTTGGTGGAGATCAAATACGCCGTAGTTAACGCCACAAAAGTAGCTATCACGCAAAAGATAATCTTGTTTGTCTGCGTCGATCGGGCCGGAGACGATTTGGCGGTTCACAGGGTTACCGAGACCAGTTTTGAGTAACGTAGCTATCCGGTCACGCTCGCGATCGGATAGTTCGTTCAGAGCTGGATGAGTTCGAATGATCTGTTGAGTTATCAATTCATGAATTTTTTCTCGTTGTCCAGCTTGGTTCGTCAATCCCGGCGACGACAGCAAATCCAATACCGTCTCGGAAACGTGCGAGAACGGTCCGTGTCCTAGATCGTGCAGTAGCGCGGCGAATTGAATGATCGGTTGAAAGTTTTCATCGATTTTCAGAACCTGACACATTTTTCTTGCTACTGCGGATACACCGAGGGTGTGGTCGAAGCGCGTATGCACCGCGCCGGGATAGACCATGCTCGCGAATGCTAATTGCTGAATAGACCGAAGTCTTTGAAATATTGGCGTATCGACGATGCGACATTCACGGTCTGTCAAGTGCACAAAATTGTGAATGGGATCGCGGATGCGTCGAGAAACGATCATTTTGAAGCTCGCAGGCGTGATGACACTACGAAGCAACACGAAAGGCAATCCAAATTTGGCTCGTTCAATTCATCAATCAATTCCTGCTGAATCTGTTTCGCTTCCGGCACGAGTGGTTAGATGCGGTTCTCTGGGTTTTACTAGGGGATTTTAAGCGCCTAACTGGTGCTCAAGTTACCAGTGCATAAGTTATGACGTCAGATTATTCGGAAAGCGGTCACTGGCGTGCATGCCAATGATGAAAATCTCTGAGCCAGGTGTGCGCGCTTTTCTGTCCGTTCGGTGTCCAAATCCACACCGTGTAATCGTCGATCCCAAACCGTTGGACCCTCAACCGAGATCCAGCAAAACGCTGATCCGCTTGGAGTGTGCGTTCGACTTCTTTGATTTCTATCGTTGTCATATTGGCCGCGATGGTACTGTGAACGGCGAATCCCTGTCAAGCGATTTTGTGTTCAGATGAACACATAATGCAGTAATGATCGTCCGTCCGGCTATCTGGTAAAACTCAAGCATGCCTGCAAGAATCCCTACTGACGGTGAAGTTGAACCGTTGCTCCAAGAGGCGCGGAAAGACCCTAATTATATCATGAAGATTGAGCCAACAACTGGAGGAATGCAGATGTACACGAATTTTAAGCCGTTTGGGAATCCCAGAGATCCTTTGGCTTGCAAGGATGGACGAAAGAGTAGAGCAAGATGAGGTATCAAAAAAAGATCAAACCGAGAATAAAACGAGAATAGCGCCGTAATCCACCGCAACTATTTTTAATCGGTTTGTCCCGTTGGCGGCCTGGCCCATTCGGTCGTACTGCGACAATACACATGACCATCACACTCAGTCCTGAAAACGCGGCCGCAGTCGCCGAATTCTGCGGACTCATCGCTTGGACGCCAGAGCAACTAGCCAACCATCTTTTGGCCGAGGCGCTCGATTTGTTTGCCGACCCGCGTAGCGGAAGTCTCGAAGGGTTCCTCGGCGCGATTGATTATCCGGATCGCGCGACCGCGCAACGTGTGCTTGCCAGAGTCGCCCAGATCGTCACGATTCAATTCGACGGCAAATTGCCCGAATCCTTCCAAGGCCAAAAAGCCGGTGGGGACAGGTCAGATAAGAGCGGAGGGCCAGGCACAAATCGCTGGATGAAAGAACAGGGCAAATATCGATACCTGGTTTCTCGGCCGCTCTGTGCATGTGGCGGAAAGGTATCGGTTCATCGGTTTGATCCCGGGTCGCCACTCAGGTTTTGGGGTCTCGATCCGCGATATTTGACCTGTCCCTTGATTCCGGTTGGGAGGCACATTACGCCAACGTCCACGCAACTTCTGAACTGGCCCTATGTATGCTTGCGACTTGCTCTTCGCCCATCGTTGCAAGCACATCAATGACGACGCGAGTCTTGCCAGCACTGTCAGGTGCAGCTTTAAGGAGATCAATGAAGTTGGGAGGGATTTGCACTGGTACGTTAGATCGCTTTTTGCCTGTGGCGTGCCCGGCGCGTGCAAGCAAATGGAATACCTCTTCGACGAGGCGAACTTGGTAGCGTTGTAGTGCCTGAAGTGTGCGTCCCTTTATCACATATTTCCATGTAATAGCCTTCACGACGGCAACCTCCGCCTTTGCTTCCCAACTTATCTTCAGTGATTCATTCTCAAACTTCGTAGAGTTGATCCATTTGCCGACTAAATAGCTCACAAACGAGCGAATTTTCTGGCGTTGGATTCGCGAAGCAACGTATGGCCCTCTGGGCATAAGGGAAGTGACACCTTCTAGAAGGGACAGATATTTCGTGGACTCACTCTTATGAATCTTACGGTCGCTAATCATCTCGTCGATGACCCGGGAACGCTCAACGGAGCTGCTTTTTAGTTTGGACACGGGGATGATATTACTGCGATAAAAATCCTCCAGGTCATGCGCCGCGTATGTGATGTCATCGGACCAATCCATGATATCTGCTTCGAGGGTTCGTTGGGTGGGATCCCGCAACCCATCGCGACACCAATCAAAAATTGCTTTTTCCTCTTTGAAGACGCCGAATTTTTGTCTTTCTCCTCCCCGAGGATTCCAAGGGCGTGGATATTTGAGCAGTGCATTTAAGGTAGCCCTCGTTAGACCGAGACCAGGCGACAAAGAAACACCTCTGACCTCGAGCGCCGCGACGATACGAAAGGATTGGGCATTGCCCTCAAATCCTTCCTCGCAGCCTTGCTTTTTGGCTAGTTTGTTAAGTTTTTCCTCGGAGATGTGACCGAAAGGCGGATGGCCAAGATCGTGAGCAAGCCCTGCGGCTTCAACAATGTCTGGATCAACGGCCAACCTTGGATCCGAAACATTAGAGGGATAAAGCTCAGGATGCTTCCGTCGCAGATTCTCCGAAATGCGGCGGCCAACCTGAGCAACTTTTAGAGCATGAGTTAACCGATTGTGTGTGGAACCTGAGGCCGTGGGGGAAGTGACTTGCGTGACGGACGCGAGACGACGCAGGGCCGAGCAATACAGAATTCGATCCCGATCCTTCTGCGCTTCGCTACGTTCGTCTCGGATCGCTTCTTCAACTTCCTCTGGCTGCTGTCCAGAATCAGTCGTACGATCGTCCAGATAGCGACGATTGCGCCATTGTTCTATAGAATCAGGCACCTTCGCCGACGCGGCTTAGACGATAGTGATTATCGAGGCGAATGCGTCCCTCGTGCAGCATCAGATAAACAGCGGCTTCCAGTTCGTCTTCCGCAACCTTGTCGATCTTGTGCGCGCGGTCGACGGTCTCTGCTACCGTCATCGATTTTTCATCGATCACATGCAAAACGGCTTCCTGAGCCTTATTGAGTATTGTCTGCGTCATGGTTTTTTGCGCATCTCTCGGGTTGGCTCGACGCTGTATCGAGCGTTACAGGTGCGACTCTTGAGTTATCTTTTATCGGCGTAAACGTCCAGTCATTTAGATGGTTCATCCTGCAATCAAAGCCATGTTGCACCGTACACCCGCAAATTTCGGTGCAATAGCGAAAACTTCCGGCGCTTTAGCTCCCAGTGTATCTTCATGTTCAGATGAACATAGCATGCATGTCAAGATTTGAGGCGGCAACCCCGTAAAAATGTATGGAAGTAGATGGACTTGGCCATCACACGGTAGACCGATACGAGATACTCATTCAGTACCTGCCTTCCCGTCCATCTTGACAGCGAAATAAACCCCGATTCTGTCAAGATTGGTTGACTGACCCCTTTGAGACCCCTTTCACGGAATGGGGATCAAGGGACAGGTCAAATATCGATTCCAAGTGTATCGGAATTCCAGCCGCCTCTTAGGAGTCGGCTCGGCCTTGATCCATTTCCCGGTCGGAGGCGGAATGGTACAGATCGACCGGCGATGGCATCGCGCTCCGAGACCTGGTTCGTCGTTCGCCTTGACGCCCTGCTAAGATGGCCATTTCCAGCCCGACCGCAGAGTCCGAAATACCAACCGCCGGGCACTTGCGAAATAAATCCGAGGGTTCGAATCAGAACGGGATCAAAAACTGTGAAACCGTCACGTCCTCATGTTCTCGCTTGGTGACCAGCCGATACTTGGCTCCGAGTCTAGTAAGAGCCCCCGATATTTGACCTGTCCCCTGTTTTGGCGTCCTTCATTGGATCTTTGGGATGAGCGTTAAATTGATCCGGTTCCGGAACTGAAGGCTTTCTGAAGCCGGCCGGCGCGCCGTCTGAAAGGCGGTAAATATCGAAAATGGTGAAAGCACGCCGTCCAGGTTTTGTCGCTGACATTCCAGAAAAGCCACGTTTAGGGCAGAGCGTCAGCGGAAGGCCCTCCCGAATTCTTTAAAACAATTCATTCCAAATTCGCAATTGTCTTGATAACTTCGGCAAAACAATAACTAATTAATCCCAGAATTCTTAGAGGAATTTGATCACTGCTTTTGGCAAGGCTTATGCCTGACCAAACTATCGACAAAATATTAAAGGCTGTCGACGCGTTTAGAAACCGTCGCCGTGATATTGACAGAACCCTCAACGAGTCCATTGACTTTCGGGATCTACTGAAAAGTAGCGAGATTGAGGTGCTGATTTCCGAGGTGCGCGACATTGTTCTTCCGGAGTATAACCGCAGCATAAGAAACATTACCAACGAGGAGGGCAAACTGCATGCGCTGCGTGACAAGAAGGAGGCTTTTCAAAAGCAAATTGCTGAACGCTTAGACGCAGAAAGCGATGAGTTTAAGGCGGTTGAGGAAGGCTTATCTGCGGCTGCGAAATCTATTTACATTCAAGGAATAGAATCAGCGCGCTTCGATCGACATATATTTTTTAATTGGCTAAAGACGCTCTTGACTTTTCGCGCAAGTGATTCATGGGGGCCCAGACTTGCGGATTTTCTGATGATAGGCCTAGGAGGGCTGCTTGGAGGTTGGCTAAATTTTCTTCAGGCGGACTCTCCTCAAGTGTTTGAAACTACTTATTGGTCTCAAGCCTTAGTGTTTGGCGTTTGTGCTGCTTGGGTTGGCGTCTTCGTCGTCTTAGGAACAGACAAGCCGGACTATCTTCGCCGCTTCGCCGTCGGCATTGTATGCGGTTTCGCCGGTGCGGTGGTTTTGAACACAGCCGAGAAGACCGTAGGAATTGGCGGAGGTGAACAAGTTCCGCTTACAAAGAATCAGCAAATCGAAGCACCACTAAAACAGGCATTAGATGAGGCCGTGAAGGAGGGTTCCGTTTTCGAACGCGAGGTTCTTGACAACGCCGTGGACGATGGATCACAAGAAAGAAAAATTGGGCAATTCGAACACACCATTATTACGGTGGTAAGCGTTGTAAGCGCGCTAAGGTCACCGGATGCAAATAGCGAGGGATATTCCATATCCGTTAACCTCTTGAATGCCATCGAACGGTGGGGAGAAAGTTACCCGGACACTGCACTTGGGTCTCTCGATAGGGTCCGAAAGGATCCTCGAATTAGTAGTTCACTGATCCATCTCATCGATGCTCACGTTCGGCGCCTTCGCGACCTACAGCATAAGCTGCCAGCCGGAGATGCTTTACCCGCTTCTAGCCCTACAACGAATCGTCAACAGAGTTCGTCGCAACCCGTCCGAATTGCGGCTGAATCCGCCTTTTCCGCCAGGCATGCACAGCGCGATGTTAAATGGTTGCCGTCCATCTACGACGATGCGACAATTCTCGTTAGTTGTGAGGAGACGCCTTTGCTAGCAGCTGAGGCACCTGCAGGCGCAGAGCAAAGCCCTTCGCCCGCTTATCCAATTATAGGCTATGTGCGCCTAGCAAACCGAGATAAGGGTGCGCGACAGTGGTTGGACCTCCTTTTTGAATACGAAAGTGGTGACATTACAACGGCTTTATCCGGTCTGTTGCCGACCAGCGACAGTCAGATCAAGAACGAGTTGATAGACAAATCTTTAGTTGCCAAAACAGATACCTACGTTAGAGCTACTTTTCCCGTCCTATCCGAACGCGGACTAATCTTCTCAAAGCAAGTTGGGATATTACATCAAGGCGACATAGTTCAGGTGGTTGATGCAAAACCATTCACGACGGCTAATATTGGTTTTACTCAAATCTGGTTGGCAGTGAAACCCGCTACTCAAATCCATATCGAAACGAATTCCGGAAAGCTTGATGAGCCACAGAGGAAATTCGAAACTGAACTGAAGACGCTCTTTGGCGATGGGAGGGTTGACAGAAAGGGCTCGGCCGATAACACTATTGCCACGCCATATGTGAAATTCAATCCGGCCGATAAAGACAATGTCGACAAAATTCTTCAGGTAATGGTCAAGGTGGGTTTGCCGACTCCATCGCCGTCGCCTGACCCGGATCAGACGCAGCGACCGGGTAACATTCAACTTTTGCTTCCATGACCGCTAATTTACGTTTGTAAAAGGATCCGCGATATTTGACCTGTCCCTCGTTTTTTGTCCTGCATCGCCCACAAATCGCTGGCGATTTGTGAGCAATGCAGACTCTGGCGGCAGGATTCTCCAGATCTCGAAAGGCCTAGACCACTTCAGCACCACGATCACCGTCCCCGTTCCGATGCATCGAACGATTCGAATCGGTACTCTTCAGTCGATCATTCGCCAATCTCGTCTACCTCGAGAGCGCTTCCTTATGTAGGGTGCACAGAGCGCAGTGCTCGGACTTCAAGCCACTGCCGAGTTGCCGGCGAGGGCGTTGTCCCCTTCCGGCCAGCTCCAAGTGTATCGGAATTCCAGCCGCCTCTTAGGAGTCGGCTCGGCCTTGATCCATTTCCCGGTCGGACTCGAAATGCGCGAAAAATGTTGATAATTGAGATTTGACCCTAAGCGAAGCGACCCGGTTACTGCCCGGCATTATTGAAGCGCCGTCTCCGGAAACGATTTTTGACGGAATGGAGTTTCAACGACTGCGGCTTCATAATGACCAGCAAGTTCCCGAATGGGAGTGAATGCGCTGGCATCTTTTCCGATAGAATACCAGTTGTTTTGGCGCCAGAAAAAACGCTCTGGAAACGCTTGCTCATTGCAAGAAAAAGTCATAAGGAAACGGCTGACCCAACGGCTGACCCCACGGCTGGCCTTTGCAAGCTGCAAAATCTCGGAGGTGACCAAGACGATCAGTAAGTCGACAATTGCTCGATCCCCTGATATTTGACCTGACCCCCGTTTCCGCTCCGAACGTCCAAGCGCTCGGTCTTCTGTCAAGATTTGTTGACTGACCCCTTTAGGTGGGTTCCCGCGCGGAAATTGATCGACGGCGGCGAGGACCGTCAGAAAGTGGCGGAGTCTTTCAAAGGCGGCAGAAAAACCCTTTGGCGCGCTCTCTCGGCCCCACAGCCTAACTGAATGGTCACCAGACTTTTTTCACCATCTTTTCGACCGAATTCATTCCTTCGTTGTCTCCCAAACAGTCCCCGAAACCGTCACTCTTGGGCCTCCACACCACATCTATATGGCTAAACTCGAACACACCAAAATTTATCGTGGCGGCGTCACCGCTCCAAATCTCACGATTGACACCAGCAATGTTCGTTCGACTGTGCCGCGCTCGCAAACAAGAAGCTTCTCGAACAGCTTACAGAGGCCCGAAGGGTGCAGAGCGACGAGAAGGCTCGCGCGAGCGGCCTGGTCGAAAAACTCGAAGTCGTCGAAGAGTTTGTCTCGCAAAAATACTACGAAGCACCCGCATGTCGGATGGTTGCTTAGGAGGGCGCTGGTCAATACCTCGGACCAAATTCTGAGATGCTATCCGTATGTGTGGCCGCTATCGCCGAACAACCTCAGAGGAAGAAATCGCCCGCCGGTGTCATATTCCGATCCCGCCGTAGCTGGATTTGCCGATTGTCCCTACCGGCGACTGCGCGAGGACAGTTGCACCTGGCAGCGTATAAGAGGTGTGTCAAAAAAACGAGTTTCCCATGCAAAGTGCAAGCAAACGTGAGCGTCACCTAGCGGAATTCAGCGTCACGTTGCTTTCCTCGGGCCGCTTCGGAACAAGGCAAGAGCGATGGGAAGAAGATCCGGTGACTTTGCTTGAAAACGCTAGCGGATATCGCCGGGAAATGCTGGACGTGTTATCACTTCTGTTATCATCTTCGCGTCTTTGCTTATGTAAGTTCTTCATTTTCAATCACTTGGAGGCGAGGGGAGTCGAACCCCTGCTCGACAACGGTTATGCGAGCATTCCGGCAACAAACCGCAATCTCCAAGTCTGTCGCCAAAATATCCCCAATTTTTGGTAACGCAGGAGATCGCCCAGCCGCTGGCGCGTGATGCCGAACTGTTCTTGGAACGCTGCGGCATTACGGAAAAGCAGGTCGCGGTCGACGGGTTTTGGATTCTTTGCAGCGATGATCAGGAGGTTTTTCGCGGTATGTTCCAAGGCGATAAACTCCTGAACCCTCGTGACCTATCAGCTTGCATCCAGGTACATGTACCTGAGCGCGTCGGTAATGGCTTCCGCCATTCGATCACTCTGTATTCCATGCATGAATAACGGTGCGAGAGCGGCAGGCGCGGCTAGTTGCGGCCGCAGTTCCTGGTGGCAGCAAGGTGCCACGAAAGATCAACTGTGCGTTCGCCACAATCGCTCGATAAAGAGCGTCATCAGTCGCGCCCTCTTGCACGTCGCCTCAGACAGCGGATGATATTGACCGAGCCCCGATTTGCGCCTCGCTCTTTCCCCAGAACACGATTCCCTAACATATCTTCACATGGATGAACGACTCCGAGAGTGGCTTCTGTTCCTTCGGGAGAATCGCGTTCTCCTAAAATGCCCGAGAAAGGAGGAGCGTTTCGCTATTGTTCGAGAAAGTGCGGCGAGCGTGTCGTTGGCACGATTAACCCCAAGGCCTTCCGAACAATTCGACTTCACTTTCGAAAAAATTGGAGAGCTACGCTCTAGGATCCTGGAGAGTAAAGATGGAGTTCCGCTCGACGGAGATTTGAATGATCAATCAGCGTTGGTTGCACTCGTCGCTTCGCTTACCGACATCTGTTACAGCCCTTTGCGGCAGGCATTGGTTGCGATCGTAGACGAAATAGCGGGTCGCGAAGCATTCTTGGAACTCGTTTCCAATTGGGATCGATCGGTCCCCGAGTATAAACCACTGCTATTGCTCTCTGTTCTTACGGCCATCGAAGCAGGTGGGCTTATCGAGAATCTGATTACGTATGATTCGGTGAGTGAACGTTTTGCAGCGGAGTCGAGAACGAGAGGAATTCCGAGGGAAGCTGAAAAGGCGGCTATGCCCTTCTACCGGCTCGCGACAGATCTGTTCTGGATGGTCTCAATTCGCGACCTGAGTCGCCCCCCGGACGACCGTGCTCGGAGCTCTGTAGGAAGGATCGACCATGCGATAATCCGCGAACCCTTCTGGAGTCTTTTGCGAGATTCGAATTTTCGGCGTGAACTTCAACAGCAGCTTATAGCGATGTTACCAACGACCAGCGAGACTAGAGCAAGCCCGCGATTTTTTCTTGAAAAGACTCTCGTTAGAGGGCGGCCAGATCGAGAGACGGGTCCGAACGCGTTAGGCAAGGTTTTGTGGTCGCCGCAATCGGATCAGAGGGGCGCTCGAATCTATGAGTTGATGACCGAACCGAAGCCCGGTGACATCATCTTTCATTTTGTTGATAATCGAGAAATCAGCGGTTATTCGACAGTAGAGTCGCAGGCTGACTCAAGTTTCATCGGTCTCGCGAACACTCCCTGGGCAGATCGCCCGGGATATCGCGTTAGCCTACGTAATTTCACCCCACTCGACCCAACCTTTCAGCGTGAGTGGCTTTTAAAAGATCCACGGTATGAGACGGTGCTCAGGCAACTCTTGCAGCAACGTAAGCGCGTTTTTTACAACGAAAGTTTGGAGCTCAACCAAGGCGCATATTTGACGGAGGTTCCACCAGAACTACTCGACGTTATTAAGGTTGCGTACCAAACTCAGACCGGTAAGGCGCTACCCTTCGACGGATCATCAATGCCAATACCATTGAAAGAGTTGTTGGAGCACTTCAACGAGACGGCCGCCGAAGCGAGTCTAGTGCTCGACTCGCATGTGTTTCATCGATTTGCAGCCTCTCTTTTGGCGAAACGATTTCTGATCCTTACGGGGCTATCCGGTTCAGGGAAGACAAAGCTCGCCCAGGCGTTTGCGCAATACCTCTCGCGACCTGGCTCTCCTTCAGTGCGGCTAATCCCAGTCGGCGCGGATTGGACCAGCAATGAAAATGTCGTTGGCTATCCGGACGGCTTAAACCCAGCAAACTATCTCGTTCAGCCCGCTCTTGAGCTAATTCTTTACGCACGGGAGAAACCGACTGAACCTTGCTTTTTAATCCTCGACGAAATGAATCTTTCCCACGTCGAGAGATATTTCGCCGATTTCCTTTCAGCTATTGAATCGGCAGAACCGATTCCGCTCTACACCGGAGCTGAACGCCATGGTTCTGGTCGAACGATCCCGCACGAAATTTCGATTCCGGACAATTTGTTTGTGATCGGTACGGTGAACATTGATGAAACAACCTATATGTTCTCGCCGAAGGTCCTGGACCGTGCTGGCGTTATTGAATTTCGCGTCACGGCAGATGACATCGGGAACGTCCTGGAAAATGACCAAGTTCCGGATTTAGGTAAACTTGTCGGCAGAGGACAACGATATGCAGAGACGTTCGTCAATGCTGCGCGGAATCAAAGCGTCCGCTTGCCAAGGATAGTTCAAGAGCGGTTCGAGCAAGAGACGAAGTTATTTTTTGATATTTTTGAGAGCCATCGCGCGGAGTTCGGGTTCCGGGTCGTCCATGAAGCTGCCCGTTTCATGGGCGCCTATCGTGTGCTGGGTGGGTATAGTGAAGGCACTGACGATTGGTTTATAGGCGCATTTGACGCCGTGATAGTGCAAAAATTGCTCCCGAAACTCCATGGATCGCGCGCAAGGCTTGAAGGTCTTCTTTGGGCGCTGTTTTGGGCATGCGTTATGCCGCGGGAAAGTGGCCTGGCGCATTTTCGGGAACAGTGCCTAACGGCAGGACAAGCCGAAGACGAATCTTCGTATAGTCCGCATAGAGTGCGTCTTGCCGTCAGCGAACCGACGTATCCACTTAGCGCAGACAAAATTCTGCGGATGTGGCAGCGGTTAACGCAAGACCAATTTGTTAGTTTTGCGGAGGCGTGACAAGTGTCCGGAAAGCCAGAGAACTGCATCACAATACCATGCGCGGCCGATCGAGGTCCCGTAGTCGCTCATATCCGGATCTCCCTTTTTGATCGTGCCGATCCGAGCTGGACATCACTCGAAAGACATCCCCTTATTGTCCTCGACAGCGAAACCGCTTCGGGACTGGGTGAATCGTCTGTCCAGCTTCGCGAAAGGGCTCGCTACGAATACCGCGTCGAACAGGAGATGACATTCCCAGATCGGCTCGTGCTCTTGACGGAGCGTGGAATTCAGCGAAGTGCAATGAATTCCCAACGCGGAATCATCGAAACTGGCGATTTTTGCGGCTCGCTGCAGTTGAAGCTCATAAGAGAAGGGGATCCGGAGGATCGAACCATCGCTTGGGCAACCGTCGAGGTCCGATCGATGAAGATAGACTATAGGACTCATTACCGAGGGATGCTTCGCTTCATCGAAAAAAAGAGCGCTGGCTTACTCCTCGACGCTCGCTCATCAACTAAACTCGCTCTCAAAAGTCTCTGGAGTAAATCCTCGAATATCATAGAGCAACAGCTTGAGTTCCTTCGATCCCTCTTAGAATCAGATGAATTTGGAGTCGCGATTGAACAAATCTTACGCTATCCACATCGGCGGCTCGAGGAAAAATCTGTTACGCGTTTGATCACCAAACCTTGGAAAGCCGACCGCGCTGTCGCGAGACAGTTCGCCTCTGCGAAGATTCGAATAGCGATGCCCGAGTCCCACCCGCTTAGTTTGCGTTTCGCTTCCGTGCCTCGATCGATTTTTGTAAGTAGGCGGATCGACGAATACGATACGCCCGAAAATCGTTTCGTTGTAATGGTGATACGGGGATTTCGTGATTTCTTGGAAACGGTCGAAGCATATCTGAAAAGTGCGCGCCAATCGAGCAGTACCGATTCGGCAGTCTTGCTCCGACACAGCAAGCGACTCAGGCGATTTCTGGAACAACACCTATCCCGAAGTTTCTTCCCCGACATTTCACTACCAGATTCCTTACCGCTGGCGAGTCCAGTCTTGCAACGCAAGGCAGGTTACCGGGATATTCTTCGAATTTGGCTTCAATATCACGCCGCCGCGCAATTGACCTGGGAGGGTGGCCTTGACATATTCGCTGCTGGCTCACGGAATGTCGCAACGCTATACGAGTATTGGCTATTCTTCCAACTCGAAGAGTTGTTCCGCCGAAAGTTCAATTTTGCTAAACCACTTCACGCAATACTAATCGATCATTCAGAAGGCCTGCCCAGACTCAAGCTGAAGCGGGATGTCGAAACTGCAATCGAGCATGGCGCCACTCAACCATCACATGTAAGTCGTAAACTTTTAGCCATCCTCTATTTCAATCGTAGATTTGGCCCGGTCAATGATCATATCGCAGCAGGAAGCTGGACACGCGCAGTCCGTCCTGATTACACATTGACCATTTGGCCTGACGGATTCGATCGGGATGAAGCCGAAGCTCAGGAGCTTCTGGTGCACATACACTTCGATGCGAAGTATCGGGTTGAGGTTCCGCGGGACCTTTTCGGCGCTGAATCGGATAGCGGTACTCTCTCCGATGACATTGCACCGACAGAGGCGCAGGTCTCCGGCGCGAAGTACCAAGACTTGCTTAAAATGCACGCCTACCGCGACGCAGTCCGGCGCACCGCCGGGGCGTACGTTTTATACCCCGGCGCCTCTGGGAACGATCAGATGTTTCGAGGTTATCACGAAATCCTCCCGGGCCTCGGGGCCTTCGCGGTCCGGCCTGACAAGGATGGCCGTGCGCAAGGCATCAACTCGGTCGAGAAGTTCATCGACGACGTCCTCGGTCACTTGGCCTGTCGGACGACTGCACGAGAGCGAGTCACGTATCACGTCTCTGAGTCGTATCGAACCGAGATACCTGAAACCCGATTTGCCGTCGCATTTTCCGAAACCGACGCACTATTCCCACGCGATCGCGCTGTGCCACCAGCTGAGCACCATGTCCTTGTGGCGTGGTACGATTCGCCACTGCAGCTGGAATGGACGAAACAAACCGGTAAGGCAATTGTTCGTCTCGGCGACAGGCCGGGCGCTTGGCACGTTCCACCATTTCTCGCCGAAGTTAGGCATTTGCTCTTGCACACGCATGGAAAGCACGTGGAGCCGGGTCTATGGCGCCTCGCAAAGCTAGGTTTTGATGTCTACACCGCCAACGAACTTAAGACGAAATTCAATTATCCACTCTCGACCGAGAGTCAGATTTATGCGGTTCTCGACGTGGAGCTCGACCCAAATTGGCAACGTATAATCTGGGATGCAGACAAACTCTTGCGGGAGCTGCAACATTTCAAATCATCTCAACGGCGATTGCCCATCACAACATTAGGGCGCTTGTCAGCCTACCCCGAGGTTTTACCACTGGCAAATTTGCTCCTGACCACAACGACGCACTAGTTTGAGAAACGGAGGACAGGTCATTGACCTGTCCCCCGTTTCCGGCACTTCTCGCATGAATTTTGGCTAATGCCAAAATCACTTGATTTTCGGGTTCAACAATTCCTGAGAGCGGGGGCTGTCCATGTTCTCCTTGGTGATGACGTTCACTCCCGTGTCGACAATCGGGGGGACCTTCTCACCCTTGGACGCGGCGAGCGCCGTTTTTACGCCCTCATAGCCCATGAGGAACGGGTCCTGCACGATCAGCCCCACGATGTTGCCATCCTTTAACAACTTAGCCAGCTCGTCGTCTGAGTCGAAGCCGACCAGTTTGATTCGGTCGGCGACTTTGTTTTCGGCGATCGCCTGGCCGGCGCCCTGCGCCATAATGAGGTTCGACGCGAACACTCCGCGCAGGTTAGGATTGGCGGTGATCAGGTCGGTCATGATGTTCAAGGCGGTCGCCGCTTGTCCGTCGGCAACCTTGTCGGCGACGAGCTTCAAACGAGTATATTTGGCCGCCATTTCCTCTTTGAAGCCTTTAGCGCGTTGCTCCAGGGAACCGACGCCAGGAATCGATGTAATCAGCGCTACGTCACCCTCGGGCTTGCCATATTTCTCTGCGATAGCCGTGGCGAGAGCGTCGGCGGCGACGCGCCCAGCCTGCACATTATCGGTCTGTAGAAAGGAAGTGAAGGCCTTCGAGTCGGCCGCAGAGTCAATCCCGATAACTATGACCTTTTTGGCAGCCTCGTCGATCGGCTTGCCGAGTGCGGTAAATTGTGTCGGCGCGATAACGATAGCCGCCGGTTTTTCAGATACAGCGTTCTCAAGAATCGAGATCTGGCCGTTGACGTCGGATTCGGACCGGGCACCCAACTCCGGCACATTGACACCCAGGTCCTTACCGGCCTTGCGGGCGCCGGCGAGCACGATCTGCCAGAAGAAGGAGGTAGTGTCCTTAACAATGATCGAAATGGTAGGTTTTGCGACATTAGGACGACCGAGAGAGGCTAGGAACGCCCGGTTCCTCTGCAAGAAAGGGTCTTGCGGATCGAACATGAAGCCGTCTTTGGTTGTCATTCTGTCCAAGGCATCGATAGCGGCTATTCTCTGATCACTGGTTCCGGTAAGGCTTTTCGCCAGCAAGTTCGTCATCTCGAACTTCTTGGTCGTCTGGAGGTACGGATTGAGGTCTTCAGCAGATTGGATGATTTGCGTGGGATCTCCTCCCAGTTTGGTCGTGGCGAGAGCCTGTAACAAAAGAGTGTTAACCTTCAGCTCAATTCGAGCCTGAGAGGAGTCTGCAATCCGCCTCAAAGATTGAATCCCCCCCTGGTAGTTGCGACTGAGCAGCTGGACAATGCCGGCTGCGAGTGCAACGGTATCATCCACACCCGCTAGTTTTGGAAGATAGATCCACCCCTTCTCATTCTGCGCATTAACAACCTGTGTAAACTCACCCTGACTAAGGAGTGCACGATATGAGTCGCCGAGCTTACCGAGAGCGGGACCAAAGTTGTGATCCGTCGGTGGTCCTGAGCCGCGACCCTGATAAACATCCACCTCGGACGGGCTCGAATACGCTGGCAAACTAGGCCCGAGTATTACCGGCGGAAGCCTGTATCTTAGGGCCGGAAAATCTACCGACACCTCATAGTTAGGATCGCCCGTCCCGACCGTCCACGTTAGAGCTTCATTGTCACCGCCAGGGAGCACCGACAAATAGGGTTGAGCGAGTAGCGCATCTCCGTACTGTACGATCTTACCCCAAAGCACGAGCTGGGCGCCGGCTAAACGGCCGCGGTGTTCCGCTTCGGCAAACGACGGCGTTACCAATGGCTCACTACCCCATAAAACTCGAACTGGAAGTTCGCCCGCCCTTTTGCTCTTAGCGTCTTCAGCTAGGGTTACGTTCCGCCAAAGCTCGAGGTTTAACAGGGTTGCAACGTACCTACCTTCAGGTCGATTACCAAAGGCAGGCACCAGCAAAACAACCTCCCCTGCCGCAGTCGCGCTTTTCACCACTGCGCCTGTCAAAAGAAAGACAAGGAATAAAAGGGGCACCAAACTCGCTCGGCTCATGGACGCTTGCACTTTTGAAATTCCGCATCGATCGCTTTGGCCAGCATTTTCTCTGCCGATGAACCGGGGCTTTGGCTCTTCAACATCACGTCGTTCAGAGCACCTCGAGCTTGCGCCAGGTAAAACAGGATGTCGGTCGAAGGCACTCCCGCGCTCCTAGCCTCCATTGCAAGGGCATACAAGGTGAAGGCGCACAAGGTATTTGGCCTATCGTAATCCTCGGCGTTTTCTGCGCTCAGAACTCTTACAGTCGGCGAATTCAAGGAACCCCGCAAAGTACCAAGGTAGACGGTGCTACCGATCCGCGTTGGGTTAGACTTGGCGTAAAGCGTGCCCCCAAGAATCTCAAGTATATTCTTATCGTTGTTCCAAATCTGTTCCAGTTCAGTGGCGTCGGGAAATGAGAAATCATTTTCGACCGGTTTGAACGCCGGTATCGTCGCAGGTCGGTCCGCCAACGTAGCGAGGCTTTCTCTCAGATCGGAAAGTCTTGTTCTTAGGTCGTCAACCGGAAAACGGTGATCGCCAACGCCATCGACCTCGTAACGAAACATCACCACGAGTCTCCGGCGTACCGGCACGTCAGAGGATGTTCCTTGACGCTGAGTAATATGGCGGTCAATCGACTCGAGCAGCTTTGTGGCCTCTCCTATTGGAATCACCAAGTCGCTAGCCTTTGATTCGTCGTAAGTTCCCTTAACTATGGCGACCACCTCGCCTGATTTGTTAAAAACCGGTCCCCCGCTCATACCGTGCTCGAGACTGGCGTCGGTTAGCCAGTAACCCTCGGGAGTGGGAACGTTAAGCACACCCGCCCGAGCGCTCAATCCTACTAACCCGAGCGCAAAGCCCTCAGCAACGATTTCGATGTCGTTCATTGAAGAAGCGTTCAGTCTCACTATGCCTTCAACACGTTGCCAGGATCTGTCACCTGGGAGCTTTAAAAGCACTAAGTCCGCATGATCATCCCGGTCGACAACCGATACGGGATAAGAAACTTCGGGATGTCTTGCGACAGAGGCAGTTAGTTCCTCGATC
>Ga0209656_10000824_pt1 | contig 20019 bp, 17 predicted proteins | sample BogFormECP12_OM2_FD_188239 | JGI IMG/M metagenome (GOLD analysis project Ga0209656, IMG submission 188239) | Bog forest soil microbial communities from Calvert Island, British Columbia, Canada - ECP12_OM2 (SPAdes) (version 2) | ecosystem: Environmental > Aquatic > Freshwater > Wetlands > Bog ... | reverse complement strand
CCTCGGGTGGGCTGGCCTCGGGTGGGCTGGCCTCGGATGGGCTGGCCTCGGATGGGCTGGCCTCGGATGGGCTGGCCTCGGATGGGCTGGCACTGCAGGAGACGGTCACCGGCCTGGAGTATGAGCTGGCCACGGCGTGGACCAAACACGGCAAGCTGGCCGAGGAGAACGTCAGGCTGCGGGAGCAGCTGCGGGCCGCGCAGCGGTCACTCGCGCTGGCCGCCGAACGGGTCCGCAGGCTGCCGGTCAGCACCGGTCTGGACCGCAGTGAGGTGGTGCTGCTGCAGCGGTTGCTCGCCGCGGGCGGCACGGACAGCCTGGCTGGGCCCGACGGGCCGGGTGAGGCCGACGGGCCGGGTGAGGCCGAAGACTCCGGCAGCCTGCAGGAGGCGCCGAGCCTGCTCAGCTAGGCCCGCAGTCAGCTAGGCCCGCAGTCAGCTAGGCCCGCAGTCAGCTAGGCCCGCAGGTAGAGTCGGGCCGCGTTGCCGCTGAGCACGTCGGCCAGGACGTCGTCGGGGAGGCCGAGGGCGGCTACGGCGCGCACGTTCCTGGCCACGCCGGGCACGCCGGGCCAGTCGGTCCCGAAGATCCACTTCCTGGCCAGTTCGGTCAGGTCGAAGGCGGCGTAGTAGTCCGGCAGCCGCTTCGGCGGCAGCCCGGCCAGGTCGAGCCAGACGTTGTCGCAGGCCAGTGCCATCCGGGCGGCGTCGGCGTACCACGCCCCGCGGCCGCCGTGCGCCAGCACGAACTCCACGCCCGGGAAGTCGGCGACGACCTGGCTCATCAGCTTCGGGTCGCCCGCTTCCGGCTGCGAGCCGGGGAAGATGCTCCCGCCGGTGTGCACGATCACCGGCACGCCGCGTTCGGCGCACAGGTCGTAGACCGGGTACAGGCCCTCGGCGTCGGGGCGGAAGGCGCCGTGCACCGGGTGCAGCTTGACCGCGACGGCGCCGAGGTCGAGCTGGCGGGCCGCTTCGGCGGCCAGCTGGGCGTGCACGGCCGGGTTCACGTTGGCCACCAGGCGGAACCGCCGTGGGTTGTACGCGATCAGCGGCAGCAGGTCCTCGACCGGCTGGATGCCGGTCGCCCGCGGGCTGTACTCGGCGAACAGCAGGGCGACGTCGACGCCTTCGGCCGCCAGCAGGGCGTCGAGCCGGGCCGGGACCGGATCGCCGTCTGGGCCGAACACGCCGCGCCACGGGGAGTCCTGACCGAAATCGTCCGCCCACTGCATCCACGCCGATGTCACCGTGCTCAGCCTGGGCACGTGCACATGGGCGTCCACCACCGCCATGCCGTCGATCACGGGCGGCTACCGGTCTAGGCGCCGCAGCCCGGCCCGGTGGGCCCGGCTGGACTCGACGTAGGTCTTCACCGCGCCATCCACCCAGTCCGCGGGCACCCCGGTCTTCTTGATCTTCGCGGGCACGCCGGCCGCCAGGGCGCCCGGCGGCACCTGGAAGCCCTCGGGGACCAGGCACGCCGCCGCCACGATCGCGCCGGTCCCCACGGTGACCCGGTTCAAGGTGATCGAGCCCGAGCCGATCAGGCACCTGTCCCCCACCACGCAGCCCTCCAGGTGCGCGTTGTGCCCGACCACGCACTCGGCTCCGATCAGCGTCGGCCAGTCGTGGGTGCAGTGCACCACGGTTCCGTCCTGCACCGACGTCCGCGCGCCGACCTCGATCCGGCCGTGATCGCCACGCAGCACGGCGCAAGGCCAGACGGACGCCTCAGGGCCGATCCGGACCCGCCCGATGACGACGGCATCGGGGTGCACGAAGGCAGTCTCGTGGATGTCCGGCTCGCAGGAGCCCAGCGCGTAAATCGGCACTCTCGGACCCTTCCCTTTGGGGGCTAGGCCACGAGGATATCGTTCAGGCCAGGCCCGGGCCCAGGTCGAGTACGCCGAAGCGATGCTGGTCCCAGATGTGCAACGACCCTTTCTCCGGGTACGGGGCCACGTCGGGCGGGTCGGACACATCCGGATGCGGACCCTTATGGCCGCCAGGAAGGAGGTTACGCCACCGGGTCGAGCAGGATGACGGGAATCACGCGCGGCGCGGCGGTCTTCTCATACTCGGCGAAGCCCGGGGCGATTTCCTTCTGCTTGTTCCAGATCGGCTCCCGCTCGTCCGCGTTCGCCACCCGCGCCCTGACCCTGACCGTGTCGGTGCCCATTTCGACGGTCGTGTCCGGGTGCGCAGCCAGATTGTAGTACCAGTCCGGGTTGCTCGGCGCGCCCGCCCTCGAGGCGAATATCGCGTAACTGTCGCCTGCCTGCTGGTACATCAGCGGGTTCACCCGCTCGGTGCCGCTCTTGGCGCCCGTGTGGTGCAGGAGCAGCATGGGAGCTCCCTGGAACGGTCCGCCCACCTTCCCGGCGTTGGCGCGGAATTCCGCGATGATTTTGTCGTTGAAGTTCTCGTTTTCTGCCACTGGTGACCCCTTCGCCGGTCCGGCCCTTCCGGGCTCTTACCGACAAGATCATAGGGGAGCCGCCGGGAGCTAACTCGCCACGGCCGCCAGCGGTCAGCCGAAGAAGCCGTCGAGAGTCACCGAGTTCCGGGCCGAGTTGCCAGCCGACCGCAGCGGGTCGATCGCCGTTTGGGTGGTGATGAAGGTGCCGGTCTCCTGGTGCATGACCGTGGGCCTGGGGGTGGCGTAGGGTCGGTCCATGGCCGGTGAGCTCACCCCGCACGAGGGCGGCCTGGCGCCGGGCGAAGAGTACGACGGCTACCTATTCGCCGACACCACGTTCGCCGACGCCGACGCCGGGAACTGCCACTTCCTCGACTGCGAGTTCGCCGGCGCGTCCTTCGACGGCGGCCGGCTGAGGAAGGCCCGGTTCACCGACACCCGCCTGCGGGAGGTCAGGTTCGTCGCCACCGAACTGGCCGAAACCGGCTGGCTGGACACCACGCTGGCCGGCTGCGCGCTGGCCGGGGTGCAGGCCTTTTCCGCCTCGATACGCCGCGTCACCTTCCGCGACGGCAAGCTCGACTCGGTGAACTTCCGCAGCAGCACGCTCACCGACGTGACGTTCGAGAACTGCCTGCTGCGCGACACGGAGTTCGGCGGCGCTACGCTGCAGCGGGTCAGCTTCGGCGGCTGCACGCTGACCCGCGCGGATTTCGCCAAGGCCAGCTGTACCGACGTGGACCTGCGCGGGGCATCGCTCGGCATCACCGCGGGATACGAGTCGCTGCGCGGCGTCACCATCGACAGCGGTCAGCTGATCGCGCTGGCCCCGCTGATCGCCCGCCACCTGGGCATCACCGTCACGGACTGAGGAGACATGCACTACTACTCCCGCGACCTCGCCCTGGTGCACGACCGCGGCTTCGGTCAGCACGCCGACCGCTGCGCCCCCGGCATCCTGGAGCTCCTTGTCCCCCGTCCGTGGCGGCCTCGTCCTGGTACCGGGCGGAGCTGCCGGCGGGGATGCGAGCGGTGACTGGGTCAGAAACTGACCTGGTGCCAGGTCGTTCCGCCGTCCGAGGTGAGGAACAGCTGCCCGGGCCGCTGGGTGGAGTTGCCGTCGCCGTTGGCGGGCCCGTGTACCACCACGCCGTCGGTCGCGGTGGTGAAGCCCAGGTCGGCCCAGCCCACCCCGCCGTCGTACTGCTCATTCACGATCCGCCAGGTCACTCCGCCGTTGCCGGAGTGGAACAGCCAGCTGGCCGCGCTCGCGGTGGCGATGGCCACGTCACCGGTCGTGGTGGCCGCGATCGTGCCGCCATCGCCGGCCGGGCTCGGCGTTCCGGCCGCGGCCCAGTGGGCTCCGTCGTCGTCGCTGACGTAGACCTGCTTGACCGTGTGCCCGGTATAGCCGCCGCCGGTACACAACACCGCCAGCCCGGTCGCGGAGGTCACCGCGACCGAAGGAGCGCCCTGCTCCGAGGTGCATGGCACGGGATTCAGGGTGAATGTGAACCCGCCGTCGCGGGTGACAAGCACCTCGCGGCCGTCCAGGACGGCGGCGACTCCGGCCTGGGTGGCAATCATGTCGTCCGGGTCGATCAAGCTGGTGACGGTGGCCTTCGCGACGCCGGTCCAGCGGCCGCCGCTCAGCGGCCGGCGCATCAGCGTGCCGTACTTGCAGCCGCTTTCCGGCGTGCACAGCGCGGTGATCGCGAGCACCTGCTGCCGCACGATCGCCAGGGACAGGATCGAGCCGGCGGGCGCCAAGTCGCGGGTCCACTGCTCACCTCCGTCGGTGGTCTCCCACAGCCCGGTGTCGCCGAACACGAACCCGTGCTCAGGCGCGGCGAAGCGGATGCCCCACACGATCGGCGCGCTGGTTAGCCCGGGCTCTCCGACGGGCACGGCCGGGGCAGGCAGGCCGACCCAGGTCGCGCCCCGGTCCAGGGTGCGGACGATCGACGTGCACGGGGCGTGCGCGCACGGCGCGGTGCCAAGCACGAAGGCCTCGTCCGCGGACACGAACGTGACGGATGTGGCCGCGAATCCGGCAGGCACCGGCCCGGCGAGGGGCGCACCGCTGACCGGGGTGCCCGCCGTAGGGCGAGCCGGTGCCTGGATCGAGGGCTTGATCCCGAACGGGCCCGGGTGCTTGCCGCGGGGCCCGCTCGACGCTTCCTGGCCCGGCGCCGGTACCGATCCGCAACCCGCGATGCCAAGCAGCAGCGTGGCCGCGGCCGCGACCGACAGCATGGGTCCACCCCAGGACGACGCCATCGCTCATCATCTCCTCGCCTGTGCATTGAGACGACGTAGCGGCGGAAAGGTTGCGAACCGTGTCGACTAGCAGGAAAGCGCGTGCACAGCGCGGGCGAAGGCTTCGCCGCGGTCGCGGTAATCCCTGAACTGCCCGAAGCTCGGCGCGGCCGGGGACAGCAGCACCACGCCATCCGGCTGTGCCCAGCGGAACCCCGCCTGCACGGCGGCGTCGAGGTCGGGACAGTCGGCCACGCCCGCGAACGGGGCCGGCTGTTGGTTTCCGGCGGCCTGCTCGATCGCGGCACGGATACGGGGACCGCTGTCGGGGAGGGTCAGGACGTAGGTGGGCGCCCGGCGGGCCAGGACGCCGGCGGCCAGCGGGGCGTAGTCGATGCCCCGGTCCTGTCCGCCGACGATCAGCGCGATCCGGCGGCCGGGGAAGGCGTCGAGCGCGGCCAGGGTAGGCAGCACGTTGGTGGACAGGCTGTCGTCGACGAAGATGACGCCGCCGACCGTGCCGGCCGGCGCGAGCCGACTCGGCAGGGGCTGGTAGCCGGCCGCCGCGGCGCGCAGCCTGGCGTCATCGCCGGCTCCCGGCACGCCAAGCGCGACCAGGCAGCGGCGAGCGATGAGCGCGTTGCGGCGGTTGTGCCGGCCGGGCAGCCCGAGCGGCTCCATCCAGTCTGAGCCGGGCTCATCGTCTTCGCGGACCCACTCGACCCGCGGGCCGAGCAGGCCGGCGCGCTCCCTGAGCAGGTCGCTGTCGCCGTTCGCCACGGTGAGCTCGGCGCCCGGCTGGGAGCAGGCGGACAGCTTGTCCCGGTAGTACTGCTCCACCACTCCCCCGTGCCAGTCGAGGTGGTCCGGGTGCAGCGAGGTGACCGCGACCACCGGTGGCGAGCACGGCAGGTCGGTGGCCTGGTAGCTGGACACCTCGATGACCCAGTAGTCGAAGTCGCCGTCCTCGGCGGGATCGTACGGCGGGGCGCCGATGTTCCCGCCGAGCATGCACCGGTAACCCAGGCCGGCCAGCAGCTGGCCGGTCACCGACGAAGTGGTGCTCTTGCCCTTAGTGCCGGTCACGACGAGGACGCGCCGCAGGTCCGCCGCGGCGAGCCACAGGCCGAGGCCGCCCACCACCGGGATGCCGAGCTCGGTCAGCCGGGCCACTTCCGGCCGGTACCGGGACAGGCCGGGCGTCTTGACCACCACGTCGCACCGCTGCAGGGCAGCCAGTCCGCCGTCACCGGTGGCGAGCACCCGCCTGCCGCCGGGAATGGACCCGGGAATGGACAGAGCGGTCGCGGACGGCTGGTCGTCAACCAGGACCGGCTCGACGCCCAGCGCCAGCAGCTTGCGCAGGTTGGCGTGGCCTTCCCGGCCCAGGCCCCAGACGCCGACACGGGCGCAGGCCAGGTCGGACCAGGAGAGCTTGGGCCGGCTCACTGATATCTCGCGGGGATGAAGTTCCGACCCACAGGCCGGAGCATGGCGGCGGCGTCCGCGTCGGACGGCGCGTCCGGCCAGCCGACCACCTCGGCCGCGAGCTCGTGCAGCAGGCCAGCGCCGACCCGGTCGTCGCGCCGCGCGGCCAGCAGCACCGCGGCGCGGCACTCGGTGACCTCGCCGACGCACTCGAACGGCTTGGCGCCCGCGCCGAGCAGCGAGCGGAACTTGGCCGCCAGCCCCGGATCCTCGAGCGGCTCCCCGGTGACCGCGAAGATCCGCCGCAGCGCCTGCGCCGGCAGGAACGGCGCAAGGATCAGGTCGATGAAGCAGCACTTGTCGCACTGCCCGCACCAATGGTCGAGCCGTCGCGCCCGTTCGGTATAAAAAGCCTTGTTGCAGCTCCGGAACGAGCCGTGGTACGGCTCGAGTGCCGCGAACTCCTGCCCCACCCAGAGTTCGGTCCGGTCCCTGAGCCAGGAGAAGTACCCGGGCAGCGGCGCCGGGCGGCTGGCCAGCACGTCCCGGAAGGCCGCCTCGAACTGCTCGCTCTTGGAAAACTGGTGGTTGACCGGGCGTCCTCGGTATTCGAGCGTCGGCACGGACGCCGACCACTCGTTGGACATCACCACCGCGTCCCGGTCCTCGAGCACCGCGGCCAGCACCGCGATCGCGGACAAGATCCCGGTCACCGGGACATGCCCGTTGAGGAAGCCGAGTTCGGCGGAGCGGAGCAACTGCGGGTCGATCTCCCGTTCCGCCCGCACCACCGGGAGCCCGGTCACGGCGGCCGGCTGCTCGATCGCGTCGAACCGGTCCGCGGGCCTGCTCACCACGAACAGCGCCGCGTCCGCGCGCCGGCGGACCCGCTCGACCGTGACGATCGAGTCGATCCCGCCGCCGAACGGCACCAGGGCTCGCTGCTGGCCTGCTGGCGGCGGGGTTGGTGCCTGGTCGGGAGCGCGGCGCGCCTCCAGGCGCAGCGAGGTCAGGTCCAGGGCGTTGCGGTAGGCGAACTCGCCCAGGCCCTGGAGGTAGAACTCACGGAGAAAGGCGTGTTCCGCGTCGGTCAGCGCGGTCTCGCCGAAGTCGACCACCGGCGGCGCCGCGGTCTTGTAGTACGAGACGCCCGCGAGCAGGAACACCAGCCGCGCCGCCGCCCGCGCCGCCTCGGTGTGCCAGCGCGGGCCGGCCGCCAGCGTGACGCGCTCGGTGAACTCGCGCCGGTCGAGCTCGTACCGGCAGCTCAGCACCCCCCGCTCCGCGTCGATACCGAAACCCGCGTACCGGAACGCGCTTCCGCGCACGCATGAATGTGGCACCGTACCCAAAAGAGTCATGAGAGTGTCACATCCATTGGTTTCTGGCCGGGGGCGCGGAGGCGGGCGACGAGGGCGAGGCGGCCGCAGGGGCGGGCCGAGCGGTCGCTGAAGAAGTAGCCGGGGCTAGTGGGGTCTGTGACGCTCATGGAGTTGATGGGGGCTGCGGAAACAGTAGGGGCAGTAGGATCTGCGGGATCTAGGGGGCCGGTGTGGAGAGTCGTCGTGTGGATCTGGGGGGCGGGGACGCCAGCCTCAACTAGGGCATGGCGGTTGGCGGCCCACAGATCGAGGAGCCAGCGGTTCGGGCCAGAGTCGGGGCGCGCGTCCGGGTGGGCGTCGGGGCGCGCGTCCGGGTGAGCGTCGGGGTGTGCGTCCGGGTGGGCGTCGGGGTGTGCGTCCGGGTGGGCGTCGGGGTTCGCGTCTGGGCGGATGAAAGCGGCGGCGGGGCCGAAGGCCTGGGTGACGGCTTGGTGGACGTCGGCGCCGACCTGGTAGCGGGCCGCGGCGATGGCGGGGCCGATCCCGGCGATGACATCGGACGGGCGGGAGCCGAAGGCCTGCATGGCGGCGAGCGCCGCGGTGGTCACCCCGGCCACGGTGCCGCGCCAGCCCGCGTGCACGCAGGCGAGCACGGCGGCCACCGGATCGTGCAGCACGATCGGCACGCAGTCCGCGGTCAGGATCGCGAGCACCACCCCTGGCGACGTGGTGACCAGCGCGTCGGCGTCGGCGACGGCGTCGTCGAGGCAGGACGCTCCGCTCCCCCGGTCGACCACGCCGACCACGCGGACGGCGGCGCCGTGCACCTGGCGGGCGAACACGAAGTCCTCCGGGCTCGCCCCGAAACCGGCCGCCAGCCGGCGCCGGTTCTCGAGCACGCACCCCGGGTCGTCGCCCACGCTCAGGCTCAGGTTCAGCGTCGCGTAGGGCCCGGACGACACCCCGCCGGAGCGAGCCGTGACGGCGGCGTCAGCACCCGAGGCGTCCAGAACAGGCCAGGTCAGCAGGGCCAGCCCGGCCGACGAAGGGCGGAGCGCGGTGGGGCCGGCGGCCACGGTTTCCGCCGGAAGGGTGTCGGAGGTCATCGAGTGCGAGCTTAGTGGCGTTCGGGTCAGGGCTGCGCCCGGCCGCTGGCGGACGCGGCGTAGGACTCGGCGGCGCGCAGGGCGCGCAGGATGTTGCCGCCGGCCAGGGCGGCGCAGTCGGATTCGGTCCAGCCGCGGGCCAGCAGTTCGGCGAACAGGGCCGGGTAGGCGGAGACGTCCTCCAGGCCGACGGTCACGTCGGGGGTGCCGTCGAAGTCGCCGCCCAGGCCCACATGCGCCACGCCAGCGACCCCGCGGACGTGCTCCACGTGGTCGGCGACCTGGGCCAGCGTCGCCTGGGGCCGCGGATGGGCACGCTCCCACTCCGGCTTGATGCCGAATAGCTCGCTGAAGTTCTTCGGATCCAGGCCGCGGCGCGCGGCCTCGGCCTTGAGGCCGGCCACCCAGTCCGCGCACGGCTGGGAGACGAAGGCGGGCACGAACGTCACCATGCAGACGCCGCCGTTGTCGGCCAGCCGGGCCAGCACGTCGTCCGGCACGTTGCGCGGGCTGTCGGTGACCGCCTTGGCGCTGGAGTGCGAGAAAATCACCGGGGCCTGGGCCACCTCCAGCGCATGGTGCATTGTGGAAACCGCGACGTGCGAAAGGTCAACGAGCATGCCGATCCGCTGCATCTCGCGGACCACGTCGCGGCCGAACGCGGTCAGCCCGCCGGCCTGCGGCTCGTCGGTGGCCGAATCAGCCCAGCCGACGCTGGCGTTGTGGGTCAGTGTCAGGTACCTGACGCCGAGCGCGTACAGCATCCGCAGCACGCCGAGCGACCCGGCGATGGCGTGGCCGCCCTCGGCGCCGAGCAGCGAGGCCACCCGGCCCGAGGCGAAGATCCGCTCTACGTCGTCCGCGGTCAGCGCGAGCTCGAGCGCATCGGGGTAGGCCGCGATCATCCGGCGCACCACGTCGATCTGCTCGAGCACGGCGGCGACCGCCCCGTCCCCGGCCAGCGAGGCCGGCACGTAGACCGACCAGAACTGCGCGCCTACCCGGCCGGACGCGAGCCGGGGCAGGTCGGTGTGCGTGCCGGCGACCGGTGCGGCCAGGTTGACCGCGGCGGGATCGCCCGGGGCCAGGCTCAGTGTGCTCACGTCGCCGCCGTCCCGCTGACTGCGCTGAGCCCGCTCGCGCAGCTCCCACGGCAGGTCGTTATGCCCGTCGATGAGCGGGAACCGCAGCAGCAGGTCCCGCGCCTGAAGGTCGAGATCCGTCACCCTGCCAGCCTATGGGGCGACCCGCGTTTCATTGGGAGTCCGCCGCGGCGGACTCCGATCGCGGCCCGCTAGTGCCTGCCGTGGCGTGGCTGCTTGCGTGCGCGTAAATAGCCTGCGTTCAGGCTGGTGAAGCCGCGTGCCGGAGTTACTCTTATGGTGGTTGGGGGCACGTTAGGCGGTGCGTATGAGCCTGGTCCGATGACCGGAGAGCGGGCCCCGGTGCGCCATGTGGCCCTCGACGGCGCGGTGAACGTGCGGGACATCGGCGGCTACCGCAGCGTTCACGGGCTGGAAGTCACCCGCGGCCGGCTCTTCCGCGGCGACTCGCTCAGCCAGCTGACCAGCGCCGACGTCGAGCGGCTCGACCGGCTAGGGCTGCGCACCGTCATCGACTTCAGAACCCCGGGCGAAGTCCTGCTCGGCGGCGACGACCGGCTGCCCTACGGCGTCGAATTCGCCCACCTGCCGGTAAGCGGCGGCGACCTCGGGGCCCTCTACGAGCTCGTCGCCAGCGGCGACCATGAGCGGCAGCGGCGCGAACTCGGCGACGGGCGCGCCGCCTCGTTCATGGCCGAGATGAACCGCGGGTTCGTGACCGACGCCCGGGAGCGGGAGGCGTTCGGAGCCGCGCTGCGGCTGATATGCGCGCCCGGGCGGCTGCCGCTGCTCTACCACTGCACGGGCGGCAAGGACCGCTCCGGGTGGATGACCGCGATCGTGCTTACCGCCCTCGGGGTGCCGCGCGAGCTGGTGCTCCGCGACTACCTGCTGTCCAACGACCTCCACCGCACGGGCTACCAGAAGCTCCGCTTCGACCTGGTCAAGACCGGGATCGTGGCCGACCCCGAGCTGCTGCGGCCCGTCCTCGAGCAGAGCGCCACCTACCTGGGCGCCGCGTTCGAGGCGGCGGACCGGAGTTACGGATCGTTCGGCCGGTTCCTGACCTATGGCCTCGAGGTCAGCCAGGCCATGCTGACGGAACTGCGGCGGGCGCTGCTCGGGGACCTGGTGCCGCCGGAACCCGTCTCGTTAGCCTCTGCTCCTGCTCCTTTAGCCCTCATCAGCCCGAATGCCGGCATCAGCCCTTGCGGCGGCGCGGGCCGATGCGGCGCAGCCGGATCCAGGCAAGCACGCTGAAGACCGCCGCAAGCCCGATCATGATACCCATGTCGCGCAGCCAGTTCGAGGATGTCTGCTTCCACAGCTGGTCAATGATCTCGCCCGGCTGGTTAGGGGTGAGCTTGTCGAGGTTGACGGTCGTTGCCACCGCGGCGTAACCCCAGCGGGACGGCGCTATTGCCGCGACCTGCGAGAGTCCGGCCTGCGACAGCAGCAGCACGCCGCCGCACAGGATGACCTGGGCCATGGTGAGCAGCACCAAGAAGGGCATCGCCTTCTCCGACGTGCTCACCATGGCGGACACGAGCAGGCCGAGGCACATCGAGGCGGCCGCGAGTACGGCGATGCCGAGCATGATCTCAAGGAGCGGGGCGCCAGTCAGGAAGGCGCCGTGGGCGGGCATCGTGCGCCCGGCCACCCCGAGCAGCACGAGCACGAAGGACTGCACGATGCTGATGACGCCGAGCACCAGCAACTTGGAGAACAGATAGGCGCCGGACGAAAGGCCGGCCGCTCGTTCCCTGATATAGATCGGGCGTTCCTTGACCACTTCCCTGATCGAGCTCGCCGTGCCGGACAGACAGGCGCAGATGACCAAGATCAGCAGCAGTTCCGATACTTCTGTGTTAGTGCCGAACGGACCCGCCAGGCCTTCGTTGGTCGGCACCAGGCGGATCAGCGCGCCCAAGATGATAGGCAGCAGGGCCATGAACGTCAGGTAGCCGCGGTCCGACGCGATCACCCGCACGTACCGCCGGGTCAGCGTGCTCATCTGCCGGAAAGCGCCGCGCCGCTGCGGCGGTGGCGCGGCCGGCAGGTCCTGGTCGTTGGCCTTGGCGGGCGGCTTCGGGCGCTGGCCCAGCACGTGCTGCGCGTAAGCCGGCGACGCGGCGAACTCGGCGGCCCAGTCGCGGTTCGGGTAGCGCTCGAAAGCCTGGAACACCTCGGCCCAGCCGGGCTGGCCGAAGTAATCGAGCCCCTCGTCGGGCGGGCCGTAGAAGGCCACCTTCCCGCCGGGCACCAGCACTAGCAGCCGGTCGCAGGTGTCCAGGTTGGCGACGCTGTGCGTGACGACGATGACCGTCCGGCCGTCGTGGGCCAGGTCGCGCATCTGCTCCATGACCGACTTGTCCAGGCCGGGATCCAGGCCGGAGGTCGGCTCGTCCAGGAACAGCAGCGACGGCTTGGTCAGCAGCTCCTGCGCCACGTTGACCCGCTTGAGCTGGCCGCCGGACAGCCGGTCGGCGCGTGTGTTGGCGTGCTTGGTCAGGCCGAGCTCGCCCATCACCTCGTCGACCCGGCCGTCCCTCTCGTTGGCCTTGGTGTCGGCGGGGAAACGGAGCTCGGCTGAGTACTGCAGCGCACGGCGCGCCGTCAGCTGGGTGTGCAGCACGCTTTCCTGGGGGACCAGGCCGATCCGGTACCGGAGCTCATCGTAGTTCTTGTACAGGTCGCGGTTGTCATACAGCACCGTGCCGGTGTCCGCGGGACGCATCCCGGTCAGCGCGCCGAGCAGCGTGGACTTACCCGCGCCGCTGGGCCCGATGACGCCGAGCAGGCATTTCTCCGGAATCGGGAAGGTGACGCGATCCAGCAGCACCTTCCCGCCCCCGACCTTAACGACCAGGTCCTGGGCGGTAAAGGTGATATTGCCCTCGTCGACGAATTGCCTGAGCTCGCCGTCCTTGAGCCGGAACGTGGAGCTCCCGATGCTGATGATGTCCTGTTCGGTCAGCACCTTGGAGGAAACCGGCTGGCCGTTGACAAAAGTGCCGTTATGGCTGCTGAGGTCGACGATCTCGTAGCTGCCAGTGGGTGATTTGCGCAATTCCGCGTGGTGCCGCGAAACGTTGAGGTCGGAAAGGACCAGGCCATTGTCGGGGTCGCGGCCGATACGCATGGCCTTGGCCGGCAGCGGCATCCGCGCCGTAGGCCTGCGGTCCACGCTCGGCAGCAGGTCCGGCGCGACCGGCTTACCCGGCTGGACTGCCGCCCCCGGCATGGCGTGCCGCGGGGCGTGCTCGCGCTCGGGCGGCGCGAACCGGTCGCGTGGCGCGGGCTCGGGCGGCGCGAACCGGTCACGTGGCGCGGGCTCGGGCGGCGCGAACCGGTCACGTGGCGCGGGCTCGGGCGGCGCGAACCGGTCACGTGGCGCGGGCTCGGGCGGCGCGAACCGGTCACGTGGCGCGGCGGGCTCGGGCGGCCTGGGAGCAGGCTCGGGCTCGCGCGGGCGGCCCGAGACGCCGCCGGGCGGGGAGCCGGGTCCGGCCTCCGGAACCGGCTGCCACGAGGGCTCGGAGCCGGGACGGGGGGCAGCTTCCGGGGCTGGCGGAGCGGGGGAGGCCGAAAGGGCCGTGCCCGGATGGTCGGCCGGGGGCGAGCCGGCCCGGCCGGCCGGGGCCGCGGGCACCTGGGGCACGCAGCGCAGGACCGGCCCGTCGTCCGGGTTCCCCAGCCGTACCACGCACTCGGCGCTGATCTCGATCCGGTCGAGCCGCTGCAGCCCGAGGAACGTGCCGTTGGTGCTGCCGAGGTCCTCGATGATCCAGGTGCCCCCGTCCACCCGCATCACCCCGTGCCGCCACGACACGCGCGAGTCGGTCATCAGGATGTCGGACTTCGGATCCCGGCCGATGCGGTAGGCCGTCCCGGCCTTCATCTGGTGAACTGAGCGCCTGGTCCGTACCTCGAGATCGGGCGGCGCAGGTGCGCTGGAGGCCGCTCTGTTCGGTGCCGCGGCTTCGGCGAGCCCGGCTGGCGCGAGCCCGGCTGGGGAAGGACTGGCCTGCGGCGGCCTACGGTCAGACCAGTCGAAACGCTCGGGTGGCATGCCTACAAAGTGTAGGGCCGCCGGGCGTAAACGGGAATCGGGAGAACCATTCAGGTTGACCGCGCGTTTTGACATATTGGGAGGCGGACACCCTGATACTGGAAGGTCCGGCACCGCGTCTGAAAACCGAGCGTCTGAAAACCTGAACCGTCCGAAACCCGAGCCACAGCCATGCTGAACGCTACATGTGACTCAATGTTATCCCCCGTAACTAAATGACACCTCAGGGGTGGGAAATGATAGTGGCAGGTACGTATTGTGGGGATATGGTCAGCATGGCTGGAATTTCGGGGGGCGCGGCATGAGTTCGGACCAGACCCAGCCCGGTGCCGAGTGGTGGCAGCAGCCGCAGGATCCGAAGAGGAAGCAGGGCTACCAGGGGAACCAGGACTCCCAGGGACCACAGGATCCGCCCCCCAATCCGGGATACCAGGATTCCCAGGCGACGCAGCAGTTCCCGACAAGCCAGGGATACCAGGGGGACCAAGGGTATCCGTCGGGCCAGGGGTTCCCGTCGGGCCAGGGATACGCGGCGAACCAGGGATACCCGTCGGGCCAGGGAACCCAGGGCTTCCAGGCGCCCCCGCCCCGGATGCGGCGGCGGCGCAGGAGATGGCCGCTCATCACCCTGATCGTGATCGTCTTGGTGCTCGTGATCGGCGATCAGGCGGCCAAGGCGTACACCGAGAACCAGATGGCGAGCCAGATCCAGTCGTCTCTTGGCCTATCCGGCAAGCCGCACGTGACCATCCAGGGGTTCCCGTTCCTGACCCAACTGGCCGCCCGGGACTTCCGCACCGTGAACGTCAACGCGAGCGACGAGACCATCAAGGCGAGCAGCGCGGGCTCCGGGCAGCTCGAGGTCGCCAGCCTGACCGCCACGCTGCACGGGATGCACATCCACGGACTCAACAGCGCCACGATTGACCAGTTCAACGCCTCGGCGCTGGTCACGTTCACGGCCCTGGCGAGCATCGGCGGTATCCCGCAGGGCATCACCCTGTCCGCAGACGGCCCGAACCAGATCAAGGCGGACATCAGCATCGGCCCGCTCAGCACCTCGGCCGTCGCCCAGGTCACCCAGACCGGGTCAAATCAGATCAACGTCAAGATCATCGACGCGGGCGGGATACCGGGTAGCGTCCTCGGCAACCTGGCGAACTTCAGCTTCAGCATTCCGAAGCTCCCGGCCGGAGTGACGATCCAGAGCATCAGCGTCACGCAACAGGGCCTCCAGATCACCGCCGCCGGCCAGAACACCACACTGAGCCAGTAACCGAGCGATAGCGCAGAACTTTTTCGCCGCTGCGGCCCGCATCGGTGAAGCCCCGGCGGATCTGCTTGCTGGCCGAGCCGCGTCCGCCGCGGTAGCCGGTAGAGCCGTCCAGCCGGGCACGAGGACGGATCGTTCGGGACGAAAAAGGCGGGAAGGCCCGGGCGGCGGGATGGCCGCGTGCCTGGGGTCAGGGGTGCGGCGGTAGGCTCACGGCTGATGCCAGCCACCTGTGTTTTCTGCGCCATCATCCGCGGCGAGCGGCCGGCGGTGACCATCCTGGAAACCGAACGGCTGATCGCGTTCCTCGATCACCGGCCACTGTTCCGGGGTCACACGCTGCTCGTGCCGAAGTTGCACGTGCGGCTGCTCAGCGACCTGCCCGCCGACCAGGTGCCGGAGTTCTTCACCACGGCGCAGCGTCTCGAGCGCGCGGTCGAGGACGGCCTGGGCGCGGACGGCTCGATGATCTTGGTCAACAACGTGGTGAGCCAGTCCGTCCCGCACTTGCACCTGCACGTGATCCCCCGGAGCAAGGGCGATGGCCTGCGGTTCTGGCTCGGACCGCGGCATCCGTACGACGACGTCCACCCGGCCGAGGCCTACGCGGAGAAGATCAGGGCCGCCCTCCCTCCGGGTTTGAACTGAACCGCCCGGTTTCCCGCGGCGTTACGGTGGGTAGTACGCATCCGCCCCGGTTACTGCCCTGTCCCGCTAGAGCCCCAGGAGAACCCGGGAGAACCCTGCTATGCCCGACGACCTTTCGGGTCCCAACCGCTTCGCACGTGACCTGTTCACTCCGCTGCCCGCCCGCTACGACCGCCTCGCCGAGTTGCTCTCCTTCGGCCAGAACGGGCAGTGGCGGGCGGCGATGACCAGCCGGGTCTGCGGCGTCCCCGGGTTCGTCCCGTCGGACGGCGTGATCCTCGACGTCGCCTCCGGCACCGCGGGCGTCGCGCTGCAGCTGGCGGCGCGCAGCCGGGCCCGGGTGGTGGGCGTGGACCTGACCGAGCCGATGCTGCGCCAGGGGCAGCGCCGGGTAGCGGCGGCCGGCCAGCGGGACCGGATCACGCTGGTGGCCGGGCGGGCCGAGCAGCTGCCCTTCCCCGATGCCAGCTTCGACGCGCTGACGTTCACCTACCTGCTCAGGTACGTACGGGACCCGCAGGCCACGCTGGCCGAGCTGGCCCGCGTGCTCAAGCCAGGCGGGGTCATGGCCAGCCTGGAGTTCTGCGTGCCGACCGGACCGCTCTGGCATCCGGCCTGGTGGGCGTATACCCGGACGGTGCTGCCCGCGGGCGGTCTGCTGCTCGGCGGCCGCGAGTGGTTCCGGGTGGGTCGCTTCCTCGGCCCCAACATCTCCGCGCACTACCGCAGGTACCCGGTCGCCTGGACGGTGGCGGCGTGGGAGAAGGCGGGCCTGACCGATGTCGGGACCCGGATCATGAGCCTCGGCGGCGGCCTCGTCATGTGGGGCCGACGTGCCGACCGGTGAGACCGATGACCCGGCGCCGGTTTCCGGGGCTTGGCGAGGGCGGCCTGCGTACTACGCCGCCCGGCCTGGCCCGTGGCGGGACTGGTGGACGCTGCTGCACCCGCCGTATACGGCCTGGCATCTTTCCTATGTGGTCATCGGCGCCGCGCTCGCGCCGCGGGTGCAGCTCAGCTACCTGATCGCGACCTTGCTGGCGTTCTTCCTTGCGGTCGGGCTGGCCGCGCACGCGCTGGACGAGCTGCGCGGCCGTCCGCTGCGGACGGCGATCCCGTCCGCCACGCTGATCGCCGTGGTCGTCGTCGGGCTGCTGGGCGCGCTGGCCCTCGGCGTGTTCGGGGTGATCCGGGTCGGCTGGACCCTTGTCCCGTTCATGGTGGCGGGCCCCGTGCTGGTGATCGCGTACAACGCGGAGCTCTTCGGCGGCCTCATGCATACCGACTTCGGATTCGCCGCCGCCTGGGGGGCCTTCCCGGTGCTCACCGCCTACGTAGCTCAGGCCGGCACGCTGGCCCTGGCTCCCGTCCTGGCCGCAGGCGGCGCCTTCGCGCTGTCGGCGGCCCAGCGCCGGCTGAGCACCCCGGCCAGGAACATCCGGCGCCGGGCGCAGCGGGTCGAGGGCAGCATCACCTTCGCCGACGGGCACACCGTGCCGATCACGGTGGACGCTCTGCTCCAGCCGCTCGAACGAGCGCTGCGCGCGGCCTCCTGGGCGATCATGCTGCTCGCCGCCGCGATGGCCGTGGCCCGCCTGACCTGAGCGGCACTGACCTGAGCGGCACTGACCGGAGCGGCACTGACCGGAGCGGCGAAACAGGGCTGGCCACCACCTTTTTGCCACGTATCGTAATCAGATAAGAGCGACATGTTAGCGATCATGCCCTGGGATGACCCCGAAGCCGGAATGATCCTCATTTCAGGCGAACCCCGGAGTCACCTGAGACCCAGTGCGTAACTAAAATTCCGTCAAAAGCGCACAAAAGGTCATTTTTCGGTAGAAAGGTGAGTCATCGGAACTCCTGTCTGAACGTGCCGTCCGTGGCTCATAATTGACAGCAGCGCAGCCTGCCATGCCATCAGGAGACCGCACGTGACATCTGGCATTTCGGCCAAGGGCAGCGCTCTCGGGGCTGACGGTTCCGAGAGCGGTGCCGTAACGAGCCGTGCCCCGTTGCCGCGGGCTTCTGGCAACGGAACCAAGCGAAGCCACCAAGCCAGTACCGGCACGAACTTCCAGGAGGCCGGGATCGCCGAAACCCCGGAGACCTCGGCCGGAAGCAGTGCTACCCAGAACACTGCGGCCGAGAGTTCTCATCCGGCCATGTCCTCGTCCGTGCGGACCCTGATCCTCGGGATCGACCACGACGGGCGCATCGTCCAGCACGACAGGAACGCGGCCAAGATCCTGGCCCGCGAGCCGGAGGATCTGCTCGGCGCGCAGCTCATCGAGCTCACGTCGGCCAGCGCCCACCCAAACGCGGCGCAGGCGAATTCGCAGGCCCCCTGGCAAAGCGACGGCGCTGCCGCGGTGGCCGGGCTGCTCGAGGCGATCCGTTCCGATCGTGAGGGCAGCGCCATGCTCACGATCGACACGCGCGACGGCCACCCGGCTGAGGCCGTGGTGACGGTCCACCCGATGCGGGCCGGCGGCACCAGCCTGGCCGCGCTCGCCCTGCTGCGCATCCCCGCCGCCAATTCCGAACGGTTCGTCGATCCCGCGCTCATGCGCAGGCAGATGCTCGACGGCTCGCTGACCAGGATCGGCGACACGCTCGACATCGATGACGTGGCCAGCGAGCTGCTGGACGCGCTCGTCCCGACGTTCTGCAACGTGGCCGGCCTGCTGCTTTTGGAGAGCCTGGTCGGCGACGACGAGCTGCCTTCGTACGGGCCGGAAGGATCGGCGCCGCTGCGCCGGATCGCGCTGCTGCACGACAGGAAGGACCCCGCCTGGGAGGCCACGTTCCCCACCGGCGAAATCCTGCGCTACCCAGCGCGCACGCCGTACTACCGGTGCATGGACACCGCCAAGCCGGTGCTCGAGACGACGATCAGCAAGAACCAGGCGAGCGAGATCGCCAGGGCGTGGCGGCGCAAGCCCGTGGCCAAGCTGCTGTCCGGCGCCTCCATGCTGCTGCTACCGCTCATCGCGCGCGGCACCATGCTGGGCTTCTTCGCCTGTACCCGGCAGGAGGGGTTCCGGCGGTTCGACGCGTACGACATCGAGATCGGCATGGACTTCGCGTCCCGCGCCGCCATGTTCATCGACAACGCCCGCCGCTACAGCCGGGAGCACGCCACCGCGCTGACGCTGCAGCGGAGCATGCTGCCGACCGGGCTCTCCTACCCCTCCTCGGTCGAGGTCAGGCACCGCTACCTGCCCGGCAGCAAGCTCATCGAGGTCGGCGGCGACTGGTATGAGTCCATCGCGCTGCCTGGAGGCCGGGTCGCGCTTGTGGTCGGCGACGTGGCCGGACACGGCGTGCGCGCCGCCGTCACCATGGGCCGGCTGCGCACCGCCATCCACACCCTGGCCATGCTCGAGCTGCCGCCCGCCGATTCGCTGCAGCAGCTTGACGAGCTCATGCACACGCTCGGCGAGCGCGAGCCGCACTTCGCCACCTGCGCGTACGCCGTCTACGACGCGGTGAGCGGCGAATGCGAGATCGCCGTGGCCGGCCACCTGCCGCCGCTGCTGGTGCACCCGGACGGCAGCAACGAACTGCTCGACGTGCCGCCCGCGCCGCCGCTCGGCATCGGCGACGGCGAGGTGGAGAGCCGCCGGTTCAAGATCGAGGACGGCAGCCTGTTCGTCCTGTACACCGACGGCCTGGTGGAGAACAAGGGCCAGGACATCAGCGACGGCCTGGCCCGGCTGCGCGGCATCTTCGGCCCGGGCTCGCCGACCAGGCCGCTCGAGGACCTGTGCAAGGCCACGCTGGACGGGGTGTACTCCGACCATCAGCGCGACGACATCGCGGTGCTCATCGCGCGGCTGCGGCGCCTGCCCGAGGATTCCTACGCCTCGTGGACGCTCGCACCGAAGCTGACCTCGGTCCGGGAGGCGCGTTCGGTACTGGCCGAGCCGATGAAGCGGTGGGACCTAGAGGACCTGATCCCCACGACCGAGCTGCTCGTCTCTGAGCTCGTGACCAACGCGGTCAGGTACTCACGCGGCGAGGTCACGCTCCGGCTAGTCAACGAGAAGGCGCTGGTCTGCGAGGTGCTCGACAACTCCGGCGCGCTGCCGAGGCTGCGCCAGGCCAGCGGCGAGGACGAGAACGGCCGCGGCCTGCAGGTCGTGCGGCAGCTCGCCCATCGCTGGGGCGCCCGCCGGACCGCAACTGGCAAGGTCGTCTGGTGCGAGCAGCCGCTGCCGGGCAGCGCCGGCGCCCTGGATGACATACCGCCCCTGCACTAACTGGCGCTGCACTAGCCGGCGCTGCACTAGCTGGCGCTGCACTAGCTGGCGCTGCACTAGCTGGCGCTGCACTAGCTGGCGCTGCACTAGCTGGCGCTGGCCTGGCCTGGTCTGGTCGGCAC